>Ga0326597_10010355_pt1 | contig 12435 bp, 11 predicted proteins | sample RVTome_12_FD_203789 | JGI IMG/M metagenome (GOLD analysis project Ga0326597, IMG submission 203789) | Soil microbial communities from uranium-contaminated site in the Upper Colorado River Basin, Wyoming, United States - RVT100D185 | ecosystem: Environmental > Terrestrial > Soil > Contaminated >... | reverse complement strand
GAGCCCGGACGGGCTCCCGGGCGTCGCCGCGTTCTCCCTCGCGGCCCAGTTCGGCTCCATGATTCAGCTGCTGCCCGTGGCGATGATCGAGACGTGGCAGCCGCAGCTCGCGCGGCTGTGGGAGAGCAATCGGGAAGGCTTCGCGCAGGCGTTCCACCGAATCCAGCGCATTCACCTGCTGCTGACGGGAGGCCTGTTCCTGGCGGGCGTCCCGATCGCCATGGCTGCGGTTTTCGTGGGGTTCACGAAGTACCAGCCGTGGCTCGTGCCCATCGCGTTGATCACCGCGGCCCGGATCTTCTTCGTCGCCACGGCATTGTACTCCGGCACGCTGTACGCCATCGGCCGGTACCGATTTCTGTACCGGCCGGTGGCCATCGGCGCGGCGACGGCCGTGGCGGCCAACGCCGCTCTCACGTTGCGGCTCGGCCTCTCCGGCGCCGTGGGGGCCGTCGTTATTGCTCAGGTCGTGTTGTCGTGGCTCACGTGGCGCGCGTTCGGCCGAGCGACCGCCCCCGAGACGCGCACCGGGCGGTAGGCGGCCGTCAAGCGTTCTGGCCCACTACTTCGCCGATGGTCACGGCCGCGCTGACCCGGCTGAAGCGGAACCGGTCAATCCGTCCCGCTGCCTGGGTCACCCGAGGAGCCCGGCCGCCGTACCAGCGCACGTCCCGGGGGAAGCTGAGCTGGCCGTCCCCGGCGCCGGTGTCAACCGTCAGCTCGAGCTCCGCCCCCACCGGAAGGTTGGTGATCGCCACGGCGGCGTGCCCTGCCAGGACCAGTACGTGGCGGGGTTTGTCGCCATAATCGAGCGTGACCGTTCCCGTGACGCGTCCGTGATCGTGGACCGCCGCGCCCGGCACCACCTCCTCCAGCCGCTGCAACGTCACCGACCCTCCGCCAGCTTCCCCTTTCGCGTTCTGCGCGATGACGCTGGTGTGCCACGACGTCGGGTTCCCCGCCAGCCCGCCGGTCCCCCCCACCCCGATCATCCTCACGTGACCCCGGCCGTTCTGCACGAACCCGTTGTCACGAATGACGACCCCCTGGATGCCCGAGCCCGGCGCCGAAAACTCGAGCTCAATGAATCTGAACCGGTCATCGGGAGCGTGGACGTAGAACAGGTTGTTGAGCACACGGACGTCGTACGGGTTGATGAGACGTACCCGACACTGGTCGAGATAGCAGCCTTCGATGTAGCAGTGGCTCTGCCGGAGGACGATGCCGTCCGCGTCCACTACCCATTCCGTGTCCGGCGTGTCGGGCCGGAACCCGGCGTACACGTGGGTCGCCCTGACGGTGTTGAACTGTCCGTTCACGTCAATGCCCACGCGGCACGGACCGATGACGCAGCTCTCGATCGCACTGTCGAAGTGCTCCATCGAGATGGCCGTGCTCTCGACCGTCGTGGGCGCGCCGTCGCCCGCCGGCCATTCGTCGAACCGGCAGCGGGACACCAGGAGCTCGTTCGATAGACCGGTGCCGTTGACGCTCCGGATGGCGTAGGTCCCGGCGCGTTTGAAGAAGCAACTGTCCACGATGCTGCGCCCGTGGTTGACCAAGTGCAACGCCCCCCCGCGACGCCGGCAGTCGAACGTGACGTCCCGGAACGTACTGAGCCGCGTGGGCTGGCCCCGCGGTGGCGCCGGGTCTTGAAACGCGATCAGGAAACCGTCCCTGGGAAACGCCGGGCCGGCGGTGATCGCCCCATTGTGCAGCGTGATCCCCTGGGCCACGGGCCAGGACAGTGGACGGCTGATCACGTGTTCGCGTCCCTGGAGGTCCACCTGCGCCCGCGCCTGCTCCATGCCGTAGGAGGCCAGAAACGACCCGGCGGCATGGAGCGCGGCCTGCAGCGCCGCGGTGTCGTCTTGGATTCCGTCACCCACCGCGCCGAGCGCGGCCGGGCTGAACGTGGCGGCCGGAGCGGTGGCCCCGGAGCCGCGCGCCACCGGGACCGCCGGCAGCGTCGCCAGAAAGTCACGCCGATCCACGGTCAGCCCTCCCTTGCTCCTCTATCGCCGTCTGTAGCAGCCCCCAGACTTGATCGATTCGGGACGTCCAGGAGTTCTCCCGAGCGAGGGCCAGGCGCCGTTCCCGCCCAGTCGGCGAGTCGGTGGCGAGAGCGGCGGTCACCGCCGCCCCAAAGCCGTCGGGCCGGCACAAATGGATGACGTGCTCATAGGCGTCCAGCTCGGGCAGGCCCATGGCCACGACCGGCTTTCCGGTGGCCAGCGCCTCGAACAGCTTGGCCGGAATGATCCCCCGGGTGAACTCGGTGGCGTGATAGGGAATGGTGATGACGTCCAGGGCCTGGAGCCATCCGCCCAGCGCGGCATGGGCGACCTGCGGAAGCAGGCGCACGTTGGGCGCGCTCCTGAAGGCGCTGACATCGGTCAAGACCGGGCCGATCAGAATGACCGTCCACTCGGGATGGTGGGCCGCAAAATCCAGGAGCGTCGCCTGATCGAGTCGCTCGTTGATGCCGCCAAAGAACCCCAGGCGCGGATGCCGGAGGTCGCGGAGCGGTGCCGGCTCTTCCCAGGTGTCGCAGGGGGCGAAGAGCTCGAAATCCACCCCCGGGGGCACTTGCACGCATCGAGGGTTCACCGCCCGTTTCTCCTCCCACAGGATCCGGGCGTCCGTGAGCACCAGGTCCGCCCGCCGCGCGAGCGCCTCCTCGGCCGCGATCACCTCGGGCGTGGCATAGGGGTACCCGCGGACCCGCGAAACGCAGTCGTACACCAGCAGGCGGGGCGACAGGAGCTGCTCCAGCCGGGTGGAGTTGGGCCCCCCGTACGGGTAGTGCCAGACGATCGGACGCTGAAAGCCGAGGTCTTGGAGGCGCCGCGCCAGCCGCGAGAGAAGACGGCGATTCAGGGGCGCCGCGAACCGAAGGGGGACGGTGGCCGGCGTGAGGACGTGCACCCCCCGGTCCCACCGGTAGCGGCGGCGCAGGAGGTTCCGTCCGCGGGCGAGTACCCGCCGCCAGTCGCGCACCTGGACGCTCCGGCCGGCGTCCAGCTGCTCGATGAAGGCGACCCGCGCGCCGCGCTGGGCGAATCCGGACGTGAGGGTTTGACTGCGCTGCCACAAGCCCGCCCACTCGATGCCGGCGAGGCACACGATGGGCGGAAGGGGGGCGTCGTGACTCACCCGGCGCCTCCGAGCGCCGGGCGCGAAGGCGCCGCCTCCCCCGGCGATCGGTGCGCCTGGAGCTGCAGCAACCCGGCGGCCAGCCCCAGCAGGGTCCAGATCCCCAGGTCCATGAACTCCGCTTGCGTGAGGCCCTGCACCAGATAGCAACAGATCGCCACGACGACACCCCACGCCAACCGGCGGTGCGGAGCGGGCAGGACGTTCCCCGCGCGCCACAGCCGCCACAGGACGCATGCCACCAACGCGCCGAACAACAACGCGCCAACGAGTCCCAGCTCGGCTAGTATCTGTACGTACACGTTGTGGGGGTTGCCGGCGTCGCTCGAGATGGTGCGCGTGAGCGCCTCGGTGCCCTTGATGCCCACACCCACCACCGGGCTCTCCGCGAACCGCGTAAGCAGCAGGCGCCAGGTTTCCAGGCGGGTCGACACCCCGAGGTCCAGCACGCTGCCAGCCGCCGCCGCACGGGCCGCGACCGCCCCCGCGAGCCCGGAAGCGACCACGCCGGCGGCCACGGCCCCCATGCCCATCACCGTCCACACCGCCACCCGGGCCCGGATCTGGTGCCCCGCGCGCCACCACAGGATCGCCGCGCCCACCACCAAGCTGAGCCATGTCGTGCGGGACAGCGAGAGCACGATGTACCCCGCACATCCCGCCACGGCGAGCGCCCACACGGCCCGTTCGCGCGCCGGCAGCCCGCGCCACCTCCCCGACACCGTGCCCCAGACGACCATCAGTCCCAGCACCATCCACGATGCGATGATGTTCCGCCCCGCGGTGCCCGTCAGGGAGCCAAGCGCTCCGCTCAATCCGCCGAGGGCGGATGTGCCCGTGACCGCCTGCTCCAGCACGATGCTGGCAACCAACCCGCGAAACCCCAACCGAGCCAGGTTGTAGGCCGCCATGCCCGCCATGTACAGGAACGCGATGGCGAAGCCCCACGCCACGCGCCGGAGGGTCCCCTCGGGGTCCCGCTGCACCAGTGCCGAGAGCGTGAGGAACACCACCACATCGAAGGCGAGCTTGCCGCCCGACACCATGGACACCGACGGCGGCGCCGGTGACCAGGCGATGGACGCGATCGTGTAGGCCACGAAGGTCACGACCAGCGCGTCCAACAGCCCCACCCGAGGGAGCGCCAGGCGCGCCGCGCCGAACGCCCGCCACCCGATGGCCGCCAACAAGACCAGAAAGAATACGTGACTCAGCCGGAACCCAAACGCCTGGACTCCGAACAGACTCACGCCCTGAAGGGGATAGGCAGCCACGTAGAGGGTGAGCCAGGCATCCGTCAGCACCGCCGCGAGCACGGCGGCCGCGCCCAGCACGGCGGCGAAACTCAGCCTGGTCGGAAGGGCCGCCACCAGCCCGCCCCAGAGGGCGGCGACGACGGCGATCAACGGTCCAACGCCCCTCGCCGCGAGCGTGAGCACCCGTCGCGCCGGCCTGGCCGCGACCGTCACGCCTTGCGCTCGCGGGCGGGCACGCCCATCACCGTCGCGGCGGGCGGCACCTCCCGGATGACCACCGCCCCCGCTCCCACCACGGCGCCCTCGCCAATCGTCACATCCGGGATGGTCACCGCGCCCGTCCCCAGGAACGCGTACCGACCCACGCGCGTTCGCCCGGACAGGTGACACCCTGGCGAGATGTTGCAGCAGGTCTCGAGGACACAATCATGGTCCACCGTGGCCCCGGTGTTGATCACCACGCCGTCCCCCACGCGACTGCCGGGATTGACAATGGCGCCGGCCGCCATCCAGATGCCTGATCCCAGCTCAACCCCTTCCGCCACCACCGCTGTGGGATGGATGGCGTTAGCCGGCGTGAGCCCCGCGGCCACGGCCCGCCGTATCAACTCCTCGCGGGCGCGGTTGTCCCCGAAGGCGAAGGCCAGGTGCGTGACCCCCTCGCCCGCCAGATGAGCAAGGCGGTCGGTGCCACCCAGGACCTCGACCCCGGCCAGCCGCTCGCCCCACAGACTCGGATTGTCATCCAGGAAGCCGGCGACGTCCCAGCACCCCGCCCGCCGCAACGTATCCAGCACGACCTTGGCCGATCCGTCGGGCCGTGCGCCGACGATGGCCACTCGGTTCAGGCGCCCACCCCCACCGGCCGCCGCAACCGCGCGCGTACCGCATCCCGCTCTTCGTGAACCGCCCGCACGCAGGCCGTGACCCGGTCCACCTCGTCCATGGTCATGTCGGAATACAGCGGGAGCGCCACGCTGTGGCTGGCGACGTGCTCTGCCGCCGGCAGCACGGGCGGGGTGCCCAGGTGACGATAGCACGACAACTGGTGGTTGCAGGGAAAGTTGAACCGGCGCGCCGCCAAGTTCTCCGCGGTGAGCGCCATGATCAGCTCATCCCGGGTCAGCCCAAAGGCCTCCTCGTCCACCAAGAACTGGTAGTACAACCAGCTCGAGACGCCGCCCCGTTGCGCCCGCTGGTGCCGGAGACCCGGAATCCCGCGGAGCCCTTGCTGATAGCGCTCCGCGACCCGGTTGCGGTGCTCCACCACGGCGTCCAGCCCCGGCAGCAACTCCAGGCCCACCAGCGCGCAGACCTCCGTCATCTTGCCGTTGAAGCCCACGAACTCACAGTCCGCCTCCCGGCCGTTCTTGCCGAAGTTGCGGATCATCGTGGCCGCCTCGAAGAGCGCCGGGTCATTGGTGCAGAGCGCCCCGCCTTCCATCGTCAGGTAGACCTTGGTGGCGTGGAACGAGAACATCTCCGCTTCGCCAAAGCCGCCGAGCGGCCGCCCGCCGTAGCGCGAGCCGCAGCCGGAAGCCGAGTCGAAAAACAGCCGCACGCCACGCCGCGCGGCCAGATCCGCGAGGGCGTCGTTATCCGCCGGATTGCCGTAGAGGGGCGCGGCGAGGATCGCCGCAGTGCGGGACGTGATGCGACCCTCGGCGTCCGCCGGATCCAGCGTCCAGGTCTCTGGATGGATGTCCGCGAATACCGGCACCAGGCCGTTCTGGGCGATGCCGTGCGCCGTGCCGCTGAACGTGTATGCCGGCGTGATCACCTCGGCGCCGCGGGGCAAGCGCGCGGCCTGGAGCATCGCGATCAGCGCCGCCTCGCCGTTGCAGAACACCGCGCAGTGCTTGACCCCCACGTACGCTGCGAGCGCCGCTTCCAGCGCGCGGCTGTGCGGCCCCATGTTCGTTACCTGCCCCGAGGCGAGCGCTTCCTGAAACCTCGGCGCGAGCGCCTCCAGACGGGGCAACACCGGGCGAACGATGTCCAGCTTCTTGTCGAAGGCCGGCCGGCCTCCCAGCAGGGCTAGGGTCACCGGGCCTCCACCAGCTCTTTGTAGCGCCGGAGATTGAAGTTGGAGCTGTCGCCGCCGATCTTGCCGGCTTTGATGGCGTCGCACACCTCCACCATCGCGTCTTCGATGGTTCGGCGCGTCCGGTAACCCAGCACCCTGGCCGCCTTCTCGCCGTCCGCCGGGTACGAGCGCCAGTCCGTGACCTCGGCGTATGTCAGCTGGCACGCGGTGTAGCTCTGCACCATGTCCGCGATCTGCTGCACCGTGAAATTCCCCGCCGTCACGTTGAAGGCCTCGCCCTGTACCGCCTTGGGATCCGCGGTGAGCAGCAGCTCGTAGAAGTCCACCAGGTCCTGAATATGAATGAGCGGCCTCACCTGTTTGCCGCCTTCGATAGTGATGACGCCTTTCTTGAGCGCCAGCCAGGCGAACAGGTTCACCAGGAGGTCCAGACGCATCCGCGGCGAATACCCGGAGACCGTCGCTCCACGCACGATGACGCCCGTGAAGCCGTCCTCCAGCTGCGACGTCAAGAACTCCTCGATCTCGGCCTTATAGCGGGAGTAGAGCGTCAGCGGTTTCATGGGCGTGCTCTCGACGACGCGCGGCACGTCCTGGATTCCGTACACGCTGGTACTGCTGGCGTAGAGCAGGCGGCGCACCCCCAGCTCCCTGGCGGCCAGGATCAGCCGCTGGAGAGCGTCCAGGTTCACCTCTTTGGTGAACTCCGGGTCAATATCCGCCATGGGGTCGTTGCTCAGGCACGCCAGGAGGATCACCACGTCCGCCCCGTTCATGGCCGAGCGCACCAGCGGCGTGTCGCGCACGTCGCCAGTCACCTTTCGAAGGCGCGGGTGCTCGCCCAGGTGGTCCCCGAACCAGAAGGTGTCGAACGCCGTGACGGCGTGCCCCCGGTCCAGCAGCCGCCGGACCAGCACCGTGCCCAGGTACCCGCCTCCGCCCACCACGCAGATCGCCGCCGCCATCAGACCCCACGCCCCAAGGCGGTCACACGCACGCCGTGGTCCCGGATACGGCGGGACGTCGCGAATGCTTCCAAGATTTCCTCTCCGAAGACGATGACCCCAAACGTCCGATAGATGATCTCAAGGTCCAGCTTGATGGACCAGGCGCAAATATACCATATGTCCATCTCCATCCGCTCTTCCCAGCTCAGATGGATGTTGCCGCTCACCTGCGCCAGGCCGGTCAGGCCGGGTTTGACCAAGCAGCGCTGCTTGAAGAACGCCGAGGCCCGCTCGTAACGCCGCACGTCCATGGGCCGCGGCCCGACGATAGACATCTGGCCCAGCACCACCTGCGCCAACTGCGGCAGCTCGTCCAGCTTGAAGCGCCGCAGCCAACGGCCGACCCGGGTCACCAAGGGGTTGTCGCCGCGGATCTCGGGCCGGTTGTCGTAGTCAATGGGATGCGGCAGCATGGTCCGGAACTTCCAGAGCCGGATGGGCCGGCCGTCCTTGCCGGCGATCATGTCGCTGTAGAGGAGCGGGAGACGCGGGTGCTCCAGCTTGACCGCCAGGGCGATCAGGGGAAGGAGCGGCGACGCCGCCAGCAACGCCACTCCCCCGGCGACGCGATCGAACAGTTCCTTGGCTAGCGGGGTCTTCATGCGATCCGCGAGAAGCGAGCGCCGAATATACCACGACCCGCGACACGACGTTATGTTTCCGCTCGAGCACTCACCTCGGTTCCGCCGCGCCAGGGGACAGACATGGTTGCCGTGATTCTCGCCGGAGGCCGGGGCACTCGCCTGAAGCCCTTTACCATGACGATACCCAAGCCGTTGCTGCCCCTGGGCGATGTACCTATTCTCGAGGTGGTCATCCGGCAGCTCGCCGCGGCGGGCGTGGACCGCGTGGTGCTCACGGTGGGGCACATGGCGCCCCTGTTCTCCGCCCTGTTGGGAGACGGCCGGCGCTTCCGGGTCACCATCGAGTACTCCCTGGAAGACACGCCGCTGGGCACGGCCGGTCCCATCCGCCTGGTGCGCGACCCGGGCGAACATCTCCTCGTGATGAACGGGGACATCCTGACCACGCTGGACTTCAACGCCCTGATCGAGCGGCATCGTGCGGAGCGCGCCCATGCCACCATCGCGCTGGCCCAGCGGGAAGTCCGCATTGACTACGGCGTGGTGGTGCCCGGCGAGACCGGCCTCCTGGAGAGGTATGTCGAAAAGCCGGTGACCCCGTACCTGGTCAGCATGGGCATCAACGTCATCTCCCGCGAGTGCCTGCCCTATATCCCCGAGGGCAAGCCGTTCGATATTCCCCAGCTCATGATGGCCCTGGTGAATGACGGCAAGCGGGTGTACTGCTGCCGAACCGACTGCTACTGGCAGGACATCGGGCGGTTCGACGATTACCAGCGTGCCAGCCAGGACTTCTCGGACGCCCCCACCCGGTTCCTCCCCCAAGACTAGCGGTGCCGCCCCGACGCACGGCGCTGATTACGGGAGCCGGAGGGTTCTGTGCCAGCCACCTGGCGTCGTACCTGGCCGCGGAGGCTCGGTGCACGATCGTGGGACTGAGCATTGACCCGGAGCCGGTCCACCCCGCCGGCCTGACCGACTACCTCCGGTGCGATGTGACCCAGGCGCCGAGCCTGGTCAAGGCCGTCCGCGCCATCAAGCCGGACTGGGTCTTCCACCTTGCCGGCGTCACAGTCGGCAGCCGCGCGTCGGTCTACGCCGTCAACGCCCGCGGGACCGCGAACCTGCTTCAGGCCGTCCTGGCCGAGCGCCCCGGCGCCGCTACGGTAGTCGTAGGTACGTCGGCGGAGTACGGATCCGTGCCCCGGCGCCGCCAGCCCGTGCGGGAGGAGCAACCCTGCCGGCCCGTGACGGTCTATGGCGCCAGCAAGCTCGCCGCCTCGCGCGCGGCGCTCCGGATCCACCGGACCCGGGGCCTGCGGGTGGTTGTCGCACGCCCGTTCAACATGATCGGACCGTTGATGCCGCCGTCACTTCTGTTGGGGGGCGTGCTGCGCCAGATTCGGGACCAGATCCAGGTCGGGCACCGGCCGGCCGTCGTGCGGGTGGGACGGACCGACCCCGAGCGCGACTTTGTCCGGGTGGAGGACGTGGTGGAGGCCTTCGTACGCATGGTACGCGGCCAGCACTGGGGCGAGGTGTTCAACCTATGCAGTGGGACGCGCACCACCGTCCGAACGCTCCTCAGGCTGGTGGCCGGCTCGGTGGCCTGGCCCGTTCGGTTCGAACCCCACCGGAAGCCGGCCCCCCGCTCGGGCCCGGGGGTACTGTACGGCAGTTACGCCAAGGCGGCGGCCGCTTTCGGCTTCGCGCCCGGGGGCGACCTGCCGGACGCGGTTCGCCGGATCTGCCGCGCCGAGCTAGGCTCCCTGGCAATCATCCCGTAACCCGGGAGTCCCGATGTCCACCGCCGCCTCCTCGCTCGAATCCCTCGCCGTAGGCCGGCCGGGATCCCTGTTCGCCCCGGACATGGTCGCCCGGGCGGGAGAGCTCCGGGGCGCCGTTGAAGGGCGATCCATCCTCATCCTGGGGGGCGCCGGCAGCATCGGCTCCGCCACCGCCCGTCTGCTGGCCGGTTATGCGCCGTCGGCGCTGCACGTGGTGGATCAGGACGAGAATGGCCTGGTGGAATTGCTGCGGGACATGCGGAGCAGCGGGGCGGCGGGCGATGTCGGCGACCTTCGCATCCTCGCCCTGGACTACGGCGCGCCCAACATGAGGCGCTTCCTGCGAAGCGTTCCCCCCTACGACGTCATCCTGAACTTTGCCGCCATCAAGCACGTGCGTTCGGAGAAGGACGTACCATCCACGCTGCACCTGCTCGAGACCAACGTGGTCAAACCGCGGCGGTTCCTGGAATGGCTGGAGGCGGCGCGGTTCGCCGGCAGGTACTACGCCGTCTCCACCGACAAGGCCGCCGACCCGGTGAATTTCATGGGGGCCTCGAAGCGGGTCCAGGAGATCCTGACGCTCGGCGGCCCTCTCGGGCGGTCCGGGGCGCGCCGGACCTGCGCCCGCTTCGCCAACGTGGCGTTTTCCAACGGGAGCCTGTTGCACGGCTTCTTGAAGCGGCTCGAGCGGGAGCAGCCGCTCGCCGTACCCCGGGGGATCCGACGATACCTCATCACCCACGAGGAGGCGGCGCAGATCTGCGTCCTGGCGACCGTCTGCGGCCCCTCCGGCCACACCCTGGTGCCCCGCGCGGGGGGCACCCTCGAACCCATCGAGCTGGCGGCTGTGGCACGGGCCGTGCTGGAGACCCGCGGCCTCAGGCCGCTCTATTGCGATACGGAAGACGAGGCGCGGGCCCGGGCCGCCGAACGGCCCGCCGGCACCTATCCCGTGCTGCTGACCGCGCCGGACACGGCCGGGGAGAAACCCACGGAGCAGTTCGTGGGGGCCGGAGAGCATGCCACCGAAATCGGTCTCCAGGGACTGCTGGGTATCCGTCAGGAGTCCGACGACGGCCCCGCGCAGCGGTTGGCCAGCGAGGTCGAGCGCTTGATCGCAGACCCGGATCGCCCGGTGTCCGCGGCCGAGCTTCGGTCCATGCTCGTCGCCGTCCTGCCCACCTTCCAGCACGCCGACACCGGGAAAAGCCTGGACCAGCGCATGTAGGAGGGCGGCTGCCGCGGCGGCGTCAGGCCGATTTCAGCAGCCGTTGGTAGGTGAGGGTCACTGTCTCGTACGTAGGCCGCGGATCCAGCCGATCGCGGAATCTGGCCCGCGCGGCTTGGCTCTGGCGGGCCCGCAACCCGGGGTCGCGGAGGAGACGCACCAGGGCCGCGGCGTAGGCGCCCTCGTTCTCCGGCTCCACCAGCATCCCGGTCACCCCGTCCTCCACGATGGCCTCGACGGCGTCCATGCGGGGACCCACCGCCGGGCAGCCCATCGCCATCGCCTCGGTGAAGGCGATGGGATAGGCGTCGTACCGAGTGGGGAGGCAGAAGGCCGTCGCCATCGCCAGCAGGCGGAGCACGTCGCGGCCGTCCACGCGGAAGCCGGTGAAGGTGACGCGGTCCGCAATCCCCAGCGAGTCCGCCAAGGCTCTAAGCTCGCGCTCCAGGGGCCCGTTGCCCGTGATGACGAGCCTCGTCTCCGGAACGGCGTCAATCACCCGCCGCGCCGCCCGCAACAGCGTGTCCACTCCCTTGTAGGCTACCAGCCGGCAGGCGCACGCCACCACTGGAGTGCCCGGCGTCAGACCCAGCTCCGCCCGCAGGGCGTCCACCTCCTCCGGCGCCACGTCGAACCGTTCCACGTCTCCCACGGGCCCACCGATCAACTGAAGCCGATCCGGCGGCGCCAGGCGATGGGCCACGGCTTCGCGGTACAGCACCGGACCCGAGCAGAACAACGCGTCCGTATACCGTGCCGCGAGCCGCTCGATCCAGATGAACGCCGCGCGTCGCAGCCCGGCAGGAAACTTCCGGAAGTGGAACACGTAAGCCGAATGCGCCACCACCGGGCAGCCGGCCAGCCGCGCCGCGGTCCGTACCAGAAACCCCGCCTTGGAGCCATACGTGTGCACCACGTCAAAGCGCTCGCGGCGAAAGAACCGCCAGAGCCGCACCAGCGCCGCCAGGTCGCTCGGCGGGCGTATCGCGTAGGGGAACGGCACCACGTGCACCGGGAATCCGGCCGCCCGAATCTCCTCAACCGCCGAAACGTCCCCCGGCTGGAGGTCTTCGCCACACCCGAATTCCACCTGGATCCCGCGCTCCCGCTGGTAGCGGGCGAGGGGCAGGTTGAACGCCCGGTGCATGACCGAGATGGTCGCGAAATGAATGACCCTCATGCCGTCACCCCTCAGCGGCCCAGCGACTCCCACTTCATGGCGCCCACCTTGAGGCGGGGATGCGCCACCAGCATGTGCCAGATCACCGCCTGGAACGCTTCCGTGAACGGAGTCACCAGGTCCGGATCCACCGTGGGAATGACGATCGCGACGTCGGCCACCTTCGCCGTGTAGCCGCCGTCTCGTC
>Ga0326597_10010354_pt1 | contig 12435 bp, 10 predicted proteins | sample RVTome_12_FD_203789 | JGI IMG/M metagenome (GOLD analysis project Ga0326597, IMG submission 203789) | Soil microbial communities from uranium-contaminated site in the Upper Colorado River Basin, Wyoming, United States - RVT100D185 | ecosystem: Environmental > Terrestrial > Soil > Contaminated >... | reverse complement strand
ATCTAGTTACAGGCGGCGGAGGATTCATCGGCTCGGCCTTGGCGCGCGCCATTTTGACGCTCGGCCACGAGGTCCGCGTCCTCGACAACTTCGCCACCGGCAAGCGCGAGAATCTGCTGGAGATTCGTGACCGGATTTCGCTCTACGAAGCGGACGTTTGCAGTCTCGAAAGTCTGCGCCAGCCGTTCCAGGGCGTGGACTACGTGCTGCACGAAGCGGCGCTGCCTTCCGTACCGCGCTCGATGAAAGACCCGCTCTCCTCCAACCGGGTAAACGTGGAAGGGACGCTCAACGTGCTTCTCGCCGCGCGCGACGCCGGAGTGAAGCGCGTGGTCTATGCCGCTTCGTCTTCGGCCTACGGCGACACGCCCACGCTTCCCAAAGTGGAAACGATGGCGCCGAACCCGATCTCGCCCTATGGCGTTACCAAATTGACCGGGGAGTATTACGCGCAGGTCTTCACGCAGGCGTACGGGCTGGAAACCGTCAGTCTGCGTTACTTCAATGTATTCGGACCACGCCAGGATCCGTCTTCTCCCTACTCGGGAGTCTTGTCGCAATTCATTACCGCCGTGCTGACTGGTGAGCGGCCCACCATATACGGCGATGGCCAGCAGTCGCGCGACTTCACTTACGTCGATAACGTCGTGGAGGCAAACTTGCTGGCGTGCAGCGCTCCGCAGGCTTCCGGCAAGGTCATCAACATCGCCACCGCCAGACGCGAAACGCTCAACGAAGTGCTCTCGACGCTGGGGCGGATCGTGGGCAGGAAGGTGGAAGCGGTCTATGCTCCGCCGCGCTCTGGCGATATCCTGCATTCGCTCGCCGACATACAGCAGGCGCGCGAACTGCTTGGCTACGAGCCGAAGGTGAAGTTTGAAGAGGGGTTGCAGAGAACAGTGGAGTGGTACCGCACCCAGCGGGCTGCCGCGGGCGCGCCCTCAGCACAACAGACTGCTCTCTGACGATTGGAATCCGGTTCGAACCCACCGGTCATTGATTATCCTCGGGTCAGGCATCCACGGGTCAGGCATCCACGCGGAAGACCCAGCCGGAGCAGGGAACTCCTTGGGCGGTATCCACTCGATACGCGCCGGGCGAGCCCAGCACGTAGGGGATCGCGCGAATCGGCCGGAGCACCCAGAACGCCATGTGGTAGTACCCCGCGCCAAGCAGATCCGGGGAGAGATTGAAACGGAAGCGCCCGCTCGATGCATCAAAGCTCATCTCCCAGGGCGGAACCTTGGCGGCGACCTTCCCGGTCATGTCCTCGTAGGCGTAGGTGCGGTTGAGTTGATCCACGGTTTGCGGCTGCGGCCAGCCCTCATAGAACAGCGCGCAATAATACGGGCCAAACTCCTTGCGCTGAACGGCGCCTTCGATGCGCACCGAACCTTTGGGTAAGGCTGCGGGCAGAGGCGCCAGCTCCGCGTAACGATTGACGAACTCCTCGGCCATGGTGAATTCGGCGCCCACCACCGCCAGTCCGATTCCCACATGCGTGTGGCCCGGGTCAAGCACGTTCCTGCGATGCCCATCGAGCGGAGGCTTCTCCTCCACGAAGCGCTGGTGGGCATTGAGCAGGTTCACCAGAACATCTTCCGGAGCGGTGGAAATGGGGTCGGGCTGGGCGGAGATGACCGTCATGCGGGAGAGATTTTCCTGCATGTGATCGCGTCCTCCGGCCAGGTGGTAACGATGGTAGGGAAGCAGGCCCCGCTGGTTCCAGTGAGATAGGTACTTGTTGGCGGCCATTTCCTGGCAATGCTGGTCGGCCACCTGCGACGAGAGCGGATCAAACTCCACCGGGCTGAGGCCGACGGCAGTGCGGTCTTCATTGATCTTGCGGACCACCGCCTGGCGGGCGTGGTAATAGGGATCGTCGCTCGAAGGCGAACTGGACGGGGACGGCGCCATGGCTGGGGGAAGCTGCATGATCGTTTCACACCGCCGCAGTCAATGTCAGCAGCACCTGGCGCTGGCGAGGCCGGTTATCGAAATCAATCAACACAATCTGTTGCCACGTGCCCAGCGCCAGCCGCCCCTGCTCGATCGGGATGCACAGGCCGGGTTTCAGCAATGCGGCGCGCAGATGGGCGTAGCCATTTCCGTCGCCCCAAGCCTCGTTGTGTGCATACACGCCGTCCATCGGAGCGATGCGGTCGAGCGCGCGCTGCAAATCCTGCACGGCGCCGGGCTCGTATTCGATGGTGGTTAGCGCCGCTGTGGAGCCCGCGACGAACAGGTGGACCACGCCTTTCCGCAGGCCGGCTTGCTCCACGGCCTTGCTCACCTGCGGAGTGATGTCCACGATCTGGTTGAATCCCTGAGTGGAATATTCAAGGAGCATCGGGGTCAGTATAACAGCATCATCTTAGACCCAGGTATCCCAGCGGCGGGGCAATTGGCGCGGGCTGGGCCCACTCCCGCTGGGGCGGAGCGATGCCCGCCGGCGGAGCCCCTGTTAGCAGGAAAGGGACAAGACTGGCGGCGGCTTCATACGGCTCGACACCGATTCGCCGGGATGCTAATATTGGGCCGTGAGTGATGGTACTGAACGAAATGCTGGGGAGGAAACTAATTTGACTTTCCGGTACGCAGCAAACCGGTCCCACCATGCCACCGGGAGGGGCCGGAGACACAGCGAATCTGGATTCATGAGCTTCTCCGGGATCATGCTGATCCTGGTCGTGGCGGCCATCCTGTTCGCGGCATTCAAGCTGCTTCCCCCCTACATTGACAACTATCGTTTGCAAGATTCCCTCGATAGCCTGGCCCGGAATGCCACCTACACTGCCAGCGTCACAGAGGCGAATCTTCACAAACAGGTGATGGAAGAGGCCCGCCTGCTGGGAATCCTGCTCGAACCGAACCAGGTGGTCGTCAGGAAGTCCGGGCCGACGGTGAATATTTCCGTGCGGTATATGATTACGGTGGACCTGCTGGTCCGTCAGATGGATTTGAACTTTGAGCCATCCGCGGGGAATCGCAATATCATGGCCAAACCCTAGTTTGCGGCTCCTGCGCAATAACCTTCCATGCGTGTAGTTATCCATCGGCGAGCAAAACAGAATACTCTTTCCCGTCCCATCGTATGGATCACGCTGGGAGTGTTTTTGCTCCTCGGCATCACCGCCGTTTCAATTCTTACATTCTATTACGTCGGCTATTCGCGGTTGATCGATGAGCGCCTGCAAGGTCCAGTTTTTCCGAATGTTTCGCAGATCTACGCCGCGCCGGAGAGGCTGCAACTGGGAGATCGCGGCAGCGCCGCAGGCATCATCGCGCATCTGCGTGCCGCCGGGTTCGGCGACCGCCTGGAGACGCCGAAAGGCCGCTACGAATCGGTGCGCGGCGGAGTACGCATCTATCCCGGTGCGGATGCATACTTCTCCGGTGAGCCCGCCGAATTGCGCTTTGCCGACGGCAGGCTCAACAGTATTGTGTCGTTGCGCGACCAGTTTGCCCGGAACGAGTATTTGCTCGAGCCGCAGCTCATTACCAACCTGTTTGACAATAGCCGCGAAAAGCGCCGGGTGGTGAGCTTCCAGGACCTTCCCAAGAGTCTCGTGGAGGCCGTTCGCTCGATTGAAGACCGGCGCTTTTTCGAGCATTCCGGTTTTGACTACTTACGCCTCATCCGCGCGGCCTACGTGGATATCACCCGGGGCAGCGCTCGGCAAGGAGCCAGCACCATCACCCAGCAACTTGCCCGCAGCCTTTTCCTGACGCTGGATAAGACCGTGTCTCGCAAGATTGCCGAAGCCATGGTGGCCTTTCAGTTGGAACGCCGCCTCAGCAAGGAAGAGATTTTTCAAAGCTATTGCAATACGGTCTACCTCGGCCAACGCGGCAGCTTCAGTGTCCAGGGAATGGGCGAGGCCGCGCAGGCCTATTTCCGCAAGGATGTTCGAGACCTGACGCTCACCGAAGCGGCCTTTCTGGCGGGGATTATCCAGAGTCCCAACCGATATTCTCCCTATCGCAATCCGGAAGGAGCGCTGCGTCGCCGCAACCAGGTTCTGGCCGCCATGCTGGATACCGGGGCGATCACGCAAGCGGAGCGGGATGCCGCCGTCAAAGAGCCGCTGGGAGTCGCGCCCAGTTATGCCGTGGCGGGCGAAGCGCCCTTCTTTATCGACCTGGTGAAAAATCAATTACTCGACCGTTTTTCCGAGGACGAGCTCACCTCGCAAAGCTACCGCATCTATACCACGCTCGACCTGCGGCTGCAGCGCGCCGCAGTCGAAGCTGTCAACCTCGGCGTGGAAGAGCTGGACAAGCGCCTGGATGCCTTGCGACGCCCGCGTGCCCGGGCCACGACCGGCCCGGATGCGCCTGCTCCAGTGCGTCCGGAGATTGCCCTGGTCGCGCTCGACCCGCGCACCGGCGCCATCAAGGCTCTGGTGGGGGGAAGGGACTACGGCGTCAGCCAGCTCAACCGGGCTCTCGCTCTCCGGCAGCCGGGCTCCGTTTTCAAGCCCTTCGTTTATGCTGCGGCGCTGAGCGCATATCAGAACGGATTGTCGGATCATCCGTGGACGGCGATGTCCAAGGTGCTCGACGAGCCTACCGTCTTTGAGTTCGACGGCAAGCCTTACCAGCCGGCCAATTTCGGGCAGGATTATTTCGGCGAGGTTACCCTGCGCTATGCGCTGACGCACTCGCTCAACGTGGCCACCATCAAAGTGGCCGAGAGCGTCGGATATACCAACGTGGTGGCGCTGGCTCACCGCGCCGGGCTCAATCAAAAAATCCTGCCGACCCCGGCCGTCGCGCTGGGGGCATACGAAGTGACGCCGGTGGAGGTGGCCGGCGCATACACCATTTTCGCCAACCAGGGTGTTCGTCTGAATCCCTACTTCATTTCCATGGTGCGCAGTCGCAATGGCATGTTGCTCGACATCGCCTTCCCCCGCAAGACTCCGGTGCTGGAGCCCGCGGTGGCTTTCCTGATGACGAATCTTATGGAAGATGTGATCAACCACGGCACCGGCGCCGGCGTCCGGGCCCGCGGTTTTGATGCTCCCGCAGCCGGCAAGACCGGCTCTTCGCACGATGGCTGGTTCGCCGGGTACACCTCAGATTTGATCTGCGTGGTTTGGGTTGGTTACGACACGGACCGCGAACTGCCGCTCACCGGCGGCGCCTCCGCTCTGCCCATCTGGACCGAGTTCATGAAGCGCGCCATTCAAGTGCCGGAGTTCAGCCACACGACCGGGCCGCTCCTTCCCGCTGGGGTTGCCAGGGTCGACATTGATCCGGAATCGGGTGAACTGGCCACGCCGCAGTGTCCCAGAACCCAGACTGAATATTTCCTCCAAGGCACCCAGCCCGGCCAATATTGCCACCTGCACTCTCTGCAACCTGTGCCGCGTTTGCTGCAAGCTCCCTCCATCGCCAATATCCCGCCGCAAGGCATCGTCGAGCCTGTGGTGGCCCCTGCTCCGCCAGCCCCATCTCCGGTGGTGACGACGACCGTGCCAGTCCCTGCGGCGAAACCTGCGCTCGGTCCGCAACCCGAAAAGAAGAAGCCGGGCTTTTTCGGCCGTATCTTTGGAGTTTTTGGCGGTGGTCGTGACGACTCCAACAACGACAAACCCGACTCCCGCTGATTCTCGCGCCCCTATCGTGCTGTCATCCTGAGCCCCTCGGCTTCGCACGGGGTCCCCAGAGGGGAAGCCCCGAAACTCGGCGAGGGATCTGCTTTTTGAGTTCTCTCAGGCGCTAACCAGTTACCCCGGCGTAGGCCTTTCCCTTTTCCCAAACCTAAAGCTTGGCTACAATAGAACATGCGGCTGGTCATTGCTGCAGACCGTTGCCGTTGGCAGTGGGCGATTAACTCAGTCGGTAGAGTGCCATCCTCACACGGTGGAAGTCACAGGTTCGAGTCCTGTATCGCCCACCATCTTCGCACTGGATCCCGTGGGCGGAGTGGAGTGGAACTGAAAGAATGAACAAGGGCACAGCGGCCGGTGAAGCCAGAGCAACGCGCGAATTCATCGCCACGCCCGAGCTGCGTCAAAACCTGCACCGGCTGGAGCAGGCCCTGCGCCACGTGATCCGCGGCGAAGGCGAGCCCGTGCGACTGGCGCTGGTGGCGCTATTGGCCGAAGGCCACTTGCTGATCGAAGACGTTCCAGGGGTTGGCAAGACGACTCTCGCGCATGCTCTTGCCCGCAGCATCGATTGCCAGTTCCAGCGCGTGCAGTTCACCAGCGACCTGCTGCCGAGCGACGTCATCGGCATTTCGGTCTACAATCAGCACCGCGATTCGTTCGAGTTCAAGCCCGGCCCGGTCTTTGCCAATATCCTGCTCGCCGACGAGATCAATCGCACCACGCCGAAGACGCAGTCGGCGCTGCTCGAAGCCATGAACGAGCGGCAGGTCACCGTGGACAATCATACCTACCGGCTCCCCGAGCCCTTCATGGTGATCGCCACCCAAAACCCCATCGAGCATCACGGCACGTACCCGCTGCCGGAGTCGCAGCTCGACCGCTTCGCCATGCGCATACGGATGGGCTACCCCGGCTGGCAAGGCGAGCGCGAGATTCTGCGCGCCTCGCAGCATCGCGACGGCGTGAATGCGCTGGAGCCGGTGGCTCACGCGGAGCAGATTCATCAGTGGCAGGACGTTGTGCGCCAGATAACCGTGGAAGACTCGTTGCTCGATTATGTGCTGGGCCTGGTCGCCAAGACACGGGAGCACGAGCACCTTGCGCTGGGCGTTTCACCGCGCGGAGCTCAGTCGCTGTTCCGCGCTGCGCAAGCTCTGGCCTTGCTCGAAGGCCGCGACTACACCATTCCTGACGACTTCAAGCGGCTGGCCGTTCCCGTCTTCGCGCACCGCGTGGTGGTCAGCACGCGCTACGCCTCCACGCTCAAGAAGGCCGACCAGGCCGAAGCCATCCTTCGCGACATACTAGCCTCCACCGAAGTCCCGCTGTAGTTGTCCCGCCGCCAGAACAGACCTTGACTGATATGCATGAATCGTGCATATTCATGCATATGAGGACGACACTCAATATCGATGATTCGGTCTTGCGGCATGCGTCCAAGCTGACCGGGGTCAAAGAGAAGACCTCGCTGGTGCGCCTGGGGCTGGAGGCTTTGATCTCCAGAGAGAGTGCCCGCCGTTTGGCCGAGCTCGGAGGCACTGAGAAGCGGCTCCGGCGCGTTCGCAGGCGGCGCTCCACCGACTCGGCATGATTCTGGCAGACACCTCCGTATGGGTTGAGCACCTTCGGATGGGGAGCGCGCGCCTGAAGTCCTTGCTCCACAGCGAGCAGGTTGTTTGCCACCCCCTTGTCATCGGAGAGTTGGCCTGTGGGACGCTCCGCAACCGCCAGGAGATTCTCAGCGCCTTAAGGGCTTTGCCGGAGGCTCGTGTTGCGGAACAGGAAGAGGTACTGCGTTTCGTGGAGACGCGGAGGCTCTACGGTCGCGGTCTGGGCTGGGTGGACGTCAATCTGTTGGCTTCCGCGCTGCTCACCGGATGCGCACTTTGGACCCTCGACAAGCCGCTCCGCAAAGCAGCCGCTACCTTGGCTGTCTTAGGGTGAAATGTCAACACAAGATTGCACGCGGTGGCCGACGCCATCATCCGCGACATCGTGGAATCCACCGAAGTCCCCCTTTGAGGAGCGGCGCGGCACCTAATCCGAGTCCTTCGCGATGTCATCGCGGGGCAGGGAATCTAAGCGGGTTTCTACAGACCACGGCCAGGTTTCCTAAGAACCCACTCCTCATAAAATCTCTTGCCCAAAGTTGATTGGGATTCGAAACAGGTATGCCGCGAAGCCTACTCCATACTGAGGTTCGGCGACCACGCTGTACCGATTGAATACTCTGCGGATGAAATCGCTTTCAATCATATTCTCAAGAAAGCTGTTGAACTCTGCAGCAATCGTAAGAATGCTCTCCTTGCTCAAAACGTAGCTTGCCCATTCACGAATAGTTCGCTAAGCTGCCAATAGCCTTGGGGCGGCGGCGCGATTTCGCCCTAATTCCGGAAAGTGTGTGAGGAGGGTTCCATGGACGGGAAATTTCGTCCGGCCACAACGCGCGTTGCCGCCGTCGCGGGAGCATCGCTGATCGCCGCCGCAGGCTGGCTGCTGCTCGCAGGGAATATAGCTGGGCCGGAGTTGGCGCCAGAATTGGCGCGGGCTTCCCGCGCGGCACTGCGCATCCCCACTGGGTCGCCACAGCTTGTCGCTGCCCGGCCGCTTCCGGAGATGGCGGAGGTGGCGGACGGCCAGATGGATGGAATGTTGTGCCAATGGCTCCCGGCGAGCGCGGCGATGTCCGCTCCATGGCAGGCGCAGGGCGGGGCGGGCTCTGCCGCCAAGGACGCGTCCGGGAATCTGGATCGGCTTCCGCTGCGAGTGATTCGCGATACCTACCCAACCTACAGTGCTATCGCACTGGATACGAATTCCAACGAGCTCTATATGCAGGATGAGAACCTCTATGGCTACAAGGTATTCAACCGGCTGGACAACACGCCTCCGAACGCCGCCTTCACCGAGCCCAAGCGCATGGTCAGCGGCGTCGAAACGCGCATGGAGTACAACTGTGGTCTGTACGTGGACCCCATGACCGGCGACGTCTACTCGGTGAATAACGACACGCTGAATACCATGAGCGTGTTCCCGCGCAATGCTGAAGGCAACGTCAAGCCGATGCGCGCGCTGACCACACCACATGGAACCTGGGGGATCGCCGTAGACGAGGCCGACCAGGAGCTGTTCATGACCGTCGAGCATGACAATTCCGTTGTTGTCTTTCGCAAGATGGCGGAGGGCGACGAGAAGCCTATGCGCGAGCTCAAAGGCGATAAGACTCTCCTCGCCGATCCCCACGGCATCGCGCTCGACACGAAAAACAATCTGCTGTACGTCAGCAATCACGGCAACACCAAGACCGACGGAGTGGTTGGCTCGGGCCGCTTCTATCCCCCTTCCATCACGGTATACCCGCTGAAGGCTACTGGGGAGGTTGCGCCGTTGCGCGTCATCCAGGGTCCAAAGACGCAGTTGAACTGGCCGGCGGCGATGTCCATGGACTCCGAGCGGGGCGAGTTGTATGTGGCCAACGATGCGGGAGATTCGCTGCTGGTGTTCCGCGCCAGCGACAATGGCGACGTGGCCCCCATCCGGGTGGTGAAGGGTCCGAGGACCGGCATCAAGAATCCGACGGGCGTGTTCGTGGACCTGAAAAATCAGGAAGTGTGGCTGTCGAACATGGGCAACCACCGCGCGACGGTGTATTCCCTGACGGCGAACGGGAACGCTGCGCCGCTGCGCACGATTCGCAGCGCTCCGGAGGACAAGATGGCGCAGGCCATCGGCAATCCGGGCGCGGTTGGTTATGACACCAAACGCGAGGAGATCCTGGTTCCGAATTGAGTGGCTCACCCGCAGATCGCGGTATTCGCCAGGCTGGCGAAGGAAAATTCCACCACTACGCGCGTGATCGCCGGACAGGCCTCCAAGCTCAGCCGCACCATGCATGACATTCGCTACGATGAGGCCCACGACGAATTCTTTGTCGGCAACCCATTCGCCGGGGCCATCCTCGCGTTTCGCGGCAACGCCAGCGGCGAAGCCGCTCCGATTCGCATGATCCAGGGGCCGCATACGCAGCTCGAAGGTCCCGACCGGTTGGAGGTGGATCCGGTCAACAATGAGATTTTTGTGCCCGAAGGCGGCGACACCATCCTGGTTTACCCGCGCGACGGAAATGGCGATGTGGCCCCGCTGCGCGTGATCAAAGGCGCGAACACGCAACTGCGGGGAATTCGCTCGCTGGCCGTCGATACTACACGAAACCTCCTGATTGGCGGCACTCAGGCCCGCGTTGACGGAGTCGAGAAGGGCGTCCTGCTCATCTACGACCGCACCGCCAGCGGCAACGCCAAGCCGAAGGCGGTGATCGAAGGCCCCCACACCGAGATCATCCGTATCACCCAGCTACAGGTCTACTCGCCCAAGGGCTGGATCATTGCCGCCCAAGCCGGGACGCACGACGAGCAAGAGCCAGAGGACGGTTTTGTCGGTGTGTGGAGCGTCAACGATAGTGGCGATGTCCCTCCGCGATTCCGTATCGAGCGCGGCAAGAGCACGCTGCTCAAGCCCCGCGGCGTGGTCCTGGACCCAAAGCACAAAGAATTGATCGTCTCTGACATGCGAAGAAACGCCGTGCTGACATTCTATTTCCCGGAGATTTTCTAGCGGATTGCTGAAGGAACCAGGGCGATGTCTTTCCGGGGTCCGCCGCTTGTTGGCGGGCCGTGGAATCTGCTTTTGTTTTCAATAGGCCGAATTCAAAAGCAGATTCCTCGCTCCCACGGCACGCCGGGGCAGGCCGCTCGGAATGACAGCGGGGGAGGTTTATTCAACAAGTTGGTGGTGCCCCACAGGTGCGCGCACGTGTGAGAGTTGATCCGCCGGATATCCGCTCATTCCCCTCTGCGGCTTTCACTTTGCTGACCTCATTATTGGTGCAGGGTTCGCGGAACATTTCTCGCCACAATCACTCCAACCGGGAGGGGCTTCAAACCGCTGCCAAGTTGGTGTATGCTAAGCACATCCGCAAGTCTGCCGATGGACTTCGGTGATGAGCCAAAAGTTGGGGTTAGGGAGGGATTGGATGAACAACAAGGCTGCGAAGCGCTCGAAGGGAATCGCCATTTTAACAGGAGGGTTGCTCGGACTTGCCGCCCTCTATTTGCTAATCATAGGCAATGCTGCGTCCACTGATCGGAGCAATGATCTTCGCGATGCCCTGCGCGATGCGTCCAAGGGGGCGCGGCGGTCGTCGACCGGCTCGCCCCAGTTGGTGGCAGTAACTCCGCTGCCCCCAGCGGATGGCGAGATGTGCGAGTGGATGCCCGCCAGCGCCGAACAGAGCCTGATGGCCGCGCTGCAACAGGAGCGTGCACCAGTTGTCAGCACTGCCGCCAAGTCTCCCGGTTCCGTGGCGATTGAGCGCGAGCCAGTGCGGCAAATCCGGGACACCTATCCCACCTTCAGCGCTATTGCCCAGGATGCGAGAACGGGCGACATCTACATGCAGGATGAAAATCTTTTCGGCATTCGCGTTTTCGACCGCCTGGACAATACACCTCCCAACGCCGCCTTCACGGAACCCAAACGCTACCTCGGCGGACACAACACCAAGCTCGAATTTAACTGCGGGTTGTACATCGATCCCAAGACCGGCGATATCTACTCGGTCAATAACGACACCACGGACATGCTGGTGATCTTCGAGGCCAATGCCAAGGGGGATGTCCCTCCCAATCGCGAACTCCGGACGCCACACGGGACCTATGGCATCGCCGTCGATGAAGGCAAGCAGGAAATGTACCTGACCGTGGAGCACACCAACGCCATCTCCGTCTTCAACAAGTATGCCCAGGGCACGGACAAGGCGCTGCGCGAGATTCGCGGGTTGAGCACGCATCTCGCTGATCCGCATGGGATTTCGCTCGATATCAAGAACCAGTTGATCCTGGTAACCAACCACGGCAACACGCTGGAAGGACAGAACCCCACTTACGGAAAGTTTGTTCCTCCGTCCATCACCGTGTATCCGATGGCTGCAAAAGGGGACGTCGCCCCGCTGCGGACGATCGCCGGTTCCAAGACGATGCTCAATTGGCCGGCCCACATCTGGGTGGATGAAGGGCGGGGAGAGTTTTACGTAGCGAATGACGCCGGACATTCGATCCTGGTGTTCGGGATCGAAGACCAGGGCGATGTGGCCCCGCGGCGGGTGATCCGCGGTGCGAACACCCAGTTGCGCAATCCCATGGGCGTCTTCGTTGATCTTCAGAATGACGAGCTGTGGGTCTCCAACATGGGCAATCACCGTGCCACGGTTTATTCAAGAACAGCAAACGGCAACGTAGCACCCAAGCGCGTCATTCGCAGCGCCCCGCAAGGCAAGATTGCTCAGGCCATCGGCAACCCTGGCGCGGTCGGCTACGACAGCAAGCGCGAGCAGGTCCTGGTGCCCAACTGAGTCGCGCACCCGCAAATCGCGGTATTCGCCAGGTTGGCGACAGAAAACTCGCAAACCGTTCGTTTGCTTTCCGGACAGAAGACGCGGTTGAGCCGCACCATGCACGATGTGCGCTACGACGAAGTCAACGATGAGATGCTGGTAACCAATCCGTTCGCGCGGGCGATTATGGTTTTCCGCGGCGGCGCAGACGGTGAGGAAGCCCCCATTCGAATCATCCAAGGGTCCGACACCATGCTAGGCGATCCTTCCCGTTATGCCGGAGGCCCGGACCGCGTTGCTGTAGATCCGGTGCACGGTGAGATTTTCGTTCCGGATGGCTCACGCGTGCTGGTCTATGACCGCAAGGCCAACGGGAACGTGGCTCCGATTCGCGTGCTCGAAGGGCCGGACACTCGGATGGAG
>Ga0326597_10010353_pt1 | contig 12435 bp, 11 predicted proteins | sample RVTome_12_FD_203789 | JGI IMG/M metagenome (GOLD analysis project Ga0326597, IMG submission 203789) | Soil microbial communities from uranium-contaminated site in the Upper Colorado River Basin, Wyoming, United States - RVT100D185 | ecosystem: Environmental > Terrestrial > Soil > Contaminated >... | reverse complement strand
GGCAACGTTATCAACGACGCGCAAGCTATTATCGGAACAAACGTTTTCGGCCGTGACCTTGACATACGTCCTTCCAGTTCTCCCCACGCCGCCGCAATCCGCGCCATGTTCCAGCCCAGCCTCGGGCCGAACACAAACATTGTAACGCCTAACTCCAAGTATAGGTTATCCTAAATTTTAGCCGCGTCAAGGGCGCCCGATAATGAATTCCGCGCGAATTCACGGTTCGATCCGTCGCCTAAGGTCCGATGGGCACGCACGCGGCGCTCACGTTAGGCGGTGCAATACGACTTCGCCGATGAAATCCTGTGCGATGCGTAGCGCGGGCACATCGTGGTCGTACCGTCCCGCCGGCGACGCGACGTCGACACGCGGCGACGCGAGGTCGACACGTCGACAGACCAGCCGGTCGTCCTCGACGAGGATTTCTCTGATAGTCAATGGGCAATTGTCCAATTCGTCGAGGCGAACGCCCGTTCCGCTGCCAACGACTTCTTCGCTTATGAGCAGGTTCACACGTTGCTCAGCGCGCATTTGATCATCGTCGAAGTCCTTCCAGAAGTGTTTTCCAAAGAAGAAGTGGTACCGGAGGCGCTTGCCGCCTACGGAGAAGTCGACATTGAATAACCCGGTCTTTGAGAGTCTGATCCCGTCACGAATATTCTGCCATTGCGTCTGGTCGATCATCGGATAGGCCTGGACCTGAACACCAATGGTCTGGGATGCCTGACTGACCTTCGCGGCGCAGAACTCGAATTCGCGCAGGACCTGTTCCATCTTTCGCCGCCAGCGCTCGAACGCCAACTTCGTTTTCTCGGCCGCGCGTTCGTCCGCCTCGCCCGCCACTTTCGTCACCCATTCGGCAAGTGCGGCCGTTCTGCCTAACTGCTCCAAGTACTTGTCGAACGTCGCGGCCACGCGCTGCGCGACAAGCTGTACGAGCGGGTCGAAGTCACCTTCGTCTGCGGCGGCCAGCGAATCGAGGTAATTCCGCCGATCTTCCGGCCGCACAACTGCGCACGTAAGTTGTCCCTTCAAAAGAACTATGTCCTGCCACAAGCGCGCGATGCGGCCGTTCCCGTCATAGAAGGGGTGAATTCTTGCGATGGCCCAGTGAGTCCACGACGACTCGAGCACAATATTGGAATGACTGCTGTTACGAAGATACTCCATCACGCGTTCGACTATCGCGGGCACGACTGAATGATCGGGAGGCTGGTACTTAGCGCCCTGTATCATTACGCTGTCAGTTCGGAGCTTTCCGGCCCAATGGTCATCGATTTCCGTAAGTATGGTGCGGTGAGCCTCCCGAAATCGATCGACGTCATATGCTTCGATCCCGCCGTCCATCCAGGTTGTCACTGATTTGATTGCGGCGCCAAGATTACGCGCCTCCTTGGCCTCACGCTTCTTGCGAAACCCGCCGATGCCTTGGCGAAGGATCATGACAGTTTCGCGGTAATCGAGCGTGTTCCCCTCAATCGCATTACTGCTGTAGACGCGCTCCCCCAGGAGATCGTCGTCGATTCGGGCCACGACATCGGGCTCCAGCGGACGATGCTCATTCACCCGACGCGCAACTTCCTCCACGTCCGCAATCAGGGCGTTAGTCGTATCATTGAGCGCAATGTGATCCGGAAGCCATAGCTCCATCGTGTCGTCTCCGACCGTAAGACCGGGATTCTACGAACTGAAGCGGCCGAGTTCAAACATGAACCACAGCGGCGTTGGCCTCCTCATGGATAAATCTTCCCCATCATTCGCGGGAAGGGAATCGTCTCGCGGATGTGCTTGAGGCCGCAGAGCCAGGCGACGGTGCGCTCGACGCCCAGGCCGAAGCCGCCGTGGGGGACGCTGCCGAAGCGGCGCAGGTCGAGATACCACTCATATTCTTCCTGGCTGAGCCCGTCGTGTTTGATCCGGGCCAGAAGTCTGGCGTAGTCCTCTTCGCGGGCGGAGCCGCCGATGATCTCGCCGAATCCCTGAGGGGCGAGCAGGTCGAAGTTCTCTACGACCCGATCGTCGTCTCGGTCCTCGCGCATGTAAAACGCCTTGCAGTACTTGGGGTAGTGTGTTACGAAGACCGGCCGGTCGTGGAGGCGCGAGATAACAGTCTCGTCTGAGCCGCCGAGGTCTGAGCCCCATTCGAAGTTAGCCGCCAGTTCCATATGATGCGGGATATTGCCGATCTGTTCCTGAAACTCGGCGCGCTGCTCGCGGGCGTCGATGGCTTCGGCGGCCGCCTTGTCCTTCTGCCATTGCTTGCCGCCGCTCTTTGCCGTCTCTTCCAGCTCCGCGATCTTCGCGTCCAGCTCGCCCACGCGGCGCTTCTTCTCCTCAAGGTCCGCTTCGAGAAGAGCGCGGGCCTTGGGGCCACGCAGCATCTCGGCCGCCTCGCTGTAGGTTATGCGGTAGAACGGCTTCTTGACGGCCTCCAGGTCGCCGATTTCGCGGCCCAGTTCGGCGAGCCCCTCGCGATGATCGCGCAAGACGCGCTCGACGATCGCGCAGATGAAGTCCTCCGCAACGTCGAGCAAGTCATTCAACGAGGCGTAAGCGATTTCCGGCTCGACCATCCAGAACTCCGTCAAATGCCGGCGAGTCTTGCTCTTCTCGGCGCGGAAGGTAGGTCCGAAGCAATAAACCTTGCCGTGGGCCATGCACGCCGCTTCCAGGTAGAGTTGCCCAGTCTGTGCCAGGAAGACCGGCTCACCGAAGTAGTCCACCTTGAACAGGGTCTGTGCGCCCTCCCCAGCGGCCGGGGCGAAGATCGGCGTGTCGATCAGCACGTATCCGTTTTCGTTGTAGAATCTGCGAATCTGATCTACAACCGCTGCACGGATGCGGAGTACGTGCCATTGCCGCTGCGAGCGAAACCAGAGATGCCGGTGTTGCATCAGGAAATCGATGCCGTGCGGCTTGGGGGTGATGGGATAGTCGGCCGCCGCGTGGACGACGCGCAGGCCACTGACTCTCAGTTCGTGGCCGCCTACGGAGCGCTCGTCGGCCGAGACCGTGCCGGCAACTTCCACGGCCGATTCCTGCGTCAGCCTGCGCGCGTCGGCGAAGAATGTTTCGGTGTCCGGCCCCTTCTCGACCACACACTGGCACAGACCCGTTCCGTCGCGGACGATGACGAACGCAATTTTTCCGCTCGAACGGGTCTTATATACCCAGCCCTGAATCGAAACCGCTTCCCCGACGTGCCTGCACAACGCGCTGATCGTACTCTTCTGCTCCATTTTCGCGAGTCTACGGCAGGCGCCCGCGCGTGGCAACGAGCCTGACGTGTGCTGACGAGCTGCGACGACGCAAGCGGCTGCACGGTTTCACGCCCGCGCGTTTGAAGATCGGCGGGTAATGCCGATCACCCGCAGGAACTGCGCGTCGCGCCGCCCGTTCTTGCCCGCCGCGCGGCTGGTTGCTGAGAATCACTTGCATTCGTAAGCGTCATTCGCACAGGAAGTTACGCGCGATTGGCTCCTGGAATCGCTGCCCGCGCCAGAGAACGGCGCGGCGTCTGGCACAGGCCCTGCAATGGAACCGACAAAAGGAGCCGGGCCGCCGCCCGCGCAGCACTCCCTAAGCGCGGGTTGAGCATGAAGGACTTGCAATTGATGAATGAGTCGAGTGACACGCCGGAGTCACTGAATTGGTCGTCGTTGGGCCGGTTGGTCCGCCGCGGCACGTTGGAGGCGGTTGCGATGCACTTTTGGATCCTTGGCGCCGACGCGGAGACGGACAAGCCGCCCGGGGCGCTTACCGACGTCCTCCATATCGGGGGGGCTGAATGAGCAGTTACGGGATATGGCTCTCGGCGGCGGGTATGAAGGTGAACGACTACCGCCAGGAGTTGCTCGCCAACAACATCGCCAACGGCAACACAACCGGCTTCAAGCGCGATCTGGAGTTGGTGACCCAGCGCCAGGTGGAAAGCCTGGCCTCGCCGTGGGGACGGCGATTCGCACAGCCCGTCCTCGATGGGATGAGCGGCGGGGCCAACGTCAGGCCGACCTTTCACGACTTCGCCCAGGGCGCCATCGAACTGACCGGCCGGCCCTTGGACGTGGCCATCGACGGCGACGGCTTCTTCACGGTGAGCGACGGTACGGCGACGCGCTACACGCGCGACGGCGAGTTTACCCTCAGCGCGGACGGCGCGTTGGTCCTTGCCGCGGGCGGTGGACGGTGGAAGGTCCTTTCCGACTCCGGTTCCTCGATCACCATCAACGACAGTCTTGGCGGGGCAACCGTCTCAGCCGACGGCACGGTGCGGCAGGGCAACCTCGCAGTGGCTAAGCTCGGAATCGCCACAACTGACGATAAGAGCACTCTGCGCAAGGTTGGCGAAAACCTGTTCGAAACCAGCGAAGAAATGACGCCGATCACCAGCCGCGTCGTGCCCGAAGCCCGCGAGTCCTCCAACTTCGACGTCATGGGCGGTCTGGCCACAATGATCGAGGCGGCGCGGGCCTATCAACTCAACGCAACCATGATTCAGCTTCAGGACCAGATAACCGGCGCCGCCGTGTCACGAGTGGCGAGCGCGGCATAGGGAAACTGCGATGGCGGTAACGGCATTACAGGCGGCGGCATCGGGAATGCGGGCCCTTGACGAGAAGCTCAACGTCGTGGCCAACAACCTGGCTAACATCAACACCCACGGTTTCAAGCGTTCGCGCGTCAACTTCGAGGATCTCCTGTACCAGATCAAGCGCGAGCCCGGCGTTCCCAATCTCGACGACGAGCCGATTCCGCACGGGATACTTGTGGGTACGGGCGTAAAGGTGTCCGGTACGCAGCTCAACTTCGCACCCGGAGCCGTGGACACGACCGACCGTCCGCTGGACTGGCAAATCGACGGCGAGGGTTTCTTCCAGGTTCAGACCATTCAGGACGGGACTGAGATAACCGCGTACACACGGGCCGGCAATTTCGCGCGCAACTCCGTGGGGAACATTGTCCTGGCCAACAGCAGTGGCGACCTGCTCGAGCCGCCCATCACCATTCCCGATGACGCCGTTGAAATCGTGGTCGGGCGCAACGGCGAGGTCAACGTCCGCCAGCAGGGATCGAACACGCTGAACACCATCGGCGAGATCGAACTGGCCCGGTTCGTGAATCCGGAGGGCCTCCTCCAGATCGGAAGGAACCTCTACAAGGAAACCGACGCATCGGGTGCTCCGGTGACGGGCACACCGCAGACGGACGGCCTCGGGGCCATCAATTCCGGTGCGCTGGAGTTGAGCAACGTAGACCCGGTGCGCGAGTTGATTGATTTGATCACGACGCAGCGCGCGTTCGAGTTGAACAGCCAGTCCATCCAGAGCGCCGACGAGTCGCTCCAGATCGTGACGAACCTGAGGAGGTTATAAGCGCCTGACGCCGCGGGTCACCAATCGACGTCGAATGGCGGGCGGTGCGTGCTGACCCGCAACACGGGTTAGCACGGGAAAATATCATGCGACGCAAGGATTACGACAAGTCATCTATTCCGGGGCCTTCGCGGACCTGCGGATCGGCCGCGCGCGTGTTGCAGCTTTCACTCTCGGCCGCCCTCGTAATGGGCTTGGCGGCGTCCACGGCGGCCGGAGGCACGATTCGCCTGTGGCCCTCGGCAGTCGTCGTTGGTGAGAGCGTCCGCCTGAGTGACCTGTGTGAGTTGAACGGATTTGCCCCGGGGACGGGCGACAAGCTGGCCTCCGTGGCGGTTGCGGCTGCCCCCCCGTCCGGGGGATCGCGTGTCGTACACATGGACATGGTACGCTCGGCCGTCGCGCAGGCGGGCGCCAACATGGCGACGATCGAGCTGCGCGGATCCACGCGTTGTGAGGTGTCACGCCCCGCAATCGACGCACCTCCCCGAATCGAGGATTCGGACTCCGTGCCCACGTCCGGAACGAAGCATACATCATCCGAGAATCGCGCGCACGTTCCGGCCGTTTCCGGCAAGGGCAAGACGCTCAGGCTGCAAGACGCGGTCGTCGCGTATTTTGACGCCGAGTTTTCACGCATCGGCGGAACGGCGGACGTCGTGTTTGATCACACTTCCGATCAGGTCCTGGATCTGAGCGGCCCACGCTACGAATTCAAAGTGCGGCGTCGCGGCGGAAGTCTGCCGGGCATTGCGCCCATAGAGGTCGACGTCGTCACCGACGGTTTGGTGGTCCAGACGGTGCCGATGGTCGTGCAGGTGCGCGTTTCCGCGGGGCGCGTGGTTGCCCGGCGCTCGATCAACCAAGGCGCAACGATTCGGGCCGCGGACGTGGACGTTGTACCGACGATCGTAACCCGGATCGAAGAACCCGGGTTTGACGGCGTTGCCCAAGTCGTAGGTCAGCGCGCCAAGAAGTTCCTGCCCACCGGGACCATTCTGAGCCCCGAAGCGCTCGAGTCGGTCCCGCTCGTAACCCGCGGCGACCTCGTCACACTGACTTCCGTCGCGGGGAATGTCCAGGTGGTCACGACCGCGCGCGCGGCAGGGGACGGCGGGCTGGGCGACGTGATTACCGTTCGTGCGGTCGACGACAAACGCGTCGAGTTCGATGCAACCGTTGTCGGGCCGGGCCGCGTGCGGATTGGGGGCGGCTCGTCCTCTCTTCATGGCTCGGCGTTCGCTTACGGAGGGACAAGATGAAGATGACGGATCGCCATGTCCTCTTCGCCGTTGCGCTCGCTATGGGCACGATTCGGGCTGAGGCCGCCGCACAAACCTCGTCGCTCGGGGCGCGCCTGCGCCAAACCCTCGCGCAAGACCCTCCCGCGCTTACGCCGCGCGAACTGCCCAGCCGGGAAAGGAACCTCACATACGAGCGTTACTCCTGGATATCCGTTGCACTTCCGCCCCCCAAACAGTTCAAGCCGGGAGACCTGCTGACGATTGTCGTTCGCGAGCGCCGCAAGTTCGAAGCCGACGCCGACCTGGAAACCAAGAACCAGTTCGACGTTCGCAGCGAACTCGACGCTTTCATCAAGCTGACCGGAAACGGGATGGGCGCGAGCGAGTTTCGGCGCGGCAAGCCCACGATCGACTACCGTTTCCTCAACAAAGTCAAGAACGAGGGCGACACCAACCGCGAGGACACGCTTACGACCCGCCTCACCGCCTCCATAATCGACGTGAAGCCCAACGGACTTCTCGTGCTGGAAGCCCGCGCACGGATCGCCCACGACGAAGAAATCAGCACGATCATGTTCACGGGAACGTGCCGCAAGGAAGACGTAAGCCCCGACAACACCGTGCTCAGCACCCAAATAGCTGACAAGGACGTCGTGATACACAACGAGGGTGCCCTGCGCGCCGCGTCGAGCCGCGGTTGGATAAAGAAACTACTCGACTGGTTCAAGCCGTTTTAGATTCATGAGATTCGTTGCTCCTTTAACTGCATCGCTCGTAATCGTGCTCGCCTCGGCCCCGGCGCGGGCCCAGACGGCGACGGCGCGCGTGGGCGACGTTACGCAACTCCAGGGCCAGGGGACCAACACGATCGTCGGGTACGGCCTGGTTACGGGCCTGGACAAGACCGGCGACGGCGGAAAGTACGTCCCGACGATGAAGGCCCTGACGGCCATGATGGAGAGGTTCGGCGTCGTGGTGGAGGAGATCGAAGACGTCCAGGACGCCAAAAACGTCGCCATCGTCGCGGTGGAGGTGGTCATTCCCGCCCACGGAATCAGGGAGGGAGAGCGACTGGACGTTGCCGTCACCGCGCTCGCCGCGAAGAGCCTTCGCGGCGGACGCCTGCTGTCCACGCCGCTCATCTATCACGACAGGAACGTGAAGGAGCTTTTTGGATTCGCACACGGCCCGATCAGCGTCGACGCGGAAACCGTAACCGGGGGAAGAATCCGGGGCGGCGCGAGGATGGAGCGCGACGTGCTCATCAGCGTTGTCGCCACGGGAATGGAACTGCGGAGCACCGGCTTTACGCATCCGTGGATTCAAAGCGCCGCGACCTACCTGACGCTGGTGCTCGACGAGGCCCATGCGGGCTGGTCGATGGCCGCGGCCGTCGCTCAGGCCGTGGACAAGGAGCTGAGTCTCTCGGCCGCCGTAGACCGCGTCGCCCTCGCCATGGACAGCAAGAACGTCATCGTTCTACTTCCCGAGCACCAGCGCGGCGATCCGGCCTCATGGATCCGCGACGTCGAGCGCACGCCCCTGTTGATGGAGTCGAACGAGGCCCGAGTCACAATCAACCGCCGCACCGGCACTATCGTAGTGACCGGTGACACGAGGTTGTCTCCCGTGATCATATCGCAACTGGGCATGACGGTAACCGTGTTGAATCCGGGGCCCGATGAGACGGCCCTTCAGGTTCCCTATGACCAACGGAACTTCGTGGCCCTCGGCACGGCGCCCGCCCCGACGGCGAACGTGAACGAGTTGTTAGAGGCCCTGAACCAGCTCAAGGTGCCCTTCGCCGACCGGGCGGCGATCCTGGAGCAGATTCACCGCGCGGGAAAGCTGCACGCGCGGATGCTGTACGAAGGGTGATGCCTCTTATGTCCGCGATCGAAAACGTCTCCACGGGTTCACCAGCGTCGAACGGCGACCTGCACAGGCTTCGCGATGCGGTCGGCCAGGCCGTCGGCTCGGTCTTCTTCGGCACCCTGCTCAAAACGATGCGCTCCAGCGACCTCACCGGTAAATACGGGCACGGCGGGCGCGGGGAGGAAGTGTTCGCCGCCCAGCTCGACTCGTTGTTCGCGAGCGAAATCGGCAAGCGTGAGCGCGGCGGCCTAACCGACGCCTTATACAAGTATCTTGAAGCCCAACAAGTCCGGTTGAATTCGGTGTACGAGAAAGTACGAGGTGCTTGAATGAGTCAAACGAATGATCCCGCCAAATTGCGCGACCTTGTCACCCTGCTGAGCACGCTTGAATCGTTGTACGAAGAGCTGGGCGCAGTGGTGCGGCGCAAGATCGAGGCGATGAAGCGAAACGAGCTCCAAATCATGCGCGATCTTAATGAACGCGAGCATGCCCTGGCCGGGAAAATCCGCGAACGTGACGGTCTCCGCCGGCAGTTGATGGATGCGGTCGGGGCCCAGGCCGGGTGGCCGAACGGTGCGGCCCGAGACATTCCGTTAGCGCAGCTCTCCGCACGGCTTCCCGAGCCTCACGCATCCGCCCTGCGGTCGGCGCGCGCACGACTCGCGGAGGCGGCCGCAAGATTGGCCAACGCGAATCGCACCGCGGCGGAATTTGCACGCGCGATTATCGAACACCTGACGTGGGTGTTCCGTGCGGCGGGCCCCGCGGGCGCCGCACCCGTCACCTACTCGGCCGGCGGTTCGCGCACTCGCCGGGGCGAGACCATGATTGTGGATACGGTGGGTTAACGATGGGCCTGTTTAACTCCGCACTACAGATCGGCCGCAGCGCGTTGATGGGCTATCAGGGCGCATTGCAGGTGATAGGCAGCAATATAAGCAGCGCCGGCAGCACGGACTACACCAGGCTCTCACCCGATCTGACGCCTTTGCAGGGTGGGCTCGCGGGGGCGGTTCAGCCGGGAGCGGGTGTTACGCTATCGGCGATTCAGCGCAACATAGACGAAGCCCTCGAAGGACGGGTTCGTCTGGCGATCGGCAGCCGCGAGGCCGCAGCGACACAGCAAGCGGCCCTCGCCCAGGTGGAAGCGGTCGTCGCGGACTTCGGCGGCGCGGACGTGTCCGCGCGGCTGGGCGCCTTTTTCGGTACATTCGAAGAGTTGCAAAACCGGCCGGAGGACACCGCGATAAGAGACTTGGCCATCACCAGCGGGGTCCAGCTTGCGGATTCCTTGCACGAACTGCGTAAACGCTTCGCGGCCCTCGGCGAAGACCTCGACGGGCAGATAGCCGAAGCCGTCGTAAACGTCGATACCCTTGCCCAGCGAATCGCCGGGCTCAACACCGAGATTACGGCAACGGAGGCGGGACGGGACGGCCTGGCGACCGGCCTGCGCGATCAACGCGACGCGCTTCTGCGCGAGTTGAGCGAGCTCATCGACGTATCGGTCCGCGCGCAGCCCGACGGTTCTCTAAACGTTTACATAGGCAGCGAGGCGCTCGTTCAGGGCAACGTCGCGCGCCAACTATCCATCCAGCAGAAATCTGACGGCGTTGTGACGCGCACGTCGGTCCGATTTGCGGATACGAATTCCGACGTAGACGTTCGCGGCGGAAGACTCGCCGGGCTCATCGTCAGCCGCGACGAACATGCCTTCGGACGCATTGCGGCCGTCGACGAGCTTGCCGCGGCACTCATTGCCGAGGTGAACCGGATTCATGCCGACGGACAGGGACTGGCCGGGCTGAAGACGTTGACCGGCACGCAAGATCTGCTGGCAACGGACGCGCCCCTCGACGGCGCCGTTGCCGGCCTGCCGCTGACGCCGCGCAACGGAAGCTTCTACGTCACCGTCGTCGACGACCAGACGCAAACACCGGTCGCCTATCGGATCGACGTTAATCTCGGAACCGGCGCCTCCGCGGCGACCCTGCAATCACTGGTTGACGACATAAACGCACGGGTCGACGGCGTGACCGCATCGATCACGGTCGACAACAGGGTTTCGTTCGTGGCAGACGCCGGCGTGACGTTTACGTTCGGCCACGACGGCCAGGTCGCCCGCCAGGACACCTCCCAGGTCCTCGCGGCGCTGGGCCTCAACAGCTTCTTCACGGGCACTGACGCCGCAAACATCGCGGTCAACGGCGCCGTGATCGCGGCGCCCTCCCGGCTGGCCGCCTCATCGGTGTTCATACAGGGAGACGGCGTTAACGCGGGGCGCATCGCGGCGCTTGCGACCTCCGTCAGCGAGAGTCTCACCGGCTTTTCTCTAATGGACGCCTACAACGCGATAGCGAGCTCGATCGCGGTCGACGGCGCGGCCGCGAACGACGCCGCCGAGGTCGCCGACGCGATACTCTCTTCGCTGACCCTCCAAAAAGAAAGCATCAGCGGCGTAAGCCTCGACGAAGAGGCCATTGCCCTGGTCAAGTATGAACGTGCCTTCCAAGGGGCGTCGCGGTTCATCAGCGTCGTAGACGATCTGTTGGAGCAACTGGTCCTCATTTTACAGTAACGGGTATGTTACTTAACGGTATAGCGAAGCGCTCATGACCGAACCCATCCGACGAACCGAGGTGCAGGACCGATGGCCATAAGCCCCGTAAACGTGTCCCGGGTCAGCAACAACATGCGGACCGCCTTTGCGGTCGGGTCGCTGCAACGGACGCAGCTCGAACTGTTCCGGACCGAAGCACGGATTGCCACGGGCAGGAGTTTCATCACTCCGAGCGAAGATCCCGCAACGGCCGCGCGCGTGCTCGATCTGACCGAAGCCGTGCGCCGGCAGGGCCAGTTCCTCAGCAACTTGCGCTTTGCAGACAACAACCTGGCGGCGGCCGACGACGCCATCTCGGAAGTAAACAGTCTGTTGATCGAGGCCCAGACCATCGCGAGCAAGAACGTCAGCAACCTCACCAGTGCAGATGAACGCAGCGCCGACGCCGAGATCATCGCGGGCATCCGCCGGCAGTTGCTGTCAGTCGGCAATCGCCTCTTCGACGGCCGCTATATATTCGCCGGCCGCGACACGACCCTTGTGCCCTTTATCGAGGCCCTCGGTGGAGTGGCCTACCTTGGCGACACCGGAGATTTGCTTACTCGAATCAGCGAAAGCGGCGAAGCGATAATAAACGTGCCCGGGAACGTCCTGTTCGGCGCGCTCTCCGGCCAGATCGCGACGGATGCCGACCTCACGCCGTTTCTGACGGCCGCGACGCGGCTCGACGACGTGCGCGGTGCGGCCGGAAACGGCATACGAACCGGTACGCTCGTGTTCAATGAGGGAACCGCGGGCTCCTTCAGCGTCGATCTGAGCGCCGCGGACACGATCGGCGACGTCGTGGACCTCATAAATGCCGCCGCCGCCGACGCGGGGTCGACGCTCACGGCACAGCTTTCCGTCGGCGGAATCGACGTCGCTCCGGGCGGAGCGCCCTTATCCATCACCGATACGAGCGCCGGCGCTGTGGCCGGCGACCTGGGAATTCTGACACCAAGCCCGACGACCGACGTGATAAGCGGCATCGACTTGGGGGCCCGGCTCACGCGAATCAGTCCGGTTCAATCGCTCGCGCGCGGTGGGGGAATCGACCTCGACGGCGGCCTGGTCATCACCAACGGACCGCGCACCGCCACCGTCGATCTCAGCACCGCCGAGACCGTCCAGGACCTAATCAACACCATTAACAACGCCGGCGTCTTCGTATTGGCCCGTATCAACGACGCCGGAACCGGGATCGACCTGTACAATCAGGTGTCGGGCACGTCGCTGACCATCGGTGAAAACGGGGGCACGACGGCGGCCGATCTCGGAATACGCACCTACAACGAAACCACTCCCTTGGAAGGGCTGAACTTCGGGCTGGGCATAACGC
>Ga0326597_10010352_pt1 | contig 12436 bp, 9 predicted proteins | sample RVTome_12_FD_203789 | JGI IMG/M metagenome (GOLD analysis project Ga0326597, IMG submission 203789) | Soil microbial communities from uranium-contaminated site in the Upper Colorado River Basin, Wyoming, United States - RVT100D185 | ecosystem: Environmental > Terrestrial > Soil > Contaminated >... | reverse complement strand
CGTGCCGGCCGCGCCGTGAGTGTCCGAAAATCCCGGCGTGCCGAGCCGCGGCGCCGGGCCAAGCCCGCGGCGTGCCGCGGCCGGAATGCGGTCAGAAGATAGCACATGCGGGGATGTTGAGGAAACTGCGGCGGGAGGTCGAGCGAGCCTTCCGGAGCGGCCTTAACCCGACTCAGGCCGCGAAGGAAGGCCCGTTCGACCGATCGGGTGGTTCACTTCGCCGCCGACACCGCCTCTTCCGGCAGCACGGAGCGGAGCGCCTCACCGGTATACGAGGCGGGGTTCGCGGCGACCTCCTCGGGCGTCCCCTCGGCGACGATGCGGCCGCCCATGTCGCCGCCCTCGGGGCCGAGGTCGATGATGTGGTCTACGGTCTTGATGACGTCGAGGTGGTGCTCGATGACGACGACCGTGTTCCCCTTTTCGACCAGGCGGTCGAGCACTTCGAGAAGGATGCGCACGTCCTCGAAGTGGAGGCCGGTCGTCGGCTCGTCGAGGATGTAGACCGTGCGCCCGGTCGCGACCTTCGAGAGTTCCGTCGCGAGCTTGACGCGCTGCGCCTCGCCGCCCGAGAGCGTCGTCGCGGGCTGCCCGAGGTGGAGATACCCGAGCCCCACGTCGCGCAACGTTCCGAGCTTGCGCGCGAGCACGGGGATGTTCTTGAGGAAGTCGGCGCCCTCCTCCACCGTCATCTCGAGCACGTCGGCGATGCTCCTCCCCTTGTACTTCACCTCGAGCGTCTCGCGGTTGTAACGCCGGCCACCGCAGACGTCGCATTTCACGAAGACGTCGGGAAGGAAGTGCATCTCGATCCGCACCATCCCGTCGCCGCCGCACGATTCGCACCGGCCCCCCTTCACGTTGAACGAGAAGCGCCCCGGCTTGTATCCGCGCATCTTCGATTCCGGAAGCTGCGCGAAGAGATCGCGGATGCCGGAGAACGCGCCGGTGTACGTCGCCGCGTTCGACCGCGGCGTGCGCCCGATCGGCGACTGGTCGATCGCGACGACCTTGTCCACGAGCTCGAGCCCCTCGAGCCGCTCGTGCGCGCCCGGCGTCTCGCCGGAGCCGTAGAGCTTGCGCGCGAGCGCGCGAAGAAGGATGTCGTTCACGAGCGTGCTCTTTCCCGAGCCGGAGACGCCGGTGATGCCGATCATGAGGCCGAGCGGGAAGCGCACGGTCACGTTCTTCAGATTGTGTTCGCGCGCGCCCACGACCGAGAGAGCGCCCGCCGTGGCGCGGCGCCGTCGCCCGGGCACCTCGATGCGGCGCCGGCCCGCGAGATACGCGCCCGTGAGCGACGTCGGATGCGCGGCGATCTCCTCGGGCCCGCCCGCCGCGACGAGGCGGCCGCCGTGGCGTCCGGCGCCGGGGCCCAAGTCGACGATGTGGTCGGCGGCGAGCATCGTGTCGCGGTCGTGCTCGACGACGATCACCGTGTTCCCGATCTCCCGGAGCCGCTGGAGCGTGGCGAGAAGCCGCGCGTTGTCCTTGTGATGGAGCCCGATGCTCGGCTCATCGAGGATGTAGAGGACGCCGACGAGCTGCGACCCGATCTGCGTGGCGAGCCGGATCCGCTGCGACTCGCCGCCCGAGAGCGTCGCGGCGGAGCGGTCGAGCGTGAGGTAACCGAGCCCGACATCCAGAAGGAACTCGAGCCGCTGGCGGATCTCCTTCACGACTTGCGCGGCGATGAGCTTCTCGCGCGCCGTCAAGGAGAGCGCGCCGATGATCCGGACGGCGTCGGAGACGGCGAGGCTCGTCACCTCGACGATCGTCTTCCCTCCGACGCGCACCGAGCGGCTCTCCGGCCGAAGCCGCGTGCCGTCGCACGCAGGGCACGGCTTCTGCGTCATGAAGCTCTCGATCCACTCGCGGATTTCCTCCGACTGCGTCTCGCGATAGCGGCGAAGGAGCCTCGGCACGACACCTTCGTACTTCGCGCGCCACTGGATGCGCCCGCGGCGCGAGCGGTGGTCGATCTCCACTTCCTCCTTCGTGCCATAGAGAATGACGTCGCGCGCCTTCTTCGGAAGCTTCTTCCACGGTGCGTCGAGCTTGAAGCCGAACTCCTTCGCGAGCGCCTTCAAGTAACTCCGCTGCCACCCTTCGTTGGCGGCGGGACCCTCGCACGCGAGGGCGCCCTCTTCGAGGCTCAGCGCCGGATCCGGCACGATCAGGTCCGCATCGACGTCCGGTTTGCTGCCGAGCCCCTGGCACTCGGGGCAGGCGCCGTACGGCGAGTTGAACGAGAAGTTCCTCGGGGCGAGCTCGTCGTACGAGATGCCGCAGACGAGGCAGGTCGAGAGCTCGCTCATCGCGATCTCGTCGCCGCCCGCGACGGCCACGACGACCGCGCCGTCCGAGAGGCGGAGCGCCGTCTCGAGCGAGTCGGCGAGACGGTTCCTCTGCGCGGGCGCGACGGCCAGCCGGTCCACGACGACCTCGATCGTGTGCTGCTTGTTTCGGGAGAGCGAGATCTCATCCTCCAGCTCGAGGACCACACCGTCGATCCGCGCGCGGAGGAACCCCTGCTTTCGAAACGCCTCGAGCTCCTTCTTGTAAATGCCCTTCCGGCCGCGAACTACGGGCGCCATGAGCGTGAGCTTCGAGCCTTCGGGCAGCGCGAGGAGCCGGTCGGTCATCTCCTGCACCGTCTGGCGCGTGATCGGACGGCCGCAGCGCACACAGTGCTGCATGCCGACACGGGCGAAGAGGACGCGGAGGTAGTCGTAGATCTCGGTCGTCGTCGCGACCGTGGAGCGCGGGTTGTGGCCGGCGGTGCGCTGCTCGATCGAGATGGCGGGCGAGAGCCCCTCGATCTGGTCGACCTCCGGCTTCTCCATCTGCCCGAGGAATTGCCGCGCATACGCGGACAGGCTCTCGACGTAACGCCGCTGCCCTTCCGCGTAGAGCGTGTCGAAGGCGAGCGACGACTTCCCCGAACCGCTCACGCCGGTGATGACGATGAGGCGGTCGCGCGGGAGGACGAGGTCGATGTTCTGGAGGTTGTGCTCGCGCGCGCCGCGGATGACGATGGAGTCCATGGAATCGAGATGTTAGCAGATCGGGAGGGCGGATTCGTCGCGCGCGCGCCGCGAAGCCGCCGATGTGGCTCCTTGAACGGGCGCGGCGATCCTTCGGCGCCGCACGCCCGTCAGTCGGCGAGGACGATCCCGCTCGTATGCACGGATCCGCCCGATTCGAGGCGCACCCAGTACGCCCCCGAGACGCGCTCGCCACCGCGGCGCGCGCGCCCGTCCCAGACGGCCACGTGCTCCCCCGCATCCTGGTGCGCATCGACGAGCGTCGCGCAATGCCGGCCGCGCACGTCGTAGACCGCGAGCCGGACGCGTGCCGCGCGAGAAATCGCGTAACGGATCGTCGCGCGGCCGCTCGACGGATTCGGCTGCACGGCGTGGAGCGCCACAACGGGAGGCGCCGCCGCCGCGGAGAGCATCGCGGGGCCGAGCCACTCGTCACCACGCCCTGCGGCATCATGCGCGAGGAGCCAGTAGGCCGCTCCTTCCACCGGAGGGTCCGGGTCGCGGAACGAGCCGCGCGCCAGGCCCGCGATCGGGCGCAACGTCAGGCGCCGCCGCGGCTCGCCGCAGCACCCCCGGAAGACGTCGAACGTGACGCCTACCGACGGCGCGCTCGCCTCCCACGTGAGATCGACGCCGGACCCGTTCCGGGACGCGGTGAACGAAGACAGCGCGATCGCCGTCGGCATCGCGCAGTGCGTCGGGAAGAACCAGCTCGACTGGTTGGCGATGCAGACGAACTCGTCACCGGCGGCGATTCCCCAGCCGTAACCGTCCGCCGCGGCCCCTCCCAGCGGCAGCGGCGACCGTGGATCCAGCACGTCGATCGCCGTGAGGTCGCCACGGTCGGAGAGCGCATAGGCGACGCCGCTCCGTCCGCTCACGCCCGAGGTGGCCCCGGGCAGTTCGACGGTCGCGCCGAGGACCGGTGCGGCGGGATTTAACAGGTCGTAGATCGAGAGGCCGACGAGCCCATCCGCGACGAGGAGGTTCCCCCCGTCGACCGCGACATCGTACACGTCCCCGGGAGTGTCGAAGGCGCCAACGAACTCGGGATTCTCGGGATCCTCCACCGAGAGAACGTGGACGCCCTCCTCGTACGTGAGCACATACGCATGAGCCCCGCGCACGACGATCCGTCTCGCCGCGACCGGGCTCGTCGCGAGGTACTGCGGCGCACGCGGATCCGAGATGTCGTAGAGCCGCATCTCGCCGCCACCCGATACCAGGAGCACGTTTCGGTCCGCGCCCGTGGCGTAGGCCGGGGCTGGAATCGTGGAGAGAGTCTCCACGTCGTCCGGATCCGACACGTCGAAGAGGCGGAGACCGGCGGGTTCCGCCACGAAGAGGAGCGACCCTGCTGCTTCGACACTATGCGCGACACCCACACCGCCGATCGAGAACGCGCTCCCGGATCCACCCGGGCGGCGCTGGCGAACGGCCCACTCCCAATACGGATTATGGGGATTCCCGCTGTAGTACTCCTCCATCACATACGCGGCAGGGCCGTAGATCGCCACGTCGGTTGCGAACCAGCCGCCGCCGAAGCCGCCGCCGGTCCTGAAGCCGCCGAGGCGCGGCGACGCCGCGAAGAGATACCCACCGGACAGGGCGACATCCTCGATCGATGCGGGCGCCGGAACGTCCCCGAGCGGACGCATGAAGGACGTGTAGTCCACGCACGTCTGCGGCGCGGCGATGACGGGAGCGACGAACGAGACGGAGAGTACGAGCGCGCGGAGCGCGACCCGCGGGCGGGGACGGTTCATGCTGCTCCTCCGGAAGAGGAACGGTCGGAGTCACGGGCGAGATCGAGTATACGCCCTGCGAGCCCCCTACTCGTACCGCAGCGCGTCGATCGGTTCGAGGCGCGACGCGCGGACGGCCGGGTACATCCCCGACACGAGCCCTACGCCGCACGCGATACCGACGGCGAGCGCCACCGACCACAAGGGGGCCGCCGAAGGGAGCGGCGTCAGCATGTCGATGAGCTTCGCGGCACCAAGGCCGACCGCGACGCCCAAGATCCCGCCGACTCCGGTCAGCGTCATCGCCTCGATGAGGAACTGCCAGAGGATGTCGCCGCGGCGAGCACCGAGTGCTTTCCGGATGCCGATCTCGCGGGTTCGCTCGGTCACGGAGACGAGCATGATGTCCATCACGCCGATCCCCCCGACGAGGAGCCCGATCGAGGAGATCGCGACCATCACGAGGAAGAACGCGCCGGTGATCCGCTGGTAGAGAGCGAGCAGGTTCTCCTGCGTGCCGATCGCGAAGTCATCCGGCTCACCGAACGGCACCCTCCGGATGCGCCGGAGCACGTCGCGGATCTCGTCCTCGGCTTGCTGCTTGACCCCCGCGTCCGCGGGCATCGCGAGGATGTACTCGGCCACGTCGCGCGTGCCGAACTGGCGCGCATAGCTCCAGAACGGGATGACGACGATCTTGTCGCGGTCCTCGTCGAGGAACCGTCCCTTCTCCTCGAGCACGCCGATGACGCGGTAGCGCGTCCCTTCGACGAGGATCTCCTTGTCGATCGGCGCGACGACGCCGAAGAGCGCCTCCTGGACGCGCACGCCGATGACGCAGACCGGGGTGTGCGCCTCGACCTCGGATTCGGTGAAGAAACGGCCTTCGTGGACGCCCCAATTCCGCACGTCCAGGAACGACGCGCCCACGCCGTCGATCCGGATGAACGTCGTCTCCTGGAGCCCGAACTTGACCTTGCCCTGCGTCGAGAGGATAGGACAGACCGCCGTGATCGAGGGGCACGACCGTTCGATCGCTTCCGCGTCCGAGAAGGTGAAGTCCTTCCTGGGCTTCATCCCCCACTCGTTCGACGTCATCTCGTACTTCGTCACGTAGAGGACGTTCGCGCCGAGCCCGGCGATCTGGCGGGCCATGCTTCGGTTCAGCCCCTGGATGAGCGACACCATCCAGATGACGGTCGTGACACCGACGAAGACGCCGAGGATGGTGAGGCTCGAACGGAGCTTGTGCGAGCGGATGGCCGCAAACGCCATCGAGAAGCTCATCCGCCAGACGCCGCGCTGCACCCTTCCTCCTACTCGTAACGCAAGGCCGCGATCGGCTCGAGCCTCGAGGCGCGAGCGGCCGGATAGATACCGAACGTGATGCCGACCGACGACGCGAGGGCCATCCCGGCGATCACGGACCACCACTCCACCTGCACCGGCATGCCGCTCGTCCCGCGGATGAGCCCCGCGAACGCGGCGCCCAAGGCCACGCCCGCCGCGCCTCCGGCGAGCGACAGGATCGCGCTCTCGACGAGGAACTGCCGCAGGATGTCGCGCCGGCGCGCGCCGATCGCCTTGCGGATGCCGATCTCGCGCGTCCTCTCGGTCACCGAGACGAGCATGATGTTCATGATGACGATGCCGCCCACGACCAGCGAGACGCCGACGATGCCGACCATCACGATGAAGAAACCGCCGGTGAACGACTGATAGAGGTCCATGAGCATCTTCGAGTCGACGAAGTCGAAGTCATCCTCCTCGCCGGGCGCGAGGCGTCGGCTCATCCGCATGAGCGCGCGCACTTCTTCCTGCGCGGCGACGAGATCCTCCTGCGTCGGCCCGGCGGCCCGCACGACGAAGTGCAGGTTGTCGGTCTTCCCGAACGCCTTCTCGAAGGCGCCGAGCGGGATGATCGCGAACTCGTCCTGGCTCTGGCCGAGCATCGAGCCGCGCTTCTCGGCGGTCCCGACGACCTCGAACGTGCGCCCGCCGATCCGGATCTGCTTCCCGATCGGATCGATCGCGGCGAACAGCTCCTCGCGGACCTTGGAGCCGATCACCGCCACCGACTGGCGGCGGTCGTCCTCCTCGCGGAGGAAGTGCCGCCCCTCGGCGATCGAGATCGTGTGCGTGTTCTCGTATCCGCCGCTCGCGCCGATGACATCGATCCGGTCGAGCCGCCGCGAGCGGTACTTCACGCCTTCCGAGCGCCAGCGGCGCGCGGTCACTTCGGAGGTCGCCACGCTGCCTTCCACGAGCATCCGGTGGTCGTGCGCATCGAACGGCCGCCGGCGCATCGCGCGCATCCAGTCCTCCGCGTTCGTGATGATGCCGAAGCGGTCGACCCAGAAGGTGTTGCTCCCTTCCTCGGCGATCTCCTGCGCGACGTAGCGGTTCAGACCGTTGATGATCGAGGCGACGCCGATGACGGTGCCGAGGATCGTGAGGAAGGAGCGGAGCTTGTTCGCGCGCACGGTGCCGAGCGCCAGGCGGAGGTCTTCCCAGAACTTCACCTGCGCCGCCACCAGGCCGCGCGGAACCGCTCCGCGGCCCGGCGCGTTCACGCCCTGTCCCTCGCGAAGACCGTCTCGTCGCTCTCGACGCGGCCGTCTCGGATGCGGACGATTCGCCGGGCGTGCTGCGCGATGTAGTCCTCGTGCGTGACGAGGATGAGGGTGTTCCCGTGTCTGTGGATTTCCTGGAACGACTCGAGGATCTCCTCGCCCGTGCGGCTGTCGAGGTTACCGGTCGGCTCGTCGGCGAGGATGATCGAGGGGCGGATGACGAGCGCCCGCGCGATCGCGACGCGCTGGCGCTGCCCGCCCGAGAGCTGGCTCGGCTTGTGATGCATCCGGTCGGCGAGCCCGACGGCGCGCAGAGCCTCGACGGTGCGCTCCTTCCGCTCGGCTGCACCGACGCCGGCGTAGATGAGCGGCAGCTCCACGTTGTGGAGCGCGTCGGCGCGCGGCAGGAGATTGAACGTCTGGAACACGAAACCGATGCGCCGGTTCCGGATCGCGGCGAGCTCGTCGTCGTTCCGGTCGCGGATCTCCTGGCCCTCGAGGCGATACGAGCCGGAACTCGGCGTGTCGAGGCACCCGATGATGTTCATGAGCGTCGACTTGCCGGAGCCCGAAGGACCCATGATCGCGAGGTACTCGTTCCGCGCGACGCCGAGGCTCACGCCGTCCAGGGCGCGCACCTCTTCCTGCCCGACCTTGTAGACCTTCGTGACGTCGGCGAGTTCGATCAGGCGGTCCACGCGCTCAGTCCCTCTTCTTTTCCGAGGACTTCTTCGCGATCTTGACGGGCTTCCCGGGCTTCAGGTTCCGGAGCGACTGGTACGGCCCCACGATGACCTTCTCGCCGGGCGCGAGCTCCGCGGCGACGAGTTCCATGTAGCGGTCGTCGCTGATGCCGGTGCGGACGGGAACGAACGAGGCCTCTCCATCCTTCATCGTGAAGACGCCGATGACGAGGTCCTCGCGCGCGCGGCGGGCGCGGTCGCTCTCCTCGGACGAGGCCCCGTCCTCTTCCGCCGACGCCCCGCCCCGCTTCCCCTTGACGGCGGGCTCGAGATCCTTCTTCTCGCGCGCCACCACGGCCGGGATCGGAACGGTCAGCACGCTGTCGCGCGTCGCGGTCGTGATCTCGACGTCCGCGGTCATTTCGGTGCGCACCTGTGACACATCCTGATCGAAGCGGATCGTCACCTCGAAGTCGGTCGCTTCGTCCACGCCCGCGCCGGTGCGGCGCCCGGCGCTCGCGACTTCGGTGACGGTGCCGGGGAACGAGGTGTCGGGGAGCGCATCGACGCGGATCTTCGCCGGCTGGCCGACCGTCACCCGCACGACGTCGGTCTCGTCCACGTCAGCGACGACTTCCATGGCCGTGAGATCCGCGATCGTGAGGATCACCGTGCCGGGATTGTTCATCGTGCCCGTGATGACGTTCTCACCCTGCTCGATGTTGAGCCGCGCGATGACGCCGCCGATCGGCGCATGGAACGACGTCTTCCCGAGGTTGTCGCGCGCGGCGCGCACTTCCGCCTCGAGACGCGTGACATCGCGGTCGCGCGCGTCGCACGTCGCCTTCGCCGTGAGGAACGTGGTCTCGGCCACCTCGAGGTCCTCCTCCGAGGCGAGTCCCTTCGAGTGGAGCGCGCGCTTTCGCTCGACGAGCTGAGTGGCGCGGTCGCATTCCGCGTCCGCGAGCCGGGCGGAGGCCTGCGCGGCGTGGAGCGCGGCCTCGGCCTGCTTCACGTTCTCGACGAACTGCGTGTCGTCGAGACGGAGGAGGAACTGCCCCTTCTCGACGCTCTCGCCTTCGCGGACCGCCAGCTCCGCGACCTGGCCCATGAGCGTGCCGCTCAAGTTGACCTCGGTCGCGCTCTTCACCTTGCCGGTGGCGCGGACGACTTGCGTCAGGCTGCGGCGCTTCGCCTCCTCGACGCGCACGTCGGTGCGCTTCTCTCCGGAGCGTCGAAGGTTGGCGACGACGAAGGCGCCCACGACGAGGACGGCGACGCTGCCGAGGAGGATGTTCCGCCGGCGGCGTGTCATGCTCACCTCCCAGTGAAAACGAACACAGTATACGCGTTCCGGACCGTGGCTCGTTAAGCGCCGGCGCCCGTGACCCTCTCGTACTGCGCCTCGGCCTGGCGGAGCGAGGCGAGCGCTTCGATCAGAGAGACGCGCGCGCGCGTGAGATCCACCAGCGCGGCCTGCACCTCGAGGAGCGTCGCGGCGCCGACCTCGTACATCTGCTGGCGCAGCCGGTGATTCTCCTCCGCGAGCGCGACGCCTTCGGTCGCGGAGCCGACCTGCTTCATGGCCTGGTCGATGGCGAGACGCGCTTCTTCGATCTCGAGGGCGGCCTGGAGTTCCACGTCGCGTAGGAGCCTCTCCTGCGAGCGCACGGCCGCCTTCGACTGCGTCACGCTGCCGCGCGTGGCGAACCCGTCCCAGATCGGAACGTCGAGGCTCAAGAAGACGCTCCAGCCCGTGTTGTACCTGAAGCTGTCGAAGAATTCGGGGCTCTGGTTGTCGTTCCAGCGGTAGTTCCACGACATGCCCAGAGAGGGATAGTACCCGCCGCGCGCGGCGGAGAGCGAGGCCCGGGCGCCTTCCAGCTCGTACCGCTGCTGGCGCACGTCACCGCGGAGCGCGAGCGCCCGGTCGGACGCCGTCTCGTCGAAGCTCGCCTTGGCCGGGCCCATCTCCTGGACGATCTCGATCGGCGTCGAGACGGGAATCCCCATCTCGCGGGCCAAGCGCGCCTGCTCGACTTCCACCCGGTTCTCCGCGCTGATCCGCGTCAGCTCGTCCTGCGCGACCGTGACGCGGGCCGAGAGGACGTCGCCGCGCGTCACCGATCCGAGCTCGAAGAGCGCATCGGTACGCTCGAGCTGCTTCTGCGAAAGGCCCTCGGCGTCGCGCGCCACCTCGGCGAGCTTGATCGCGCGAAGGTATTCGTAGTACTGGCGCTTCACCGCGTAGGCGACCTCTTCGCGCGCCGACTCCTCGCCTGCCTCGGCCCCGGCGACGCGGGCGCCGGAGGCGCTGATGCGGCGCCATGCGCCCCAGTCGAGGAGGGTCGAGCGCGCCGTCACGTCGTAGCTGTAGGAGTTCGTGCTGTACGCGGGGATCGGGAGCTCCGGCACGATCTCGACGATCGTAGAGTCGCCGATGACACGCTGGAACTCGACGTTCCGCCGGAGCCCGCGGTTGTTGGTGTTCCGGCCGGTCGAAGCGCCCGCCGAGACGCTCGGGAGCACGCCCGACCAGCTCGAGAGCCTCCCTCCCTCGGCGCTCTGGACCTGCGCCTGCGCCCGCCCGATCGTGGGGCTTCTCTCCAGGGCGATCCGCACGCATTCATCGACGGTGAGCGGGCGGTCCGTCGGAACCTCCGCCGCGCCCGCCACGCCCAGGGCGACGAGGGCGAGAAACGACAGCCGCCCGGCGCGCCTCATCATGCCTCGATTCATCGCTCTCCTCTCCTGGCCTGAAGCCCCGCCGCCCGAAGCCGCTCCCGTAGCCGGCGTCGGCGGAAGATACGCACGAGATGCCCGTAGGTTGCGCCGAGGCCGTCCCTTCGGGGAAACGCCGCGGCACGGGCGTTCACCGCGCCTGCGGGTCGCTCGAGAAGGTGATGGACAGCGCGCCGGCGCTCTGGAGTTCCTCGAGCGCGCGCGCGACGACCCGGTACGGGACCCGACCGTCGGCCACGACCGCCACCGTGAGCGCCGGATCCGCCTGGAGCTTCCGCGCGACGACCGGTGCGATGCCGTCCACCGGCACGATCCGGTCGTCGATCGACACCTCTCCGCGCGCGCCGATCCAGACGTGGGCGAGGTGCTCGTTCTGCAAGCGCTCCGCCGACTCGGCCTCCGGGAGCGTCACCGGCAGGCCGTTCTCCATCCGGAAGATCGTGGTCGACATGTAAAAGATGATGAGGAGGAACGCGATGTCGGCCATCGAGGCGACCGGGATCCGCACGTCGGCCCGGAGCGTGCGCTGGACGCGCGCCATGCTAGCCGCTCTCCCCCATGCGGAGAGAGATCCGGGTGGCGCGCGCCTTCCCCAGTTCGTCGAGCACGTCCACGAGCGACCGGTACTGTGCCGCCGGATCCGTCGAGACGGAGACGATGAGACCGGGGTTCGCGCCGATCCGCTGCCGCACGCGCGGCTCGATCTCGCGGAGCGTCACCGGCTGTCCGTCGAGCGTGACGAGCCCGGAGGCGCTCGTATGGATGACGAGCACGTCGTCCGGCGAGATACGCACCGGTGAGGCGCCCGGCCGCGGCAGCACGAGCGGGATCCCCGCCTCGATGCGGAAGATGGTCGTCGAGATGAAGAAGATGAGGAGAAGGAACGCGATGTCCGACATCGACGCGACCGGAATGTTGGTCGCGTCCGGCGAGCGGGCGAAGCGGCTCCTCGGCCGGCGCACCGCTAGACCGCCAGACCGCGGCGGGACTGGCGCTCCGCGAGGACGTCCACGAGTTCCGCGGACGCCTCCTCCATCTCGCTCACGAACCGGTCGATCCGCGTCAGGAAGTAGTGATAGAAGATCTGCGCCGGGATCGCGACCATGAGGCCTGCGGCCGTCGTGATGAGCGCCTCGCGCACGCCGCTCGCGACGAGCTGTGCGGTGACCTGCTCGGCCTGCGCGATGGCGTCGAACGCGTGGATCATCCCCGAGACGGTGCCGAGGAAGCCGAGGAGCGGCGCGATCGTCGTCACCGAGGCGAGCACGATGAGACCGCGCTGGAGGAACGACATCTCCAGAACGCCGGCCGTCTCGATCGCCTTCTCGACCGCCTCCGTCCCCTTCTCCGCCTTGAGCAATCCGGAGTGCAGGATCGAGGCAACCGGCCCCCGCGTGCGCGTGCAGATCTCGAGCGCCTCCTCGACGCCCTTCTCGCGGAGCGCGGTCAGGAGGCGGTTCATGAAGCGGCGCGTGTGCGTTCGGGCGCGCTGCATCGTGAACAGACGCTCGAGGATCACGGCGAGCGCGGCGATCGAGCAGGCGAGGAGCGGCCACATGAAAACACCGCCGCGCCGGAACCACTCGACGAGCCCGACTTCGGAGGAGGGACGGAGATCGGCGGCGGAGATGCCCGCGCCCGCGGCC
>Ga0326597_10010350_pt1 | contig 12437 bp, 9 predicted proteins | sample RVTome_12_FD_203789 | JGI IMG/M metagenome (GOLD analysis project Ga0326597, IMG submission 203789) | Soil microbial communities from uranium-contaminated site in the Upper Colorado River Basin, Wyoming, United States - RVT100D185 | ecosystem: Environmental > Terrestrial > Soil > Contaminated >... | reverse complement strand
TGCTGCCCGGTCTGCCACAGCCGGCGCGCCTTGAGGTAGAGCTCCTCGGCCGCGGCATCGCGCAGGCAGCCCGCGGGACCGGCCAGGGCCACCAGCAGCAGCACCGAGCCCAGCAGCAGCGCGGCCCAGGCGCGGAGGCTAGTTGAGCGGGCGGCCACCGGCCGGGTCGTCATGGGCTCCCCCGTTGCCGCCGTGGTCCCCGTTGCCGTTGCCCTCCCCCTCCGGCTCCACGATCTTGGCGATGGCGACCACATGCTCGTTGGCCTCCAGGTTGATGAGCTTCACCCCCTGGGTGAGGCGGCCGATGGTGCGCATCTTGTCCAGGCTCATGCGGATCAGCTTGCCGAGCTGGGTGATGAGCATCACCTCCTCGTCCTCGCCGAGCTGGGCGATGCCCACCACCTTGCCGTTCCGCTTGGTGGTCTTGATGGTGAAGATGCCCTTGTTGCCGCGGCTGCCCACCCGGTAGTTGGCCACGGGCGTCTTCTTGCCGAAGCCGTTCTCGGTGAGGGTGAGGATGCTGCCCTCGCCGGAGAGGATTTCCATGCCCACCACCTGGTCGCCCGGGTTGAGGCGGATGCCGATCACGCCGCGCCCCACCCGACCGATGGCGCGCACCTCCTCTTCGCGGAAGCGCAGGGACAGGCCGTTGCGCGTGGCCAGGAAGATCTCCTGCGCGCCGTCGGTGATGGCCACGCCGGTGAGGGTGTCGCCCTCGTCGATGTTGATGGCCTTCACGCCGGTGCTGCGGGGGTTGCTGTAGGCCAGCAGCCCGGTCTTCTTGATGATGCCGTTGGCCGTGCACATCACCACGAACCGGTCGTCCACGAACTCCGAGACCGGCAGGTAGGCGCAGATGCGCTCCTCAGGCTCCAGGGGCAGCAGGTTCACCACGGCCTTGCCGCGGCCCGTGCGGCCCACCATGGGGATCTCGTGCACCTTCTTCCAGTACAGCCGCCCGAGGGAGGTGAAGATGAGCAGGTAGTCGTGGGTGGAGGCCACGAACATCTTCTCGACGAAGTCCTCCTCCCGCGTGGTCATGCCCACCTTGCCCTTCCCGCCGCGCCGCTGGGTGCGGTAGATGCGCGTGGGGCTGCGCTTGATGTAGCCGGCGTGGGAGATGGTGACCACCATGTCCTCCTCGGTGATCAGGTCCTCCGCGTCGAAGTCCTGGGCGGCGCCGATGATCTCGGTGCGGCGCTCGTTGGCGTAGCGCTCCCGCAGTTCCCGGGACTCGGTGCGGATGATGTCCAGCACCTTCTCCCGGTCCGCCAGGATGGCCCGGTACTCCTGGATGTTCTGCATCACCTGGGCGTACTCGTCCTGGATCTTCTGCTGCTCCAGCCCGGTGAGGCGCTGCAGCCGCATGTCCAGAATCTCCTGGGCCTGCACCTGGGTGAGCTGGTAGTCGGCCTGCAGGGCGGCGCGCGCGTCGGCGGGGTTGGGCGCGGCCTTGATCTTGTCGATCACGTCGTCCAGGTGCTGCAGGGCGATGCGCAACCCCTCCAGGATGTGGGCCCGGGCCTCGGCCTTGGCCAGGTCGAACCGGGTGCGCCGCTCCACCACCTCGATGCGGTGGCGCAGGAAGTAGTGGAAGAACTCGGCCAGGGGCAGGGTGCGCGGCTGGCCGTCCACCACGGCCAGCATGATGATGCCGAAGGAGGTCTGGAGCTGGGTCAGCTTGTACAGGTTGTTCAGCACCACCTCGCCGGAGAAGCCGCGCTTGACTTCGATCACCATGCGCATGCCCTTGCGGTCCGACTCGTCGCGCAGGTCCGAGATGCCGTCCAGCCGTTTGTCGCGCACCAGGTCGGCGATCTTCTCCAGCAGGCGCGCCTTGTTGACCATGTAAGGCAGCTCGTGCACCACGATGGTCTCGCGCTCGGCCTTCTCGTGGGTCTCGATCTCGCAGCGGGCCCTCAGCGTGATCACCCCCCGCCCGGTGCGGTAGGCCTCGGCGATGCCCTGCCGCCCCAGGATGTAGGCGCCGGTGGGAAAGTCCGGCCCCGGCATGAGCTGCATCAGGGCCTCGGTGCTGACGTGCTCGTGGTGGTCGATGTAGTACAGGAAGGCGTCGAGCACCTCGCCCAGGTTGTGGGGCGGCACGTTGCAGGCCATGCCCACCGCGATGCCCGTGGAGCCGTTCACCAGGAAGTTGGGCACCCGGGTGGGCAGCACCACCGGCTCTTGCAGCGACTCGTCGTAGTTGGGCGCGAAGTCCACCGTGTCGCGGTCCAGGTCGGCCAGCATCTCGTGGGCCAGCCGGGTCATGCGCACCTCGGTGTAGCGCATGGCCGCCGGCATGTCGCCGTCCACCGACCCGAAGTTCCCCTGGCCGTCGATGAGCGGGTGGCGCATGGAGAACTCCTGCACCATCCGCACGGTGGCGTCGTAGACCGCCGACTCCCCGTGGGGGTGGTACTTGCCGATCACGTCGCCCACCACCCGCGCCGACTTGCGGTAGGGCCGGTTGTAGCCGTTGCCCTGCTCGTTCATGGAGAACAGCACCCGCCGGTGCACCGGCTTGAGCCCATCGCGCACGTCCGGCAGGGCGCGCCCGATGATGACGCTCATCGCATACTCCATGTAGGAGTCGCGCATCTCGTCTTCGATGTTGACCGGCGTCACTTTCGGGTCCAGGGGTTCCATCGGCATCCTGTGGGGGGTCGGTTGGCCCGCGCCGCGGCGCGCGGCCGCGGACGGCGCGCCTCATCGCGGCGCGCGGGCGGTGCTGCATCGTGAGGGCCGGGGGGGCGGCTCGAAGCGAAGGCGTGCGCTGCAGCCTCCCGCGGGGGGAGCCCCCGGGGTCGGCATCCGTCCCTGGCGTTCCTCTTCTCAAAAGGCTCCTCACCTTCCCTGGGGAGCTTCTCAGCATACCACGGTTGGGGGGCCGAATTCAAACCGGGGTGGCGCGCCAGCCCGCACCGGGAGCGCCCCCGGGGCTCGTCCTCAACTGCCCCACAGCAGCAGCGCGGCGGCCGCCGCGGCCAGGGCGGCGCCGGTGGCCCGGAAGGCGGGCGTGATGCGGCGCCGCTCGACCAGCAGCACCGCCGCCAGCAGGGCCCAGCCCGCCACGCCCCACCCCAGCAGCAGCCCCGCCAGCCCGGCCGGCCGGCCCGGCGCCCACCACAGGACCGCGAAGGCCAGGGGCGTGGCCGCCTCCAGCAGCAGGGTGCGCCGCCCGATGGGCTGCCCGCAGCGCCGGCAGCGCCCCCGCAGCAGCAAGTAGGAGAGCACGGGCAGGTTGTCGGTCCAGGGGATGGGCCGCCCGCAGCCGAAGCACACCGAGCGGGCCGGGTGGAGCAGGGAGAGCCGCCGGCCCAGGATGCCTGCCGCCGCCGGCGGGCCCGACGCGCGGCGGGGGGTGCGGTCGGCCACCTGGTTCAGGAAGCTGCCCCACACGGCCCCCACCAGCACCGCGACGGCCAGCCCCCAGGGACCGTCAACGGCCGGCGGCATGGGGATGGGCGCGGAAGCTGGCCACGCCGGCCTTGGCCGCGGACAGCAGGAAGGGGATGTCGCCCATGATGGACACGGCGCGATAGTGCTTGTCGAAAAGGGCCTTGGCCTGCTCCCAGTTGCGCGAGACGCTGCCCAGGGGAATGTTGCGGGCGTCGGCGGCGTCCTCCACCTGCTTGATGGCGGCCTGCACGGCGGGGTTGAACAGGTCGCCCCGGTGGCCCATGGCCGCCGCCAGGTCGTTGGGGCCGATGAAGGCCACGTCGATGCCCGGCACGTCCAGGATGGCCCCGGCGTTTTCCACCGCCTCCACGGTCTCGAACTGGAGGAACATCATGATGTTGTCGTTGGCCTGCTCCAGGTAGTCCGGGTCCTGGCCGAAGCGGCTGGCCCGCACCCCGGCGATGCCCCGGAAGCCCTCGGGCGGGTACTTGATGGCCCCCACGGCGCGCCGGGCGTCGTCCACCGTGGCGATGCCGGGCACCATCACCCCGGCCGCCCCCAGGTCCAGCACGCGCTTGATGACCACCGGGTCGTTCCACTGCACCCGCACGATGGGCACCGTCTCCCCCGCGGCCGCCACCGCCTGGAGCTGGTGCAGCAGCGTCTGGTAGTCGCCGGCGCCGTGCTCCATGTCGATCAGCAGCCAGTCGAACCCGGCCAGCGCCATCACCTCGGCCCCCAGCGGACTGCACAGGCTCACCCAGGAGCCGCAGGTGGGCTGGCCCCGGGCCAGCAGTTTCTTGACGGGATTGGGTTTCATCGCCGCGTTCGCCTTTCGCGCGCAGGAGGTGTCGAGGGGCCCGCCCGCGCGGCGGGGAGCCGGGAAGGAAGCACCCGTCAGCATTAATCGCCGCGCCGGGCACGGTCAAGCCCGGGAGGTGCGTCCGCCTTCCCTACCCTTGGCTTTTGGGGCCAACGTGCTAGGTTGGAGCCGTTTGGGCTCCGGCCCGGCGTCCGCTTCTGCGGCGCGCCCCCCACCGCTCCTCCTCCGCGCCCCCGCCGTCCATGTCTGTAACTGCCGCCAAGCCTGCCGCCAAACCCGCCGAGCCAACCGAAACGGAGCGGTACCCCTACTGGCGCCGCAACATGGTGCTGGTGCCGCTGATCAACGCGCTGTGCAGCCTGGGCTTCGCGGTCTCGTTCCCGTTCGTGCCGCTGGTGGTGCGGGAGCTGGGGGTGACCGAGCGGCTGGAGACATGGGTGGGGTTCATGATGCTGGCCTTCTACATTATCGGGTTCGTGATGAACCCGGTGTGGGGAGGCATCGCGGACCATTACGGGCGGCGGCTGATGATGCTGCGGGCCTCTGCGGGGATGGGGCTGTTCTTCTGCCTGATTCCCTTCGCGCCGGACCCCTGGTGGTTCGCCGCGGCGTTCCTGGCGGTGGGGGTGTTCAACGGGTTCATCCCGGCGGGCATGGCGCTGCTGGTGGCCAACACGCCCCCCCGGCGCCTCGGCAGCGCGCTGTCCTGGGCCCAGAGCGGCGGGCTGATCGGCCACACGGTGGGCCCGGCCATCGGCGCGGCGCTGGTGACGCTGTTCGCCACCTACCGCTACCTGTTCTGGTTCTCCGGCGCCCTGCTGCTGGGCGGCGCCGGGCTCACCCTGGCCCTGGTGCGGGAGGTGAAGCGGCGGGGCGAGGGGCGCTTCCGGCTGCGGCTGGTGCGCGACCTGCGGGTGCTGCTCCAGGTGCCCGGGCTGGGGCTGGTGTTCTTCCTCAGCTTCGTGCTGATGGTGAACTACCACGGCAACACCATGGTGCTCTCCATCTACATGCTGGAGCTGGTGGCCGCCCATCCGCTCCAGCTCGGCCTGAGCGAGGGGATGTGGGTGGGGATGGTGGCCGTGGGGCTCTCGGTGGCCAGCGCGGTCTCCCTGCCGGTGTGGGGGCGGGTGCTGGACCGGTTCGACCCGGTGCGGGTGCTGGCCCTGGGGCTGCTGGCGGCGGTGCTGACCATGCTGCCGGTGGTGTTCGTGCAGACCCCGCTTCAGCTCACCATCGCCCGGGCGGTGTTCGGCCTGCTGACCTCGGTGCTCAACCCGGGCATCGTGCGGGTGCTGAAGGACCGCGCCCCCCAGGGCATGGACGCCCGCGCCATCTCCTACGCCACCGCCTTCCAGATGATCGGCATGGGCGTGGCGCCGTTCGTGGCGGGGCTGGTGGGGCCGTGGCTGGGGCTGCGGGCCTACTTCGCCTTCGCCTGCGGCCTCACCGCCCTGGCCTGGCTGGTGTGGGTGCGGTGGGGCATGCGCGACCCCGCCCCGCAGTAGTCCCCCCGTTCACTGCCGCCCCCGTGCGGCCCGGCCCCCAGGCGCCCATGCCCCTCGATCCCCAGCCCCCGCCCGACGAGCAGGCGTTCCGGTTCTGGCGCCGCAACATGCGCCTGCTGTCGGCGGGCAACCTGGGGGTGAACATGGGCTTTTCCGCCACCATCCCCTTTCTGCCGCTGATGGTGACCGAGATGGGCGGCGCGGCGCACCTGGAGACCTGGGTGGGCGCCATGGTGTTCGGCTACTTCCTGGTGAGCTTCCTGCTCACCCCCCTTTGGGGCGCCGTGGCCGACCACTTCGGGCGGCGCTCCATGCTGCTGCGGGCCGGGCTGGGCATGGGCATCGGCTTCCTCCTGCTGCCGCTGATCGGCGACCCGCTGGGCTTCCTGCTGGCCCTGATGCTGATCGGCGCGGCCAACGGGTTCGTCCCGGCCGGCATGGCCCTGGTGGCCACCAACACGCCCCAGCAGTACCTGGGCGCCGCCCTGGCCGGCGTGCAGGTGGGGGCGCTGGTGGGCTCCTCGGTGGGGCCCCTGGTGGGCTCGCTGGTGACGCCGCTGCTGCCCCGCTACCGCGACCTGTACTTCGTCTGCGGCGCTTCCACGCTGGTGGGGGGACTGCTGGTGCTCCTGTTCGTGCGGGAGGTGCTGCCCGCGCCCGCGGGCCCGTTCCGCCCCAACCTGACCGGCGACCTGCGGCTGCTGCTCCGCACGCCCCAGTTCCGAGCCCTGTACCTGCTCAACTTCGTGTTCGCGGTGAACTTCTTCGGCAGCAACTCGGTGATGGCCCTGATGACGCTGCAGCTCGCCGGGGAGCGGCCGCTGCCGCTGGGGCAGCCCATCGAGGTCTGGCTGGGCGTGGTGGGGCTGTCCATGACCGTCTCCAGCGTGGTGGCCCTGCCGCTCTGGGGGCGCGTGCTGGACCGCTTCAACCCGGTGCGGGTGATGCTGCTGATTTTGGCCGCCGCCGGGGCGCTGAGCCTGCTGTTCCCGCTGGTGCGCGACCCGCTGGAGCTGACCGTCGCCCGGTTCGTCTTCGGGGCCGTGCTGGCGGGGCTGGCGCCGGCGCTGGTGAGCGCCATCAAGCGCCGCGCTCCCAAGGGCATGGACGCCCGCGCACTCTCCTACGGCGCGGCGATGCAGAACCTGGGCAACGGCGGCGCCGGGCTGGCCGCCGGCGTGGTGGCGCCCCTGGTGGGGCTGCGGGCCTACTTCCTGCTGGCCAGCGCCCTGCTGCTGCTGGGGCTGTATGTCTGGGCGCGCTCCACCCGCAGCGAGCCGGAGTTCCACAAGCGCCTGCGGTGGCTCCGCGGCGCAACGCCCGCTCCCGGGCCCGCTTCCGCCGATGGGCCGAAAAAGGGTTGACGCCGCAGCGCCCCGGGCTATGGTTTGGGGCGGGAAGGCCACGGCAAGAACGGGAAGCAGGAGCGAGCATGGAACTGGGACTGCAAGGCCGCGTGGCCTTCATCACCGGCGCCAGCCGGGGCATCGGCGCGGCCATCGCCGAGGAGTTCGCCGCGGAGGGCGCCCACCTGGGGCTGTTCGGCCGCGACCGCGCGGCCTGCGAGGCCCTGGCGGGGCGGCTGGAGGCCGCCCACGGCGTGCGGGCGGCCTACGCCCCCATCGACTTCGAGCGGCCGGAGACCATCGGCCCCGCCGTCGCCCAGGTGGTGGCGGCGCTGGGGGGCGTGGACATCCTGGTCAACAACGCGGGCGGCGCGCCCCGGGGGCTGCTGCACGAGATCCCGGACGGCGACTGGCTGAGCGGGTTCCTGGTCAAGCCCATCGGGCTGATGCGCATGTCGCGGGAGGTGATCCCCCACCTGCGGCGCTCGGCGGCGGGGTGCATCGTCAACATCGGCGGCACACGCGGCCGGGAGCCCTCCACCTTCTCCACCATGGCCGGCCCCATCAACATGGGCACCCTGGGCGCCACCAAGGTGCTGGCCAACTACCTGGGGCCGGACGGCATCCGCGTCAACGCCGTGGCACCGGGTACCACGGACACGGGCCGCTTCACCGAGCTGATCGGCCTCACCGCCCGGGAACGGGGCCTCTCCCGGGAGGAGGCGGAGCGCCACCTGCTGCGCGAGGTGCCCCTGGGCAAGGTGGTGATGCCCGTCGACGTGGCCAAGGCGGTGGTGTTCCTGGCCTCCGACGCCGCCCGCATGATTACCGGCACGGCCATCAACGTGGACGGCGGCCGCACCCGCAGCATCTAGGGCCCGCCCCGGCGCCTGCCCGCAGCCGGCGCGGGCGCCCCCTCTCCCATCCGCAAGGTCAACGAGACAAGGATTCCGCAAGTGGACAGACGAATGATCCTCACCGGCGACGTGAACCTGCTGTCGGTGACCGACCCCCAGGTGCCCTTCCGGCGCGTGGCCGAAACCCTCAAGACCGCCGACGTGGTGTTCGGCAACCTGGAATGCTGCCTCTTCGACGCGCCGGAGGTGCGCCCCGAGGAAGGCTTCTACGTGCCCATCGCCGCCGGCCCGGCGCTCTCCCACGCCGGCTACGCCGCCGTGGGCACGGCCAACAACGTGAACTTCGGCCGACACGCCATCCTGTCGTCCCTGGCGCAACTGGACCAGATGGGCATTGCCCACACCGGCTCGGGCGCCAACCTGGCCGCGGCCCGCGCGCCGGCCATCGTGGAGCGCGACGGGCTGCGCTACGGCTTCCTCCAGCGCACCTGCGTGTACTGGGCCCACGGCCACGAGGCGGGCGAGAGCAGCGCCGGGGTGGCGGCCGTGCGCACCATCACCGCCTACCGCCCCCAGATCGAGAGCAACCGCACCCTCACCCGGGCCGGGATGCCCCCGGAAATCCTCACCTGGACCGACCCGGCCTACCTGGCCACGTTCCGGGACGACGTGGCGGCGCTGCGGAAGCAGGCCGATGTGGTGGTGGTCTCGGTGCACTGGGGGTTGGAGGCCGAGGTGCTGGCCTACCAGGCGGAGCTGGCCCACGCGGCCGTGGACGCCGGGGCCGACGCGGTGATGGGCCATGGGCCCCACGTGGCCCTGGGGATGGAGGTCTACCGCGACAAGCCCATCTTCTACGGCATGGGCAACTTCTCGTTCAACGTGGGCCACTGGGAGCGCAAGCACGGCGACTGGCTAGGGCTGCTGGCCCGCATCGACCTGCGCCAGGACCGCGTGGCCAAGGTCTCCTGCGTGCCCGTGCGCCACAGCCGGGCCAACGAGACCCTGCTGCGCACCGTGGCCGAGGAGCGCGCGGAGATGGAGGTGCTGGTAGCGCGCAGCGCCAAGCTGGGCACCGAGCTGCGCCTCACGGATGCGGAGGCGGTGCTCTGGGAGGGCTGAAAGCTTGTGAAAAAATCCCGGGGGCGCTGCCCCCGGCCCCCGGAAGGGGTTTTCACCCCCTTCACCCCGAGTAGGACTCAGAACGTAGCATGTTGTAAGAACTTGTAATGTATTGGGGTGGAGGGGGCGTGCTCCCTCCTGGGGGTGTCGGGGGCAAAGCCCCTGACCCGCCGGAGGCAATAAATTCACAGGCTTTGTGCCCAGCGCCCGACAAAACCCGACACCGGGCCCTCTACGCCACCCGATCCGGAGAGCAACCTGCACTGACAGACCGGCTCGGAACCCCCTGGGTCGCCTCAAAGTCTCCCAGCCCGCTGACGCCATCCCGCCTCTCCCAGCCCATCGCGGGATTTGGGGCGGCAGGGCTCACTTGAATTTCCCCCCGCGCGCCCTTAGAATGTTCTTTCTCCTTTCGGGCCGCCGCCGCGCGCCCCGCCCGGGCCGTTCCCTGCATGGCCCGCCCGCTCGCGCAAGGGAAGGGTATGGCCTCACCCTCCGGCAAGAAACCGGTCACCATCACGCCCCCCGCGGAAATGATCCCGGGGCCGGACAACTCGGTGTTCCTGGTGATGTCGGGCCTGGGGGCGGAGCCTTCCGCCGGGCGCCTCCTGCGGGGCCTGACGCCCTACCTGGACGCCAACGGCGCCACCAACGTGGTGCTGATGACCGAGCGCAAGCGGCGCGAGCCCTGGAGCGCGGCCGAGGGCTCCGTGCCCTACCAGGAGCTGGTGCACTGGCACCGCGACGAGGCCGGCGGCGTGTACCACGGCACCACCTGCAAGGGTCACGAGCTGACCCAGGCCGAGATCGTGAAGGCCTTCCAGAAGGAGCCGGCGGGCATGATCGAATGGGCCGCCCGCCGCAAGGAGAGCGCCGTGGTGTGCAGCGGCGAGCCCCTGCTGCTGGAGCCGTGCATCATCCCCAAGCCCTGGGGGCGCGAGGTCTGGTACACGGGCATCGAGAAGCGCGGGGTCTCCCGCGTGCGCAGCGCCACCGGCTCCACCGAGCTGCCCTACGCCCTGGGCATGTTCCCCGTGCCCCTGGTGGGCGAGGGCACCCCCTCCCCCATCCTGCTCAAGACCCTGGAGCCCTGGCCCGATGCGGTGCTGGGCGACCTGTACCTGGAGATGCACCGGGAGAAGTGGGAGGTCTACGTGGTGCTGGAGGTGGACCCCCAGGCCTGGCCCGAGGGGGTGGGGTGCCTGCGCGCCGGGCTGCACCCGGATCGGCTGGCCGCCTACAGCGAGGAGCACGGCGCCATGGGCGTGGCGGCGCTGGTGAACGACCTGCGCGAGGCCATCCGGGCCTACGAGCAGGTGCGCGAGCGCATCGACGCCCTGCTCGACGAAGAGGTGCAGCGGCGCGGGGACGACCCCGCCGCGCCTCGGGAACCGGCGCTGCAACGGGAGCTGCTGGCCGGGTTGCCCGCCGGGCTGCACGACGAGGAGGCGCGCCTGCGGGAGGGGGTGGAAGGGTTCCTGGGCCTCATTCCGCTGCGGGCGGGCGACGTGGTGTGCCTGCCTCCGGGGGTGCTGCACTCCCTCCAGCACGGCATCCGGGTGGTGGAGTTCCAGACCCCCACCTACGAGCGGCTGATCGCCATGTTCGCCCAGAAGGTGCTCACCCAGTCGCACTGGGACACCGACGCCGCCCTGGACGCCATGCACCGCGAGGCGTACCAGCCGCCGGCCCTGGTGTCCCTGCCCACCCCGGCGGGCATGACCGCGGAACGGGTGGTGGACTTTCCGCAGTTCCAGGTGGACCGCTACGGGGTGTCCGCGGGCACCGTGTATGCCGGCCGAACCGAGGGCGAGGGCGCCTATCAGCTCCTGTTCGTGGTGGCCGGCAGCGGCGAGCTGCGCCTGCCCGGCGGCGGCGCCTGGCCCCTGACGGCGGAGACCGCCATGCTGCTGCCCGCCCAGATGGGCCCCTACGCCATCCAGGCGGGCGAGCCCCCGGGGCTGACCTTCCTGCTCAGCTATCCCCGACCCGGCGAGCCGGCCGCCGGTGGGGCCGCCGTGCGCAACGTGCCCCGCTGACCGCGGGTTTTTCCCTACTGCCAGAGGAAGGAGCATGGTCGCTGCTGCGGAGCCGGGCCCGGCTGCGGCGCCCCTCGCATTGCGGGCGCCGCCCCCCCTGCGCCCCGGCGACCGCGTGGCGCTGTTCTCTCCCAGCGGCCACCTGGGCGAGGCCTACGGACGGCTCACCACCGCGGCGCGGGAGGTGCTGGCGGGCTGGGGGCTGCGGGTCGATCCGCTCCCGGCCGCCGAGCCCCGCCACCGCTACTTCGCCGGCGACGACGCCTTCCGCGCCGCGCAGTTCCAGGCGCTCTACGCGGACCCCGAGGTGCGCGGGCTGTTCATGACCCGGGGGGGCTACGGGGCGGGGCGGCTGGTGCCCCTGCTGGACGCGGCCGCCCTGCGCGCCGCGCCGCCGAAGGTGGTGGTGGGGTTCAGCGACGCCACGGCCCTGTTCGCCTGGCTGCACACCCGGGTGGGCGTGCAGGCCATCCACGGCCCCGGGCTGGCCTCCGCGGCGCTGGTGGATGCCCCCCGCAAGGCCGAGAGCCTGATCGCCCTGCGCGCGCTGGTGTTCGGCGAGCCGCCGCCGACGTTTCCGCTGGAGGTGCTGCACCTGCCGCCCGAGGCGCCCCCCGGCGCGGCGGGCCCCCTGGTGGGGGGCTGCCTCTCGGTGTGGCAGACCACGCTGGGCACGCCCTGGGAGGTGCCCACGGCGGGCACGGTGCTGTTCCTGGAGGAAGTGGACGAGGCCCCCTACCGCATCGACCGCATGCTGAACCACCTCCGCACCGCGGGGCGACTGGCCGGCGTGCGGGCGCTGGTGCTGGGGCAGTTCGTGGGCTGCGGCGAGCCGGAGGCCGTGCGCGAGGCGCTGGCCGACGCACTCGCCGGTGCCCCCTGCCCCGTCTTCACCGGCCTGCCCGCGGGCCACGGCGACCCCAACCTGGCGCTGCCTCTGGGGCGGCCGGCCCGGCTGGACTGGGGCCCCGGCGGCGCAGGCGCGACCCTGCGTTTTCCCTGAGCGAGCCGGCCATGGCCCCCACCGACGACCCGCGGGAGTTCTCCCTGGAGTTCCTGGTGCGCGACTACGAGCTGGACCAGTACGGGGTGGTGAACAACGCGGTCTACCAGAACTACCTGGAGCACACCCGCCACGAGTTCCTGCACACCCTGGGCATCGACCCCGCCGCGGTGGCCCGCAGCGGCGCCGCCCTGGCGCTGTCCGCCCTGAACCTGCACTACCGCGCCGCCCTGCGCTCGCGGGAGCCCTTCAGGGTCGTGCTCACGGTGTCGGCGCTGAGCGGGGCCCGTGTGAGCTTCCGGCAGCGCATCGAACGCCTGCCCGCGGGCGAGCTGGT
>Ga0326597_10010349_pt1 | contig 12438 bp, 11 predicted proteins | sample RVTome_12_FD_203789 | JGI IMG/M metagenome (GOLD analysis project Ga0326597, IMG submission 203789) | Soil microbial communities from uranium-contaminated site in the Upper Colorado River Basin, Wyoming, United States - RVT100D185 | ecosystem: Environmental > Terrestrial > Soil > Contaminated >... | reverse complement strand
GCGGCGGATTATAGCAACCGCGTTTTGCCAACCGATCCGCGGAGATACGCAGCAAATTCAAGCCGAGGCCGCGGGCCGCCACGCCAGATCAAGGTCGCGCGCGGCTTTGGTCTCGTCGAGTCGTCGTACTGGGGTTGTGTGCGGCGCGCTCTTCACGAGCTGCGGGTCGGTCTGGGCTTCGCGCAATATCTCTTTCATGGCGAGGACGAAAGCGTCGAGCGTTTGCTTCGATTCCGTCTCGGTGGGCTCGATCAGAAGACACTCGGGGACAAGCAACGGGAAGTACGTCGTGGGCGCGTAAAAACCCTTGTCGAGCAGGCGTTTCGCAATATCCATGGCGTTCACGCCGGTGCGTTCCTTGAGCGCCTTAAGCGTCACGGTGAATTCGTGACTCGCGCGCCGCTCCGGGTAGGCAACCTCGAATCCAGCTTTGCGCAGCTCAGCCATCAAGTAGTTTGCGTTTAACGTCGCGAACTCTGCAACGCGTCGCATGCCGGTCGTGCCGAGCATGCGCGCATAGACATAAGCGCGCAGCAGGACTCCCGATTGGCCGATGTGCGCCGACAACCGGCCGATGCTTTGCGCGCGCATCGTTTCGTCCGCCAATCGATAGTGCTCCGCGTGCTGTTCGACAATGGGCACGGGCAGGAACGGCGCGAGTTCCGCGGACACGGCCACTGGACCGGACCCGGGGCCACCGCCGCCGTGCGGTGTCGAAAAAGTTTTGTGCAGATTCAGATGCAGCACATCGAAGCCCATGTCGCTGGGGCGCACCTTCCCCAGTATTGCGTTCAGATTCGCGCCGTCGTAGTAAAGCAATCCCCCAGCGGAGTGGACGGTTCGTTCGATCTCTGCGATATGCCGCTCGAAAACGCCAAGCGTTGACGGGTTGGTCAGCATCAACCCGGCGGTCTGCGGCCCGACCGCCCCAGCAAGAGCCGCGGTATCGACATCACCGCTAGTGTCGGTAGGTATTTCGCGCACCGTATACCCGCACATCGCGGCGGTTGCCGGATTGGTCCCATGGGCAGCATCCGGGACCAGGATCTCGCGGCGCGCGCGATCCCCACGCGCATCGTGATAGGCGCGAATCATCGCCACGCCCGCGAACTCGCCTTGCGCCCCGGCCATTGGCGCAAGACTCACGGCGGCCAGACCGGTCACCGACTTAAGGATCTCTTGCAACTCGTACATGCAGGCGAGAAACCCTTGGCCAGTATCTTCCAGCGCGGCGGGATGCAGCGCAAGAAACTGCGGCAGCATGGCGAGCGTGTTCGCCACCCGCGGGTTGTACTTCATCGTGCAGGAACCCAGCGGATAGAACTGGGTATCAATCGAATAGTTGAGCTGTGACAGCCGCGTGTAATGACGTACCGCGTCGAGTTCCGAAATTTCGGGAAGTGGCGGGGGATCAGTACGCAAGAATTCCGCCGGGATTACACAGGGGCCCAACTCGGTCTCGCGCGGGGCCTGAGCAGCATTGACACGACCTCGGCGGGAAAGGCTGAAGATCAACATTGGGATGCGTCGTGCTGGTTGTATTGATGAGCGTCCATTGCGAATCGCGCTCGGTGCGAGTCCTATGGCGCTGAATTGGGCGCACAGGGCGCCGGTGTAAATCGATCGCCTACAATGCGCGCCACGTGGCTGGCGTATTCGCTCAGGTCCGACTCGGTCTTGGTCTCGGTGACGCAAACGAGCACCCCGTCGCCGATCTCGGGGTAATCGCTCTTGAGGCTCAAGCCACCGAGTATGCCGCGCGCTCGAAGCGCTCGCAAAACGTCCTCAGCCGGAACGCTGAATTTCAGAGCGCTCTCGTGAAACGCAGGTGCGTCGAATACACGCGATACTCCGGGCACTGCGCTCAATTTTCCGAGCAGCATGGAGAGCCCCGCATGGCATACCCGTGCGACGCGGCGCAATCCTTCCGGGCCCAGCAGTGCCATATGAATTGTCGAGGCCGTGACCATCAGCCCCTGATTGGTGCAGATGTTGGAAGTCGCCCTCGAGCGGCGGATGTGCTGTTCTCGTGCCTGCAACGTCAACGCAAAACCCGTGCGCCCTTGCGCATCCACTGTGCGCCCGACGATACGTCCCGGCATCTGCCGCACCAACTCCTTGCGGCAGGCCATGAACCCGTAATAAGGACCGCCGGCTGAAAGTGGAATGCCAAGCGGCTGCCCATCGCCAACCGCGATATCGGCGCCATTACGACCCCAGCGCCCGGGCGGTTTCAAGAGCGCGAGACTAAGTGGATTCACCAGGGCGATGGCAAGGGCGCCACGCGCATTAGCCCAGTCGGTCAATGCGTCGACCGGCTCAAGCACGCCAAAGAAGTTCGGCTGCGGGATCACCAGGGCGGCAAAATCCCCCAGCTCCATCTCAGCTAGATACTGCGGATCAACATGGCCACGAGGTAAATCGTAGGGCAACTCGACAATTTCGATATCCTGATTCTTGACGATAGTGCGTACCGTCTTGCGATAGCTAGGATGCACCGTGCGCGGTATCAATACTCGGCGCGACGATTTATGCGTGCGCACCGCCATGAGCACGGCTTCGGCCAGCGCCGAAGCGCCGTCGTAGAGGCTCGCGTTGGTGACAGCAAGCGCCGTCAACGCAGTCATCATGCTCTGATACTCGTAGAGCACTTGCAGCGTGCCCTGACTCGCTTCGGCTTGATAGGGCGTATACGACGTATAGAACTCTCCGCGGGTCGCAATCTGCCACACAGCGGCGGGAACGTGATGCTCGTAGGCGCCTGCACCGATAAACGTTCGATAGCGCCTATCGTGCTCTGCGCGCGAGTGCATGAGCCGGACAATCTCCAGCTCGTTGGTCGCGGGCGGCAACTCAGGTAACGGGTGAGCCCGCAAGGACCGGGGTATTTCGTCGAACAACGCCTCGACCGACTCCACACCGATCGCCGCAAGCATGGCGCGGATGTCTTCATCGGTGTGCGGAACAAAAGGCATGCGTGAGCGAATCTACCCAGCAAGTTCAACGAATGGACACCCGCGCAGAATTCTCACTCCCGGTCGGCTTCCGCAATTTTCTCATAGGCGGCCGCGTCCAACAGGCCGGTGAGCTCGGCGGGGTCGGAGAGCTTGAGCTTGAACAGCCAGGCGCCGTAGGCATCTTCATTGACCTTTTCTGGCGCTGCGTCGAGATCGGCGTTAATGGCGATCACTTCCCCGGAAAGTGGGCTGTAGATATCCGCGGCAGCTTTCACCGATTCGATCACGCCGCATTCCTCGTCCTGCTTAACAACGCGCCCCATATCGGGCTGCTGCACGAACACGATGTCGCCGAGCTGCTCTTGCGCGTGGAAGGTAATGCCGATCGTCGCGGTCCCGTCAGGTTCGATCCTGATCCATTCATGACTCTTGCTGTACTTCAGATTCGTGGGCGTGTTCATTCTGGCTCCCTCCGTATCTTCAAGGATAAAACAGAAACAGTCGATACCCGGCAGCCTTCAGCTCACCGGTGTCCAATTCGAGATGAACGTTAACCTCGGCAAGAGCACCCATGCCGCGGCTGACATCGTCCGCACGTTCGAGGTAGTCCCTGGGCAGGAAGATGCGGCGGGCGAGCGCCTGGTCTTGGGGATTGGTCAAAGTCAGCTCAAGCGCCGGGTGCTCGACCGGGGCGGAGCTGCGATTTCTAAGTACCGCAGTCAATACGATCACACTGGCGCGGGCCGGATCGGCTTGCAAGTCCGACGACTCTATTGCGAGTGCTTCAGTGCGTCTCGGCAGCGTGAGTGTGCAACCGGTGAATAAACAGACGCGTTCGAACACTGGCCGCAATGCAGGCGCTGAAGAAGTCAGGGGGGAGCGCATGGCGTAGGTCAATTGCAGCACAAATCCGGCCGACAAAACCAGTACGGCTGCGCCCATATACCTTTTGGGAGGCGCACGCTCAGTGCGGGCTTCCGATTCACCCATGAACGTTTGCACTGGAGTCAAATTAGCCACTGGTGCAGGACCGATGTCCAGCGTCGATTGCACGGGCGTAGAATCCCCGCCATTCGAGGCGGCGTAGGACTCCGTTACGGGCCGTGCCAGCGCCTCAGGCTGCTCCGCCAACGTCTCAGGCAACGGTTCATCCGGCAGGCTTGCCAGAGTCTTGAACGCATCAAAGACTGCATCGCACTTGCCGCAGCGCACCTCCCCATGGCGAACCTTCAGCTGGTCATGCGAGACGCGAAAGGTCGTCACGCATGACGGACAACTCGTGACCATGCTCACGGCGGCGCCTCAAAACGGCAGCCGGACAACAGCGCCCAGCCGTCGTCCAACGCAGGCGCAGCCATGTCGAACCAAGCTGAGTACACGTGCATGACGTCCTGGGCCTGCGTTGCAAGCACCCCGGAGAGCACGACATGTCCTCGCGGGAGTGTCGCTGTAGCAAGCAATGGTGCAAGCGCAATCAGTGGATTGGCGAGAATATTGGCGACCACGACCTGGTAAGGCAGCTTGGGCTCGGCTCCCGGCTCGAAAAAATCGGCAGCCACCCGATTCTGCATTGCATTAGCGCGAGCGGCAAGGACTGCTTGCGGATCGATGTCGACACCGCACACCCGGGCGGCGCCCAAGCGCGCCGCGGCGATTGCCAATATGCCCGATCCGCAACCGTAATCGAGCACCGACTCGCCGCCGCGAATGCTCCGCTCGAGCCAGCGTAGGCATGACCTCGTCGTTGGGTGACTGCCGGTACCGAAGGCTGCCCCCGGGTCGAGGATAAGATTGATTGCCGCAGGATCAGGGGCGCTTTCCCAAGTCGGTACGATCCATAATCGCGACGAGATACAAATGGGTTTGAATTGGCTTTGTGATAGCCGCACCCAGTCGCAGTCTGGCACCTCGCTACAATCGGTCTCGGTTGGATAGCGAACGCCGGCTGCCGCGCAGGCCGCAGCCAGTACTGCCTGGGTATCGACACCAGCGGCGAACAAGGCGGTGAGCCGGCTGCGTGACCATAGCGCGCTCGGCGCCCCGGGTTCGGCGAATGCTGCTTTTTCCGCTGCGGTTCCGGCTTCTGCGTCACTTACATCGATGGCAAGGGCGCCGGCGTCCATCAGCGCTTCGCTGAGCGCTTCGACTTCGTGTCCGCCAATCGACAAGGTAAGGTTTTGCCAGCTCACGACGACGGAGGCCTATCCTTCTCGACTGAATTTCGAGAGCTTGTTCTCGAGATAGTGAATATTCGTGCCCCCGGCACGAAAGGCGGCATCCTGCAGCAATTCCTGGTGTAGCGGCAGGTTCGTTTTGATTCCCTCGATTATTGTCTCCGAGAGCGCGACTTGCATGCGCGCAATGGCCTGCGCACGGGTCTCCCCATAAACAATAATCTTGCCGATCAGCGAGTCGTAATTCGGCGGCACCGTGTAGTTTGCATACGCGTGCGTATCGACTCGCACACCAGGGCCGCCAGGCATATGAAAAATTGTGATCCGGCCAGGCGAGGGCGTAAAACGAAACGGGTCTTCGGCGTTTATGCGGCACTCAATCGCGTGGCCGCGCGTGACGACATCACGCTGTTTAATACCCAGCTTTTCGCCTGCGGCGATGCGCAGCTGCATTTGCACAATGTCGATGCCGGTAACCATTTCGGTGACCGGATGCTCGACCTGAACGCGGGTATTCATCTCGATGAAGAAGAACTCGCCGTCCTGGTAAAGAAATTCGAACGTGCCCGCGCCTTCGTAGCCGATGCGCCGGCACGCCTCGGCGCAGCGCTCGGCGATACGCGTTTTGCTGCGCGCATTGATGTCTGGCGCGGGGGCCTCCTCGATGATTTTCTGATGCCGGCGCTGCATGGAACAGTCTCGATCGCCGAGCCACAGCGCGTTGCGATGGCTATCCGCGAGCACCTGGATCTCGATATGCCGCGGGTGTTCGAAGAATCGCTCCATGTAAACCATGGGGTTGCTAAATGCCGCCTGCGCCTCGGCCCGCGTCGTCACCACGGCATTCGACAATGCCGCTTCGGTGTGTACCACGCGCATGCCCCTGCCACCGCCGCCGCCCGCGGCCTTCACGATGACCGGATAGCCAATATCTCGCCCGATCTTCAGCAGCTCTTCGGTCGACTCGGGAAGCGCCGCGTCGTACCCTGGGACCGTGGGCATGCCGGCTTTCTTCATCGCGTTTTTTGCACTCACCTTGTCGCCCATCAGCCGTATAGTCTCTGGGCGCGGGCCGATGAAGACAAATCCGCTTTTCCCCACGCGCTCGGCGAAGTCGGCGTTCTCCGCGAGAAAGCCATAACCGGGATGAATCGCTTCAGCGTCGGTGACTTCCGCTGCGCTGATGATTGCCGGGATGTTCAGATAACTCTCCGCAGAGGCAGCCGGACCGATGCACACGGACTCGTCGGCGAGCTTCACGTATTTCGCTTCGCGATCGACTTCGGAATGCACGGCGACGGTCTTGATACCGAGTTCGCGGCAGGCGCGCTGGATGCGCAGGGCAATCTCGCCGCGGTTGGCGATCAGCACTTTACCGAACATAGCCGCTAACCGATGACAAAAAGCGGCTGTCCGTATTCGACGGGATGCCCATTCTCGACCAGGATGCCTTTGATCGTGCCGGCCCGGTCGGACTCGATTTCATTGAGTAGCTTCATGGCCTCGATGATGCACAACGCCTCGCCTTCGCTGACGCTCTGGCCGACCTCGACAAATGCCTTGGCGCCCGGGGCAGGAGCTCGATAAAACGTACCCACCATAGGCGCCCTCATGATGTAACCCTCTGCTTCTGAAGGCGCCGAATCGGTTTGGTCGGCACTTGACGGGGCCGCAGCAGGGAGTTGCGCCGGGGTCGGCGCGGCAACTGCGGCCGGAGCCATTGCCACAGCCGGCTGAGCTGATCCGCTGCGGCTGATGCGAACTTTCTCCTCACCCTCGGTGATCTCAAGCTCGGCGATTCCCGATTGCTCAACGAGGTCGATCAGTTTTTTGAGTTTGCGTAAATCCATCAGGCCTCCTCGGCAGGCATGCTCAAGCCCCTCGTGCTGACGTATCCGAACCCGGATACTGTGTTCGTAATGGGCTCCGCCCTGGGGTCATGTGGATCGTCGACGACCGGATAGGTAAACGCAACGCACTGGCATTTAGCGCAGGCGGGCCAGCGCGAACGCGAGCGCCGCCTCGTAACCATAGGCGCCCAATCCGGTTATCACGCCGACGGCGATATCCGAGAAATAGGATCGGTGTCGGAACGGCTCGCGCGCGTATACGTTCGAGAGATGGACCTCGACAAACGGAATCGCAACCGCTGCCAGCGAATCGCGCAATGCGACGCTCGTATGGGTATAACCGGCCGGGTTAATAATGATGAAGTCGACCCCGTGGGACGGGGCTCGCTGAACACGCTCGATGAGGTCAGATTCGGCATTACTTTGGCACATGCTAACCCTGGCCCCGGCGGCGGCAGCCAGCCGTTTGAGCCGAGTGTTAATGTCTTTCAGCGTCTGCGTGCCGTAATGGCCGGGTTCGCGCGCTCCCAAGAGGTTCAGATTCGGGCCATGTACGATCAGCACGTGCCGCACGGCAGGCGTGACCTTGTTCACAGCTCGGAGCACTGTTGATGGCTTCGGCATCTGGTGAGTTTGCCGTAGTTCAGCGCATTTTGTCTAGTTTTATGCCTGATCGGCGTAAGATAGGAACTAGTTAGTTACGGCATCGAGTCCCCTATCAGCGCCAGTTACTATTTCTCTCGATTGTGTTAGCGCCTGCTTACTTCGCTCAATTCGTCCACCCATGCTGCGCCGAGAAACGCTTGTGCGGCACCATGAGTTCGGGTGGCATCGACCGCACAACACAAATTAGCGGCCAGGGCGCACAACAGGAGCACGAATACGCCCCAACCCATGTGTAATCTTAGTCACGGACGGGGCCTGCGGGAGATATCAACGCAAACGACAAATACGAAATTTAGTAATCGTTAGCAACAAGTTAACGACTTTTCACGTCATGATCAAGGACATTTGGCGTTAATTGCTGACGAGATCGAGAGTCGCCGAAAAGCGCCCTGCGTCCTGGAAGCCGATCACCCGAAGTCCTTTGATTTCACGCCCCTGCCCGTTGAAAAAAATGATGCCCGGTGGGCCAAACAACGAGAATCGCTTCAGCAGGGCTTTGTCGTTCTCGTTGTTCGCCGTCACATCCGCCTTTAACAGGACAAACTTGGCGAGTCGTTTCTTAACGCCGGCATCGCTAAATGTAAAACGCTCCATTTCCTTACAACTAACGCACCAGTCAGCATAGAAGTCGAGCATTACTGGCATGCCGCCGGTATCCTGCAGGCGAGCGTCCAGGTTCTGCACGGTTGCAACGCGCTCGAACCGGACCCCCGGATGATCAGAATTGACTGTGGCGGTGCCTGGCGCAGCCGAATCAGCAAGGCGCAAACGGGCCAAGGGTTGCAAGATATCGCGCCCTCCGGCAAGCGCGCCTAACAACAGCGATGACCCTGCGAGCAAGGCCATCACCCCGACACCTTTCCAAAACCTTCGGTAGCCACTGGCCGTCGGCGGAAGCGGATCGATCGCATGCAGAAAAATTGCGCTAAAGATTAACAGCGCCCCCCACGCGAGCATCTGCAGCACAACAGGGATCACCGGCGAAACAATCCAAATTGCCACACCGAGAAGAACGACACCGAAGAAATTCTTGACCGACTGCATCCATGGCCCTGCCTTAGGCAGCAGGGTCCCTGCGGACAAACCAACCCCGACCAAGGGCACCCCCATTCCCAGCGCCATCGCGAACAATGCGGACCCGCCTAACGCGACCTCACCGCGTTCTGCGATGAATAGCAGGGCCCCTGCAAGCGGCGGCGCGATGCATGGTCCCACGATCAGAGCGGATAACACACCCATAACAAATACGCCCGCGTAACGTCCGCCGGGCATGCGATTGCTACGCTCGCTAAGCCAGGTCTGGAGCGCGCTCGGTAACTGCAGTTCGAACAAATCGAACATCGATAACGCTAACAATACAAATAGCGCGCCAAACGCGCCGAGCACCCAAGGATTCTGCAGGGCAACCGAGAGCATCGATCCGGACAGGCCCGCGGCTATTCCCGCTGCCGCGTACGTGATCGCCATGCCGAAAATATAAACGAGTGTAAGTACTAACATTCTTCCACGTGTCACGCTTGCGCCCTTGCCAACGACGATTCCGGAGAGAATGGGGATCATCGGCAGCATGCATGGGGTAAACGCTAGCGCCACGCCAAAGCCAAAAAAGCTAACAACGATGACCCAGAATCCGCCACTGGCAAGCAAGCCTGCGATCCGGGTTTCGTCTGCTCCAGTGCTAGTCGCCGGCGCCTGCCCGGCACTCAGGAAAGGATTACTTGGCCGGTCCGTGCCGGCGCCAGGAATCGTAGCCGACCCCGACGCGGAACTTAGGCTGACAAGCCTGAGCTGGGCGGTTTGTTCCTGCGGGGGATAGCAGACCCCGATATCGGCACAACCTTGCGATGTCGCCTTAAGCGTAACCGTAGCCGGCAGGGAGCCAAGTGCAATCAGCGGCAGCTTAATTTCTACCCGTTCCCGATAGGTCTCGACCTTGCCGAAGATTTCATCGTCCTTCAGTTTCCCAGGCGGTAATTCGGCGGCCCCTAGTTGGACTGGGGGGGCCTCGAAGCGAAATTTCTCGCGATACATGTAATAACCCGGAGCGATGTCGTAACGCACCGCCAAGGTCTGGGGATCCAGGACACGTGCGGAAAACCGGAACGCTTGCTCAGGCCGAAGTAGTTCTTCAGCGCCTGCAACCGCCGTCAACAGCGACAGCACGATCAGCAGCAAGAGTGTTCTGGCGAATTGGGAACTCATGGCCGGGTCTGGGTGGCAACCCAGTCAAGATACTCGGGTAAGCCGCTGCAAACAGGGACCGCCACGATTTCCGGAAGTTCGTACGGGTGAAGCTCCCGGATAGCCCGCTCCAGCTCCGGGTAAGCAGCCGCGGTGGTCTTCACGAGCATCGGTATCTCGGTTGCAGTTTCGACCTTGCCTTGCCAGCGATACGCGGAAGTACACTCCGAGAGCACGTTGACACAGGCCGCCACCCGACGCTCGACCAGCGCCCTAGCCAGCGCGTTCGCAGCGCTACGATCGGGGAGGTTAGTAAAGACGAGCAGGGTATCCATAAAAATGTTCCGGCCATGGCGTGGGCGCAGCGCCGGACAAACAAAGCCGATCCGACGCAGTCCTTATGCTACACTTCGGCCCGCTTGCACGGGTCCTTGATAGGTCCTTGATCCGCATTCGCGCACTCACTCACTCACTAGTGTAGTCGTCCCAGTCCAGATGCCCTTTACCGTTACCATTCGCCCGAGCGGACATCAATTCACGCTGGATGCGGAGGATACGGTACTTGCCGCGGCTCTGCGCGAGGGATACGCCCTGCCCTACGGCTGCCGCAACGGCGCGTGCGGCTCGTGCAAAGGTCGCCTGCTTGAGGGCACGGTGGACTACGGCCGGCACCAGAGTTCTGCGCTAAGCGAACAGGAGCGCACGGACGGCTTGGCGCTGTTTTGTTGTGCCCGGGCGCGCAGCGACCTGACCATCGAATGCCGGGAGGTGAACGCCGTCAAGGGCATCGAGATCCGGAAGATGCCCTGCAGGGTACAGAAAATGGACCAGGTTGCTGCCGATGTCATGGTCGTGCGCCTGCGTCTGCCACAGAACGAGCGGCTGCAATACCTCGCCGGGCAGTACCTAGATATCCAGATGCGCGACGGGCAGCGTCGCAGTTTCTCGATGGCCAATGCGCCCCACGACGACGAGTTGCTCGAGCTGCATATCCGCAATTACGGGGGGGTATTCTCGCGCCTGGTTTTCCAGCAGATGAAGGAGCGGGACATATTGCGCTTCGAAGGGCCATTCGGCACGTTCTTTTTGCATGAAGATAGTCAGAAGCCGATCGTGCTGCTTGCCAGCGGCACCGGATTCGCCCCGATCAAAGCGATCATCGAACACGCGTTCCATATCGGCAGCACGCGGTCCATGACTCTGTATTGGGGGGGGCGCACGCGCACCGATCTCTACCTCAATGCGCTCGCCGAAGAGTGGCAACGCGGGCGGCCCGGGTTCAAGTATGTTCCCGTGCTGTCGGAGCCAACGCCCGAAGATGAATGGGGGGGGCGCACTGGCTTCGTCCATCGGGCGGTCATGGACGATTTGCCTGACCTTAGCGAATTCCAGGTCTATGCCTGCGGCAATCCATTGATGGTGGAGGCCGCGCGCAGCGACTTCTGCTCCGCAAGCGCGCTACCGCCGGACGAGTTCTTGTCCGACGCATTTACGCCGGCGTCGGCACCAGACGCGAACTAGCGGGCAGTCACCGCCGAAAGCAGCTGTGGCGCCTGCGTGACCGCTGCTGTGCCGCCCGAACCGCGCAGTTCGTTGGCAGCAAGATCTAGACTCTTGCGGTAATGATCGTGCGCCGCGTCCGCTTCGCCGATTTGTTCGAGCAGGTGCGCGAACTGCATGTGTCCAATATATCCTTGCTCCAACGACAGGCTCGCTTCGAAATAGCTCTTTGCCTTGCCCCAGAGCTGCTGACGCATGCAAAGCCGGCCCAGAGTCAGCAACAGGGTTGCGTCGTCGGGATGTAACGCCAGCCACTTCTCCGCGCGCTCGATCTGTCGCAGCGTATCCGCGCCCGGGCAGTCAGCGTAAATCGCAACCAGAGCGCTATCCCAATGCTCTTCGATGCTCGCCTCGAGCACGGCGTGTGCATCGCGGCAATTACCGAGAAATGCGAACGCACGCGCCGCAGCCGCAGCGATGATCGAATCTCGACGATCAGCGCCTTTAAGCCGCTGCCAATAGCCACTAAGCTCGGCAGCATCACGTGCTTTGCGGCCCAGATTTTGCGCGATGGCGTGACGGCGCAACTCCTCGATCTGCCCTTGCTCGAGCGCATGCACGCGTGCAAGCTGCGTCAGGAGCTCGAGATACCGGTCCCAGTTGTTTGACTGCTGCACAGCCTTCAGCTCGAGGCGCAGCGCCGCAGTGTGCTTGTGAGGCAGACGCTCGAGCGCGGCCAGCGCCTGCGGATGATCGCGTCCCTGGAGCGCCAGTTCGGCCTGGGCCATCGTGCGCATCGCCTGGTCTTGGTCGGCATAATAGGAGGCACGCGCCAAATAGCGATCGCGCCGATCGTATGCACGCAGTGCGTGCGCTGCACGAGCAGCGATCACACCGGCCAGTCCGGTGAACTCGCGCGTTTCGATGAGCTTAGTTGCCGCCTTCTCCGCTTTTGCAAACCGACCTTCGAAGAATGCTCGCAACGCCCCTCCCAGCGCACTCTGGGCTCGTTCGCTGCGCCGGCGTTCGCGGTAGCGCCTGACTTCGCTCGACAACCCCAGAGTGCGTGCAACGATCCGGATCACAAAATACGCAGCGACAAACGCCAGC
>Ga0326597_10010348_pt1 | contig 12439 bp, 17 predicted proteins | sample RVTome_12_FD_203789 | JGI IMG/M metagenome (GOLD analysis project Ga0326597, IMG submission 203789) | Soil microbial communities from uranium-contaminated site in the Upper Colorado River Basin, Wyoming, United States - RVT100D185 | ecosystem: Environmental > Terrestrial > Soil > Contaminated >... | reverse complement strand
ATACAAATCGGGAGATATTGCTAACAAATTCTTTCTATACAAATCGGGAGATAACACCGAATAAGTCATAGCACATGGAGAGATAACAAAACCAATTCACTTTTCGGCGAAAAGTGGTCCGAAAAAATTACTACCTATACGGCGATGACATGGCCTGTTTTGTATCCCGATTTGTATAGAAAGAATTTGTTAGCAACATCTCCCGATTTGTATAGTTGCCTATGGGGTAACCTTACAGCATGTGTGATGGATTGGGCGGATACTCGCCCCATGGGTATATATACCGAAAAAAGCAGTCGGTCGACTATTGTGGGAGATGACCACTTGGTATAGAAAGGGGTCTCCGCGTGAAAAATGGAAAATGCTGACATCATATTGGCGAGTTTTCATTTTTTCTGATCATGCCTCAGGACTGGGGGCAAGGCATGGGAACCGCGTGTAACGGTGAGAGTACGTGGTGTGCGCGCTGATGGCAAGCTTTGCTAGATTCGATCGCGGCCTAGGTAGGAGAAAATACTTTCAGACTTTTCTATGGGTCACTCTGATTGACAGGTGAGAGGGGTGTTGATGCACGTTTTTTGGGTTGGGCGGGGCTTCGTTCATGGGTGGCTTTATTGGGTACGCTGTCGCGTGCGGCGTGCGAGCCAGGCAGCGGCCGCCGCGAAAATGCATACAGATTGCAGGGCCAGTGCAGATGCAGGCCATACGCTGTGTTGCCTATGTGCCGCGGCAATGCCTGCCCACACGCCTGGTCCGGGCACGTTGTCGTTGGCGGTGGTGATGTATACTTGCGATAGCGGACCCTGTTCGGGGAAACCGGCGGCGGCGGCGGCGGCAGGCGTGGTTGTGGTGGCGTCGCTGACATCCATGCCGTCTGCTCGTATGGCCGCGCCCACCAATAGCGAGGTCATGAGACCGGCGAATGACGTTAGAAACGAGGCAAATAACCAGCAACGCGCACAAGACGTGCTGGCCGGCGATGGTGCGGCCAGCACGGCGTACATGTCGTCATCTTCGCCTAGGTTCATCTGCAGCGCGTGCAATGGCGTCATAACCATCATGCAGGCGCCGAGCATGGACAGCATGCCCGGCAACATCCAGGAGGCGTCGTCGCGCGGCAAGTAGCCGTACGTGCGTTGCCGCTGCACGGCATCAATGTACAGCCACCAGGCCAGCGACATTAGCGCGCCTGACGTTCCGGGCAGCATCCAGGACGGCAACTTCTTGGGGCAACGCAAACGCACCACGAACGCTGTGTCGTTGTCCTCCGACTCAACCATGCCTGGGTCTTGCTGTTGCTGCAGTAACTTAAAACCTGGTACATGCCTTCCAAACGTGCAGGGGCAAGGTATGCGCACGAGCATTTCCTTGCTGTCATCAGCATCATCAGTGAACATCACGGAGGGTTTTTTACTGATTGGTCGCACACAACATGGTCCTTAACTGGTCCACCGGTCCTTCAAAATAATATTGATTGTACCCGCTACTTTTGTATTTGACGTGAATGATCCATCTATCTGTTTCTCTTCTCATGACAACAAGCTCTGATATGTCAGAAATGTTTGCGAACACGACATTACCCTCTTTATTTCGAAATTCAATGAACATTTTACAGAGGCGCGGATTCCCTTGAGGTTTGCATTGGCCATTGGTACAAATACGCGGGAAACCTAGCCATTTTCTGCACGCACGCGCTGAAATGGAGCAGTGGCTGCGCTCCGTTGCTGATCCATTCGAGGACACGCCGTACCTCGGTCTTGTGGCACTGATGTTTGTTGTAGTGCTGCATGCCGTGCTGGTTGAATGGTGCCTGAGCACGTGTCGCGAATGGCAGAAGAGTCGGGCACACGAACAAAGGTCTCCCACTGGGGCCAAGAAAGCCCCTTCTGCATCATCTCCAGTCGTGGAGGTGGTGCGACCCGGTAAGTGCGGCTTCATTGTCGTTTCGGCCACGAGCAAGAGCGGCAAAGGTCAGTGCAGTACGCGCGAAGCCGCTGTTGGCAAGGCAGCGGCCCTGGCCGGCACGCCGCTGCCGACGCCGCTGTCCGCTCGCGACGTAGCCGCGGTGCAGCGCCTGGTCATGGGCAGCACGGCGCGCGCGTGCTCGGCCAAGTTTGCGGCATGCGACCGCGTGATTGTGACTGGCACGCAGCAGGAGATTGTGGCACGGAAACTGCGCGCCTGGCTGCCACAAGCATCAGTCATTGAATGCGTGGACAGTGAAACCATCTCGATTCGAAAATGAACATGGCCACTCGCGCCGACGAGTTGGCAGCCCGATTCAAGGCGGCAGTGTTGACGGACGTCATGCAGCAGTTAGGCGCCGAGAATCAGCTGCGTGTCTTGACGCCGTCGTGTGGTCTTGGTGGTTGGATGTTTGTGTGCAATATGGACACGTTCGCCAAGGCTTTGGACAAATTTGAGAGGCAGCAGAACACGTGCTGGCTCGACACGAGCCTTCTACTGACGTCAGGCGTACTCACATGGCACCGGCGTAACGACGCATGTGATTACTTTCCCGGGATGACCACCATTCACAACCAGCTGCTGGAGTGCATTAACAAAACGCCGCGGACTGTCGCCGTGATACTGGTGATGTATCCTGGCTGCGTGGTGCATTACGAAGCGGAATACCGCGTCGTGAGCGTCATGTTGCCCGCCCCGGACACTGTTCCAGACCAGTACATGACAAGTTTGCTAAACGTGGTGCCGTACATGCGCAGCGCTGGCGACATTCCCCATGACCTGATACGCCAATTCGAACAAATGACGTGCCAGACGACGCATACGGGCACGTCCGGTTACGATCCTGCTCCGTTTACTGCCATTGTCACTGGCAGTCGCAAAAAGGCGTGTGGACACTGCGGCAAACAAGCCGCCAGGATCTGCACTGCATGCGGCACGGTTCGGTATTGCAATCAACATTGCCAAAAATTGGCGTGGCCAGCACACAAACTAGTGTGCGCGCGAGACAAGGCCATGGTGCAAATGGCCATTCACGTACTCCATGTCATGGGCCCGAGTGACTCCCAACGTATGCAGAGTAAAAGGTGATGTTACGTGTCGCGCAAATCGAGGAGCTTTTGCATCAGACTCGGCGCCGCCGTCGGAACGTTCACGGACAGGCCACCCACCAAATACGGGCGTCGCAAACGTATCGGGCCAGAGCGTATGTGCAATGCCGGCCGATGTCTCATCGTTGAGTTGCCATATGCCCTTGCACTCCGCATTGGCCATAGCTGGCGCGCACACCTGCCGCATAAAATCGACTGGTATCATGCTTACATTGTCGATCCAGATACAATCAGCGTTCAGTCATCGCACTGATCCAGCTGCAGACTGGAATGTTACGGTCCACTGCTTGTTCCCATCTAACGACACCAGCACGAGCTTTTCCGCATTGGCCGTTGCAATTGCCATTTGTTCTGCTATTTCGTCGTACACTGCTCTGCGCAGCTGCTCGGCCTGCCGGCGGGAAGAAGTAATGACCGCAACCGCTCGCGTTAACGGAGACGGTGCAGCTACCCATTGGAGAGCATCTTGAACCAGGCAATGGACCATGGCCGTGGTGCTGCCAAACGCCGCGGTCGCAGACGAGCAGCTGGTTCCCAGGCCTCTGCCAGTCAACCACCATCAGGTCCTGGATACGAACCAGTTTGCGTGGCATATTAAGAGGTTTCGCGCAAAACCATTGCATGTTTAATGTCTACCTTTGCATACGACACAGATGGAGTTACCATCACAACCGGATCGAAAACGTGGAAAATTGAATTCGATATGAAGCTCAGATGCTGTGAAGAGCATGGTTGGTTTTTTTTGAATGCCGAAAAGCAATGCATTAAGGGCCACGATAACATTGCAACAACAATAGTTGCCGGCAAGCCCAGCATTACCGATACCGAGTTTGATGTTGTGGCATGGCTCCGGCTGCCCGAAAAAACGTGCCCGCCGAATGGCCATACGTACGAGGGTTACGACGAGGTAACGGACGAATGGGTGTACGATACAGGTGTGTGCTCCGTGGAAAATTGGGATGACGGCACCGGCATTCGTAACCGTTGGTGGAAACCTGAGGAATACAAAAAGGACGCACCGAACAACGCTCTCGATGGTTCATGCTACAACATTTTTCATTTCTACACGAGAGCCTGCAAGTGCGACGATTATTTTTGGTACACGCTCGCTGACCGAGTGGACCTGGGCACGGATCGTACTGCAAATGACAGAAAACCGAAAAAATACGTGCACTCTCTACGGTGCACACGCATTACTATTCCCACAACTTGACTCTGTACGAGAACGGCGCACCCTATCAAAATGTCACTCTGTAAATTGTGGGTTCAAGAAACCCCGCGTGCTTTAAATGATGGCAAAATTTCTTGCTCCGAAAGACGTGTGGCGCAAGTACTGGACCCTTCTCCTTCCTTATCCCTCGGATGAGGATGACGACAGATTCGTGCAGGCCATTGCCGCGGCATTCGGATTGGACGACGAGCCCTTGCTGCTGCGGCAACTCTCCAATCGCGATTTGCTGTGGCTGCCGGATGCAGAGGAATGCGATGGCAAGCTCAATGCCCTCCAGTACGCTGCATTTGAAGAGTGTTCGCAACGCAACCCGCTGCTTTCTACGTTTTCCTATCTGTTTGAAGAGAAAGAACCTTACTACGACGAGCCGTACTTTGACAATGACAACGACAACGAGGGCCTGCGTGAACGCGAAGATCGTTTGGCATTCCGGTGCCGCGTACGTGAACATTTCCCCACGGCCAAGTCATACGTACAACGCGTCATGACTGTACTGTTCCGGGACAGCGACTACAGGATGGCCGAATTCGAGCCAATGGTCCATGCCGCATGTTTTACACATATCCATTTTCATTGAATGCACGGACTGCTCGAGCATCAGGCAAGCGTACGTAAAACCCGTATTTGCTCATGCCATTGGCCTCGAGCCCGCGTGCCGCACATTCTTTCCGCACGGATAGCCATTCGCCCAAATGATTGGCAGTTCCCACGAAACAGCAATATTTCCTCGGGCTAATGACATCCGTATAGTCTTCACGCCAGCGTGTCAGGTCGCGACACCGGTCCAGTTCGCGCGCGAGCCACGGTCCCGAAACGGGCGGCACCAAGGCCTGCTGATTCGGCCCCCAAGAAACCAAGGCATCCGTGTTGGCGGAAAGAAGTTGCAGCCGCAATCGCGTCGTCCCCCCGATCCCACCGTCAGCCCACGTGCAGCGAAAGTGCCAGTATTTTTCAGTGTGCGCAGTAATGGCTGGTCGCAGTACCGGATCAGGCGGAGCCAATTCCGGAACATAACACTCGTACACGAGTGCGTGTGACTCGCCATTCTCAGCAAGTGACCACGGCAAAGATTTGCGGTGCAAAAGCTCTTTCAGGCCGTCCACGAATGAACGGGCGAAAAAATGAAATTGACGTTGTCTCGGCAGTGAACACGTCACCAACAAGCTGCCTTCGTGGCTGCATGCCACATCAACATGCTCGTGCAACAAGGAAGTCAAAGCGCCAGCCAAGTTTGCGGCATCATCCTTACTGCTGGGAAACTCGCAATTGAAAACACATTGTAATTGCAAATCGGCCATGCCAATCATCGATGCATGTGACACTGACCACGTACTCAGCTGAACGAGCGCCGCCGCAATAGTTCCGGCAGTTTGCCTGAGTAGGCGCGAATGTTCCTTCTCGCAGGCCACGACATGAGTCCGGCACAATGGACAGATAAATTGGGCTGCATCAGGGAGCGAGCCGGAAATGGCAGTAATGCAGCTGCCACACAACGAATGGCAGCATGGAAGAGTGCAGTACGTTTCGCCTTCTTCCCCAAAACAAATGGGACATTCCAACTCGCGAGTCATCCTACATGTGACGGGGTTTCAGGCCTTCTTGCTCCAGTCCATTTTGTATATGATCAAAATCACGCGCTTTTAGTCGTGTCCCTCGAAGTTGCCTGGAATGTAGCAAAGTGAACCAATGTCATTCAAAACCGCGAGCCATAAAAGTTACACGCCTTTACTTACTTCCGGGTCGCCATGTCTCGCAAAGCGTCGCACGACATAGAACGTTTGTATGAAGCGACCGTGGTGGCAAAGCTGTTATTCTGTACAGGAGCATTTCAAAAGTTTGTGACGTCGAAAAGCGGCCAAGAAGTACATGATTTGTACAGTGTTGCCGAAGATGTGTTGGTATACTTGAACATGTTGCTGCAAGCGCAACACGACGACTCCATGAGCAAAGAGGAGTTCGAGCGGGCAACCATTCATGTCTATGCCATACTGTGCGGAGTTTATTTTCATGAAAATGCAATTTTGAACAAAGGGTTGTATTATTGGTGCACGTCTTGTGAAAAAGAATCGGAGCATTTCCTGTATAGAATCATGTTTCGGCGCCGCAGGCAACTGCACCATCGCATAATGTGGAGCGGCTTGGTGGATGCAACAACAATTGAAAAATTGATTTCTGAGTTTTCGCAGAATTGTGATATTTAGTCTGCTGCATCGCCTCTTCGGGTTCAGCATGCCGCACGGAATCGACCCCAGCGTTGCTCTCGTTCCTTATGCCGTGTACGTTTCTGTAGGGTGGTTCATTGATGTTGTGGCAAACACTGTATTGTTTCTGTTGCTCTTGTGGTTGTGGCTTTGCATAGCCGCTGCAAACGTGTTCATTGTGGACGGGATAGTTTTCGGGTGTTCACCAGGCACAAACACACGCGTACCGAGCCGATGCGCTGCATACAACACGCCACCCGTCTTCCAGGTTCTTTCCGTTTGCTGGATTTGTCGGCGATTTTGTACAATATGCTACAAAAATCGCCGCGCGGGACATCCACGAAGTTGGAGGTAGGTCACATACCGAAACCACGCGTCTCCGACCATGTCCCTTGAAGTTGCCTGGAATGCTGACGGCTTGGAGGAGCTGTTTGTATACGCTTTGGATCGGTGCCGCGGAGGTTGCATGTTCATTGAACGGTACGAAGCAGGCTTACCCTGGACCGCAGGCATTCAAACATACGCAACGGGAGTGAATGGAACACACCATTTCTTCTTCCGTGTCCACGAAAGTACGGAATTTTCCAATGCCCGTGAAGCCGCTCTTGCAGTGCTCAAAGCAAGTGAACATTTCCCGTCTTGGCGAATAGTCGAGATTGAGGGCGGGCCGACCGGCATAGACAGGGTTCGCGTGTTCGGCGGCAAGAGGAACATATGAGTAAATGCTGCGCGTCGCAAGCATTCACTTTAGGCGTTCGGCGCACGTTCCTGCTTGGCCTGGTCCGAGGCCAGTCCCATGGACCAATCGACCGACAGAACAACATTGTCCAAGCTTCTGCGAACCATTTGTATGGTGACGGGAATGATGTCGCTCGACAGGACTTGCTGCAGAGCTCTCAGGTAGGTGCCATTGCTCGCCATTATGCCTTCCATGAATATGTGCACGAGCAGAGCTTCGGGATCCGCATTGGCCATGTCATCGAACAAAGTTTCCAGGCCTTGCGAATGCCGGGGGCCGTCGGCCGCGTACATGGTCAGGTTCCCGCCTTCGCGCGCAAAGTACAGGTCCATGGAAGAACTGTTCCGTTCGTCTTCCTTCATCATGGCGTCGGCAATGAGGGCGAGCACAGCGCCGTCACGGTAGGCCATGACGGCGCGAACGGCAGTGTACGCCAACTTGGCGGCGGGAGTAGGCTTGGTGCTGAACAGCATTTGATACGCTGCCGAGAAAATAGGTAAATGCGAGCGGGCGCGGTTTTCTATATTTCAATAAAACCCTGCAATGTCGTCGTGGGAATGCCCAATTTGTTTTCTGGATGATGGCATCCCTGTGGCGTGCGAGCCGTGCGAACACATATTTTGTGCTCCTTGTTATTTCAAGCTGAGGAATACTTTGAGGAGCCGCCAGTTTCCATGTCCTCTGTGTAGGCATGTAGTCACAGGCTACGAAGTCAACACGTACGCCCTTGCGGTTTTACGTCTTGATCACAGTCTCAATAAATCGCTGCATCGTATACGCAGCGAGTTTCGAACACGCTGGGAGGCGTACATTGGCGATTTGTGCGCCGAAGTTACAATGGAACAAATATTGGAAACTTGCAGAGACAGCAAACTCTGGAAAGAGAAAGTTATGGACAGCGATGGATATGCAGTGTATACATTCCCGTTACAACGGGAACAAATTCATGCATACGCTGGTCGCAATAAGCTGGAGTACCTGCTCTGGCGTGAATATAGCATTGAACTCATAGACAATGGCTCAGAGATTTTCTTGCGAAGTTCAGGACCTGGTGCTTTTTTGCAGTTGACGCATCCGTATTTGGCAATGGATATGAGAAAGGCGGCCAAGGACGCTGCATGGGACATGAGTTCGGGCATACCAATGTGCAATATTGGTTTCAATATACCGGAACACATCCGTTACGCACTGAACAGTCATTTCATATCAAAATACGGGATTAAATGCATTTGGCATGAAACATCGTATTCGACAGGGCTCGTTTTTATGTCGTATGATAGTGTCGTAGAATTTTTACGCCATAACATTCCCGAATATCCGCGATAATGAATCTAACTCAAATTTCTGCGCCAAAAAGTAATGTTCGATACAAGCGCTGCATGCTGTTTGAGGACAGGCCAAAGAATTTTGCCATTTACTTTTCGGCAACGCGCCGCTTCTTCGCCGCCGGCTTCCTGCACTCGTGCAGCTCGGTCACGGGGTCGCAGTACTTGGCGCACGTTTCGCACCACGTAAAGGCCGGTTTCATTTTGACTTGGCGCTTTCCTTGCAGCAGCCGTATTTCTTGCCGCAGCTTGTGCCGGTTCCGCTTGCGTTCTCCTTCACGGTCATAAAAATTCTGGATGAAAAGACGCCGCAAATTCAACCACGGGTCCTCGGGCGCATCAGGTTCAGCCATGGAGGTTTTCCGCAAATGGTGAAACCCCCTTTCCCGACCAATAATGACTCAACTCCAAGGCCCTCTTTTGGCTGATGCTCTGGCGGAACGGTTTAGCGCGGCCGTATTGCGCGACTCGTTGCAGCTGACCGGCGCACAAGTGCACCTGGACTGGTTCTTGCCTGAACTTGGGGCCGGCGCGTGGTTTGTGTGCTGCAACATGGCCGAGTTTGACCGGGCCCTGACCCGGTGGGAGAAGCGCCGGGCCGTCAGCCTGCCGTGCTGGCTCGACACGGCCCAGCTGCTGCACAAGAGTCGCGTCAAGTGGATGCCGCTGGCCGACGTGCGGCAGTTGACCAATGATATTGTTCGCGGCATTGAGGCCACGCCCGCCGGAAGCATTACAGTCACGATGATGCTGTTCCCGGGCGCCATCACTCCCACTCATTCTCATTACTGCCGCGTTGTCGGTGTTTGTGCGTCGTCCGATGTCGTTCCCGAATGGTTCCACGCCAATATCACAATGGCCAGCGCGTACATACCTCGTGATGCGCTTATGTCTGCCCTGTTCCAGGCCGCAAATCAGGACACATTCCAGCCCGAGGCCTTTATGCTGCTGGTCACAACTGTCCGGGCCGACAAGTGCCGCCGGTGCGGGGTCGCGGGAAACAAAGTGTGCGCGAGCTGCGGCGTGGAAAAGTACTGCAGTTCCGAGTGCCAGCGCGCCGCCTGGCACAAACACCGGCATGTATGTGCCCGCGACAAGGCCCTGTTCGCGTTTGCCGTGACCATGCTGCACACACTCGGCCCTAAGCCAGTACCGGGCCTGAAAACCCAAGGGCAATACAAGTGAATCACAGGCCTTGGTGAAATTCACTGTTCAATGGCGTGCGAGTACTAGCACATTGTAAATATCGGTGGTGCTCACGGCAGAAAGCGTCGTACTCGGTTTGCGCCGCTCGCAAACGAGCCCGCACAGACTGCAAGCCAGTTTGCACTGCCAACCATCTACTGTACACGTCAAACACCACGCGTTGCTGGGCCCCGCCGGGCACGTTGCCACCGTAGTACTCGCAAACAACAGCTGCCCGATCTTCAGCCTCATCTGATGCGACTCTGCGACCCGACGCGAACAGCCAGTCGTACAGCTGGTCCATGAACAGGCCCAGTTGTCCCGCGTACGCCGCCTCGTCCTGATTGTGCGCGCCAACGATGCCGTCCAAATGGCTGCCGCCTGTGCCCGAAGCCGACAGCGAGCGACAGCCCAGTTCGGCAGTCCAATTGCACGCGGGACAGCAGATGAACACATTCCACAGCATGGACACGCCGCCCTGGCCGGCTCCATTGACATGGGCAAGATGCCAGCTGCCGGGTCTGTCGCGGTGCACTGGCCTAGCGCACAACGGGCAGGGGCCACCGGCGCGATCACCACACCAAAACGTAAACAACCGAGTCATTTGCTGTGGCGTCCACCTCACGCGCCGCCTCTTCGATACATTGCCGATAACAACACCATGCCGTCGATCTAGGGTGGAATCCGTCGAATTGGCACTGCCAGTGTACACAAAATCCTCGGGCGGCGGCGGCGGCGGTGGTGACGGCGTTTCACGCATTACCGCAAAGTGTCTGTTGCCTCTCCACATCACCGAATATACGAGAAACCACCAATGACAACTGACGGAAACCAACACGCTCGCCATGTCCGATGATATTCAGCAAGTGGCAGACGCACTGCGTGCTGCCGTCACGTCGAGAGAAGAGGATCTGTATTCTGTGCTGTACACTTTGGACCTGATCTCGCCACAGGAAACGACTCTTTTCATGGCCTTCGACAATGTTCCCCTTCTCGTCGCTCGGTGCACTGAAGCGGCTGCCGACGCACTTCATCGCGAAACAAGTGCTGGTCGTATGCAGCTGAGTCCGTACGTCAGAGAGACAGATTATCTCGCGCTCGCTCCGGTAATTCCTTACGCCGGTTCGAGAATTGTCACTCGCATGAATCACGTACAGCTTCGGGCCATGATCAGCGCTGATCCGGGCAGGTACACACAAGGCAATGACTTCACCGTGCCTTTACGCATTCGCGCCGTCGATCCCAATGACGAGACAAAGAAACGGGACACGCCACGGTGGACACCCCACAGAGTAAGCGAGGGCAGAGGATCCGGTTCGAACCGGCAGCATTGCGTGGGTGCTGTAAACTGGCCGTAAAACCCAACCATCTCACAAAGATGTCGACCGCCACGTGCGTATGGACCAATGACGCACAGCTCGACGAGTTCTGGAACACAGCCCCGCGCACCGTCATTTGCACGTGCCCGCGGTGCTATGACAGCGAACGGGACCAGCCCCGGGACATGGACTGCATCTGGGACTTTGCAGACGAAGAGTTCAAGACCGTGTACGGTTTACTCGTGGAATGGATCGACCCGACCATTCACATTAGCAACTTTGACGAGGGCGAGCAAGTGGCCAGCGTGTTCGAGAGCTATGTTCGTGCCAACCACCTGCTCGTGTACCGCGTGGTAGGCAGGGACTCTGGCATTTTCAATTCTGCTCTCATGTATTGGTGGGAATTCCGCGAGTAAAGGCACCGCTGCTGTGCTCCTTCTTCTCAGCCGAGACTGCGGGCAAGCCCAGCGTGGCTTGCAGTGCGGCCACCTGGCTCTTGAACACGTCAATTTGCGCGAGAAGAGCATCACACGGATCCATTGCGTGCGGTGGTTTTCATTCACTGTTATTTGCCTCGTCCGTGCGCCGCCATTGCCTGAAATCTCGCCTTGCCATACGCTTTCCTGCCAATGGCAGCACAAATGGCCTTTGGATCACGACCACGAACGCGTTTCGTGCATGCCTTGAAGCGAGCTCCCGAACCAAGTTTGCTGCGCGGAGCAAACGAACCAGAATGTTTCGGCATATCAAGGACGGCAAAAGCAGTGCCAGCCAACGCAATCCTTATACGCAGTCCGCAGATCGACCACGTTCCTCACAAATTAATGATCCATTTCACAGAACGTGCCTCATCATCCCCCACGTGTCAAACGGAGTGGCCCACAGAAACGTCTGAAAGTAAATTCACTAACGCAGACTGCGATCGAATCTGGGCAAGTGCTGCCATTCGCGCGCACACCACGTATACTCACCGTTACACGTGGTTCCCATGCCTCGCCCCCGTTCCTGAGGCATGATCAGAAAAAGTGAAAACTCGCCATTAGGCTGTCAGCATTTTCCATTTTTCGCGGAGACCCCTTTCTATACCAAGTGGTCATCTCCCACAATAGTCGACGGACTGCTTTTTTTGGTATATATACCGATGGCGCGAGTATCTTCCAAATCCATCACACATGCTGTAAGGTTACCCCCTATGCAACTATACAAATCGGGAGATGTTGCTAACAAATTGCTTCTATACAAATCGGGATACAAAACAGGCCATTTCATCGCCGTATAGGTAGTAATTTTTTCGGACCACTTTTCGGCGAAAAGTGAATTGGTTTTGTTATCTCTCCATGTGCTATGACTTATTCGGTTTTGTCT
>Ga0326597_10010347_pt1 | contig 12439 bp, 13 predicted proteins | sample RVTome_12_FD_203789 | JGI IMG/M metagenome (GOLD analysis project Ga0326597, IMG submission 203789) | Soil microbial communities from uranium-contaminated site in the Upper Colorado River Basin, Wyoming, United States - RVT100D185 | ecosystem: Environmental > Terrestrial > Soil > Contaminated >... | reverse complement strand
TGGCTCACCCGCATTTCAACAAGACCATTACTTGCGCGCTTCCGGGAGGTGCCGAGGCGACGATCGCTTATAACACCACTCCCGCCAACGTGACCCACGCGGAGACGGCCAAGGTCGGAGAGTTCATTACCCCGCGCCGTCCTTCGCTGAAGCTTTCGGCGGACGTCACCGCCGGCGGCATCACTCTCCCCGCCGGCGAGTACACCATCGGAGTCGTCAAGAACGGTCCCGACGACTTCGTCATGGCTCTCTACAAGGGCGGCCTCGCCCGCGGCGCCACGCCCGATATGGCGAACGTGATCAAGCTCGATTCCGCTTATTCCGGAAGCGCTGGAAGCGCCGAACACATGCTCATCGACATCACCCCGGGCAAGGGGAAATTCGAGGGCAAGGCGGTCTTGACGCTTCATTTCGGCACGCTGTTCCTCGAGGGCGCGATTTCCTGATCGCCGTCGTCGGTTGAAAGCTGGAGGGGTCGAAGGGCCTACCAGATCGGGTTGGGGCGATAGCGGGGGGGCCCCCAGGGGCTCGACGTTCCGCTCTCTTCCTCAGCGGAAAAGCCCTGCGTTCTCTCCAGGTAGTCGAGGATCGCTTTCCGAACGCCGGGCTCGAGAGGGGCGAGGCCCTGGGTCTCTTCCATCCAGGTGAGCGTCGTCTCCCAGGTTTTGCGGCTCATATGGGACGCGACGATTAGCTCCGTGGTGTGGCATCCGGTGCAGGCGGCGAGAACGAGCTCCCGGCCTTCGCCCGGCGCGAGATCGGCGGAGGAGCTCTGCGGAGCCGCCGCCAGCGTGAGGACAAGGGCGGCGGGAAGGGTCATCGTCAGACGACCCGCACCGCGATGCGGTGCATCGCGTTGTTGAGATAGCCGCCGGGATTCCACCCCGGAACGACCATCGGCTGCTGGCGGCCGGCATGGTCGGTGGCGCGCGCCCAGACTTCGTAATGTCCGACGGTGGGGAACCGGATCTCGGCGCTCCAGTGCTGCCATGCGAAGGGATTGCGCGGAGGCCTGAGCGCGGTCTCGATCCACGTCGTCCCGAAATCGAAGGAGAGGTGCATGGACCGAACCGGGCCGTCGCCGCACCAGGCGTGGCCGCGGAGAGCCAGCGGTTCGTTTAGCGGCCGTTCGGTGCCTGTCGCCGGCCTGGTGATGATCGACTTCACCGGCATCGCTTCGATGATCGCCATGTCGGCGTCGGGAACGTCTGCGCCCGGCTCGACGGGGTAGCGAGGTACGCGGTAGGAGTGGCCCCCCATCTTCTCACCATCGTGGACCCGGTCGCGCACCCAGAGCCGCGTCAGCCATTTTCCCGACACGGACGCGGGCCAGCCGGGGGCAACGAGCCTCAGGGGAAAGCCGTGCTGTACCGGTAAGGGCTCGCCGTTCATCTCCCACGCGAGGAGGGTGAAATCGTCCATCGCCTTCTCGATGGGAACCCCCCTCGAGATGGGGACGGCGCTCGGATCGCCGCTCAGGTGAACGTCCTCACCGTAGTACCCGACGTAGACGGCGGTGGATTTGATCCCGGCGGTCTCCAGGACGTCCTTCAATCGGACCCCGGTGTACATCGCGCAGCCGACGGAGCCCATTTTCCACTGAAGGCCGGTCGCTGGAGGACGGAAACCCGCCCGTCCGTTTCCCGCGCACTCGAGCTGGAGCTGCAACGTTTGCGGGAGATAGCGCGCCTTCAAATCGGCGAAGTCGAGCTTCAGGGGAGTTCCCACTTCGCCGTCGATGGTGAGCTTCCAGCCCGTCAGATCGCGCTTCGCAGCCCGCTCGGGGATAAGACCGTTGTTCCGGATGTAGTGCCGATGATTCGGCGTGACGTCGTCGTCGAGGAGACCTATCGGAGTCTCGGCGTTGATGGGCCGATCGCTCAAGACGAGGAGACCCTCTTTCCCTTCGATGGCGAAGGGTTTCTCGCCCTGAGCGAGTGCAACCGGGATGAGGCCCTTGGGCCGGAGGGGGCCGAACGGCATCGTTTCCGAGAGAAACCAGGCCAGAGGCGCCGAGCCGATGACACGGAGGATTCTCCGTCGTTCGCCGTCCAGACCGAGAAGAGAATCGGCCCGCTCGGGATCGCCGGAGTAGAGCTCTTCGAGGCCGCGCTCAGGTCTCTTCACGGGTCGCGATTATACGTCAAGCCCCAGAGTCGCCACGATCACGTTTCCCTCGAGGCGCCGCTCCAGGGGAAACCCCGAGTTCTCGAACACGTCGAGCATCGCGCGGTTCTCCGCAAGCACGTAGGCGCGAAATTCTGCGAGGCCATGGCTGCGCGCGATCCGAGCGAGGTGTTTGAGGAGAAGAGTTCCGACCCCGACTCCGTGGTGGGTCTCGTCGACGGTGAAGGCCACTTCCGCCGACCGCGTACCCGGCTCGACGATGTATCGTCCGACGCCGATGCCTAGCTCCGGACCCTCCTCATCGAGGATCGCGAGGAGCGCTACGTGGCTTTGGAAGTCGACTTCGGTCAGATAGCGGAGCTCCGCCTCGCTCAGCTCCTTCTTCGCCTGGAAGAATCGCAGGTATACCGACTGGTGGCTCAGCCGGCGGAATCCCTCGCGCAGTTTCGCCTTGTCCTCGGGGCGGATGGCGCGGACCAGGACCGGCCTCCCGTCGAGAAGCCGGTCCCGCTGAGAATAGGTTCGGGCGTCGATCTCAGTACCGGTAGTGCTCCGGCTTGTAGGGTCCATCGACGGGGACTCCGATGTACTCCGCCTGCTCGGGGGTGAGCTTCGTGAGCTTCGCCCCCAGCTTCTCGAGGTGGAGCCGGGCCACTTCCTCGTCGAGCTCTTTGGGAAGGGTGTAGACCTTTTTTTCGTACTTTCCGGAGTTCGCGAAGAGCTCGATCTGGGCCGCCACCTGGTTGCTGAAGCTGTTGCTCATCACGAAGCTCGGGTGTCCGGTGGCGTTTCCGAGATTGAGGAGCCGGCCTTCGGAGAGAACGATGATGGAGTGCCCGCCGGGAAACTTCCACTCGTCCACCTGGGGCTTGATGCGGATCCGCTCGATTCCCGAAAGCCGCGCGAGCCCCGCCATGTCGATCTCGCTGTCGAAGTGCCCGATGTTCCCGACGATGGCGTTGTGCTTCATCTTCTTCATGTGCTCGGCGGTGATGATGCCGACGTTTCCGGTCGCGGTCACGAAGATATCGGCCTTCTCGACCACGTCGTCAAGGAGCACCACTTCGAAGCCGTCCATGCAGGCCTGGAGCGCGCAGATGGGGTCGATTTCGGTCACCACCACCCGGCAGCGCTGGGCGGAGAGGGCCTGAACGCAGCCCTTCCCCACGTCGCCGTAGCCGCACATGACCGCGAGCTTTCCCGAAAGCATGACGTCCGTCGCCCGGAGGATTCCGTCCACGAGCGAATGCCGGCAGCCGTAGATGTTGTCGAACTTGCTCTTGGTGACGGAGTCGTTGACGTTGAACGCGGGGAAGAGAAGAGTGCCCTTCTTCTCCATTTGGTACAGACGGTGAACGCCGGTCGTCGTTTCTTCGCTGACGCCGCGGATGTTCGGGGCGATGCCGCTCCAGAAGCCCTTTCGCTCCTCCAGCACCTGGCCGAGGAGCGTCAGAACTACACGAAACTCCTCGTTGTCGGCGGTCTCGGGCGAAGGCGATTTGCCGGCCTTCTCGATCTCGACTCCCTTGTGCACCAGAAGAGTCGCGTCCCCTCCGTCGTCGAGGAGCATGTTCGGCCCCTTTCCGTCGGGCCAGAGAAACGCCTGCATCGTGCACCACCAGTACTCGGGCAGGCTCTCGCCCTTCCAGGCGAAGACCGAGGGACCCTTGGGGTTCGCAGGCGTCCCGTTCGGGCCGACGGCCACCGCGGCCGCGGCCTGGTCCTGGGTCGAAAAGATGTTGCAGCTCACCCAGCGGACCTCGGCTCCGAGCTCGCGCAGTGTCTCGATGAGGACCGCCGTCTGGATGGTCATATGGAGCGAGCCTACGATGCGCGCCCCCTTCAGGGGCTTCGACTCGCGATACTTCTGGCGAAACGCCATGAGGCCGGGCATCTCGTGCTCGGCGAGCTGAATCTCCTTTCGCCCGAGGGTGACTGCCTCGGGGGAAAGGTCCTTCACTTTGAAGCGAAGGTCCGAGAACAGGGGCAAACCGGTATTCATGAATGTCGCTGTTGCCGTAGCGCTTTTGGTCAAGACGGACTCCTTTAACTCAATGCTCGCTCGCTCTTCGCTCGCTCGCTCCCCTCGCTCCTCGCTCGGCGAGGATGGGGCCCTCCGGGCCCCGTTGCTTGATGTAAACGCCTAATGTTAGGCTCGGCGCTCACGCGCCGTCAAACCGCGGCTTCCGCGCTAAACTCCTTCTGCCTCATGAAGATCCTGAGCTGGAACGTCAACTCCGTCCGCCTCCGGACGCGCGCCCTCGCCCGGATCGTCGAGGCGCATGACCCAGACGTTCTCTGCCTTCAGGAGACGAAGGTGCAGGACGGCGATTTCCCCTTCGACCGTTTCCGCAAGCTCGGATTCCCCCATCAAGCCCTGGCGGGGCAGAGGAGCTACAACGGCGTGGCCGTGCTTTCGAGGCTTCCGCTGAAGGATGTCGTCGTCTGCAACTGGTGCCGGCGGAAGGACTGTCGCCACCTGCAGGTGACGCTCCCCGGCGCGATCGAGCTCCATAACGTCTACGCCCCGGCGGGGGGAGAGCTTCCCGATCCGGACGAAAACCCCAAGTTCGCGCATAAGCTCCGCTTCTATCGAGAGCTGAGCCGCTGGTTCGGAGCGAAGAGGCGGGATTCCAACCGATTGGTTCTCGTCGGCGACCTGAACGTCGCCCCGCTTCCCGAAGACGTCTGGTCGCACGAGCGGCTGAAGCGCGTCGTCACCCACACGGAAGTGGAGGTGAAGGCGATGCGCCGGCTCGCCGCGTCCCACGACTGGGTAGATGCGCTCCGGCACTTTCTTCCAGCGCCGCAAAAGCTATTCACCTGGTGGAGCTATCGCGCTCCCGACTGGAGGCAGGTGAACAAGGGACGGAGGCTCGACCACGCCTGGGTGACCCCCGGCCTCGTGGACAGCCTCGTCCAGGCCCGCGTGCTCGAGAACGTCCGCGGTTGGAAGATGCCTTCGGACCACGCTCCGGTGCTGCTTTCCCTGGACGCATGAGCGCCCTTGTTATTATGAATCAATGACAACCAACGACTCGAACCCGCTCCTGCGACCGGCCACGACGCTTCCCGCATTCGACGAGATCCGCCCCGAGCACGTCGTTCCCGGAATCCGGGTGCTCGTGAAAGAGGTCGAAGGCATACTCGAGGCGCTCGAGCGCGACGTGAATCCCAGTTGGGACACGCTCGTCGAGCCCATCGAGCGGATGCAGGACCGGCTCGGTTTCGGATTCGGGATCGTCGATCACTTGATGGGCGTTTCGAACAGTCCGCCGCTGCGCGAGGCTTACGACGAGGTAGAGCCCGAGGTGGTGAAGCTTCTCACGAGGATCGGGCAAAGCCAGCCGATCTATCGAGGTCTCGTCGCCCTGCGCGACGGAGCCGCTGGAAAGAACCTGGATCCCGCGCAAAGGCGCGTCGTCGACAAGCTGATCCAGGAGGCAGAGCTTTCGGGGGTCGCGCTCGAGGGTGCGGCCCGCGAGAGGTTCCAGCAAATCCGGCTCGAGATCGCCGAGCTCGCGACGCGTTTCGGAAACCAGCTCCTCGACGCCACCAAAGCCTTCGCTCTCGATTTGAGTACGAGCGAGGAGATCGAGGGTCTTCCCACGAGCTTTCTCGAAATGGCCGCGCAGGCGGCCCGCGCGGCGGGGATGGAGACGGCGACCCCGGCCGCGGGACCGTGGCGCGTGACGCTCGACGGCCCGAGCTACCTGGGCTTTATGAAACACGCGAAGCGCCGCGACCTGCGCGAGACTCTCTATCGCGCGCACCTTCGCCGCGCGAGCGAGGGAAACCTCGACAATCGGCCGGTCATCGACGCGATGCTGCGCCTCCGGCTGGAGGAGGCGAAGCTCCTCGGGTTCGAGACCTACGCCGACCTCTCGCTTTCGCGAAAGATGGCGGGCGCGGTTTCGAGCGCGGAGAAGCTCCTCGAAGAGCTTCTCTCCGCCTCCCACGGAGCCGCGGTTCGCGACCTCGAGGAAGTGCGCGTGTTCATGGGCGAGCGCGGGGCCGCCGCCGAGGCGGCGGAGATTCGTCACTGGGACGTCCCCTACTGGAGCGAGCGTCTGCGCGAGGCGCGCTACGACTACAGCGAGGAGCAGATCCGGAAGTTCTTTCCGTTGCCCCGGGCTCTCGACGGGCTCTTCGCTCTAGCGAAGCGGTTGTTCGCGGTCGAGGTAACGCCCGCCGACGGGGAAGCGCCCGTATGGCATCCGGACGTGCGGTTCTTCAAAGTGCGGAGTCTCGAGGGGGAGGAACTCGCGGCGTTCTACCTCGACCCCTACTCCCGGCCGGCGGAAAAGAAGGGCGGGGCGTGGATGAACGAGGTCGTGGGAAGGAGCCGGCTCTTCGCCCCTCCTGGCAGGAACGCGCGGCTCCCGGTGGCGTATCTCATCTGCAACGGCTCGCCCCCTATCGATGGAAATCCTTCGCTAATGACGTTTCGCGAGATCGAGACGCTGTTCCACGAGTTCGGCCACACGCTCCAGCACATGCTCACCCGGGTCGACATCGGCCTCGCGTCGGGCATTCGAAACGTGGAATGGGACGCGGTCGAGCTTCCGAGCCAGTTCATGGAGAACTGGTGCTACCACCGGGATACCCTCGTCGGCCTCTCGGAGCACGTCGAGACGAAGAGGCTGCTTCCCAATGAGCTTTTCGAGAAGATCCGCGCCTCGCGCACGTTCCAGGCGGGGCTTCAGACTCTCCGCCAGCTCAACTTCGGATTTCTCGACCTCGAGCTCCATCATCGCTTCACGCCCGGAGGGGCCGAGAGTCCCTTCGACGTGCAGCGCCGGGTGGCGGCCCGCACCACGCTCCTTCCTCCGATCCCCGAGGATCGATTCCTCTGCAGCTTTTCGCACATCTTCCAGGGGGGCTACGCCGCGGGCTACTACTCCTACAAGTGGGCGGAGGTGCTCTCGGCCGATGCCTTCGCCGCTTTCGAGGAGGCCGGGCTCGAGCGGAGCGAGGCCGTGGCCGAGACCGGCCGGCGTTTCCGCGAGACGGTCCTCGCTCTCGGCGGGAGCGAGTCCCCGATGGAGGTATTCAAGAAGTTCCGCGGGCGGGAGCCTACCACCGCGGCACTCCTCCGGCACTCCGGCCTGGCGGCCCTTGCGTATTGACCTCGGTCTTCTTGCGAGCGCTCTCGAGCGGCGGAGGCCGCTCCTCGAGCGGCTGGCGGCGGAGGGGACCGACTGCTATCGGCTTTTTCACGGGATCGCCGAGGGTGCTCCGGGGCTCGCGATCGATCGCTATGGTCCGATTCTCCTGCTGCAGACCTGGCGCGAGCCTCTGGAGGATGGAGACGTCGACCGGGCTCACGCCGAAATCGAACGGACCCTCGGAACGAAGCTCCATCCCGCGTGGAATCACCGGGGAAAGGAGCGCGGAGTCCCGTTCGCGCAGTTTCACGACCCCGAGATTCCTGAAGCGCCCGAAGGAAACGAGCTCGGTCTCCGCTACGACGTGAGGCCGCGCCACCGCGGGCTCGATCCGCTCCTCTTCCTGGATTTCCGCTCGGGGCGTCGGCGGGTGCTCGCGAACGCGCGAGGAAAGTCGGTCCTGAACCTCTTCGCCTACACTTGTGCTTCGGGGGTCGCGGCGGCGGCGGGCGGCGCCCGCGAGGTCTGGAACGTCGACTTCTCCGAGACCGCGCTCGAGACGGGCGAGAAGAACCTCGCGTTGAACGCGCTCGCCGCGGCGACGACGAGATTCATCGCCGAAGACGCGATCGCGGTCTCGCGCCAGCTCGCGTCGCTACCGGTCTCGAGCTCCCGAGGCCGCGGAATGGCCCGGAAGGACAGACGGTTCGCCCGATTCGAGCCGCGCTCGTTCGACCTCGTGATCCTCGATCCCCCCCGATGGTCGAAGGGCCTCTTCGGCGCCGTGGACGTCGTCCGGGACTACGCGACTCTCTTCAAGCCGGCTCTACTCGCGACGGTCGAGGGAGGAAGTGTCCTCGCGACGAACCACGCGCCCGAGGTCGCGCGCGATTCCTGGCTTCGCGTCCTGGAGCGCACCGCGCGAAAATGCGGCCGCTCCATTCGAGACCTCGAATGGTTGTCTCCGGAAGACGATTTCCCGTCGTTCGACGCCGCGCCGCCGCTGAAAGTGGCGTGGATGGCGGTTTAGCGGAGATTGGCCTCGGTATGATATCATGATATCAAAACGGAGGTGGTCGTGGCTCAGCTCGTCGTGAGAAACCTCGAAGAGGACGTGAAGGCACGGCTCCAACGCCGGGCCAATCGTCATCGGCAAAGTATGGAGGAGGAGGTGCGCGACATCCTCCGCAATGCGGTTCGCGCCGAGGGCGGCGATACCACCGCCCTGGGAAGCCGGCTTCGGGACCGGTTCACCGGCATCGGCCTCGAGGAGGACATCCCGCCATTCCGGGGCCAGAGGGCCCGTGCGGCCGCCTTCAAGAAGAAATGATCGTTCTCGATACGAACATCCTCTCCGCGCTCATGCGACGCGAGCCCGAACTGACCGTCGTCGCCTGGCTGGACCGCCAGCCCTCCGAGTCGGTTTGGACGACGGCGGTCACGGTCTTCGAGATCCGCTTCGGCCTCGAGCTCCTCCCTCCCAGCCGCCGTCGGCGCCAGCTCGAGGATGCATTCGCTCGGGCGGTCACCGAAGATTTTGCGGGGCGCGTTCTTCCCTTCGACCAAGAAGCTGCCCGCGAGGCGGCATGGCGAGCCGCGGAGCGGCGGGCTTCCGGAAAGCCGGTCGACTTTCGTGACATCCAGATAGCGGGCGTGGTGGCGGCGAGACGGGCGACGCTCGCGACTCACAATGTGCGGCACTTTCAGGGCCTCGGTATCGACCTCGTCGATCCGTGGGCGAGCCGCTGAAGGCACGCCGGCTCTGCCTCGCCAGTCCAAGGCACGACATCGCCGCGTCGGGGCTCCGAGTCCTGGAGCGCACGGCGCGCAAGTGCGGCAAGGCACAACTCGTTCCGGACCGAGTAACGTTTCTACCCAAAACCGAGCCTGTTCGACCCGCGCCGGTGACTCGGCCTCGCGAACAGGCGGTAGAGCCGCTCGCCCCGACGCGCTACCGAGTGCAGTTCACGGCGAGCGCCGAGCTCCGTGACAAGCTCGAGCGCCTCGAATCGCTCATGCAGAAAGACCTGGCGGCCGTCATCGAGGAAGCGGTGACCGAGAAGCTCGAGCGCCTGGAATCGAGGCGCTATGGCAAGACGAACGCCCCCCGGAAGAGCGTCGACCAGACCGCAACGACAGCGGACTCTCGGTACATTCCCGCTCCGATCCGGCGCGCCGTTTGCGAGCGCGACTCCGACCAATGCACCTTCATCGACGCGCGCGGAAGGCGCTGCACCGAGCGCGAGGGCCTCGAGTTCCACCACCGGTCGCCCTACGGCCGCGACGGCGACCACAGCATGGAGAACCTTTGTTTGATGTGCCACGTCCATAACGTTTATCTTGCGGAGCTGGACTACGGCAGAGACACTATGGACAAGTACCGGCGGCCGGATCGCGTCTCGGAGCCTGCGGCCGTCTATTTCGCCGCGGCACCACCCACGGAGTTCAACGGGGTGCGCTCCAACGCCGTCCGACAGACTCTACCTAGCAGTCCCCCTCCCTCCGTATCGTAAAGATAGGGTCGATCCCGACGGCCTGGCGAGCGGGAACGAGCGAGATCCGCTGGATGCGCTGGGCGATGCCCCAGCCGTGGATCGGCTCGAGGGACAGAGTCTTCAAACGAGGATGTCGAGAGTCCCTGGAGCAGGTCGCTCTTCGACGGCGCATCGTTGGACATGACGTGTAGAATTATCCCATGTCAACGACGTACAGCACGAATCAGTTTCGCGCGGGGCTCAAGGTGACCCTGGACAACGACCCCTGCGTCATCACCGAGGCGGAGTTCGTGAAGCCCGGCAAGGGCCAGGCCTTCACCCGGGTGAAGCTGCGCAACCTGAAAACCAACCGGGTGCTCGAGAGGACCTTCAAGTCGGGAGAGACCATCGAAGGCGCCGACATCGTGGAAACCGCCATGCAGTACCTCTACAAGGACGGCGAGTACTGGCACTTCATGGATCCAAAGTCCTACGAGCAGTATCAAGCGCCCGCGGAGGCCGTGGGCGACGCCGCTCTCTGGCTCAAGGAAGAGGCTGAGTGTGTGGTCACGCTCCACAACAACATCGTCATTCAAGTCACCCCGCCGATGTTCGTGGAGCTCGCGGTGGTCGAGACCGAGCCCGGCATCCGCGGCGATACCGCGGGCACGGGCGGGAAGACGGCGAAGCTCGAGACGGGGGCGGTGGTGCGGGTTCCGCTCTTCGTCGAGGTCGGGGAGAAGCTAAAGCTCGACACCCGCACCGGCGAGTACGTGGGCCGAGTGAAGTGATGGAGTGAGCGGGGCCGCCGACCGGGAGCCGACCGCGACCCTCGCGGCGCTCCGACTCAGGGCGCGGCTTCTCACCCGCGCGCGCGATTTCTTCGCGGCGCGGGACGTTCTCGAGGTCGAAACCCCTACCCTGGGAGCTTCGACCGCGACCGATCCTCACATCGAAAGCCTTCGTACTTCGGTCGGCGGGAGCACGCGCTATCTTCAGACCTCTCCCGAGCTCTTCATGAAACGCCTTCTCGCCGCGGGCTCCGGGCCCATCTACCAGATCACCAAAGTCTTCCGCGACGGTGAGATCGGAGCTCGACACAACCCCGAGTTCACTCTCCTCGAGTGGTACCGGCCCGGGCTCGATCACCACGGTCTCATGGAGGAGGTGGACCAGTTCCTCCAGGAGGTGTTGGGATGCGCCCCGTCCATGCGAGAAGCGTACGCAGAGGCGTTTACGCGCCGGGTCGGAGTCGATCCTCACAAAGCTGATGCCGCCGAGCTCCAGTCGCGGGCTGAAGCCCTCGGGCTTCGCGCCGTCTCGTCTTCCGGCTTTTCCCGGGAGGACTGGCTTCATTTATTGATGGCGGAGGCCATCGAGCCCCATCTCGGAATCGAGCGACCGCATTTCCTCTACGACTTTCCCCTCGAGCTCAAGGCCCTCGCGCGCGTGCGAGAAGGCGCGGGGGGAGAGCCCGACGTTGCCGAGAGATTCGAGGTCTTTTTTCAGGGACTGGAGCTCGCGAACGGCTACCACGAGCTCACCGACGCCTCCGAACAGCGCGAGAGATTTCTCGCCGATCTCGAGTCGCGAAGCACTCTGGGTCGCCCCGAAGTGCCCCTCGACGAGCGGATGATCGCCGCCCTCGAGCGCGGCCTTCCTCCGTGCGCGGGGGTCGCACTCGGGTTCGATCGTCTGGTGATGATTGCCGCGAGCGCGGCGTCGATCCGCTCCGTCTTGAGCTTCTCGTTCGACCGCGCCTAAGCTAGCATCGCCGATGCGACTCTTTCTTCTCACCATGACGCTCGCCGCGCTCCGAGGTGAGGATTCGCGACGAGTCGTCGTGACCATCGATGACCTTCCTTTCGTTACGGCGCGTGTCCTTCCGCCCGACGAGGTCCAGGCACGGACGGAGAAGCTTCTCTCCCACCTTCGCGTGCGCCGCATCCCCGCCATCGGCTTCGTGAACGAAGGGAAGCTGTTCGAAGGTGAGAAGGAAGATCCCGCCCGAGTCGCGCTTCTCGAGCTCTGGCTCGATGCGGGTATGGAGCTTGGAAACCACACCTACTCGCATCTCGACCTGCATGGCACCCCTCTCGAGGAGTTCCAGGAGGACGTGCTGCGCGGTGAGGTCGTGACCGGGCGCCTCATGTCGGCTCGCGGCGGCGTTGCGCGCTTCTTTCGCCATCCGTTCCTTCACACCGGGAGGGACTTGCGAACGAAAGAAGCGCTTTCGTCTTTCCTCTCGAGCCACGGGTACCGCGTGGCTCCGGTAACCATCGACAACTACGACTACCTCTTCGCGAGGGCCTACGACCTGGCCGAGGCCGGCGAGAAGGGTCGGATTTCCGAAGCGTACCTTCGTTACATGTCGGCGGCGGTGGAGTTCTACGAAGGGCAGTCCCGCGCCATCCTGGAGTACGAGCCACCTCAGATCCTGCTCCTCCATGCGAGCTCGTTGAACGCGGAGAATCTTGGACGGCTTCTCGACTCGCTCGGGGAAAAGGGCTACCGCTTCGTCTCACTGGACGAAGCGCTCCGAGACCCCGCGTTCTCGCTCCCCGACGCGTACGTCGGGCCCGGGGGAATCACCTGGCTCCATCTCGCTGGGCCATCACCCGCGGTCTTCCGAAGAGCACGTTCGCGGGTGAGCCCGAGCCCGGCGCGTTTCTTACCGAGCTGCGGTAGCGAGATAGAATGTGCCCAATGAAAAGAGCGCTTCGACTAGCG
>Ga0326597_10010346_pt1 | contig 12440 bp, 10 predicted proteins | sample RVTome_12_FD_203789 | JGI IMG/M metagenome (GOLD analysis project Ga0326597, IMG submission 203789) | Soil microbial communities from uranium-contaminated site in the Upper Colorado River Basin, Wyoming, United States - RVT100D185 | ecosystem: Environmental > Terrestrial > Soil > Contaminated >... | reverse complement strand
CGCGAGGACCTGCGCGCCGAGACGATCTTCACGATCGACGGCGAGGACGCCAGGGACTACGACGACGCGATCGGCGTGCGCGACCTGGGCGGCGGGGCGCTCGAGATCGGCGTGCACATCGCCGACGTGGCCCACTACGTCGTGCCCGGCACGGCGCTGGACGCCGAGGCGCTGGCGCGCGGGACCAGCGTGTACCTCGCCGACCAGGTCGTGCCGATGCTGCCCGAGCAGCTCTCCAACCACCTGTGCTCGCTCGTGCCCGAGAGGCCGCGCCTGGCGTACTCGGTGATCATGCGCTTCGACGCGCGGGGCGAGCGCACGGCCGCGCGCGTGCACAAGAGCGTGATCCGGAGCGTGAAGCGCTGCACCTACAAGACCGTGCAGGAGCTGCTCGACGGCCAGGACACGCCGGGCGCGCGCGATCTGGCCCATCTGGCGCGGCCGCTGGAGCTGTTCCAGCGCTGGACCTTGAAGCAGCAGCAGCGCCGCGACGAGCGCGGCTCGCTGCGCATGCAGTCGATCGAGCGCAAGTTCGTGTTCGACGACCGGCACGAGGTCACGGCCGTGGTCGACGCCCCGCGCTACTTCTCGCAGACCCTGATCGAGGAGACCGCCCTGGCCGCCAACCAGGCCGTCGGCGACCTGTTCCGGGCGCGCGGGCTGCCGACGATCTACCGCGTGCACCCCGAGAAGGACCCCGCGGAGGTGGCCGCCGTGGTGCGCCTGCTGGCCGAGCACGGCCTGCGCGTGCCGGACAAGGAGCGCCTGACGGGCCGCGACGTCGCGCGCCTGATCCGCGCCGCTCGGCGCAAGAAGAACGCCGAGGCGCTGATCCAGCGCATCATGGGCCTGATCGAGCGCGCCGTGTACGCGGTGCACGATCACGAGGACGTGGCGAAGCACTTCGGCCTGGCGCGCGAGGCCTACCTGCACTTCACCTCGCCCATCCGCCGCTACCCGGACCTGCTCGTGCACCGCTGGCTGTGGGCGGTCGAGAGCCGCGGTCGCGCGGCGGAGCAGGAGCTGGCGGCCGAGCGCCTGCTGTCCGACCTGAACGACATCGCGGCGCACTGCTCGGTGCGCGCCGACCTGGCCGAGATGGCCGAGCGCGCGGTGGGGGACCTGAAGGTCTGCCAGTACATGGCGCCGCACGTCGGCGAGCGCCTGCAGGCCGAGGTCGTGCGCGTGTCACCGCCCGGGATCGAGGTGCGGCTGGCGGCCTACAACGTCACTGGCTTCCTGCCGACGCGCGCGATCGGCGAGCGGGGCGAGGTGAAGGGCGCGACGATCACGATCCGCAAGGGCCGGAGCCAGCGTTCCTTCAGCGAGGGCCACCCGATCGCCGTGCGCCTGACGGACGTCGACTTCCTGCGCCTGCAGCTCATGCTCGAGCTGGCCTGAACCCGTCGAACGAGCCACTGGGTGGATCGCTCGACGGATTCGCGTCGCTTCGTGGGGACTAGAAGCCCGGGACCTTGGGCGCCTTGCGGTAGAGCAGGTTCGTGACCACGAAGCCGATCACGAGCGTGATCGGGATCCACACCAAGGCCAGGTTGCCGGCGCCGTTGAGCGGAGCCTGGTCGACGCCGACCATGAAGAGCAAGAGCGGCACCGACATGTAGGTGTTGTGCTTCGAGCGCAGGCCCGCCAGGGCGACGTCCGCGCCGTCGGGCGCCTGGCCGGTCTTGATGGCCGTGATGATGCGCTTCTGCGCGGGCCAGATGCGCATCCAGACGTTGGCGGCCATGGCCGTGCCGAGCAGCGCCCCGACGTGCACCATCGTCGCCCGGCCGCTGAACTCGAGGGCCGACTCCAGGTACCAGCCGAAGGCGACCGCGATCAGGCCCCAGACGACGACCGCGACGGCGTGCTGCTTCGCCAGGACCTTGAACAGCGCGTCGTAGACCGCGAACCCGACCAGCATCCCGGCCAGGGGCTGGATCCACGTGCCGAACCCCGGATTGCTGCCGGCCTGGACGGACATCAGGCCGAAGGCGTTCGCGGTCGGCCCGATGTAGTACGTCACGAACAAGAGCAGCACGCCGAGGATCCAGGTCCAGGCCGCGCCCCAGCGGAACCAGAACAGCGCGCGCGGCATGAGCTCGGGCACGACCTTCTTCTTCGTCTCCGCGTCCATGGTCGGCGCGAAGGCCGAGTTGACCCAGTTGAAGAACCACAGCATGCCGATCCAGAGCACGCCGGCGATGACGTGGCCCCAGCGCAGGGAGAGCTGCGCGTGATCGGCCAGGAAGGGGATCTCGTCCATCTGCGTTCGTCTTTCGGTGGGAAAGGGGGACTCGGGTCAATCGGCCTGGAAGCTGAAATCGACCCGGGCGGTGGAGCCGGCGTCGAGCTCGAGCGCGACGCTCTGCTGGCCGTACTTCTCGTGCCAGGCCGTGAACGTGTAATCGCCGGGCGGGATGCCCTCGATCAGGAAGGTCCCGTCGGCCCCCGTGATCGCGAAGAAGGGGTGGTCGACGACGTGCAGGTTGGAGCGCATCCAGGGGTGGATGTCGCAGCCGACCACGACCGCGCGCGGCTCCTTCTTCTCGAAGACGAACTCGAAGGGGGCCGAGCCCGGCGGCTGGGTGTTGTTGGGGAAGCTCGCGCGCTGCGCGAAGAGGTGCACGTTGTGGTTGAGCGGGTCGGCGTTGTGCACCTCGAGCCTCTGCCCCACGCGCACGGCCACGACGCGCGGCGAGTACATGCAGCCCTGCTGGTCGAGCCGCACCGGCTCCTCCGGCGGCGGCGGCGGGTCGTAGCCCCTCAGCCCCCGCGCGAGCTCGACGAACACGTTCTGCAGCCGGCCGCCCTGCACCAGGACGCGGTCGTCCAGGGTGGGCTCGTCGTGGCTCCCGCAGCCGGCCATCTTCACGGGCCGGCGCTCGGGCGGGAAGCCGAGGAAGTGCACCACGCCGTACAGGCTCGCCGGCTCGGCCGGACCGGCCGCGACGCCGCCACCGTCCGGCGCGGCCGCGATCGTCACGGTGGGCGGCGGGGCCGTCGCCGCGTCGGCGCGAGCGGGGCCGTCGGCGACGGAGCTCCCGCCGCAGGCCGGCACGAGCGCGAGCGCCGCGGCGAGCGCCGCGCCGCGCGGGGTCCTCCGGGCGCGGGACATGCTGGGGACTCTAGGTCACGCCCCGCGTCGATTGAAGCAAGACGGCACTTCGGCCCGCGGGCGGGGGAGGGGACCCGGAGGTTGCGCGTGCGGCGGGCCGGCGCCGATCATGGGGCCGTGAGGAGCCTCAGCCGCGATCAGGTGCGCGAGGTCGATCGCATCGCGATCGAGGAGCTGGGCCTCTCCGGCCCGATCCTGATGGAGAACGCCGGGCGCGGCGCGGCCGAGGCCGTGCGCGCCGCGGTGGCCAGCGGCGAGCTGCGCACGGCGTCCTGGCGCCCGCCGACGGCGGTCCTGCTCGGCGGCGGCAACAACGCCGGCGACGGCTACGTGCTCGCGCGCCACCTCTCGAACGCCGGCTGGCCTGTGCTCCTGGTCGAGACCGCCCCCCCCGAGCGCCTGAGCCCGGACGCGGCGCTCTTCCGCGCCGTGACCGCGGCGATGGGGCTCCCGCACCGCCCGGCCCCGAGCGCGGCGGCCTTCGAGGCCCTGGGGGAGGAGCTCGCGGCCTGCGAGCTCCTGGTGGACGCGCTGCTCGGCACCGGCTTTCGCGGCGAGGTGCGCGAGCCCCTGGCGGGGATCATCGCCGCGGCGAACGAGCTTCGCGCCGGCGGGCGCCGGCCGCTGGTCGCGCTCGACACCCCCTCGGGGCTGGACGTCGACAGCGGCCTGCCCTCGAACGCGACCGTGCGGGCCGACCTGACCCTGACCTTCGTGGCGCCCAAGCCCGGCTTCGCGGCCGCGCGGGCCTGGACCGGGCGCGTGCGCTGCATCGCGATCGGCGCGCCGCCGGGGCTGGCGGAAAGGGTTTTGTAAGCGCCGCGCCGCCCCGCCCCGCGCGCATCGAGGCGCGCGGGGCGGCGCGCCCGATCTCCGCGCGAGCTGAGAATGCGTCTTGTCCGCGCGCCGTCCGAGGCTAGCCTGGGATCGTTCCAGGAGCCCACGAGGACCAGGAGGACAGGAGGACAGGGGCCATGAGCACGAGCACAAGAGCGAATACGATCAGGCGCTGGAGCCCGGCCGGCGTCGCGGCCCTGGCGGCCGCGACGGCGCTGGGCCTGGCCGCCCCCGGGAGCTCCGGCGTCGAGGTCGGCCAGAGCGTGAGCTACAGCTTCCGCGCGCCGCTGGTGAACGGCAAGGGCGCGAAGAGCCTGGAGGACTTCCGCGGCCGGCCGGTGCTGGTCGAGTTCTGGGGCACGCGCTGAGGCAGTTGCGTGGGGGGTGCCGTGCCGCACGCCGTCAAGCTGCAAGAGGAGTTCGGGTCCGAGCTGCAGGTCGTGTTCGTCGAGGCGCAGAGCGCCACGCACGAGCAGATGGAGGCCTTCGCGCTCAAGTACAAGTGGCTCGGCAACGACGCCGTCTGGACCAAGGAGCGCCCGTTCGACTCGGGCCTGGAGGGCCTGCCGAGCTTCGTCCTGGTCGGCGCCGACGGGACCGTGCTGGAGAAGGGGCGCAGCTCGACCTCGAAGACCGCGGAGGCGATCGAGAACGAGATCGCGGCCGCGCGCAAGCCTCCCGCGGACGCGCCGAAGGAGCTCCACAAGGCCTGGAAGCACTTCCAGAAGGGCGAGGTGGCCAAGGCCCTGAGCGAGGCCCGCAAGCGGGGCGAGGACGAGGGCCTGCGGGACGCGGCCGAGACCGCCGTCGCGACCTTCGAGGCGCACACCGGCGCGCGGCTCGGGCGCGTCGAGTGGTGCATCGAGAACGGCTACATGGTGGAGGCGCGCGCCCAGCTCGACGATCTCGGGCGCGACCTGAAGGGCGCCGGCGAGCTCGAGCGGCGCCAGGCCGAGCTCGACTCGCGGCTCCAGTCCGCCGATCTGGCGGGCGAGCGCGAGGCGGCCGCGGCCCTCGAGCGCGTGCTCGTGCGGCTCCACGCGGACGGCTTCGACAAGAAGGGCAAGCTGGCGCACCAGCTCGAGAAGCTGGTCGAGGAGCACGCCGGGACGAAGGCCGCCGAGCGCGCGCGGCACCTGCTGTCGCTGAACGTCTAGGAGCCTGTCGGAGAAACGCCCTACTGCGGCTGCGCGCGCTTCGCCGGTGCGGCGTCGCGCTAGCCGAGCTTGAACCGGATGGGCCGTGCTCAATGGCCTAAGAGGCCATCTCCGCCGTCTTTCCGTCGCGCTCCTTGCCCCGCCATCGCGCGCTGTGCCTCGCGACGGGGTTTCTCCGACAGCCTCCTAGCGGTCCGGGACGCGATCAGGGGCAGAAGTCGGCGCTGAGGCCGTTCGAGAGGTTGAAGCCCGAGTTGCCCGCGGCGGGGTCGCGGTACCAGAGCTGGAACTTCCACGTGTCCCCGGGGGAGATCTGGCCGGGGCCGGAATTGGCCGGCGGCTGCGTGAAATCGACGTCGCGCGAGACGTCCCCGAAGCCGTCGGTCAGCAGCGGCGGGATGAGACGGTAGGCCCCGCCGCCGACGCAGCGGAAGCCGTCGCCGAAGGGGATCTGGATCTCGTTGGGGCCGTAGTAGAACAGCGCGAACTGGTTCGGCGGGCAGCCGAAGCCCTGGAGCTGGAAGCTGTTGTTGCCGACGCTGGTGTCGCCGTTCGAGGCGATCAAGGCGCCCGCTCCGGCGGAGTTCGGGCTGGTCTGGCAGTAGTTGTTGGTCGCGCCAGCGCACTCGGCTTGCAGGCGCCAGATCTGGCCTCCGCTGGCGTCGACCATGTAGAGCTCGCCCAGGGCGTCCTCGCCGAAGCTGGTGGGGGCCTCGCTGCCCGGGATGGCGAGGTCGGCGGTGTGCTCGACCAGGTCCGAGATCGAGCTGCCGTTCCAGGCGAAGGACCACACCCTCCCGTTGCACCAGTCGGCGAAGAAGTACCGTCCGAGGTGGTTCGGCATCAGCGCTCCGCGGTACATGTAGCCGCCCGTCACGGAGCAGCCCACGGTCGGGTTGACGTACTGATGCACCGGCAAGGTCAGAGCCCCGCTGTTGCACGTGCAGCCGGACAGCCCGGTGCAGTTCAAGCCCTCCATGCAGCGCCAGCCGTAGTTGTTGCCGCCGTCGCCGACGGCCTCGAAGTCGATCTCCTCGCGCGCGTTCTGGCCGACGTCGCCGATCCACATGTCGCCGGTCAGCCGGTCGAAGCTGAAGCGCCACGGGTTGCGCAGGCCGAGGGCCCAGATCTGGTCGAGGACATTGGGGTCGCCGACGAAGGGGTTGTCGGACGGGATCGTGCCGTCGTCGTTCAGGCGCAGCATCTTGCCCAGGAGCTGCTGGCCGTTCTGGGCGCGGTTGCCCGGGTCGTTGCCCGAGCCGCCGTCCCCCAGCCCGAAGTACAGCTTGCCGTCCGGCCCGAACTGGAGGCAGCCGCCGTTGTGGTTCGAGTACGGCTGGCTGATCGGGCCGATGATGGTGAGCCAGCTCGAGGGGTCGGCCTGGTCCGGGTCGTTCGCCATGGCCTCGTAGCGGCGCACGACCGAGTTCCCGCTGTTGTCCGAGTAGCTGACGTAGAACTGGCGGTTGCTGGCGTAGTCGGGGTGGAACGTCATCCCGAGCAGACCCCGCTCGCCGCCGCCCATGGAGATCGCGCCGATGTCGAGGAAGGGGACCGGCAGCACCTGCCCGTTCTTGATGATCCGGACCAGCCCGGTGTTCTGCTCGCAGATGAACAGGCGCGCAACGTCGCCCGCGGGAGACCCGAGCCAGAGCGGCGCGGCGAACCCGTCGGCCACCAGGTGGGCCTCGAGCTGCGCCTGGGCGGGCGCGCTCCAGAGGGCGAGACACAGGAGCGCGGGGACGCCGCTCAAGGCAAGGCTGCGGATGCTCATCGGCCGACCTCTGAAGGTGGGGAATCGGGGGTGTGCGCGCGGCGCAGGCTGGGCGGAGGGCATTGCGCTCTCCTGCCGCCGGACCGCGATCCGATAGCGATTCTCAAGGCCCCGCGCGCGCCTGTCAAGGCGAGCCGCGGGCCCGATCGGCCGCGAGGGAGCCTTTTCACGCCATCCACACGCCCGCGCCGTCGCCCGCGGAGGGGTCGATCGCGGAACTGGCGGGCGCGAGGATGCCGGGCGAGGGCTGAAACCGTCGCCGCGCGCGGCGGTCCGTCGGACGTGCCCCCCGTCGGGGGGCCGTGTGAATGACGACGACGACCGTTTCCACCCTGGAGGACATGAGCATGATCCCCGTCCGCGCGAGCGCCCTGGCGCTCTCTCTCTTCACCCTGGGCCTCTTCGCGGGGTCCGCTGCAGCCGGCTCCTCGCTTCCGCTCGAGCCCGCCGCCCCCTTCGCGGCGGGCTGGGCGGCCGGCGAGCTGCAGCCCGGCGACGTCATCGTGACCGAGTTCATGAAGGACCCGAGCGCCGTCAGCGACAACGCCGGCGAGTGGATCGAGCTCGCGAACACGCTGCCGTGGCGCGTGAACCTCGAGCTGCTGGTCGTGGCCGACGCGGGCAACGACTGGTTCGCGCTCCAGAACGGCGGGGCGGGGATCTGGATCGGTCCGTACGCGACCTTCGTGCTGGGCAACAACGCCGACCCGACGACGAACGGCGGCGTGCAGGTCGACTACGAGTACTCGGGCTTCACGCTCAAGAACTCGAATGACGAGATCTTCGTCAGGACGCGCAGCGGGGTGCTGGTCGACGGCGTCGTGTACGACGACGGCGTCCTGTGGCCGGACTCGCCCGGGGCCTCGATCAGCCTGGACCCCTCGGCCTACGACGGAACGCTGAACGACGATCCGGCCAACTGGTGCCACGCCACCTCGACCATGCCGGGCGGCGACCGCGGGACGCCGGGCGCGCTGAACGACGTGTGCCAGTAGGCTCGCGCGCGGCCCGTCGCTCGGCGCCGGGCGGCGCCGATGGCGCTGCGAAGAAGGGCGGCGCGGCCCACCGGCCGCGCCGCCCCTCGTGCGCACCCCCGCGGCGTCAGCGCCGCGGGAGAGCGAGCGGGATCACGGTGTCCAGGTCAGCTCGAGACCGTGGCTCAGGTTGAAGGTGGCGCCGCAGGGAGAGGTGTTCGGGTCGCGGTACCAGAGCTGGTAGGTGCGGGTGTCGCCGGCCACGACCCCGCCCTTGGCGGCGATGTCGATGGTCGTGCTGGAGTCGCCGTTGGAGTCGGCGGTCACCACTTCGAGGCGGATCACGTTCGTGCCGGCGCAGCGCAGGCCATCGCCGAAGATGATGCCGTTGCCGCCGTTGATCTGCAGCTCGCCCTGGAAGTACAGGCCCGGCTGCAGGGGGATCAGCTGCGCGCCCGACAGGACGAGGTCGGCGTTGCCTACGCTGGCCGAGCCGCTGGCCGCCAGGGTGGCGCCGGCGCCGCTGCCGTTGGCGCAGCCTTCGCCGGTCCCGCCGCTGTTGCCGCACGGGCAGGCCGTGCCGCTGCCGTCGCCGAAGCAGAACGGCGTGCCGAGCCCGCAGCCGGTGTGGACGCCGGGGGTGGTCATGTCGAGCAGGTTCTGGGTCTCGCAGGCGTCGCTGCCGCCGCAGCCTGCCTCGAGCGCGTTGAGGCCCGCCACGAACCAGTCCGCGACGTCGAACGTGCCGTTGTTGGCGGCGTCGCCGCAGCGGTAGGAGTAGCCGTCCTCGTACTCCCAGTTCGTGCCCGTGCCGTCGACGCCGATCACGCCGTACACGTCGACCAGGGTGGCGTTCGTGCCGTCGCCGACGGCGGCGCCGAGGAACAGCGCCAGCACGTCGTCGCCGTTGACGAAGCCGCCGCCCATGTAGAAGTCCGGGTCGAAGCCGTAGACGCTGAAGAACATCGACCCGCCGGGGCCGTTGTCGGCCTCGTACGAGACGATGTACGAGTCGCCCGCGTCCAGGGTGCCGGCCAGGACGGTGGCGGCCCCGCCGCCGAGGGTCGTGCCGCCGTTGTTGAAGTTGCCGAAGCTGTACTGCGTGAGGTCGTAGGTGCCCGCGGCGTCGGTGTTCGAGAGCTCGACCCACTTGGGCTGGCCGCCGACGAGCGTGCCGTCGACGACCTCGGTGATGAGCAGGTCCGCCCGGGCGGCCCCGCACAGGGCGGCGAGCGCGCCGCCGGTCAGGAGATGGGACTTGATGTGCTGGAATCTCATGGGTTGGTGATCTCGTCTCGCGGTGCCTGGCCGGAGTGAATCCGGCGGATAGGGCCAGGGAACCCGTTCAGGATAGCGTCGCGTCGTGAAGGAGGCGGAGGGGCGGACGAGAATCCTTCCGACCCGGTCCTCAGCGCGGGCCGACGCCCGCAACCCAATGAGGAGGCTGCGCCGCGCTGAGTCGCTGTTGGCGGGGAAGGCAGACCCTCCCCCGCACCGGCCGCGACGCGCGGCCTCCCCCTCCTCGCCGCCCGACCGGCGGCGCGGCGCCATTGGCGCCGGATCTACTACTTCGGAATCTGCGCGCTGCGCGCGCAAACTCCGGAGTAGTAGATCAGCGCTTCACGAGCACCAATGGGCCCCCGCAGCGCGCACAGGCGCCGCGCTCGTCCGCCAGCTCGCCGTCGGCCGGGCAGGACCAGCGCCAGTTCGGGTCGGGGCCGCGCTGGTCTTCGCCGGTGCCCGTGTAGCCCAGGCCCTCGAGCAGCAGGAGCTCCTCTTCCGTGAGCGCCTCGCCCGCGAACATCCTCGTCACCCAGCCGTCGCTCCGCGCCAGCTCCCTCAAGAGCCGCAGGGCCTGCGCGGGCTCGCGCTCGAACAGGTTCTGCAGCTCGTCCGGGTCGCTCTCGAGGTCGTAGAGCTCGGAGCTGGCGGGCGCCGTCGGGCGATAGATCAGCTTCCAGCGCGCGTCCATCGCGCAGTACAGGAAGTCCGCCTGCGGCCGCGCCTGCAACATGACGGCGTGCAGGTCGAAGGCGTTGACCTGGTCGGCGTAGGCCGTGCGCGGCGCGTCCGCGCGGCCCTCGACCAGCGCTCGCAAGCTGCGCCCGTGCACGGCCGGTCCGGCCACGTCGGCGTAGTCGAGCAGGGTCGGGAACAGGTCGACCGTGCGCACGAGCTCGTCTACCACGCGCCCGGCCGGCGCGCCGGGCAGGCGCAGGATCAGCGGCACGTGGATCTGCTCCTCGTACAGGATGCGGTGCGCGGCCCAACCGTGGTCGCGCTCGCCGTCCTCGAGGCCCTCGCCGTGGTCGGCGACGACCGCGATCAGCGTCTGGTCGTACGTCCCGCGCGCCTTCAGCGCCGCGAGCACGCGCCCGAACTGCGAGTCGACGTACTGCAGCTCGACCGCGTAGATGCGCGAGTCCTTGGCGTAGCCCTCGACCTCCCTGCCGTCCTTGTCGCGCCCGGAGATCTTCGGGATGTCGGCCGGGACGAACTCGGGCGGCGGCACCAGCTCGGGATCGTGCGGGTCCCAGTAGTGGATCCACAGGAAGAAGGGCTCGCGCGCGCCCTCGAGGTAGTCGAGCACCCTGCGCGTGGTCGCGTCCGAGCGCCGCTGGGCGTCGAACGTGTCCCAGCCGATGCGGCCCCCGGCCCGCGGCGTGATCTCGACCTTGATGTCGTCGACGTGGTCGAAGTCGCGCGTCAGGCCGAAGGTGCCGGAGACCGGGAAGGCGCTGTGGATGGCGGCCGTGCGGTAGCCGCGGCGCTTCAGGAGCGTCGCCAGCGTGGGCACGTCCGCAGGCAGCTTGCAGCCGCCCGGGGCCGCGATCACGCGCAGGCCGTGACCGTACTGGTAGAGGCCGGTCAGGATCGAGGCGTGCGCGACGGGGGTCAGGGCCGAGCTCGTCACGGCGTGGGAGAAGCGCGTGCCCTCGGCCGCCAGGGCGTCGAAGCTCGGCGTGTGCCCGCCCGGGTGCCCGTAGCAGCCGAAGAAGTCGGGCCGGGTCGTGTCGAGCGTGACCAGGATCACGCTCGGGCGGTCCGCTGCGGCCCCGGACCCGCAGCCGGAGAGCGCCGTCAGCACGGCCAGGGCGGCGAGGCCGACGGGGACGTTCCTGCGAGGGGATCTCATCGTGGGTCGGGTCGCGCGCGCTGGGATCCTACCAGCCGCGGCCCGCGCTGCGCAGCGGCGGCGGTTGGCGCGCCACCTTTCTCGCCCGCCCCCGCGCCGACTACCATCTTCCCATGACCACCCTCCGCACCGACGACGCCGTGTGGGCCGCGATCGACGCCGAGAGCGCGCGCCAGGAAGCCCAGCTCGAGCTGATCGCCTCCGAGAACCACACCTCGCGCGAGGTCATGGCGGCGATGGGCACGCCGCTGACCAACAAGTACGCCGAGGGCTACCCGGGCCGGCGCTACTACGGCGGCTGCGAGCACGTCGACGCGGTCGAGGACCTGGCGCGCGAGCGCGCACGGGCGCTCTTCGGCGCCCAGCGCGCCAACGTCCAGCCGCACAGCGGCACCCAGGCCAACATCGGCGCGCTGATGGCACTGTGCGAGCCGGGCGAGCGCGTGCTGGCGATGAGCCTCGACCACGGCGGCCACCTCTCGCACGGCCACCCGAAGAACTTTTCGGGCATCTTCTACGAGTTCCACCACTACGGCGTCGAGCGCGAGACCGAGCGCATCGACCTCGAGCGCGTGCGCGAGCAGGCGCGCGAGGTGCGCCCCAAGGTGCTCCTGGTCGGTGCCTCGGCCTACTCCCGCACGCTCGACTTCCCGGCCTTCCGCGAGATCGCGCGCGAGGTCGACGCGAAGGTGCTGGTCGACATGGCGCACATCGCCGGGCTGGTGGCCGGCGGGGTGCACCCAAACCCGGTGCCGTACGCCGAGGTCGTCACGCTGACGACGCACAAGACGCTGCGCGGGCCGCGCGGCGGGTTGATCCTGTGCGACGCCGACCACATCAAGCTCGTCAACAGCCGCATCTTCCCCGGCGGCCAGGGCGGGCCGCTGATGCACGTCATCGCCGCCAAGGCGATCGCCCTGCGCGAGGCGCAGCAGCCGGCCTTCGCGGACTACGCGCGGCGCGTGGTCGCGAACGCGCGGGCGCTCGCCGAGACGCTCGCGGCGCGCGGCCTGCGCATCGTCTCGGGCGGCACCGACACCCACCTGATGCTGGTCGACGTCACCCCGATGGGGCTCTCGGGCAGCCAGGCCGAGGAGCGCCTGCACGCGCTCGACATCACCTGCAACAAGAACCTGATCCCCTACGACCCGCGCCCGCCGATGGAAGCCAGCGGCATCCGCCTGGGCAGCGCCGCGGTCACCACGCGCGGCCTCGGCCTGGCCGAGATGCGGAAACTCGGCGGCTGGATCGCCGACGCGCTCGCCCGCCCGAGCGACGAGGCCGTCGGCGCGCGCATCAAGGGCGAGGTGGCCGAGGTCGCGCGCGCCTTCCCGGCCTATCCCGCCTGATCTACTACTCCGGGATTTGCGCGCGCAGCGCGCAGATTCCGAAGTAGTAGATCCGGCGCCAATGGCGCCGCGCCGCCGATCAGGCGGCGAGGAGG
>Ga0326597_10010344_pt1 | contig 12441 bp, 9 predicted proteins | sample RVTome_12_FD_203789 | JGI IMG/M metagenome (GOLD analysis project Ga0326597, IMG submission 203789) | Soil microbial communities from uranium-contaminated site in the Upper Colorado River Basin, Wyoming, United States - RVT100D185 | ecosystem: Environmental > Terrestrial > Soil > Contaminated >... | reverse complement strand
GCGACTGCGCACGTGGCCAAGAGACCCCGCCGCGAGACGCATGGTCCGGCCCGGTGAGCCCCACGTCGGCTCACGGCCACGTCGGGTTCGGACATCCGCCCGCAGTCTCTCGACCGCCGCTAGGAACCGGCGACTGTGCCCGCACGGTTCCCGCGGGGCTGCCCTCGAGGCCGTCTCCCCGCCGGCTGGGTGAGCCGGTGACGATCGGGTATCACGGCCGCGCGTGTCCGCGGTCAGCTGTCGAGCGACTGCTCGAATCCCAAAAGAACGGGCTCCGGCTCGAGCAGAACGCCGAAGCGCGCGCGCACGGTCCGGCGGATTCCCCGCGCCAGATCGAAGAGATCGCGCGCGGCCGCGTGACCCCGATTGATCAACGCGAGGGAATGGCGAGTGGAGAGGCCCGCCCCTCCAAGCGCCATTCCCTTCTTGTATCCAGCATTCTCGACGAGCCACGCCGCAGACACCTTGACCTTCCCTTCGCCCGCCTCGTAGGACGGCATTCCGGTGCCGGCAGCTTCGATCAACGCGCGGTAGGTCACTTCGGACAGCACCGGATTCTTGAAGAACGATCCGGCGCTGCGGCAGTCGGGGTCGCCGGCCACGAGCAGCATCCCCTTCCCTCGCCGGATGTCGCGCACCGCCTCGCGCACCGCGCCGAGCGACGGCCGCACCCCTTCGAACCTCGCGCTCAGCTCGCCGTAAAGAAGCGTGGGCGCCGCGCCGGGCGTGAGGGCGAACGAGACATCGAGAACGATGTAACGGTCGCGCTCGGTCGTGTTGAAGACGCTCGTCCTGTAGCCGAACGCGCACTCCGCCGGAGTGAGACGGCGCACGGCGCCCGAGAGCCGGTCGAAGGCGCGCACCGAGACGATCGTGCCGGCGACTTCCTGGCCGTACGCGCCGACGTTCTGGATCGGCGTCGCTCCGACGGTGCCCGGGATGCCGCTCAGGCACTCGATGCCGCCGAGGCCTCGCTCGACGCAGCGCGCCACGAGCGCGTCCCAGTCCTCTCCCGCGGCCGCGCGCACGACGCAGGGCGCGCCAGGGCCCGCGGGGATCTCGCATCCGGCGAGCGCGATCCTCACCACCACGCCGTCGAAGCCTTCGTCCGCGACGAGCACGTTGCTCCCGCCGCCGAGCACGAAGACCGGGAGACCTTTCTCCGCGCCGAAGCCGGCCGCGCGCGGGACGTCGTCCTCGACGCGCGCCTCGATGAGGTAGCGCGCGGGGCCGCCGACGGCAAGCGTCGTGAGTTCGCGAAGCGGAACGTTCTCGAGGACGCGCATGCGGGCAGGTTAGCACGACGGGCGCCCCACCCCGGGAGCGCCCGTCGTGCGTGGCCGGTGCAGCGGCGACCCGAGAGCCGGTCGCCGGAGACGGCGAGGTCAGCTCTCTTCGATGGTGACTCGCGACCTCATCTCGCGCTCGGAGAGCTTCCCGTCGGCGTGCGCGCGCACGTCGGCCATGCGCGCGCGGAGCACAACCTGCGAGACGCCGCGCCCGCGCGCCAGCTCGGCGCCCTGCACGAACGCGGCGATGATGATCGACTGATTGTCCTGGAGCGAGGTCAAGGTCTCGCCGTAGTCGAGGAGCGTCTGGATCAGCTCTTCGCGCCCGCGATCGAAGGTGTCGCCCGGGAGGTTCTCGAGCGCATCCGGCTCATCCTCCTCGTCCTCGTCCCCCTTCTTCTTGTCGTTCTTGAGAATGATCACGGTGTTCCCGTCTTCGTCGGTCCTCGTTTCGAAGCGCTGGCCCAGGGACTTGAGGTACCCCTTGACGTCGAAGTCCGCGTTCGTCAGCGAAGCGTCGAAGGTGAAGAGCGCTCCCACCTCCTCGAGGTACAGGCCGCGCGTGTTCTCGCCGCCGTGGACGAGGAAGTTCGGGCTGTCGAGCAGCACCTTGTCGATGATCTTCTCCATGACGCCGATCTGGCGATGGATCTTCGTGTCTCCGGGCCCGCCCGCCAGGACGGCAGGCAGGGCCAGCGCCGCCGCGGCGCACGCGACGAGCGCCAGCGCGGCGGCGCGCGCCGGAAGACTGGGGTCGTGCGAACGGTTCGACATCTCAGGCTCCTTCCTTCTCGGCCCTTGCACTTCGTTCCTCTTCATTCTCGGCCCTCTTCGTTCCATGCCCGCTGCGCCCCCGGCCCGCGCGCCTTCCGCCCGTGCTCTACGGCGCGTTCCGCGCCGGGGTTTGCGGGCGCTGCTCTTCCTGCATGAGGTACTCGACCTGGAGATTCGTCTTGAACTGCTCCTGCGCGAGCCCCAAGGCCACGTTGTCGATGCGGTCGCGGAGGTCGCGGTAGTCGCTCCCCTGGCGTTCGGCCAGCTCCGACAGGGCGACCTGCATCACGTTCGCGAGATCCTCGTCTCGGCGACGGCCGTACTCGTTGAGGAGCGCCGTCATCGTCTCGCCCACTTCGACCGTGTATGCATCGAGGTCCTCGCGCTTCACGTAGTCGCCTCCCGCCGGCTGCGCGGCCGGCGCGGTAGGCCTCATCTGCAAGGACGCAGCCAGGGTGGCGCTCCGTTCAGAGGAACCCGCGGACGCCGCCGCCTGTTCCGCCGAAGCCGCCGCGGCGAGATGCGCGCGCCCCGCCTCGTGCCGCGCCACACGCGCCTCGTTCCACGAGACGACCGCGACGACGAGCGCCGCCGCCGCTGCGGCCCACGGCGCGAGCGCCGGGATCCACCGGAGCCCGCGTGCGCGCGGGCGGCGGGACCGCGCGTCGTTCAGGAACACGAAGCTCGGCGCCTCCTCCTCGACCGCGGCCTCCTCGAGGAACGACCGTGCCGCGGTGAGTTCCTCCCAAGCAGCCCGCAGATCGGGCTCTCGCAGGAGGCGCTCCCGCATCTCCTTCGCTTCATCGGGCGGCAGCTCTCCGTAGAGCAGCGCCACCAGCTTCTCCATCTTGCCGTCCAGAGGATGATCCGCCATCCGGCTCAGCCTCCCTTCCTTTCGCCTTCTAGTTGTATCCGCGCGCTTCGAGATGCCGTCTCACGGAGCGAAGCCCGTAGAAGATCCGTGTGCGGACCGTCGCCGCCGGCACCCCGGTGATCTCGGCGATCTCCTCCGACGTGAAGCCGTGATACTCGCGGAGCAGGATCGCCGAACGCTGCTCGTCCGGCAGCTTCGCGAGCACCTCGTCGAGGAGATCGGCTAGACGCGAGCGCTTCGTGTCCAGCTCCGGCGAACGCTTCTGCGCATGGAGAACCGCCACCCGGCTCTCGTCCAGTCCCTCGTCGTCGAACACGCGGTGCTCCGCGCTCGCCCCGGCCGACCGGAAGCGGTCGCGGCAGAGGTTGAGCGCGATGTGATGGATCCACGACTTGAACTTGCTCCCCTCGCGCAGGCGCGTGATGTTGAGGTACGCCTTCGTCAGCGCTTCCTGACAGACGTCCTTCGCATCCTCGCGATTGCGGAGGACCTTCAGCGCGTAGCGGTAGACGCTCGATTCCCAGCGTGAGGAGAGCCGGTTGAACGCGGCGGTGTTCCCCCGTTGCGCGAGAGAGACCAGCTGCTCGTCGCTCAGCGAATCCACTCGTCCTCCGGTCCAGGAAAGCCCGCTGCACCGCCAACGCCGCCACACGATCGGACGGAAAAGGGCCGGGGTTCGTTCAAACGACCGGCGCTTCGAGACATCTTAGGACCAAGATCTCTTCTGGAGAAGCGGCGCAATGCAATCTCGCGCATCCTTTTGAACGGACGGCGCGTCGTGCTCGTCTAGTGGGTCGATCGCACTCTGCCGGGACAGATGACCACGGGACTGGAGAAGGATACGCGCCATGTCGAAGAAACCGACCCATCCGAGACGAACAGGCTGGCCCTCTCCCGCCGGTCTCGCCGCGCTCTTCGCCGTTCTCCTCGCCGTCGCCGCGGCGGCGCCGGCGCCGGCGTGGGCCTCGTTCGAGGGATTCGTCGCGCTCGACGTTGAGCCGGCAGCCGACTCCGCCGAGGGCGCGCGCGCCATCGACGCCCGCCCGACGAACGGCGAGCCGGTACGCGTGGACGGCCGGCTCGACGATGCCGTCTGGCGCGATGCGCCGGCCGGCACCGGCTTCCGCGTCTGGGATCCGGACCGCGGCCGCGTGCCGACGGAGCCGACCGTGTTCAAGGTCGCGTACGACCAGGACGCGGTCTACTTCGCGGTCGCCTGCCTCGAGGACGACCCGAGCCGCATCTCGCAGCGCCTGTCACGGCGTGACCGCTTCAGCGATTCCGATCTCGTCAGCATCTACATCGACCCGTACCACGACAGGACGACCGGCTACAACTTCCGCGTCAATCCCCTCGGCGTGCAGGAGGACAGCTACATCTACAACGACGGCGACCGCGACACCGACTGGGACGCCGTCTGGGAAGCCGAGACGTTCCGCGACGCGGACGGCTGGTACGCCGAAGTGCGCGTGCCCTTCTCGTCGATCCGCTACCGCGCCGACGGCGAGCCGTGGGGACTCCAGGTCTACCGGTACATGCACGGCCGCGGCGAAGACACGGCCTGGGTCATCTGGGATCGCGAGTCGCAGGGCTTCGTGAGCCGCTTCGGGCTCCTCACCGGGCTCCGCGACATTCCGGCCCCGCGCCAGCTCGAGGTCCTGCCGTACGTGGCCGCGCGCGCGACCGACCCGTCGGTCGAGGGCGACGAGGAGATGGACGCATTCCAGAACATCGGCGCCGACGTGAGGTACGGCGTGACGAGCGACCTCACGCTGGCCGCCACCGTGCAACCCGACTTCGGCCAGGTGGAGGCCGATCCCGCCGTCCTCAACCTCTCGCCGTTCGAGACGTTCTACGACGAGAAGCGGCCGTTCTTCGTCGAAGGGAACCGCTTTTTCCAGCATCCCAGCTTCAACCTGTTCTACTCGCGCCGTATCGGCACGGGCGACGAGAACGCGCGCATCCGCTACGCCACGAAGCTCACCGGCAAGACGTCGGGCGGAGTCTCGATCGCGGGCCTCGTCGCCTCCACGGACGTCACCGCCGACGGGCAGAATCACAATCTCCTCAAGAGCGGGCGCCGCGCGGCGCGCTTCTTCGTGGGCCGCCTCGGGAAGGAGTTCTCGGGCGGCGACCACAGCATCAGCCTCATGCAGACCGCGGTCGTCAACACCGGCAGCCGCGACGATTTCGGCGACCGCGCCTCGCGCGAGGCGTACACGACCGGCGCCGACTTCGCGCTCCGCTTCGCCGACCGTGCCTACTCGATCCAGGGATCGTTCGTCGGCTCGATCATCGATCCCGAGGCGCTCGCGGCGGAACCCACCTTCCGCGCCGTCAAGACGTACGGCACCGGCGGCGAGCTCGATTTCGCGAGGCGCGCAGGCGACCTGCACGCGGGCCTCTGGGGACGCTGGGAGAGCGACCGCCTCGACATCAACGACATGGGTTACCTCCAGGCGCCCGATGAACTGGGCTCGGGCGGCTGGCTCTCGTATCAGTACAACCCCGACGGAGCGAGCACCCTCTTCAATCGCGGCAACCTGAACCTCAACCTGAATCGCTCGTGGCTCTACGGCGCTCGGACCGGCCGCCGCCTCGACACCGGTGAGAAGATCTGGTCGTACGGCAAGGGGCATCCCGCGTTCCCGTCGGGAAACGTGAACGGCTGGTTCCAGCTCCGAGGATTCCAGGAAGCGTGGTTCGGCATCCAGCTGAACGGCGACGGGACGCAGCGTTACGAGACGCGCGCCACGGTCGTCCGGCTCGACGGCCGCCGCGTCGCGCTCCCCGGAGGCGGCCCGCTCATCGGCGAGCCGCTCACCTACGGCAGCTGGTGGGGGTTGAGCAGCGACACGCGGAAGAACCTCGTCGCGAACGTCGAGGCCTCCCACTACTTCGACACCGCGATGAACGCGTCGCACGACGCGGGCCTCAGCTTCCGGTGGAACCAGTCGAGCGCGGTGAGCCACAACATCGGCGTCGGTTACAACTACCGGCGTGACGACACGCAGCACATCGATAACTACGAGAACCCCGAGGGGGCGATCGGCGGCGTGAGCTACGTCTTCGGCGAGATCCTCCAGCGGACGTTCGACCTCACGCTGAGGACGAACCTCCTCTTCAGCCGCAACCAATCGCTCGAGGTGTACGCACAGCCGTTCATCACGGTCGGCGACTACTCGCGGCCGCGCGAACTCTCGCAGCCGGATACCTACGATCTCCGTCCATACGCCGCCGAGGGGTTCGATGTGGACGACAGCGACTTCAGCTTCGCCTCGGTGAACCTGAACCTGGTGTATCGCTGGGAGTACCGCCCGGGGAGCACGCTCTTCCTCGTGCTCACGCAGAGCCGGTCGAGCTACGAGGAGCGCGGCTTCCTGGCGAATCCCGGCCGGTTCGACACCGGCATGCGGACGACTCCGCTCTTCCGGAACGAACCGGAGACCGTGCTCCTCGCGAAAGTGACGTACTGGCTGCCGATCTAGCTGCCCCTGGACGCGCCGGGCCCGAAGCTTCAGCGGAAGGCCCGGCGTTCCCCCAGACGCCGTCGGGTCCCGGGACTCGCCTCCCCGATCCGAACCCACCACCCGGGACCGGCGGCGTTTCGTGTATCCTCCGCGCGGCGACTCCCCGCACCGGCGCCGCCAGGAACCTCCCGGTCCGCGCGCCGCGTGCTTCCCAGGAACTCCTCGAGGAGGATGCACACATGCGTCTCGCTTTCCGTTCCGCCGCGGCGATGCTCGTCGTGGCCGCTCTCGTCGTCCCTTCCCTTTCGCTCGCCGATGAACCCGCGCAGCCGAGCCCGGAGCAGATGCAGAAGATGATGGAGATCTGGAAGCAGGTGTCCACACCCGGCGCGGAGCATGCCCTGCTCGCGAAGATGGCTGGCGAATGGACGACCAGTTCGAAGGTGACGATGGGCCCCGGCATGGAGCCTCAGATCTCGACCGGCTCCAGCAAGGCCGAGATGGCCCTCGGCAACCGCTTCCTCGAGTTCGAGGAGCACGGGTCGATGATGGGTTCGCCGTTCGAGGGGCACGGCGCGATGGGCTATGACAACTACAAGAAGAAGTTCTGGATGAGCTGGTACGACGACATGGGCACCGCGCTCTACACGGCCGAAGGGACGGCGAGCGCGGACGGACGAATGATCACGTTCCTCGGGAAGATGGACGAACCGACGATGGACGTGAAGGGGAAGGACGTGAAGTACGTCGTCCGCTGGGTGGACGACTCCACGCGTGTCTTCGAGATCTACGACGAGGTCGGCACGCCGAAGGAGTTCATGCCGGTCGAGATCACGTACACGAAGAAGAAGTAGCCCCCTCGCACAGACCCCGCGCGAATGCGTCGCGCCGCCCGTGCGCGCAGAGCGGCCATCCAAGCTTCCCCCCCGGGCCGCTTCGAAGTCCCGAAGGCCCCCTCAGGCTCCCTTCTGAGGGGGCCGCCCGCCGAACAGAAGAATTGACCATCTTAACCTCTATTCTGATATGATGGTGCGTCAGTCGAGTTCGGGGGGCATGGGTGGGCATCCAGCGATACCCGCAATGATCCGGCACACAGCGAGTTGGATCGCCGTCTTCTCGGCGCTTGTCGCGATCTCCTGCGGTCGCGTGGCGCCGCGCTTCGCCCCGCACCCCGGTTCGCTCGCCGTCCACTCGAATCCTCCGGGCGCCTCCATCATCCTCGACGGGTTCCCCACGGGGCTCGTCACGCCCGACACGATCCCGACGTTGGAGGTCGGGGAGTACGTCCTCCGCGTGGGGATCGAGGGATTCTCCTCGGAGCCCGAATCGGTCGTCGTCGAGGTCTTCCCGGATGCCGTGACGCTGGCCACCTTCGTCCTCTCCGCCCCCTCGACCGGCTCCATCGAGGTGACCTCGACGCCCGCGGGCGCTTCGATCGTTCTCGATCACGGCTCCACGGGGTTGGTCACACCGGACACGCTCGTGGCGATCACGCCCGGCCATCACGTCGTCACCGTGAGTCTCGAAGGACACGACACGGTCCCCGAGACGCTCGCAGTGACCGTCGTCGCCGACGAGATGGCCCACGCCGACTTCACGCTCGTGGAGTGGCCCCCCGGGCCGCAAAAGGTCGTCCTTCTCGAGTCCCTCTCCAATGTGAGCTGCGTCGGCTGCCCGGAGCTGGCGGCGACGCTCTTCGGCCTCATGAGCCAGCGCGGCTACGGGACGGACAGGCTCCTCCTCATCAAGTACAGCATGAACTGGCCGCTCGCCACCGATCCGATGCACATGGCGAACACCGCCGACAATCTCGCACGGATGAACTACTACATGCCGTACTTAAACGTGGGCATTCCGACGCTCGTCGGCGACGGGTCCCTCCTCGGCCAGTCGGGCACGCCGCCCGACTTCGACGGACTCGTCGCGCTGGTCGATGCGATGTTCGCCGCCGATCCGGGTTTCACCGTCACGGTGGAGGCACCGCTCTCCCCCGGCGGAGCCGAGGCGACGGTCACGCTCGTCTCGAGCCGCCGCGTCGACCTCGCCGGCTGCGCCCTCCGTGTCGCCCTCGTCGAGAACCCCGTCGTCTTCGAGGAGCCACCGGGCTCCGAGGGCGAGACCGAGTTCCACTGGGTGATGCGCGACTTCGCGACCGCCGAAGGCGCTCTCCCAGCGCTTGACTCCGGAGAACCGCTCGTCCGGACCGTTTCCCTCACCCGAAGTTCCGCGTGGATCGCCGAGAACCTCAGCGTCATCGCCTTTGTCCAGAACGTCGCGACGAAGGCGGTCCTTCAGGCCGGCTTCGCGGCCGCGACGCCGGGCGCCGGCGTCTCCGTCCGGATCGAATCTGAAACGCGCGCTGTCTCACCCGAACCCGCCGGAGGAATGCCCCGATGAGATCCTGGTGTGTGCTGTTGGCCCTGCTTCTCGCCGCCGCCGCCGGTCTGCCTGGAAGCGGCCAGGCCTCGCAGAGGGCCGTGCTCCTGGAGGTCTTCACGAACGTGAGCTGCCCGTACTGCGCGCAGAACGATCCCGCGGTCAACCAGTTCCGCGACGAGTACGGACCGGCGCGCATCGTGAACATCATGTATCACGTGAACTGGCCGTCCGCGTCCGACCCCTTCTACGTCGCCAACCCCACCGACAACAACGCGCGGCGGACGTACTACGCCGTCAACGGCGTCCCGGCCAACTTCACCGACGGCGTCTCGACGACCACGCAGAGCTACAACGCGCTCGTGGACGTCGCGGGCACGAAGCTCGGCGTGCCGTCGCCGCTCGACCTCGCCGTCGCCACCTCCATGTCGGGAGACTCGATGACGGTCGCCGTCGACGTGACGGCGGTCGACGACGTTCCGGCCGGTCTGAAGCTGCGGATCGCCCTCGTCGAGCCGTACGTGCACTACGACACGCCGCCTGGGTCGAACGGGGAGACCGACTTCTACTGCACGCTCCGGAAGTTCCTGCCGAACGCCACTGGAACGACGGTGGACATCTCCAACGGCCAGACGCTGCACTTCTCGCAGCGCGGATACGTGAATCCGGCCTGGCGAAACGTGTACGCGGTGGTCTGGGTGCAGAACGACTCGAACAAGGACGTGCTCCAGTCTGTCTGCTCGCTGCCGGCGCCGGACTATGCGTTCTACTACGGCTGGTACGACCACACCGACGTGACCCCGCGCGGCACGCTCAGGCAGTTCCATTCGCTCATCAGCAACATCGGACGTAACGACGACACCTACGATATCCACATCGAGCAGAGCCTGCCCGAGGGATGGAGCGCCTCGGTCTGCGCGAACGACATCTGCTACCCGCCGTGGCAGACGGATTTCACGATGTCGCTCCAGCCCGACACGCAGGACTCGATCCGCGTGGACTTCCAGCCGCTCGGCACGCCCGGAGTGGGAACGCTGACCGTCTCCGCGCAGAGCCAGGGCAATCCCACGGAAAACTGGGCGCAGACGTTCAAGGTGATCTCGGACGGGCTCACCGTCCTCATCGTGGATGACGACGGCGGCCAGCCGTACGAGAACTCCTTCCATCAGGCGTTGGCCGCGAACGGCGTCACCGCCTACGCCACGTGGAACCGCGACGTCGACGGCGTGCTCACTGCGAGCAAGTTCGACTACTTCCACACGCTCATGTGGGAGACCGGGCTCGCAGTGCCGGCGCTCGACCCGACGGACCGCGCGGAGATCGGGAGCTTCCTCGACTCGGGCGGCAAGCTCTTCATCGCCGGCCAGGACATCGGATGGGACCTCTGCGACTCCACGACGAACGGCAGCGGCAACTCGACCGTGGATTCCCGAACGTGGTACCGGAACTACCTCGGCTCCCGGTGGATCCGTGACGACACGAACGACATGAGCCTCGTCGGAGTCGCCGGCGATCCGATCGGCAACGGCCTCACGATCACGCTGAGCGGCGCGACGCAGACGTATCCGGACGAGATCCATCCTTACGGGACCGGCGTTCCGTTCCTCCTCTACAACACGAACATCGAAGCCGCCATGCACAAGGAGACGGCGAGCGGCTCGAAGGTCGCCTATCTCGGCTTCGGGTTCGAGGGCGTGACGATTGTCACGCAGAGGAACACGCTCATGCAGCGGGTCCTCCACTGGCTCGGGACCGATCTCGTCGCGGTGGGCGATTCGCCGGCGGCCCCGCCGTATCTGGCGACGCGGCCCGTGGCCGGACCGAACCCGTTCAATCCTCTGACGCACATCCGCTTCACCATCGGCGGCGCGGGCACCGCACAGAGCGAGGTCGCGCTCTTCGACGTGCAGGGCCGCCGCGTGCGAACGCTCTGGAAGGGGCCGATGCCCGCCGGGCCGCAGGATCTCATCTGGGACGGAAGGTCGCAGGCGGGCCGCGCCATGCCGAGCGGGGTCTATCTCGCGCGGGTCACGGTGAACGGTGAGAGCAAGTCCTTGAAGATGATCCTCGCCAAGTAGTCTGCGTCCCCCACCGACGCCCGCCCCGGCGAGAGCCGGGGCGGGCGGTCTCGGAAGGAGCCCCCGGGAGCATGCGTTCTATCGTTCGTGCCCTCGCGATCGTCGCGGCTCTCGCGGCGCCGACAACCGCCGCAAGCGCCGCGCCGTCCGCGTCCGACTGGAGCCTTCGCACCTCGGAGGGAGGCGAGGCCCACTTCAGCGAAGCGCTTGCCGAGGGGCCGGTGCTCGTCTCGTTCTGGGCACTCTGGTGCCGGCCGTGTCTCATCGAGCTGCCGCACATCGATGCGCTCGCACGGGAGATGAAGGGCCGGATGACCGTCTTTGCCGTCAACATCGACAGCCCGAAGAGCGTGGCGAAGGTGCGCCCGTTCCTGAAATCGAAAGGGTACGAGGTCATCGTCCCGCTCGATACGGCGGGCGAGGTGAGCCGGCTCCTCCAGGTCGGTAAGACGGTCCCCTTCCTCGTTCTCTACGATGCGAACGGGAAGGAAGCCTACCGCCACGTCGGTTACAAGGAAGGCGACGAGAAGGAACTGCGCGAACGCGTGATGAGCCTTCTGGTCACGTCCGCCGACAGTTCCTCCGCCCCGGGGACCGAGTGACGATGCCGCGCTGGCGGACTGCGGCCGCGTTCCTTCTCCTCGCCCTTCCTGCTCTCGCCGCAGCCCAGGACCTCCAGGACGCCGTCACCGCGACCGAGCAGTTCGAGTACTCCTACGACACCGAGACGCGCCGCGAGATCTTCGAGAACTGGCTCGACGTGAGCTACGTCTTCGGCTCGTTCCGGACGGGGATTCTCCTCAACGCCCAGCAGCCGTCCGAGGAGGGATTCCGCACCACGCGGATCCGCCACCGGTTCTTCGAGTTCGCGCTCGACGACGTGACGGTGCGCGCGGGGCACTTCTACGGCCTCTTCGGACGCGGCCTCGTCTTCGCATCGTACGAGGACCGTGCGATCCGCGTGGACACGGCTCTCGATGGCGTCATCGCCACCGCCGAGCGCGGCGGCGTGCGCGGTACGCTCTTCTCCGGCACGCCGAGCGAGGTCTCGCGCGACGTGCGCGGCGGCGACGTCGAGGCGGACCTCGGGCGCTCGTGGCTCGTCGGGGCGACGGGGCTCACGTACGAGGCGCCGGCGCCGAGCGGCGCGACGCGCGCGAACCGCGAGTGGGTCGCCGCAGGGCGCATCTCCCGCCTCTTCCCGTTCGGCGACTTCTACGCGGAGTACGGGCGCAAGCAAGGGTACGACTTCGATCCGGTGCCCGACGGGGAGTCCGACGAAGGGCACGCCGCCTACGGCTCCGCGAGCATTCTCGCCGGGCCGGTCTCGCTCGTCGTCGAGGGGAAGGACTACCGGCGCTTCGCCGTCATCCGCCGCGCCGACGGGCGTGTGCCGCTCAACAACCCTCCCGCGCTCACGCGCGAGCACACGTACACGCTCCTCTCGCGGAACGCGCGGAACCTGGATCCGGATGACGAGGTCGGCGCGCAGGGGGAACTCACGGTGACCGGTCCTTCCGGGTGGAACGCGGTCGCGAGCGCGAACCGGACGGAGCGCCACGACGGGCGCCTGCTCTTCG
>Ga0326597_10010343_pt1 | contig 12441 bp, 10 predicted proteins | sample RVTome_12_FD_203789 | JGI IMG/M metagenome (GOLD analysis project Ga0326597, IMG submission 203789) | Soil microbial communities from uranium-contaminated site in the Upper Colorado River Basin, Wyoming, United States - RVT100D185 | ecosystem: Environmental > Terrestrial > Soil > Contaminated >... | reverse complement strand
GCAGGCCGCTGAGCGCGATGATCGCCAGGATGATGACCGTATCGGTGATGTCGCCGAGCAGGCCCGACAGGATGGTGGCGACGACAAGGATGAGGATGATCGGGCTCTCGAATTGGCGGACGAGCAGCCAAAGCGAACCCGCCCGCCTTGGGCCTTCGATAGTGTTGGGACCGATCCTCGACCGCCGGGTCTCCGCCTCCTCCGATGACAGGCCGGCCGGACCCGACACGAGCCGATCGAATGCGGCCTCAGGCGTCAACTGCCAAAAGGACGCGTCAACGCTCGGCTCGCTCCGGGGCGTCATATTGGGCGACGGTACTCGATCAGGAGAGGTGGTAACCCAAAGCTTCCGACTATTCCCCACGTCCTTGCGACGGGCGGGGTCGAGTTAACGAAAGATGATCAGGGCGAGAACGCCCGCGAAGGCGGCCGGGGAGAGGGGATCAACCAGGACGGCAGCGGCGGCCGCGACGCCCGCCGCGCTGACGCAGGCGACGGCCAGCAGGTAGCCGAGCACCCTCGGGAAGAACCCCGACCTGACGACGAGGTGCTTGAAGGAGAACCAGATGCCCGCGGTCATGGCCCTGTACCGGCTGCCCAGGCACGCCGGCCAGCTGGCAGCGGGGTCATGGTCATCACGGTCACGGGTACGAACAACCTGGAGCTCGTCCGCGCCCTCGGCCCGGACGAGACGATCGACTACACCCAGGAGGATGTCACCCTGCGGGGTGAGCGCTACAACGTCGTGTTCGATGTCGCCGCCGTCCGTTCGCTGGCCGATCTGGCGCGCATCCTCGAGCCGCAAGGGACCCTCGTGCATGCCGGCGCGGCGAAGAGTGGCGTTCGCGGCATCCTCGGGCGCCTTTCGGTGGCTCAGCTACGACGGCGGCTCCTCGGCCAGCGGATCGGGTCGTACCTGGGTCGCGTGTCGGCCGAGGATCTGCTCGTCCTTAAGGAGCTCATCGAGGCCGGCAAGCTGCGCCCGGCGATCGATCGACAGTGCCCGCTGAGCGAGGTCCCCGACGCCGTCCGATACGTGGGCAGCGGTCAGGCTCGGGCCAGGGTCGTCATCACCGTCAGCTGAGAACGCGCAGGCTGGGTGTTAACGAATTGGCGGTAGGGTCCTGATCGCGGGAGGGAGCGAACTTGCATTCAAGCGGTTAACGAAATGGTCGTAGGGTCCCTGCTGCGGGCCGGACCGAACCTGAATCCAGCCTGCGCATGGATTAGAACGCCGGAGCGGCCGTCGGCCCTCGCGAGCCTGCGCTGCTGACCGATGATCTTGCCGTTTGTGCCGGCATCGAAGGCACCGGCACGGGTTCGTGCCCGGAAGGAAGTAGCGAGAAGGGAGAAGCACGGTGGCCACTCTCGTCGCTGGAACGTTTCTAACTCTCGACGGCGTCATGCAGGGTCCCGGTGGTCCTGATGAGGACCGCAGCGGCGGGTTCGCCCTCGGCGGATGGTCCGTCGGCTACTGGGACGACGCCATGGGGAAGCTCATCATAGAGTGGACCGCGAAGGCGGATGCGCTTCTCCTCGGTCGGACGACCTACCAGATCTTCGCGGCGCACTGGCCGCACGTCCCCGACGACGATCCGGTCGGCGCCGTGTTGAATCGCATCCCGAAGTACGTGGCCTCCACCAGCCTGAAGACGGTGGCGTGGAACAACTCGACGCTCCTCCAAGGCGAGGCGCCGAAAGCCGTGGCCGCGCTCAAGGACGCGCGGAGCGGCGAGATCCAGGTCCACGGCAGCGCCGAGCTCCTGCAGACCCTGATCGAGCACGACCTCATCGACGAGTTTCGCCTGTGGACCTTCCCGGTCCTGCTCGGCAGCGGCAAGCGGCTTTTCGACGCAGGAACGATCCCCGCAGGCCTCGAGCTCATCGACAGCACGACCTCTTCCACCGGCGTGGTCATCAGCAGGTACCGTCGCGCAGGCGACATCCGATACGGCTCGTTCGCAGTCGACGAGCGGGGAGGAGTCGAGGCGCTTTGGACCGAAGGGCACGAGGGCTGATTGCCGAGCCTCGCTCACGTCGGCTCGTCGCGGCGGATCGTTCCGATCCGTGTGGGCTGCGACGGCACGCTCCAAAGCGCAGGCCAGGTTCGGGGCCGCGGGTTAGCGAATTGGTCAAAGGGTCCTCGGCGAGGGGTGGAGCGAACCTGAGTCGACCTGCGGCAAGGCCTCGACGGGACATTCAGGTAGGTCGGTGCGAGATGGCACCTCATTGCGAGGCGCCCAGATGCCCGTTCTGAGCACAAATAGAACAAATGGTCGGGGCGAGAGGAGTCGAACCGCCATCACCGACCTTCGCGTCCGTTCAAGAAGGCTCAATTGCACCGTGATCGGCGCCGATCGGTGGCTTGCGAGAGCATGCTGAACGTGTTCCCGCGCGGCGCTACTGGTCTCCTCGCATCGGCTCAGCCGGGACCGAGCATCTCGCCTAGCTCGTAGCCACGCACGCGCTCACCCGCCAGGTGCGGCTCCAGGCCGCCGCGCCCCCACAGCACGAGCAGGGGGTCGTGGACTGGATGGGGCACGGCGGCCGCCTTGGCGAGCAACCCGAATACATCCCGCTGCCCAAGGGGACGCTCCTGCCATTTCGCCTCCCCGAGTAGGACCGATCGCAAGCCCCGCATCCCGAGCACGTCGACCTCGGCCGGCGGGCCGCTGGTGCTCCACCAGCGACCCACGACGAGATCCTCGGGCAGCTCGCCGGCGCGGACCAACCGGGCGGCGTGCTGCCGTGCCAGCTCCTCGAAGACCCAGCCGAGGTGGCGCTGCCATTGCTCGCGGCGACGGCGGAGCACGGCCCGGCCCTGACCGCCGCCGATCTGGGCGGCGTCCGAGTACAGCACCGAGAACCAGAAGGCGAGGTACGGATCGTCGATCTCATAGATCGGGCGGATCCGGCGCGGCGCACCAAGCGGGACCGACCGCCGAACGAAGCCGGCCCGCACCAGGACCTCGAGCGGATGCTCGATGCGCTGCGCGGCCTCGTCGGCGATCTCCGAGCTCCGGGTCCGGCCGCGCCCGATGGCCGCCAGGATGCGCGGATAGCCGCCGACGTCGGGCAGCTCCTCCCGCAGGATCCCGAGGGCGTCCTCGAAGAGCAAGCCGCCGGGTGTCGCCGCCAGGCGCACCAGGTTGGCCTCGGTGCCGACCGCGGAATCCCAGCGCCGTAGATGGAGTGGGTAACCGCCGCAGGCCGCATATGCCTCCAGGAAGGCAGTCGGTGCCAGGCGCGGCAGGAAGATGCGAGCCTCGGGTGCGGCGAGCGGATCGAGCCGCCTGGCCGAGGTCGGTCGACCGCGGAGGGCACCACCCGGGCCGAGCATCGACTCGATGGTGCCGACCGCCGAACCGGTGAGGACCAGCATGAGCCGCGTACCCGGCGGAAGGTGATCCCAGACGACCTGCACGATGCTGGCGAAGCCCCGGGTCGATCCGGCGAGATAGGGAACCTCGTCGAGCACGACGATCAGCGCTTCCTGTCTGGCCAGCGCGGCGACGAAGCGCAGCGCGGCCTCCCAGCCGGCGAAGCCGCCACCAGCCAGGTCCAGTGCCGCCGGACCGAGGTCCCGAGCGATGGCCTCGGCGAACCGGCGCAGCTCGACCGCCTCCGCCTGCTGGGTGGCCCCGAAGAAGAGCGCCCGCTTGGTCTGGACGAAGTGCGACAGCAGGAACGTCTTGCCCACCCTCCGCCGGCCCCACAGGACGACCAGTTGCGGTCTGCCCGCCTGCGCCTGATCCCAAACCGCGTGCAGCTCCTCGAGCTCGGTGTCGCGGCCAAGCAGGGGCTCGATGCTCATGGGCGTGATCATACCTGCGAAGGCAGAAGACCATAAGGTCTTTGTGGTACAAGAGCTTTGCAGCGCATCCTCTGCCCGAGAAGAGCCCTGTGGGCCCCCTCCTCAGCTGCACCAGCGACGATCGACGTGCCGGTTCTGAGGTCGAAATGGAACAAATGGTCGGGGCGAGAGGAGTCAAACCGCCATCACCGACCCCAGCGTCCGTTCAAGAAGGCTCAATTGCGCGCTGGTGGGCGCCGATCGATGGCTCGACCGAGCGGGATAGGCGGGGTCGCCTACAGCGCCCTCGAGTGGCAACGTGTCCGCCACGGCGAGCTGCCTGGTGTCCCCGCCGCCCAAGCAACGGGCTTCGCCCTCGCGAACCCGAAGGGGCCGCCTCGCCGAGGCGGCCCCTTCTTGTGCCGTCGGGCCGGTTCCGAACGGTTCACACGTGCCGAGGGAGGAATGTCCAAGCCTACGGGCAGGTGACTCCGGGATTCCAGTCTGCGAACATCCCTGCTCGGTTATGGCTCCAGATCCAGGCATGGTGGATGTAGAAGCCCACCGCAGGGACCAGGATGTGCATCTCCATGCCCAACACGCTCGGCGGCTCGGATACTCCGGGTGGGTTGGAGTTCGGACCCGGGACCACGTATTCGACCGCCACGAGCTTAAGTTGCCCGTCCGGCGCCGGTGCGTAGACGAGGCCCTCGGGCTTCAGGGGATCCACCACCAGGTCGTCGACCAGCTCCTTGTTGAAGTAGTGGTAGCCCATGGCCCCGGCCGTGGGGTGCGCGATGCAGCCCGTGATGATCCTGACCCCGGCACCGTTCACGTAGCCAAGTTCGTACCCAGCTTCGGTTGCGGCTTGGACCCTGTGGAACCGGCTCGTAGCCTGGCGCACCGCCGCCAGCTCATCCTGTTGGGCGGACGTCGCCAGCACGGTGCCGCCGAACGCGGCCCCACCTACGATCGCGACGAGAAACGCGACCATGAAGCGACTCTGCATTTGCTTACTCCTTTCCATACGAGACGGCCTCCACCACGCGGAGCGGGTCGAGACCGGCACGCTGGGCGACGAGCGCAGCGTCACGGCCGGACGGCGCCTCGAAGGTGAAGAAGCAGAGCTCGTCCTCGGGAACGTGGATGGACCCACCGAAGCGGACGCGCGTCCCCTCTCGCGTCAGCGTCTCGGCGGCCGAGCTCGCCCGTCGCTCTCGCGCCTGGCGTTCGCCGGCGGCGCCGCGTGCGAGGAAGGTTTCGACGAGGTAACTCGGCACACTCCGCAGGCTGGGCCGCGGCGCCCGCGGAGGAAACCTCAGGATGTGTGAACTTTGCTCGCCTCTCTGCTGAGGAGCTGGGCCTCAGGGAGCATGTGTCGGGCAAGCTCGGTCCGAGATCGGAACCCGAGCTTGGCGTAGACGTGGGTCAGGTGACTGGCCACCGTCGCTTGGCTGAGGAAAAGCGCTGACGCGATCTCGCGGTTGGTGAGGCCCTCGGCGACGAGCTCGGCGACGCGCAGCTCGGAGGGGCTCAAGCCCTCAATCCGCGTTCGCCCGCCGATGCGGGCCAGCTCGGCGCGGGCTTTGGCGCCCCAACTGGCGGCGCCGAGGGCTTCGAACCCGGCCAGGGCAGCCTCCAGCGCTTCTCGGGCGGTGCGCTTCTGGCGCGCGCGGCGCCGGACCACGCCCAGCGCCAGGAGGGCCCGGGCCCGCCCGAACGGATCAACGACCGCCTCGTGTCGGTCAGCCGCTTGCTCCAGGAGCTCGACTGCCGTCGAGAGGTCGCCGCGCGCCGCGGCGATCAGGCCGCGGCAGCGCACGGCCTGCGCCAGCACCCGCTCACGGCCGAGCCGCTCCGCCGCGGCCTCCCAGTCGGCGGCCAGCCCGGCGGCGTCGTCGATGCGACCGAGCTGGAGCAGCGCCTCGACATACTCGGCGCGCCACCACCGCAGGTTCGGCTCATCCCAGCCGCGGACGTCGGCCGTATGTTCGGCTTCGATGAGATTCAGAAGCGCGGCCGTCGGGCTCCCGCTCCACAGATCGCAGATGCCCAGAATGGCAGAATGTTGGGGCAGCAAGTGCTCCCCGGCCAGCGACAAGGCGCGTCGCGAGTGATCCCTCGCGACCGCGATTTGGCCGCGGTGCAGCGCGATGAGGGCCGGCGAGAGATGATCCGGGCCGGTCTCCCCGTACTGGACGCCGATCTCTCGCACCTGGTCGGCGTACTCGCTCGCGATCCTCCATCGGCCGGACCACAACTCCACCAGCGCGAGAGACCAGAGGAGCTCATACCGCACCTGCTCGTCGCGATCACGCCAGTAGTCGAGCTGGCGCTCCAGCCACCCGCGCGCCCGTTCGTTGCTTCCAGAGAAGGTCAGCACGAATCCCAGCGACCACCTGGCCATCTTCAACAGCTGGGGATCGGCGAGCGACGTGGCAAGCCGATGCGCTCGCTCGGCCAGCTCATGCGCGTGCGGATCGCCGCGGTCGAAGCGGATGACCGCGAGCGTTCGGAGCGCGTTCACGCGTAGCGCATTGTCGTTCAGCCGCTCCGCGAGTCGCAGCGACGTGCGAGCGTGTCGCTCCGCCCACGCGCGGCCCTTCGTGACACGTCCCGCGGCGGCGAGGCCAGCGTGAATTGCGGCCTCGAGTGTGGGAACCCCCGCGGCCTCGGCCAGGGCCTGGCGGAGGAGAGCCACGGCGGCACCCGGCTCCTCGAGCTCCGAGCGAAGAACGAGCGCCTCGGCGCGTCGCCGGCCAGCTGGGGCACGGGCCAGCAGGTCGCCCGCAATCGCACGCGCGCGACTCGCCTCGCCAGCCTCCAGGTGCGCGCGAGCTGTCGCCATGGCGCAACGGTGCCACTGGTCGAGGGCATCGGGTGGCGTGAGGCGTAGCGCGTGCTCCGCGAGCTCGGCGGCGGCGATTGGCATTCCGCGGTCATGGGCCGCGGTTGCCGCCGCTTCGAGCGTCGCGGCTAGCTCGTCATCCGGCTCGTCCGTGCCGAGCGCGAGGTGCCGGCCGCGATGCACCGGATCGTCAAGGGCCGTCGCCAGCCGGCGGTGGGCGTTGCGACGTTCGTCGCTGGCCATCCGCTGGTAGATCGCAGAGGCCAGTAGCGGGTGCGTGAAGGAAACGACGTTGTCGGCGGTTTCGATCACGGTCGCTGCGCGGGCGGCTTCGAGCACGTGCGGCGCTACCTCGAGGGACCGAAGCAGCCCGACGGTCATCCGTCCATTGGCGGCGGTGAGGAGCAGCGCCCGACGAGTCGGCGCGTCAAGCGCGTCCAGCCGTCTGGCGACGAGCCGCTCCAGACTGGGAGGGACCGCCCACGGCATGGTCGCGTCGCGCCCCGGATCCAGGGATCTGGCGCGGGCGAGCTCGAGCGCGTAGAACGGGTTACCACCGGACACTTCATGGAGCCGCAGCTGCATCGGCCTCGGGAACACGATTCCCAGCCGGCTTCGTACCAGCATCTGGATGGCCCCAGTACTGAGCGGACCGATGCGGAGCCGCTCGACCTCGGCTGGGTCGACCGCCTCCTCCAGCGCTGTCGCTGGACCACCGTCGATTCGTCGCGAGATGAGAAGCACGATGGGCTGCCGGAGCGACCGCCGCAGGGCGAACCTGAGCGTGGCCGCCGACGAGGGGTCCATCCACTGGTCGTCGTCGATCGCAAGCACCAGCGGCCGGCCATCGGCGAGCACGGGCAGTACCGTGAGGATCGCGACGCCGAGCGCCCGAGGGTCGACGGGAAGGTCAGGCTCTTCTCGCAGCAGCGCCGCTTCGAAGGCGCGGCGCCTCGGGGCGGGCAACGTGGCCAGCACCTCGGGCGCGGTGTCGCCGAAGAGGTCGCCCAGCACGACGTTCGGGAGCGTCCGTTCGGTTTCTGCTGGACGGGAGACGAGGACCCGGAAGGATCGTTCGCGTGCCGCCGCGACGCCGGCCTCCCAGAGGGTCGACTTCCCGATGCCTGGTTCACCCTCCAGGACGAGCGCCCTGAGCCCCTCGGCCGCGCGATCGAGGAACGCCTGGACGACCGAGAGTTCGGCGTCCCGTCCGATGATCTCGTCGGTCATGGCGCGGCAATGATCGGGGCGGTCCGCGGCGTTGTCCAGCGCTTAGCGCCGTCGGGCCGTTGCCTGGCGATCGAAAGCCGAGGGACTGATGACGGCCATTCCCAGGCTGATCAGGTGCCAGAGCGCTGGGCGGATCGAGTCAGGCACACAGGTATCTGCGCTGCTTGGCTCAGGATGGCGATGTGACAGTCGCCAGCGCCGGCAGGCTGGAGCGAACCTGAACGGCCTCTCGTATACGGTCACAAGGGACATTCAGGTAGGTCGGTGCGACATGGGGCCCTGGACGGGACTCTCAGCTGCCCGATTCCTGAGCACAAATAGAACAAATGGTCGGGGCGAGAGGATTTGAACCTCCGACTTCATCGTCCCGAACGATGCGCGCTACCAGGCTGCGCCACGCCCCGACCGAGGTGCCCGTTGAACAGGGCTCACGGATCATAGCAAAGGTCGGCTCGGAGCCCAACGGCGAAACGGTTGGCACGGCGGCATGGTCGACGGCGGCGCGGGTTCGCGCGTGCGGAGAGCGCAACAAACCGTCCGAATGGCGTCCATTGAGAGATTTTCGGGAGCGCGGAGCTGTGCCCGCAGACCCTCGATTCCGCGGGTTTGTTGCGCGTCGCGCACGCGACGCGGCACCGAGGCCGGCCGTAGCGCGTCCGCGTTGCGCGGCCCCCCAGTTTCGGGCATCGTTGCCCGGTCACCCACGCCAGGCGGCCGAGCCGGTCGCGCAGGAGGTCCGGATGCCCGCAGTCCTCATCGTCGACGACGAGCACCACATCCGGCTGCTCATCGAACAGGCGCTCGAGGAGCTCGAGGACGAGGGCGTCACCCTGCTGACCGCGGCCGACGGCGAGGAGGCGCTCGACGTGGTCGAGAACCATCACCCCAAGCTCGTCTTCCTCGACGTGATGATGCCGAAGAAGAACGGCTACGAGGTGTGCCGGACGATCAAGCACGACTGGGGCTTGGCCGACACGACGGTCATCCTGCTGACGGCCAAGGGCCAGGTCGATGACCGGCAGGCCGGCCTCGCCGCCGGCGCGGACGACTACGTCACGAAGCCGTTCGACCCGGACGACCTGCTCGCCCGGGCGCGGACTGCCCTCCACCTCGACGGCGGGGTGGCCTGACGTGGAGCTCGACCTTCGCCGCCTCATCATCCGCCACCGGCACGTCGCACCGATGTTCTCATCAATCCTCGCGTCGACGAACGCGCGGGTCCGGATCCTCGACGCAGACGAAGGCGTCATCCTCAACCGCGATGCCGGGGCCGAGCCCGAGGAACCCGTCCAGCGCTTCCCGGTCGTCGCGGAGCGGCAGGTGCTCGGCTGGGTAGAGGGTGGCCGGGTCGGGGCCGGCATCGCCTCGGTCCTCTCGTACGCCGCCGCCCGCGAGATGGACAAGCGCGCTCTCTCGCAGGAGGCGCTCGAGCGCTATCGCGAGCTCAACCTCATCTACGATCTCGCCCAGTCGATCGGCGCGACGTTGGAGATCCCTGCCGTCGCCCGCGTCGCGCTCGACGAGGCGGCCCGACTGCCGGGCGGCGGGGCCCCATTTCTCCTGCTCCACGGCTCGGCCGACGGGATGCTCGCCACCCCGGCCGGCGTCGACCCGGGCCCGATCGCGACCGCGCAGCCCGGGGCCGGGATCCTCGGCGCGGTGGCGGACGGCGCGGCCGAGATCGTCAACGACGTCGCGACCGATCCTCGGGCCACGGAAGAGGAGCGGGCCGCCGCGGCCTCGCTCATCGCGGCGCCGCTCCGCGTGCGAGGCGCGAGGATCGGGGTCGTCGGCACCGCAGCCGCCGCGCGCCACGAATACCGCGCCGCGGACCTCAAGGTGCTGTCGGCGATCGCCGCCCTCGCCGGGCCGGCGATCGACCAGTGCCGGGCCCGCGAGGCCGCCGTTCGCGCCGACCGGCGCTGACTCTCGTTCGGCCGATGCGGTCCCTCCGTCCGCGTCCGGCCGAAATCGTGGTCGGGATCGGAGGCTCAATCGTCGTCCTCGCCGTGCTCCTGCTTCGCCCGGCGGGCTGGGAGACGCTGGCCGTCGTCCTCGCGGCGCTCCTCCCCGCCGCCGTCGTCCTGTACGGGGTCACCGCCGCGCGCCGTGCGCGCGAGCTCCAGGCCAAGGAGACGCTCCTCGTCGAGCAGCGCGAAACGATGGCCCGCGAGAAGGAGCGGGCGGAGCAGTCCCGGGCCGAGGTGCAGGACCGGCTGGCGGAGCTCGTCACGCTCAACGAGCTCGGCGTCGCGCTGAGCTCCACGCTCGATCTCGACGAGCTGCTCGACCGCGGGCTCCGGGCGGTCGTCACCCACCTCCGGTTCGACCGCGCGCTCGTGCTCCTCGTCGACGAGCGGGGGGTGCTGGGCCGCGGGCGAAGCATCGGCGGATCGGACGAGATGGCGGCGCGCGTGGCGGGCCTCGACCTCCCGCTGGCGGAGTCGCGCTCGACCCTCGTCCAGCTCGCACTGGCGGACGGCCCGATGCTCTTTCGGGGCATGGACGAGGACCCGTACGAGCCGAATCGGGCGTTCGCCCGGACCGTCGGCGCGACGTCGTTACTCGGCACGCCGCTCGTCACGAAGGGGCGGACCGTCGGCGTGCTCGCCATCGACAACCGGCTGTCCGGCCGCGAGCCGGAGCGGTCGATGGGCCCGCTCCTGTTCACGCTCGGCAATCTGCTCGCCGCGGCGGTCGAGAACGCGCGACTGTACGCGGAGCTCGAGGCGAGCAACCGCGAGCTGGAGGCGCGCGTCGCCCGGCGGACGGCCCAGCTGGCCGACGCGACCGAGGAGGCGCAGGCGGCGCGCGCGCAGGCGGAGGCGGCGAGCGCCGCGAAGAGCCGGTTCCTGGCGAACGTGTCGCACGAATTGCGGACGCCGCTCACGTCGGTCGTCGGCTTCACGAAGATCGTCCGCAAGCGGCTCGAGGACGTCGTCTTCCCGGTCGTCGCCGCCGACGGAGCGAGCCTGGACTCGAAGCTTGAGCGGGCCATCCGCCAGGTGTCCGACAACCTCGGGATCATGGTTGCGGAGGGCGACCGGCTGACGGCGATGATCAACGAAGTCCTCGACCTCGAGAAGATCGAGGCGGGCCGGATGGAGTTCCGGAGCGAGCCGCTCGACCTGGCGGAGGTCGTCGACCGGGCCACCGCCGCCACGGCCGCCCTGTTCGAGACGACGGGGCTCGCCCTCGTCCGGGACGTGGAGCCGGGCCTGCCCTCGATCGAGGGTGACCGCAACCGGCTCATCCAGGTCGTCATCAACCTGCTGTCGAACGCGGTGAAGTTCACGCCGAGCGGCTCCGTCACCGTGCACGTCCGCGCCGACCGCGCCGCCGGGGAGCTGCGCGTCGACGTTGTCGACACCGGCGTCGGGATCGACCCGGCCGACCATGCGAAGGTGTTCGATCCGTTCGGCCAGGCCGGCGACACGTTGACCGACAAGCCGCGCGGCACGGGTTTGGGCCTGCCGATCTGCCGCGAGATCGTCGAGCACCACGGCGGCCGGCTGTTGCTAGAGAGCGCGGTCGATTCCGGGAGCACCTTTTCGTTCACGCTGCCGATCGCCACCGCCGATCAGCCCAGTCGCGAGGGATAGAGCCGGTCGCCCGCCGCGGTCGACCAGACCAGGCCGTCGCCGTCCGGCATCGCTGCGTCCCGGCGTCCGAGTGCCATGATCCACGCGCTCGAGCGGCCCGGGAAGCGAGCCGCGAAGACGCCGGCCGCCGAGCGGACGAGGGCACGGTTGCGCCGTGTCGCACGCAGGACGAGCAGTCCCCGCACCTTCCACGGGTCGCCCGACGGACCGGCCGACGCCCGCTCCCGACGGACCGCGGCGACCTTGTCCTCGAGGTTGCGCATCTCCGCTCCGGCGTCCGTCACGAGGTCGACGATCTCGGCGACGGCGATCTCACGTCGGTTCGGCCGCTCGAGCAGGACATCGATGCTTCTCGATCGCGGTGCCGTTGGGTCGACGGGTCGCTCCGGCGAAGCTCGCCAGCCGCCCGTCGCAGCGGCCCGGACGACGAGTTCCTGGCGCCGGAGGTGCTGCGCGTCGCGCGGCGGATCCGCACCCGGCGCAAGCTCGACGAAGGCGGCCAGCCGCAGGCCGCAGGCGGCGGCGCACGCCGCGATCGTCTCGAGTGAGGCACATGTCCCGTGACCACGCTCGAGCCGACTGACGAACGGCTGTGAGATGCCGGCGCGCTCCGCCACATCGCGCTGCCGCAGGCAGGCTGCCCGGCGAGCGTCGCGGAGTCCGTTGCCGATCCGGCGAGCGAGGTACGCGGCGCGCTCCCGGCCGATCGAGCGGGCGAGACCCGCCCGATGCCGGCGCCGACGGTCGGGCACCGTGAACCTCCGACGGCGGGTTGCGTGGCGGGATGACGGCGGGTCGTGCCCGCCCACCTCTCCTGTCTGCCGGACGAGCGCGCGATGCACAGAAGGATTACATGCCGCCCTTTGCTGCCCCTTACGCGGGCGTTGTCCCCTGGTTCAGGAGCGGCGCGGCCCTTCGGGTGCCGGGTTATGCGTACCCGGACTGCGCGTCCCGTTCGGCTCCGCAGG
>Ga0326597_10010342_pt1 | contig 12442 bp, 6 predicted proteins | sample RVTome_12_FD_203789 | JGI IMG/M metagenome (GOLD analysis project Ga0326597, IMG submission 203789) | Soil microbial communities from uranium-contaminated site in the Upper Colorado River Basin, Wyoming, United States - RVT100D185 | ecosystem: Environmental > Terrestrial > Soil > Contaminated >... | reverse complement strand
GAAGGGATGGGTGCCGCACGGGAAGCCGCGCGCCGGCGCATGATCCTCTCCAACCTGCGCCTCGTCGTGAAGATCGCGCGCGCGTACCAGGGGCGCGGCCTGGATCTGCTCGATCTCGTCGAAGAGGGAAACCTCGGGCTCATCCAGGCGGTCGAGCGGTTCGACTACCGCAAGGGATTCCGCTTCAGCACGTACGCGTCGTGGTGGATCCGGCAGGCGATCGTGCGCGGCATCGCGAACCAGGCGCGCACCATCCGCATTCCGCTCCACGTGGTGCAGCTCATCAATCAGCTCATCTCCGCCGAGCGGCGCCTCGGGCACCAGAAGGGCCGGCAGCCCACGCTCGATGAGATCGCCGAAGCGATGGGGCAGCCGGTGCGCAAGGTGATCCGCGTGCGCGCCTTGATCGACGGCATCAAGTCACTGGACGTGGCGGGAAGCCTCGAAGCGTACGACGGCTTGCGCGAGTTCGACGTCGTGAATCCACCGCGCTCCCTCGAGGAGCTGATCGACATGCACCTCGAGGCGGAGCGGCTGGCGCGCTTGTTGGAGCAGCTCAGTGGACGGGAAGAGGCGGTGCTCAGGATCCGCTACGGCTTCTACGACGGGAAGCCGTACACGCTCGCCGAGACCGGGCGTATCTTCGGCGTGAGCCGCGAACGCGTGCGTCAGATCGAGAAGCGCGCGCTCAACAAGATGCGGGAGCTGATCGAACTGGCGGAGAAGGGTCTTCTGGACTCAGGGTAGGGGGGACACGCGTGAACGACGAGCTGAAGGCGTTCGTCCGGGACATCCCCGACTTTCCAAAGAAGGGGATCATCTTCAAGGACATCACCCCGCTCCTCGGTTCGCCCGAGGCGTTCCGAAGGGCGATCGCTCTTCTTGCCGCCGGCGGAGGGCGAGGCGTCGATGTCGTCGCGGCCGTCGAGGCGCGTGGGTTCATTCTCGGAGGCGCGGTCGCGGAGCGTCTCGGCATCGGCTTCGTTCCGATCCGCAAGGCCGGCAAGCTCCCCTTCGACACGGTGCGGGAGGAGTACGACCTGGAATACGGCAGCGATGCGCTCGAGATGCATCGGGACGCCGTCGAGTCGGGTCAGCGGGTCCTCATCGTGGACGACGTGCTGGCGACGGGCGGCACGGCTGCCGCCTCGGCGCGTCTCGTCGAGGCCCGCGGGGGACGTGTGGCGGGGTTCTCGTTCCTGATCGAGCTGTCGTTCCTGGAGGGCCGGCGGAAGATCGAGAAGTATCCGATGACGGCACTCATCCGCTACTGACGCGCGAGCGGCCGGCCGGCGACGCGGGCCCGCCGCGGCACAAAAGAGAAGGGGCCCCGTTTCCGGAGCCCCTTCCTAGCTTCCGTTGATGCGATTAGCGGTACAGGTGCTTGACGGCGCCCCAGCTCTTGGCCGCCACGGCAGTGACGACGTTGATCGTTGGGTGGTAGTCCTCGAGCTCGCCGAACGTGCGGTTCGAGTAGGCCGTCGGAGGCTCGCCCGCGAAGATCGGGTCGTTGTAGGCCAGGACGGCGCGGCACCACGTCTCGCCGGCGGTCGCCGAAGCGGGGACCACGAACGAACGGGTCACGACGAGCGTGCCGGGCAGAAGAATGTCGATGTCGACGCGCGCATCGATCATCAACTCGTCATTCGTCCAGACGTTGTCGCGATTCCAGTCGACCCAGTACCTCAGGAATTCACCACCCGTGTAGAGCGTGGGGTCGGAATTCGAAAGGGGGATCGTCCAGTCGATGGTGACGACCGCGTTCGGGAACCACGGGTCAGCGACCGTACCCACCTTGTCCGTGGCGGTGCCGTTGAAGAGGAGGCCGTCGGTGCGATTGAAGAACCCTTCGTCGTCGGGGACCGTGCCGCCGGGGTTGGATCCGAGGAACTCGAAGTCCTGACTCGAGACGAACGTGTGCGCCGGATCGAACAGCACGGGCGCATTGCCGTAGTCGGACATCGAGCCGGGAGCCGGCCGCTCGGCGGCGGTCGCCCAAGCGGGCACTGCAAGGACGAGCAGGACCGAGACGGAAGTAACCCACTTTCTCATGAGCATCTCCCCCGGGTGTGTGTGGATCGTCGAAAGCCAACCGCCAATTCGTGCGTAAGCATCATATCCGATCGTGACGTGCAACGCAAGGAGAAACTTACGGTTCGCTAGTGCGGGGGGCCGAGCCGAGTGCCCGGCGAACTCCGGCGGAGGATCCCAGGCGGGCATTCCGGAGGGTCCGGTCCTGACCTGCACCGGCTTCACTCGAGACGCATCCATTTCATGCCTCCCGATGTCCCAAGACGTTCAGGGGGTACGCGGGAGCGACAGGGCGCCGGACGGCTGGCCGCTCTGTGGACCATCCTGTAGACTCCGCACGGCATCCATACCGCCGAAGTGCCCCCGTAGCTCAGGTGGAAAGAGCAGCGGTTTCCTAAACCGCGTGCCGGGTGTTCGAGTCACCCCGGGGGCACCAACGACAGCCCGCCGGGTGCGGGACGGCGCGTTTCGTCGTCCCGGTCACCGCCTGCTGTTCCGCCGGCTGCCGAGGATCGCCGCCCACATGGAGGACGCCTTGCGATCGACCCGCCCGATTCCCACGATTTTGCTTTCGTCTGCCTTTGTCTCGACCGTCCTCGGCGGCGGCGGCCCCCGCGCCGCCGCGATCGCACAGCCCGAGGCGCTCTCGGCGCCGCGCCCGGGTTCGCCGGCGGACAGCACGCTCGCGACGGCGCTCCTGGCGATCGAGGGCGAACCGCTCACCCTCGAAGGGGCGGTGTCTTCCGCGTTGGACCACGCATCCGAGCTGGAGCGCGCTCAGGCATCGCTCCGCGAGGCGCGCGGTCTCACGCGGAGCGAGCGGGGCCGATTCGACCCCGAGATCTTCGCCGAGGCGCTCGGTTCGGGCGAGGAGCTTCCGAGCGCGTCCCCGTTCGCCGGCGCGGACGTCATCGAGAACGAGCAGATCGCGACCGCCACGGGGGCGCGCATGAGGCTCTTGCTCGGCACCGAGATCGAGGCCTCGCTCCGCACGACGCGCTCCGAGACGAACTCGGCGTTCGCGGCGCTCCGGCCGCAGTACGACGCGGCGGGGCTTCTCGAGCTGCGGCAGCCTCTGCTGCGCGGCTTCGGGCCGTCCGCACGGAGCGGGCTCGACGCGGCGGACCGCCTGGAAGACGCGGCGCTCGCCCGCTACGAAGAGGCGCGCGCGTCGGTGCGCGAGCAGGTCGAGGAAACGTATTGGGATCTCTACGCCGCGGAGCGCGACCTCGCGGTGGGGCGGCTCATCCGTGACCGCGCCATCGCGCTTCTCGGTGAGACCGAGCGTCGCGCCGGGGCCGGAATCGTAGGGCCGGGCAACGTCGCCGCCGCGCGCGTGTTCGTCTCGGAGCAGGCGCAGACGGTTCTCGATCGCGAGGAGTCGCTCGATGAAGTCTCCGACCGGCTCGCGAGCTTGATGGGACGCCGCCCGGCGCAGGGACTCGCGCGCTTCCGTCCTTCCGACGCGCCTCCGTTCCAGGGACCGCTCGAAGACGCCGACGCGCTCGTCGCGCACGCGCTCGAGGCGAACCGCTCCGTGCGCGCCGCGGAGATGGTGGCCGCGTCGTACCGCGCGCGCGAGCGCGGCGCGCGCTGGGACGCGCTCCCCTCGCTCGATCTCGTCGGATCGCTCGGCGGGAACGCGCTCTCGGGCGAAGGACGCGAGGTCATCTTCGGGAGCGACACGCTCCGGACGGAACTCTCGGGAGGCTACGGCGACGTCTTCACCCAAGTGAGCGAGCGGCGGTACCCCACGTGGAGCGCGGGGGTCCAGCTGACCGTGCCGCTCGGAGTCCGCACGGGGCGCGCCGACCGCGACCGGGCGCGCGCCGCGGCGGATGCGGCGGACGCGGAAGCGCTCGCGTTGCGGCGCGCCGTCGAGGAAGAGGTGCGCGCGAGCCACCGGGAACTGGCGAACGGCGCCGCGCGCCTGGAAGCGGCGCGCCAAGGCGTCGAGGCATCGCAGGAGCAGGTCAGGATCGGACTCATCGAGTACCGCAGCGGAATAACGACCGCCTTCGAGGTCGTGCGTCTGGGTGCCGATCTCGCGGCGGCCGAGCAGCGGTATTCGCAGGCGCTCGTGCGCACCGCGAAGGCGGCGGCCCGACTGAGGTATCTGACATACGCCGCGTATCCGCCGGCCGGATCAGGTTCACGAGGAGGTTCCGAGTGAGAAGGTTGCAGGCTCGACCGTTCATCGCGGCGCTCGTCGCGCCGCTTGTCCTGGCCGGCACCGCCGGATGTTCGAAGAAGCAGGCGGCGGGCGGTTTCCAGATGCCGCCGATGCCGGTGGAGGTCACCGTGGCGGAGCGCCAGGCGGTCGCGGACCGTTTCGAGGCGCTCGGGACGATCGAGGCCGCCGACGCGGTGACGGTGGTCTCGGAGATCAATGCCTCCGTCGTCTCGCTGCCGTTCAAAGAGGGGCAGGCGATCGGCCGCGGTGATCTCATCGCGCAGCTCGACGACGATCAGCTCAGCGCCGAGTTCGCGCGCGCCGAGGCCGTGCGCAATCAGCGCCGGTCCTCCCACGAGAGGGTGAAGGAAGTCGTGGACCAGGGCGCCGGCGCCGCGCAGGACCTGGACGATTCGCGCGCGGCGCTCGAGGTCGCCGAGGCGGAGCTTGCGCTCGCGAAGGCCCGGCTCGCGAAGACGCGGATCGTGGCGCCCTTCTCCGGCGTCATCGGCGCCCGGCGCGTGAGCCCCGGCGCGTTCCTGCGCGCGGGCGATCCGATCACCGAGCTGGCTCGGATCGACGAGCTGCGCGTGAACTTCGCGGCTCCGGAGAAGTACCTCGGCGTGCTCCACCGCGGCGCCGAGGTCTCCGTCTCGACGACGGCCGACACGGGCGGCGTCCTCACGGGCCGCGTGGACGTCGTCGATCCGGTGCTCGATCCGGTGACGCGCACCGCCCGCATCGTCGCGCGCGTGCCGAATCCGGGGCTGCGCTTGCTGCCGGGCATGTCCGCGAACATCACCGCGATCCTCGCGGAGCGCGCGAACGCCATCACCGTGCCGAACGAAGCGATCTTCGTCGAAGGAGACCGCACCTACGTCTACGTCGTCAATCCGGATTCCACCGTCGCGCGGAACGCGCTCGTCCTCGGCACCCGTCTGGCCGGTGTCGTGGAGGTGGTCGAAGGGCTGAAGGAGGGAGCGCGCGTCGTGCGTGCGGGACACCAGAAGCTCTTCGACGGCGCGAAGGTGATGCCGGTGCCGCACGCCGAGGGCTCCCCGGCGGGAGAGCCGGCGGCCGGCACGGCGGAGGTGCGATGAAGCTCAGCGAGGTCTCGATCCGCCGGCCGGTGCTCGCGACGGTCATGAGCCTGGCGATCCTCCTCATCGGGGGGATCTCGTTCACGCGTCTTCCGGTGCGCGAGTACCCGGACGTCGATCCGCCGATCGTCTCGATCACGACGTTCTATCGAGGCGCGAGCCCGAGCGTCGTCGAGACGGAAATCACCGACGTGCTCGAAGAGCAGCTCGCCACGCTCGAGGGCGTGAAGACGATCACGTCGTCGAGCCTCGAGCAGGGATCCAGCATCACGGTGGAGTTCGAGCTCTCCCGGAACGTCGAGCAGGCCGCAAACGACGTCCGCGACCGCGTCTCGAGGATCCGCGGCGTGCTGCCGCGCGAGGCCGAGGATCCGGTCATCGCGAAGGTGGACGTGAACGCGCAGCCGATCTTCTGGCTCGCCTTGACGAGCGAACGCCATTCCGGCCTGGAGTTGTCCGAGGTCGCCGACCTCATCCTCAAGGAGCGCCTGCAGCGCCTGCCCGGCGTCGGCAACGTGTTCATCGGCGGCGAGCGGCGCTACGCGATGCGCATCTGGCTCGATCCGATGCGGATGGCCGCGCACGGACTGACGACGCAGGACGTCGAGGAAGCCGTGCGCCGCGAGAACGCCGAGATCCCGGGCGGCCGCGTCGAAGGGAACGAGCGTGAGTTCGCCGTGCGCACGCGCGGCGAGCTGGTGACGCCCGAGGAGTTCGCCGACATCATCGTGGCGCAGCGCGACAACGGGATCGTCCGCCTCGCGGACGTCGCGGAGGTGACCGTGGGCGCCGAGGACGAGCGGTCCGCCGTGCGCTACAACGGCAAGCGGACGGTCGGCCTCGGCGTGGTGAAGCAGTCGAAGGCGAGCACGCTCGATGTGGCGGCCGAAGTCCGCGACGCGCTCCCGGAGCTCCGCGCGCTCGTGCCGAACGGCATGAACCTCGACGTCGCGTACGATTCATCGACCTTCATCGAAGACTCGATCCACGAGGTCCGCGAGACGCTCCTCATCGCCGTCGCGCTCGTCTTCCTCGTGATCCTCGTGTTCCTGAAAAGCTTTCGCGCCACGCTCATCCCAGCCGTCGCCATCCCCGTGTCGATCATCGGCACCTTCGCCGTCGCGTTCGTACTCGGCTTCACGATCAACATCCTCACGTTGCTGGCGCTCGTGCTCGCCATCGGCCTCGTCGTGGACGACGCGATCGTCATGCTCGAAAACGTCTTCCGCCACATGGAGATGGGGAAGCCTCGCCGGCAGGCCGCCTTCGACGGCGCGAACGAAATCGGGTTCGCGATTCTCGCGACGACGATCTCGCTCGTCGCCGTGTTCGTGCCGGTCGCGTTCCTCACCGGCACGGTCGGGCGCCTGTTCAACGAGTTCGGCCTCTCGGTGGCGGTCGCGGTCCTGATCTCGGGGTTCGTCGCGCTGACCTTGTCGCCGATGCTCTGCTCGCGGATGCTGAAGCCGCTCCACGGCACCGGCCGCGGCTGGGCGACACGCTCCTTCGACGCGTTCTTCCAGTGGCTCGACAGGATCTACGAACGCGCGCTGCGCTTCTCTCTCCGCCGCCGCGCGGTGGTGCTCGCGGCCGCGCTCGCCTTCGTTCTCCTCGCGGGCGGTCTCTTCCGCCTGCTCCCGCGGGAACTCGTGCCCGTGGAGGACCGCGGTGTCGCGTTCGGCATCGTCATCGCGCCGGAAGGCTCCACGCTCGACTACACCGACCGCTACATGCGCCAGATCGAATCGATCGTGCTCTCGCGGCCGGAGACGGCGGGGCTCTTCACGGCGACGGGGCTCGGGTTCGGCGGCCCGGGGCGCGTGACGAACGGCTTCGCGTTCCTCAGGTTGAAGCCGCGGGACGAGCGGGAGAAGAGCCAGCAGGAGATCGTGCGGGAGCTCTTCCCGCAGCTCCTCGGCGTTCCCGGCGTGCTCGCGTTCGTGATCAATCCTCCGAGCCTCGGAGGTCAGTTCACTTCCTCGGAGGTCGAGTACGTCTTGCAGGCTTCGACCTACGAAGAGCTGAGGGGCGCGATCGGCGTGATGATGGCGAAGGGGTCGCAGCTCGGCTACCTGGTCAACCTCAATACGGACCTCGAGCTGAACAAGCCTCAGCTCGACATCACGATCGACCGCGAGAGGGCGTCCGGCCTCGGCGTCTCGGTGACCGACATCGGGACCACTCTCGAGACGTATCTCGGCGGGCGCGCGGTGAGCAACTTCAAGCGCGGCGCGAAGCAGTATGACGTCATCACGCAGCTCAAGCCGCAGGGACGGTCCACGCCCGACATCATCGGGCAACTCTACCTGCGCGGCCGCGGCGGGCTCGTGCAGCTCGCGAACGTCGTGACCGTGAAGGAGACGGCCGCGCCGAAGGAGCTGAACCACTTTAACCGCGTCCGGTCGGCGACGATCACGGCGAGCCTCGCGCCGGGCGTGAGCCTCGGCACGGCGCTCGATGCCCTCGACAAGATCGCCCGGGAGGAGCTTCCTCCGCAGATCAAGCGCGAGCTCTCCGGCCAGTCACGCGAGTACCGCGATTCGAGCACGAGCCTGTACTTCCTCTTCCTGCTCGCCGTCGTCTTCATCTATCTCGTTCTCGCCGCGCAGTTCGAGAGCTTCCTGCATCCCCTGACGATCCTTCTCTCGGTGCCGCTCGCGGTCGTGGGAGCGATCGTGTCGCTCTTCGTGCTCCGCCAGAGCCTCAACATCTACTCGCAGATCGGGCTCATCATGCTCATCGGTCTCGTCACGAAGAACTCGATCCTGATCGTGGAGTTCGCGAACCAGCTCAGAAGGGGAGGGCTCCCGATCGCCGAGGCCGTGCTGCAGGCGTCGAGGATCCGGCTGCGCCCGATCCTCATGACGTCCTTCGCGACCATTTTCGGCATCCTCCCGATCGCGATCGGGATCGGCGCCGGCGGCGAGTCGCGCCGGCCGCTCGGCATCGCGGTCGTCGGCGGGATGCTCTTCTCGACGTTCCTGACGCTCGTCCTGGTGCCGGTCGTCTACACGATCCTCGCGCGGTTCTCGCGCGAGGAGGCCGCGGAAGCGGTCGCGGTCGAGGAGAAGGTCCCGGCGCATCCGGCCCGGGCGGCGCTCGCCGCCGAGTGACGGCTCCCGGCCGCGGGCCGGCCATCCCGATGGCGCTCGCTCGTTGAAGCGACAAACGGATTGTGATATCATGCGTTGGCGTTTCGATCCACACCAAGTGCCGGTGATCGCACATCTTCGCCCGGTTCGTTCGTGGGTCGGCACCGAGAGCCACACATCTGTCGTACCGGGTCGGGCGTCCCGTGCGCGTGGCGCTCTTTCCCGGACCCGTATACGGGAAAGGAGAGGGTCATGCGCAGGGCTTCCGTGCTGTCCTTGTTTCTCCTCGTCGTGTGCGCCTCCATCACGTGGGCCGTCACGCCTCCCGGCGGCGCGTCGCACGAGATCGCGCTCCCTGGAGGCTTGTATCCACTGACGTTTCCGGCTCTCGAGAAGTCCTCCGCGCAAATCGGCGCGCTCGAAGCGCGCTTCGGCGGAGAATGGTCGGCCTCGCTGAACCCCCGCACCGGAACGATCCATCTCGCTTACGGCGCGAGCATCGATCTCCGTACGGGCCCGCTCACCGACGCCGCGTCGGCGGAAGCCGCGGCGCGCGGATTCATCGGCGCGAACAAGGATCTCTTCTCGCTCGACTCCTCCGAACTCGCCGTGCAGTCGCTCGAGGGCGCGATCGGTCAGTGGGGCGTCCTCTTCACGCAGACGGTGGGCGGCCTCGAGATTTTCGGCTCGCGCGTCACGGTCGCGCTGACCGAGTCGGGACGCGTCAAGGCGTTCGGCGCCGACGTGTACCCGGGCGCCGCGCCGTCCGGCCCGGTGGTCCTCGGCGAAGCGGATGCGGTGGCGGCGGCGCAGCGCTCGCTCGCCTCCGACGCGTCGCGCGATGACGTGCGCGAAGTCGTGCTTCTCATCCTCCCGATCCCGGTCGAAGCCGAGCTGTCGACGGAGTTCCGGCCGGCATACCGCGTCCACATGCGCTCCGAGGAGCCGTACGGCGACTGGGTGAGCTTCGTGGACGCCGCCGACGGGCGCGTGCTCTGGCGCTACAACCGCATGCATGCGACGAACGTCGTCGGCAGCGTCGATGCGGACGCCGAAGACGTCGGTTACTGCCAGGGCATCTCGCTCGAGGTGATGGAGAACATGACGGTGACCGTCACCGGCGGCAGCTCGGCCGTGACGAACGACACCGGGTACTTCGACATCAGCCATGGCGGCACCTCTCCCGTCACGGTGACGGCGCGCTTCCGCGGTCCTTATTTCGACATCGACCGGTACACGGGCACGAACCCGACGTTCTCGGGACAGGCCACGCCCGGCACGCCGTTCACGATCCACTGGGCGGCCGCAAACTCGCGCGCGGACGAGCGCGACTGCTGGCTCCACGCGAACCGCACTCACGACTGGATCAAGCGCGTCGATCCGAGCTTCACGAGCCTCGACTACGTGATGCCTGTCGTCGTAGGCCGCACGGACTTCTACTGCCCGGGGAACGCGTGGTGGGACGGCACGGGGATCAACTTCTGCGAAGCGGGCTCGGGCTACGGCAACACCGGCCAGATGGGCGACGTGATCTATCACGAGTACGGCCACGGTATCACGCAGGAGGTCTACGGATTCCCGGAGCCTCCGGGCGACATGCATGAGGGGAACTCGGACGTCACCGACAACTTCCTCTCACGCTTCTCTCTGATCGGTCAGGGGTTCTACCTCAACAACTGCAACGCCGGAATCCGCAACTCCGACAACTCGCTCCAGTATCCGGACGACTGGACCGGCGAGAACCACTTCAGCGGGCAGATCATCGCGGGCGTCCACTGGGATCTCTGGCAGGAGCTGCTCGCCGACCTTCCGCAGGCTGAGGCGGATTCGGTTGCGAACCGCATCTGGCACTACGCGCGGAAGCTCTACAACCCGATGACGCAGCCGGATCAGGTCTCCTACCTGTTCATCACCGACGACGACGACGCGGAGTTAGGGAACGGAACGCCGCATTACGACGCGATCTGCCTCGGCGCGACGAACCACGGCTTCGGGTGTCCGCCGATCACGGTGGGCGTCTTCATCACGCACACGCCGCTCGGGACCACGACCGACACGGTCGGTCCGTATCCGGTCACGGCCACGATCTACTCGACGGCGGCCTCGCTGGATTCGGGCACGCTCAAGGTCTTCTATCGCGTGGACGGCGGCGCGTGGTCGAATGTGACCATGACCTCGACGGGCAACCCCGATCAGTTCGTCGGGCTCATCCCGGGGCAGGACTGCGGGAGCGTCGTGAACTACTACATCTCCGCGTCCGATGTCGCCGGGAACCACAAGCTGCACCCGCCGAACGCGCCCGCGTCGTTCCACGCCTTCCACGTGCTCGGCTCCGAGGTCGCGCATCACGACTTCGAGCTGACGAGCGACTGGACGGTGGGGGACTCGGGCGACAACGCGACCAGCGGCGTGTGGCAGCGCGGCAATCCTGAAGGAACGAGCTACAGCGGCGAGCAGATCCAGCCGGACGACGACACGACGCCGGCGCCGGGCGTGAACTGCTGGGTCACGCAGGTGCCCGCGGGCGCCAACGCGGCGACGTACGACGTCGACGGCGGGAAGACGACGCTGAAGAGCGGGATCTTCGATGTGAGCGGGCTGTTTTCGGCGATCGTCGAGTTCGGTGTGTGGGTGTACAGCGGCACCGAGCAGCAGCAGCAGGTCGAGCCCGAGGCGATCAAGCTGTACGCCTCTTCGAACGGCGGCACGAGCTGGACGCTCGTCTACCAGCTCATCGACAGCGGCGGTTGGAACACGGTGCAGATCGATCTCACGCCTCTCATCGCGTTGACCGACCAGGTCCGCTTCCGCTTCGTCATCCAGGACTTGCCGTCCTCCAACGCGCTCGTCGAGGCGGCGGTGGACGAGTTCCGCGTGCTCGGTTGCCCGCTCGCGGACACGCAGGCTCCGGATGTGGCGCTGTCGTCGCCTAACGGCGCGGAGGAGTGGGTCGAGGGAGACCATCACGATGTTACGTGGACGGCCACGGATAACGTGGGCGTGACGGGAGTGACGATCCTGGTCTCGACCGACAACGGCGCGACGTATCCGACCACACTCGCCACGGACGAGCCGAACGACGGTGTCTATGACTGGACGGTCGCCGGCGGACCGGCGGACGAGTGCTTCGTGAAGGTGGTCGCCCGCGACGCGGCGGGGAACGTGAACGAAGACGTGAGCGATGCGCTCTTCCGCATCGTCAGCTCGACGACGGGGATCGCGGACGGCGCGCCGCCTGCCCGGTTCGCGCTCTCGGGCGTGGCGCCGAACCCGACGAACGGGTGGCTCGCGGTGAGCTACGACCTTCCGGTCGGTTGCCGTGTGGACGTCGGGATCTACGACGTGAGCGGCCGTTCGGTGAAGTCGCTCGTGTCCACGGACCAGGCGGCCGGGCGGTACACAGTGCGCTGGGACGGACGTCGCGCGGACGGAACGGAAGCGGCTTCGGGCGTCTACTTCGCGAAGCTCCACGCGGGGTCGTTCGAAGCGACGAGCCGTGCGATCGTCTTGAGATAGCATCCCGGGTAGCGGTCAAAACGCGGGGCGGCGTCCGATGGCGCCGCCCCGTCTGCTTTGGGGCCGAAGCCCCAACTCGCGCCGCCGGTTGGAATTCCCGACCCAATCGTGCTATAATAATCGGGCTGTCGATCGACTCTTGCCCGCGAATCTCGACCGACGCGGGTTCTGCTCCTTCGAGTTGGCAACGGGGGATCCGTCCGAAGGACGGTCCCCGGCGTCGGGCCTCCGCGCCCATGCTCCCGGTCCGAAAGGAGTCGGCCATGCCGAGAGTTTCCATCCTTCTGCTCCTGCTGTGCGCTTTCATGATCATCGCTGCCGCGCCCTCACCGCGCTCGCTCGATGTCCCGCGCGCCGGAGTCGTGGCAGCGCCCGAGCTTCCCGCGCTGGCGCCGGACGCACCGGAGCTCGCGGTCGTCGCGGCGCGCTACGGCGGCCTCTGGGGCGGGTATCGGAACCCCGAGACCGGCACGGCGCACCTGGTCGTCGGTTCGGGTGTGGATCTCAACGTCGGGTGGATCGGGGACGCG
>Ga0326597_10010341_pt1 | contig 12442 bp, 14 predicted proteins | sample RVTome_12_FD_203789 | JGI IMG/M metagenome (GOLD analysis project Ga0326597, IMG submission 203789) | Soil microbial communities from uranium-contaminated site in the Upper Colorado River Basin, Wyoming, United States - RVT100D185 | ecosystem: Environmental > Terrestrial > Soil > Contaminated >... | reverse complement strand
CTTTCGAGAGCGGCGACGCCGAAACCGTCGTCTCCGCGGAGGACGTTTCCGAGTCCGGCCACGAGGATTCTGGTCATGTCTCGCTCTTCGTTCTCGTCATTCTCGTCTCGGGGGCGTGGACGAGACCCGGATGATATCGTCCTCGGCTCGGACCTGGAAAGCGTCGAGACGGCCCTCGCCGCCCTCGACTCTTCGGCCCGTCCTCACGTCGTAGCGGCATCCGTGCCAAGGGCAATGAATCTGGCCTTCCACCAGCGTTCCCAGGTGAAGGGGCAGGATGCTCCCGAGACAGGCGTTGCGGTAGGCGAACGTCTCGGTGTCCGTCGTTGCCAGGAGCACCGGTCGGCCGTCGATCTCGATGGCGCGAAGGCTTCGGGGCGGGAGGTCCTGTCGCTGGAAAGCCACTTTGAACGAGGGAGGAGCGTTCAGGCCCGCGACGGCGGAGATCGGAACGAAACCGCCGGAGTATGGTGCGGCGACGGTTCCCGTCGCCTCAACCGGAGTGAGGGGCTCGGTGGGAACAAGATCGTAGAGAACGAAGAGAGTCTTCACCGCGGGATCCGATGCCATCCGATCGATGAGGCCTTTTCCGCCGAGCTCGGTCAGGAGCTCGAAGAGGCGCCAGATGCAGCTCCGGTGCAGGTGGTCGACGTTCTCGATGAGCTCGAGAGCCTTCGTTCGGGCGTCGGATTCGGGAAGGGATTCCAGCTCCGAGACCAGCTCGGCGAGTCGGCGCGCATGGTCTTCGAGCGCGTGCTCCGCCGTCATGCGCTCTCCTCCTCGGCGAGCCTGCGAACGAGAGCGCAGATCTCGGGGAGGAGTTTCTTCATCGAAGCGCTCGGATCGAGCCCGGGCCCGCAATCGATGGCATCGATCTCGACGACCCGCACGTCTTTGGGAAGCGCCTGGAACTGCTCGCAGATGATGGGAAAGCTCAAGAGGTCGATGACCCCGCTCACCGCCTCGGCGATCCGCGCCTGCACCTCGTCGGGCGACGGGAGCTTGCCCGTCCACCGGTACCAGCGATAGCCGGCCTCGCCGCCCTCACTCTCGACCCCGCCTACGAAAACGAGCCTTTCGTACGCTGGCTTGGTCTCGTTGAGACGATGCACCGTTCCGATGGGACCGCCGTAGCTTAGATCGAGGGCATCGACGTCGGACGGCAGCTCCTCTTCCTGAAGCGCGGCCACGACGTGGAGGCCCGCCGAGAGATCTCTCAAGTTGAAGTAGCCGACGCTCCCGATGAGAGCCTTCATCAGTGCGCGCTCGCCTCTTCGTCTCGCGCGCTCCCCTCGCTCTTCGCTCGGGGAGGACGGCCGGATTCCCGCGCTAACGCGCCTTCGGCGCGTGCGCTTCCTCCCGGCCGAGCTCGCTCCGCTCGCGTTGGCTGCGCCATGGTTTCGTCGCCTAAACCGGGTCAGTCGTCGACGCCGCAGGCGCAGGTGTTGATCTCGCGCGAAATGACCCGGTTTCCGGCGTAGACGTGGGTGGTGCAGGGCATGCAGGGGTCGAAGCTCCGGAGCGTGCGCAGGACGTCGACCGCCTTGAAGTCTTCGGGTCGATCGAACTCTTCGAGAATCGGCGTCGCCAGAACCGCCTGCTCGTAGGCTCCGGGGTTTCCCCAGACGTCGCGGGGCGAGGCGTTGATGGTGGAAGGGGTGACGATCTGGTAGTTCGCCACGACGCCTCCGTCGAGCTCCACGTGATGGCTGAGCCACCCGCGGCCGGCGCCCGAGTAGCCGACGCCGATCCGCGTTCCCCGCTTCGGGATCTCGAAGGGGGTCGAGACCTCGGTCTTCCCCTGCTTCAGGTAGTTCAGCCCCTGGAGCCAGTTGTTCATGGCCACGGCGTTGTTGAAGAGGATGGCGTAGGCGCGGGCGCGGTTCCTCTCGAAAGTGTTCCAGACCTCGGGGATCTTCCACTCCATCTCCATCTCCGGGAGCTGGACCTTGGGAAGCTGAAATCGAAGGCTCTTCCCCGTCGCCTCGCAGAAGTCGTTCTTCGGCATTTTCCGGGCCGCGGCCGTGGCCCAGAGACGGGTGTAGGCGCCCGCCTCGACCGACTGGCGATCCCAGCGGGGCGAGCAGGCCCAGGAGTACTTCTCCTTCCAGTTCTGGCCGGTGGGCTTCGGCTTCGTCTCCTTGTTCCACGGATGGTAGGGGCTCAAGGGATTCCCCAGAGGGTCCTTGGCGAAGCGCTTTCCGTCCCAACCCTCGTAGTAGGAGTGCTCCACGAACTCCTCGAGCCCGGCGTTGATGGCGGTGAGCTTGGTGGTCACGAGCTCACCTCCGATGAAGACCCCCGGGGTCGACCAGCGCTTCTCGCCCCAGCTGTCGCAGTTCTTGAACGAGGCGTCGTACGCTTCGGGATCGTCCCAGAGCCCGAGCTCCACCTGGTGGCCCGGTCTCTCGCCGCACTTCCGGTACCGGGGATCGCAGGCGTAGAAGAACTCGGTGAGGTCGTCCCAGATCGCGGCCACCTTCTTCGAATAGTCGAAGAGCTGCTGGAGCCGGACGTAGTACTCGTTGAACGTCTGGAGGGTCACGGTGGTGCTGACGCCTCCGGGCACGATGGTCTCGGGGTGAGGATACTTGCCTCCGAGAACGACGTAGGCCTCGCGGGCCACCCGCGTCATTCCCAGAGCCTCGACGTAGAGCTTCCCCGAGAGCGGATTCAGATCGGTCATGATCTCGGCGAGGGTCCGGTAGCCGTGCAGGTCCCGGCCCCGGGCCTCGTACGTCTTGGCCTTCGCCCAGACGGAGGGACTCGACGGCTCCACCACCAGCTGCGAATAATCGGGCCCGGCGAGAAGAAAGAGGTGGAGCGGGTGGTCGTAGTCGAACTCCATCGCCAGCATCAGGTTCCGCACGACGATTCCGAGGGGCGGCGGCACGAGCCCGAGCGCCATCTCGATGGCCTTGACCGCGGCGATGGAGTGGACGCCTCCGCACACCCCGCAGGCTCGGCTCGTAATAAAGACGGCATCCCGGGGGTCGCGGCCGTTCATGATGACCTCGTATCCCCGGAAGAGCGTCGCCATGGAGTTCGTGTCCAGGACCTTGCGCTCTTTCAGATCCACGACGGCGTGGAAGGCGAGGGCCCCGGCGACGCGGGTCACGGGATCGAAATCGACGTTCTTGATGTAGCCGTTGCGCGCGAGGAGCTCTTTTATGCTCGCCTCGGAGAGGGGCTTGGGCCCCACATAGGAGGGCGCCTGGCTCACGGCGAAAGCCCGGGTCGCTTCCTCGCGAAGCGTCATCCGCCCCGAGGCGTCGATGTCGATGGGAAGGTTCTTGAAGCACATCGGTTCATTCTCCCAGAGCTTCGGCGGTTCTCCGAAGGTTTCCGTCCACCCGCTCGAACTCGCCCCTCAGGGCGGAGAGCGCCCCGGCGATGGTGGTGAGGCGCTCCTCGAGGGGAGCGGCGTTGGTCTTTACCTGGATGAGCCCGAAAGCGAGCTTCTGGAGATGCTGACTCGCGCGGTAGAGCTGGAAGGCCACTCCGATGAGGTAGACGGCGAGCACCAGCACGATGGCGGCGGCGAGAATCACAGTCCAGGTCGTGAGCATGGAGACCGACATCGCTCCTACTCCTTCTTTGTCGAGACCGCTTTCGCGATCTCGCTCGTGCGCTCCGAGAGTTTTTGACTGGCCTCGAGGAGAGAGCCCGCGGTGCGGATCGTGTCCTCGAGGGCCGCGACCGCTTTGGTGTTCTCGGCGATGCCCGCTCCCGCTTCGAGCGCCTCTCGGGTGTAGCGTTCTATGGCGGAGGCGGCGGTGAGCGTCCGGTGGAGAAGGAAGATGGCGAGGGGCACGACGACCACGGTTACGACGACGAGCGTGGTGAGCCAGATCCAGAGCGCTGCGTTCACGATTTATCTCCCATGAGGCCCCTGAGGTTCGACACGGTCCGCCCGAGCTCCGCTTCGACGGCGCGCAGGCCGGAGTCGAGCGAACCGAGCCCGGTGTTGAGCTTTCCCACCTCGGGGGCGAGATGACTCGTCTCTTTCTCGATGGCGCGAAGTCCGAAGCGGATCTTCGCGAGATAGCTCGTGGGCGAGCCTCCGATGGCGTCGAGCTCTCGGTGAATCAAAACAAGGTAGAGGGCCACGATGCCGAGGAGCGCGACCGCGGCGAGACAGCTCGCGAGAGTCAGAAGCGCCGTCATTTCGAAGTCGCCTTTCCGATGCGCGCCGCCGAGGAGGCGATGCTCGACGCGGAGCCCAGGAGCGCCCCCGCGAGGTGGTTCGTCCGCTGGAGCTGGGCGACGTTCACGGTGTTCGCCGCGATGCGCTTTCCGCCGGTCCAGATGGCGAGGACCAGGCGGTGGATTTCCCGGGCCGTCACCAGGATCCAGTGCAGGAGCACGGTCACCACCACCACGACGACCAGGGCGATACCGAGCGCCAGGAGCCAGAGCTCTCGATCCGTCATCGCCCACTCCCTTTCCCCTCGAGGACGCTCGCGAGGGCGCCGACTCGCTGCTCCACCGATTTCACCGTCCTTACGATGTCTTCGACGGTGCCGTTCGCGGTGCCGATGGCCCAGATGGGGGTCGTGGCCTTTTCGATCTCGGCGGCGACGGCGAGCGCGGTGGCGGCGAGCCCCGCGATCTTTCGCGCGACCAGGAGGATCCCGATGAGGAGCACGGCGACGACGACGACGACGGCGGCTCCGATGCCGAACCCGAGGCTCCAGTAGCTCACGCCCTTCCTCCTTTCGATTGCGAGCCCGGCTTCTGGCTCGAAAGGAACTGCATCTTCTCGTAGATCTGGTGGATCGCTCGCTTGGCGATGCCGGGCCGCGGCACGTGGCCCCAACCCGACGGAACGTCGTGCTCCCAGCGCGTGCTCCGGTTCTGGTACTGGATCGTCAGGCCGCGGAGGGCGCGGACGAAGGTTCCCGACACCCGGGAGAGGTTCGTCGAGAGTCGCGAGCCCGGGGGCTCCTGATAGAAGGGCGCGAATCGATCGGGAAATCCCGGCATGGTGCAGCCGATGCAGATCCCGCCGGTGTTCATGCAGCCTCCCACGTGGTTGATGGCGCCGCGCGAAGTGATGTTGCACTGGACCACGGGTCCCCAGCAGCCGACCTCGACCAGGCACTCCTTCTGGCCGTAGCGGTCGGCGAAGACCCCCTCCTCGTAGAAGCCGGCGCGCCCGCACCGCTGGTGGACGGTGGTGTTGAAGAGCCATGCGGGACGGCCGAGCTCGTCGAACTCGGGAAGCGGACCGATCCCCTGGAGGAAGAGGAGCACCGCCGCCACCGTCTCGGTGAAGTTGTCGCCGACGGGAGCGCAGCCGGGGATGTTCACCACCGGAAGCCCGAGATCGCTCCGGTAGTCCTTTCCGAGAAAATCCATCACCGCCATCGAGCCCGTGGGGTTGCCCACGGCGGCGGGAATCCCTCCCCAGGTGGCGCAGGTGCCGATGGCGATCGTCGCCGCCGCTTTGGGAGCGAGCCTCGCGAGCCACGTCGCCGTCGGGATCGGCCGGTGACTCCCGTCGGCGAGCTCCTCGGCGCCGAGCGCCGACCAGTAGCCGCCGGTTTTCGCCGCGATTCGCTCGTCCGCGACCGAGCCCTCGAAGATGACGACGTAAGGAGCACCGAGCTCTCCGCGCTCCGCCATGCGGAAGTTCTCGACGAAAGCCGCTCCCGCCTCGACCGAGAGCACGGGGTGGTGGAGGATGACGCGAGGGATCCCAGGAAGCGTCCCCGCCATGAGCGCTTCGGCCGAGGGCGCTGTCGCTCCCACGACCGAGATGGAGCAGCCGTCGCAGCTCATCCCCGCGAGCCAGAACGCGTGGACGACCTCGTGGGGCCCGAAGGAAAATCGAGACGCTTTTTTCTCGGCGGATGCGTTCTCGCGAACGGCAGCCGGCGCCGCCCAGCCCGTGGTCGATGTCATCGGCTCCTCCTCTCCTTCAGCAAATTCGCGGAAGCTGTTCGCCCGAGATCCTCGTCACCACCCGCTCGCCGCCCACGGACGATAGCATGACGACGTAGCGAGGATGCGCCTCGACGATCTCGCCCACGACGGCAGCGTCCCGGCCGAGCGGGTGCCGGCGCATCGCCTCGACCAGAGCTTCGGCGTCGGGAGCGGGCACGACCGCCATGAGCTTACCCTCGTTGGCGACGTAGACCGAGTCGAGACCGAGTATCTCGCAGGCGGCGCGCACCTGGGGCTTCATGGGGATGGCCCTCTCGTCGAGGCGCACTCCGACACCGGAAGCGAGGGCGAGCTCGTGCACCGCGCTCGAGAGACCGCCCCGGGTGAGATCGCGCATGCAGCGGATCGAGGGGCAGGCCTCGAGCATGAGGCGCGTCAGCTCGTGGAGAGGAGCGCTGTCGCTTTCGATGGCGGTCTCGAAGGCAAGGCCCTCGCGCACCGAGAGGATGGCGACGCCATGGTCGCCGATGGTCCCCGAGAGCACGATCCGGTCTCCCGGTCGCGCGGAGCTGATGGAGAGCCGGAGCCCGGCCGGCACGCTCCCGACACCCGAAGTGTTCACGAAGACGCCGTCCGCTTTCCCCCGCTCGACGACCTTGGTGTCGCCGGTGACGAGGCGAACCCCGGCCAGAGAGCAGGCCTCGGCCATGGACTTCACGATCCGCGTAAGCACCTCGACCTCGAGACCCTCTTCGAGAATGAACCCGGCGCTCAGAGCGAGAGGGGTCGCGCCTCCGACGGCGAGATCGTTGACGGTGCCGTGGACGGCGAGAGAGCCGATGTCGCCCCCGGGAAAGAACAGGGGCTTCACCACGTAGCTGTCGGTGGTGAAGGCGAGCCTTTCCCCGTTGCCCCCGAAATCCAGCGTCGCCTGGTCTTCCAGGGCGGCGAGGGTCTCGTTCTCGAAAGCGGGCACGAAGAGCTTGTGGATGAGGTCCGCCATGAGCTGCCCCCCGCTCCCGTGGCCGAGGGTGATGCGCTCGTAGCGGGAGAGGGGAACGGGGCAGCTCCCCAGAATCTCGGAGATGCTCACCCGCCGACTCCCGCGAGGTGTCGCCCGTAGGCGTAGTAGGCGGCGCAGGCACCTTCCGCCGACACCATGGTCGCGCCCAAGGGGTTTTCGGGCGTGCAGGCCTCGCCGAACGCAGGGCAGTCGACGGGCTTCTTGACGCCTCTCAGGATCTCCCCGCTGATGCAGACCGAGGACTCCCGGGCCTCGATCGCCGCGACGTCGAATCGCCTCTCGGCGTCGAAGAAGGAGTACTCCTCCCGAAGTCGGTAACCGCTCGCCGGAATGGTTCCGATCCCGCGCCACTTCCGATCGCAGACCTCGAACACCTCGCCGACCAGAGCCTTCGCCGCCTGGTTCCCCTCGCGGCGCACGACGCGGCGGTACGGCGTCCGCACCTCCGCCCGTCCCGCCTCGAGCTGCTCGACGCAGGCCAGGATGCCCTCGAGCATGTCCACGGGCTCGAAGCCCGTGACCTCGATGGGAACGCGGTAGCGCTCGGCGATGGGCTCGTACTCCTCCGTGCCCACGACGGTGCAGACGTGCCCGGGGCCGAGGAAGCCCTGGACGCGGTTGTCGGGCGATTCGAGGATGGCCCGGAGCGCGGGCGGAACGAGCACGTGGGAGACGAGGACGCTGAAATTCGACAGGCCGCGCCGCGCCGCCTGCTTCACCGCCATCGCGTTCGCGGGGGAGGTGGTCTCGAAACCGATGGCGAAGAAGACGACCTCCCGCTCGGGATGAGCGGCGGCGAGCTCCACCGCGTCGAGGGGTGAGTAGACGACGCGGACGTCGGCCCCGTGGGCCTTGAGCGCGAGGAGGTCGCTTCGGGTTCCGGGAACGCGCAGCATGTCGCCGAACGAGGCGAACGTCACCTCGGGCCTCACGGCAATGGCATGGGCCCGATCGATCATCTCAAGTGGGGTCACGCAGACGGGACAGCCAGGACCGTGCACCAGCGCAACCGCCTCCGGCAGCAATCGGTCGATTCCGAACTTCACGATGGTGTGCGTCTGTCCGCCGCAGATCTCCATGAGGGTCCAGGGGCGCGTCTGGATCCGCTCGATTTCGGCGACGAGCTTTTGCGCCGCCCGGGGATCGCGATACTCGTCCAGGTACTTCATGTCTTCGGCTCTCGGATCTCTTCGAGCCCGCCCATCTTCTCGAGGAGATCGAACGTCTCTTTGGCCTCGGCCTCGTCGATCTTCGAGAGGGCGAATCCCACGTGCACCAGAACGTAATCACCGGAGCGGGCGTCCCGCACGTGATCGAGACAGATTTTCTTGACGACACCGTCGAAGCTGACCTTCCCCATGAGGATGCCGTGCTCCTCGAAGGTATCGACGACCATTCCCGGTATCCCTAGGCACATGACAAAAGACCTCCTCCGACCGCGAGCTGGCCGAGAGCGATGCCGCCGTCGTTCGGCGGCACTTTGCGATGGCGGAAGACCTCGAAGCCTCCCCGCTCGAGCGTGGGAACGACGCTCGTGGTGAGGAGAACGTTCTGGAATACGCCTCCGCTCAGCGCCACGCGCTCGAGTCCTTCGGTGTCGCGAATCCGGAGGCAGCAATCGACGATGAGCGAAGCGACCGTCTGGTGGAACCGCCGGGCGATCTCGGGGACGTCCTCTTGCGACTGCCTCGCCTCGACGACGGCCCTCACCAGAGGCCGAGTGTCGACGACGAGCTCCTCGTCGTCTTCGATGAGGGAGTAGGGGTAGGCCGCCTTCGAGCTTTGCCCATCACAGAGCCACTCGAGCTCCATCGCCGCCTGGCCCTCGTAGGTCGTTTTTTGCCGCACGCCCAGAAGCGATGCCACCGCATCGAAGAGGCGTCCAGCACTCGAGGTGAGAGGGGCGTTGACGTTCTTCCGGATCATCTCGGCGACGAGCTCGGAGCCGGGCTCGTCGACGAAGCCCGTGGGGTCGACACCCGAAGCGAGGAGATAGGAGACGGCCATCCTCCAGGGCTCGCGCGCCGCCCTGTCCCCTCCGGGAAGGGCGACGGCAAGGAGATGGGCCGCGCGCTCGAAGTGCGTCTCGTCGGCGACGAGGAACTCCCCTCCCCAGACGGTGCCGTCGCTTCCGAAGCCGGTCCCGTCGAAAGCGACGCCGATGACGGGCCCGCGGACGCCGTTCTCCGCCATGCAGCTTGCCACGTGGGCGTGGTGGTGCTGCACTCCGATCCGGGGGATGCCCTCGCGCTCGCTCCGCTCGAGCGCATAGCGGGTCGAGGCGTAGTCGGGATGGAGATCGTGGACGAGGACCTCGGGATGGAACTCGAAGAGCTCCTCGTAGAGCCCGATGTCTCTCTCGAACGCTTCGTAGGCGAGGTAGTCCTCGAGGTCTCCGATGTGGTGGGAGAGAAACGCGTGGCGGCCGCTGCCAAGGGCGAAGGTGTTCTTCCATTGTGCGCCCACGGCCAGGAGCTTCCTGGGAAGCGGGGTGCCCAGAGTCAGCGGCTCGGGGGCGTAGCCGCGGGAGCGCCGCAGCGGAACCTCCTCCCCGAGAACGATGCGGGTCACGGAGTCGTCGGCCCGCACGCGGATCGGCCGGTCGTGGGTCAGGACGACGTCGGCGATCGCGGAGAGGCGCTCCCCGACTTCTTCGTCCCGGTGCACGATGGGCTCGTCGGAGCGGTTGCCGCTGGTCATGACGAGAGGCGCTCCCGAGACCGCGTCCATCAGAAGGTGGTGGAGAGGGGTGTAGGGAAGGAGGAGCCCCACGTTGGGATTTCCGGGAGCGACGGATTCCGCAAGCGGGAACGGCGTCGTCTTCCGGAGGAGAACGATCGGCTTTCTCGGCGAGGCGAGGAGCGTTTCCTCGGCGAGACTCACGTCTGCGAGCGATCGGGCGACATCCATGGTTCCGACCATCACCGCGAAGGGCTTTTCGTAGCGCCTCTTCCTCTTTCGCAGGCGAGAGACGGCTTCCTCCGATCGCGCGTCGCAGACGAGGTGGTAGCCGCCGAGCCCTTTGAGAGCGCCGATGCCGCCCTCGAGAACCGTCGCGACGAACGCTCCGAGAGGGAGCGAGAGCTTCGGCCCGCATTCCGGACACGCATTCGGCTGCGCGTGGAACCGCCGGTCGGCGGGATCCTCGTACTCGGCGCGGCACTGGGAGCACATGGTGAACCGAGCCATCGTGGTGCGCTCCCGGTCGTACGGGGCCCCTTCGATGATGGTGAGCCTCGGGCCACACTGGGTGCAGTTCAGAAACGGATAGTGGTAGCGCCGGTCCTCGGGGTCGAAGAGCTCGAGGACGCACTCGTCGCAGGTGGCGCGATCGGCGAGGACCATGGGGGAGGACGCCCCGCGGCTGCCGCTCTCACGGATCCGGAAGCCCGCCTCACCCCGGACGGGGGTGCGATCCCATTCGAGGGTTTCAATGCGCGCCGCCTTTGGAGCGGAGCGCGGAAGCTCGTCGAGGAACCGATGGAGGGCGCTGCCTTCTCCTTCGACCTCGATCGTCACCCCATCGGTCTCGTTGGTGACGAAGCCGGAGAGCGCGAAGTGGGAGGCGAGGTTGAAGACGTAGGGCCGAAAGCCGACTCCCTGGACGAGGCCGCGAACCGAGATCGCGATACGCTCCATGGATCTCGTCAGCTCCGTATCACCTGCCGCGAGGCAAACTCGACGACCGAGTGGTGACCGGAGGGAAGAGGCCGGTCGCGGTCGTATCGGCGCCGCGCCTCCTCGAGGCCTTCGGGAGTCAGCGCAAATGCCGCCTTTTCGCCCTTCGGGCTTTCCCTCAGGTATCCGAGGCGAGCGAGCGCTCTCATCTCCCGCTCGGCGGTCCGCGAAGAGACTTCGAGAAAACTCCCGATCTCCTCGCCGGTGACGGTCAGGGAGATGCCCTGAGTCAGGAGCCAGTAGGTCACGTGAAAGACGTCGTCGGAGGTGGAGGACGGCTGACCCGGATGGCGGGTGCGCATCCACTGTTCGATCGAGGACCGATGAAACCTCCAGTCGGTTCCTATCTTGAAGGCGGGGAGGGTCCCTCTCCGCGCGAGGCGGTAGATGGTGTTTGGGTGGACCCGGAGAAAGTCGGCCACGTCCTGGAGCGTCATGACCTCGGTGTTGCTCGACATCGCCATCCTCGGTGTCAGCTGGTGTCACCATAGGTCAGCAGAGCGCCGAGAGTCAACACCCTTTCAAAAAGCTTCGGTGCCGCGGGTTCGCGCTGGTGCAGAATGGGCCGCGTGCGGCGCGTGGTGAAGAACCTGAAGATCATCGCGTTCGCCGGTTGCTGCGCCTGCTCGCGGGATGGCAGGTCCTCGGGGACGACTGCCGTCATCGCCGTCTCCGCGGATCCCGGCCACTTCAATCCCGGGATCACGACGGCGGCGCAGGTGCACGCCGTCGCCGACTCGCTTTTCAACGGTCTGGTGGCTCTCGACGCCGACGGGAATCCCGTCCCGGATTTGGCGACGAGCTGGGAGGTGGAGGAGGGAGGCAAGGCCTACGTCTTACACCTCGCTTCGAACGTGCGGTGGCATGACGGAGAGCCTTTTACCTCGAAAGACGTGGCCTTCAGCTTCAAGGAGGTGCTGCTCCGCTTCCACGCTCGCACCCGCGCCGGCCTCGAGAGCGCGATCGAGTCCATCGAGACGCCCGACGCCCACACCGTGGTCTTTCGCTTCCGCGCTCCCCACCCGCCGTTTCTCGCGCGGCTCGACGTCACCGAGGCGCCCATCCTTCCCGCCCACGTTTTCCGCGACGGAGACGTCGAGCGGCACCCGGCGAACCTCAAGCCCGTGGGAACCGGGCCATTTCGGCTCGACTCCTATCGTCGCGACGACCGGATCGTGCTGGTGCGCAACGTCGAGTACTTCAAGCCCGGGCTTCCGCGTCTCGACCGACTCGTCTTCCGCGTGATCCCCGACGAGAGCACCGAGATCCTCGCGCTAGAGCGAGGAGAGGTGGACTACGTCTCGTCGCTCCGCGTCTCCGACGCCGCCCGACTGCGCGCTTCTCCTGCGTTCACCGTGGTCGCGACTCCGAGCGGCCCCGGCGGAGGCAACTGCATCATGACCTGGATTTTCAACCTCGAGCGGAAGGCGCTCGCGCCGCTTGTGGTGAGGCGGGCCCTGGTCCGCGCCATCGATCGCCGGGAGATCCTCGAGAAGGTGCTCTTCGGCGAGGGAGAGGTGGCGAAGGCTCCGTTCTCGAGCGGGATCTCCTGGGCGCACGACGCGGGAGCGCTGGAAAGCCAGGAGTACGACCCCGCCAAAGCGCGGGCGCTTCTCGACGAGAGCGAGCCCCGTCTTCGCGCCCTCGACGTCGTCCACTTCCCGACGTTTCTCAAGTACGGAGAGTTGATGAAGGAGCAGCTCTCCCAGGTGGGTGTCGATCTCAAGGTGAGAGCGCTCGATCGGCCGGCGACGGTTGCGGCGATCTACATGAAGCGCGACTTCGACACCGGGCTCGTCTCTTACTGTAACGGCAACGATCCCGAGATCGGACTCCGGCGGATGTATCACT
>Ga0326597_10010340_pt1 | contig 12444 bp, 9 predicted proteins | sample RVTome_12_FD_203789 | JGI IMG/M metagenome (GOLD analysis project Ga0326597, IMG submission 203789) | Soil microbial communities from uranium-contaminated site in the Upper Colorado River Basin, Wyoming, United States - RVT100D185 | ecosystem: Environmental > Terrestrial > Soil > Contaminated >... | reverse complement strand
TCGGCGACGCCGGGCTCGAAGGCGTCATCAACGCGCCGGAGGCGGTCGCTTTCCGGCACCAGCTCGACGTCCGGACCGACCAGACCTGCCGCCGCTGCGTGTGCTCCCTCAACCTGCCGCTGACGCGCCGGGCGTGACCCGTCGCCCCCGGTGTGGCACAGCCCTTTTGGTGGGGCCTTCAGGCCTGTGTGCCCGCCCAGGTCTGCAGACCTGGGCCACAAGACGAAGAACTCGCTGTTTGTGACCTCGAGCCCCTATCGCCGCACGAGGTAACTGGACTTCACGAAGAACTGGCGCCCGGTGGAATAGCCGGGGCCGCCGATCCGGCGCAGGCCGTCGAACGGGTCGGACGCGAAGTTCTCGTAGGCGTCGCTGTAGCCGACGTAGAACGCGGTCCAGGGGTTGACAAGATACGTCAGCAGGAGGTCTGCCTTGAACTGCTTGGTGGTGTCCAGGGCCACCAGCGCGCGGTTCGGCAGCACCGCCGTATAGTCGAGGATCGCGCGCAGCGACAGCTCGCGGGTGAACTGGTAGTCGACGCGCGACCGCAGGATGTGGTTGTCGAAGATGTGACTGCCGGGGCTGCCGGCCGGCGCCATCCAGTCATCGGGCGTGGTGAGCCGGCTCAGAAGGTACGTTTCCTCGAGCCGGAGGCGCGACGATGGGCGCAGCGTCACGCCCGCGCCGCCGCGCCGCGCGACGGCCACGAAGGGCTCGAGGCCGGGGGCGGGAAAGTAGTTGACGCGCGTGCCGGCGCGATAGTTCACGTGGCCGCTGAGCCAGGCGAACCACTCGGTCGAGAACCACACCGACGTCGCGCGCTGCCGGAACGGCACCGTTTCGAAGCGTTCCATCGACACCGACTGGCCGACCTCCAGCCAGGTATTGCCCTTGAGCTCGAGATGGAACTCGGGCGAGACCTCCCAATCCTGCAGCACGCCGTGATGGTCCCAGTTGACCAGCGAGAACATGGACGGGCCAACGCTCACGACCCCGTGACGACCAGGAAACCAGGAGTACCGCACGAACTGCCCGACCCGGCGCATGTCGACCCGGGGAATGAAGCCAAGGCTCGTCCGGAATCCCGGGCTGCGATCGACGTACTCGAGTGAGTACCGGAAGCGACGGCTGCCGTACCACAGTTCCGCGTCGTAGGCCGGTCCCGACAGCTCGGCGTCATCGGCCGTCGTCGTGCGACTGGCGGTGGCCTGACCGGTGAAGTACCAGTTCTCGCTCAGCTTGAGCCGCAGGTCGGCTGACGCTACGCGGTTCGACGCCGACAGGAAGTCGCGGCTGGTGACCAGCACGCCGAGCGACGACTGGGTCGCGAACTCGCGCTGCAGCCGAGCCACGGCCGTGCCGGCGCGCCGGTTGCGGCCCGGATCGTCGGTCTGCAGGCCCTGCCCGGCCGCCTGGTCGTCGATCGCCAGGCCCGCGAACACCCACGGCCCGGCCTTGCCGGTGACGCGCGCGCCGAACTGCGGGTCGGCGACGCGCCGTGAGAAGAACAGGTTCTGCGGCGTCTGAAACAGGCTCGCGTTCTCGATGAAGAAGGGGCGCTTCTCCGGGAAGAACACCTCGAAGCGCTGGTTGATCGTCACCTGCGGCTCGTCCGACTCGACCTGGCTGAAGTCCGGGTTGAGCGCCAGGTCCAGCGTCACCGCGTCGCGAAACACCATCTTGACATCGAGGCCGACCCGCCCGCGGGTGTCGTCGGCGACAGTCGACCCGTCTAGAAAGCGGGCCGAGGTGAACGTGCCGTACGGAATGACCTGCACGTTCCGGCCGGGCGAGATCTGCTCGAGGCCTTCGAGCGTGGCGAGCTGCTGGCCGAAGCTGGCGATTCGCCGCGTGATGTACGGCCAGAACGACGTCTCGTTGTTGCGCGGGATGATCCGGCCGAGCGCGATGCCCCAGGTCTGGGTAGGTGCATTGCTGAACCGGAGGCTCTTGAACGGCAGGGCGAAGCGCACGAGGTAGCCGTCCGGCGTCACGCGGCCCTCCGAGTGCCACAGCGTGTCGAAGCTCGGGTCGTCATTCTGGCCCTCGGCCGTGGTCTCGTCGAGCTGGATCCCGAGCGGGTTCGTCAAAAAGACATAGGCGCGCCGCCGATCCCGGAACGTGTCCAGCACGACGCCGACGAGGTCGTCGCCGAAGATGGCTTCGCGCTTGGTGAGGTGCGCCCGCACCTGCGTTGGGTCGTCGCGGCAGACGAACACGACGTAGAGGTTGTCGGCGTCGTAGCCCAGGTAGGCGATCGTGGGCTGGCTGGCCGGCACGCCGTCGCCCGGTTCGCGCTGCCGGAAGTCGTCGACGCGCAGGAGCCCGTCCGGAGGCGTGCCGGTCGCGAAATCGGCCAGCGCGGGCGGATCGGCAACGCGCGGAATGGACACGACCGGGGGATCGGCCGCCGCGGCGTGCCCGACGAGTGTCAGGCCGACGCCGGCAACCACCCGGAACCACGATCCGGGCCGGGCCATCATCCGGTGCGCGTGGCGGATCCCGATGGACATCAGCACCGGCACACTATTCTCGACATCCGAAGGGTCGGCGCGGTCGTGTTGGTTCCCGGCGGGTTCTTGGCGCCTGATCGCCGTTTTATCACACCGAGGTTAGACGTGCCGTGCGCCGGCGATGTTCGGGGCGAGGTCCCTGGCGAGGCCCGACGACCAGTAGCCTGTCGCCGGGGACCTGGGATAAAATGAGGGGTTTGCGCACGTCGCTGCGCTGGCTGGAGGATGCGCCGGATGTCCGTTCGGCTCGGGGACACTGCACCGGATTTCACGGCGGAGAGCACGCACGGCACCCTCCGCTTTCACGAGTGGAAGGCGGGCTGCTGGGCCGTCCTGTTCTCGCACCCGCGGGACTTCACCGCCGTCTGCACGACGGAGCTCGGCGCGGTCGCGGCGCTCAAGAACGAGTTCGACAGGCGGAACACGAAGATCATCGGCCTGTCGGTCGACCCGGTGGACGTGCACATCCGGTGGGAGGACGACATCAGGGAGGTCACCGGCCACAAGGTCAACTTCCCGATGATCGCGGACCCCGACCGCAGGGTCGCGAACCTCTACGACATGATCCATCCGAACGCCGCCGACACGATGACCGTCCGGTCGGTGTTCATCATCGGGCCCGACAACAAGGTGAAGCTGACGCTGGCCTACCCGGACAGCACCGGGCGGAATTTCCAGGAGGTGCTGCGCGTGATCGACTCGCTGCAGCTCGCCGCTGCCCATTCGGTGTGCACGCCGGCCGACTGGAAGCGCGGCGAAGACGTGATCATCGACGGGCACGTGACGGACGAGGCGGCGAAGGCCAGGTTCCCGAAGGGGTTCGAGGTGAAGAAGCCGTACCTGCGGGTCACGCCGCCGCCGGACAGGTAGAACCGCCCGGCCTCCTCATCGGCGGTACCGGTGCCACAGAATCAGGAGCACGGCAAACAGGACGCCCCCGGACGCGCCCAGCACGACCGGCAGGCGCAGCGACGGCAGCTCGATGAGCATCGTCGCGATCAAGACGACGATGACGACGAGCGCGGCGAAGCCCTTGCCGACCGGAATGCGGTCGAGCCTGATTTCCGGTCGCGGTTCCAGGTCGCTCATGAGCGACCGTCCCGCTGTTCCGCTGGCTCCTGCGCGATGGTCGATGCGTGGAACGCCACGACCAGCCACGTTCCACCGCGCCGGACGTACACCTTCGTGAATCGCCAGTCGTCATCCACGGACCGACCGTCGATCGTGCGCGTCCGTTGCAGCCGACCCGTGACGACGGCCGTGTCGCCGTGGAGGTGAATGCGCGTGTCGGACGTGGCGTAGCGCTCGAACCTCATCCGCGCGGAGCGCATCACCGCGAGCGTTTCCGGCTTCGTCATCACCGCCATGCCGGGCACCGTCACCACGAGATCATCCCCCCAGAGCCGGTCCAGGGCTTCGGCATCCCCGCGCACGTGCGCGTCGTTCCAGACGCGCTCGAGCCGCGACAGTTCCTGAACCACCGCTCCGGCCTCGGGTTCTTGAGCCGGCATCAGCGCGACGAGGCACAGGGCAAGCGCGGGCGTCAGGTGCATGGAGTCTCCTGTCGGGCCGAGCGGTCGATCCACCCGTGCAGGACCGCGATGAAGTCGTCACATACCGCGGTCTCGAGCCACGGGTAGTGCCCGCAGCGCGCCCACTCGTAGTACTCGAGCTGCGGAAGACAGGGCGCCAGGCTCGCCTGGATCATGCGCCCCGGGTGCGGGTCGGCGGCGCCGTGCAGCATGATGGCCGGCGCCTCGATCGCCGTGAATGCCGCCGGGTACACGCCCTCTTCCTGACGCCGGATCATGTCGTCCCAGGTCTCTTCGTACGCGCGCGCGTCGCACGCCTCGACTTCCAGCTCGTGGACGACCGGATCGTCCGAGTAGACGGGGAGCAGCAGGTTCGCCCACGCTCGGAGCCGCTCGTCCGGATCGGGGTAGTCCGTCGGCAGCCGGCGCAGCCGTCTTCGGAGCCCGTCGTCCGTGCGCCACTCGAGCGTCCGCTGCAGCTGGTCCCGCGACGCCTCGTCGAAGGTGCCGCAGCCGACAAGGACGAGCGCGGCCGCGCGGCCGGGGTGCGTGGCGGCGTACGCGAGCGCGAGCATGGCGCCCCACGAGTGACCGACGATGGCCGGGCGCGAGTCACGGCAACAGGTTTCGACGATCTCGTGCAGGTCCGAGACATGGCGGGCGACCGTCAGGGGCGCTCCGCCGCTGCCGCGCTGGAAGGGCTCGAGGACCCGGTACCACTCGCCGAGCCTCCGCGCGACGGGCGCCACGTACCCCGGCGCGCCGGGCCCGCCGTGGAGAACCAGCACCTGCGGTCCCGAGGTTCCGTATTCGCGAAGCTGCATGCGCTCAGCCTTCGCCGCCGGGCGGACGGCCTTCGCTGGCGTTCAGGACTTTTTCCTGCGAAACCCACCCGAGAGCCCGCCGAGCAGCACCAGCGCGACGGTGAACGCACCGCCGCTGGCGAAGGGCGTGATCGCGCCGGCAAGCAGCAGCGCCGCGAGCACGACGCAGACGCCCAGGAAGAGAAGGCCCGCGAGTGTGCCGTTCATGGCTTCACGCCTCGTTCCGTGCGATGGGCGATTGTGATGGCACAGGTCTGAAGACCTGTACCACAGGTGTGCGGATCGAAGGCACAGGTCTGAAGACCTGTGCCACTGGTGTGGGTGAACGCTACCGTCGGCCTTTCGACAGCTGCCGGTAGTACTCCTCGATCAGCTTCCGGTACTCCTGCGGTACCTCGTCGGCGCCGCTGAGGAAGAGCTCCGTCGCCTCGGCGCCGAGCAGCTGCCGCGCGATCGCGTACTCGAACCGCTTGAGATCGTCCACCAGCGACTGCAGCCGCTGGATCTCCTCGACGTCCGCGTACTGACGCAGCCGGTCGAACTCGCGCATCTCGCGGATGATCGCGTCGAGGTCGCCGACGTCGACGCCGAGGCCGGTCAGGTCGCCCCGCAACGCCCGCGCGTCGGCGCCCCGCTCCCGCATCTCGCGCCGGAACTGCCGCGGGTCGAAGTCGCCGGCGTCCCCCGGCCGGCGATCCGCACCGCCCGCCGACGTCGGCGCGCCGCCGGTCTCGACCCCCAGCCGCATCCGCGGATCGGTCGTCGGCTGCCCACCGCCCTGCGCGCGCTGGTCGCTCCGCTCGCCGCCGCGCTGGCCGCCCGCCCGCTGGCCGCCTTGCGGGTTCTGCTGTCCTGGCTGTCCCTGCTGCCCCTGCTGTCCCTGCTGTCCCTGCTGTCCCTGCTGCCCCTGCTGTCCCTGCTGTCCCTGCTGCCCCTGCTGCCCCTGCTGTCCCTGCTGTCCCTGCTGCCCCTGCTGGCGCGCCCGCTCGCCGAGCGACTCCATGCCGCGCACCAGGTCGCGGGCGCGGTTCAACGCCTCGGCCGTCGGATCGGCGCGGCGCCGGCCCACGGCCGCGGCCGCCTCGGCGAGCCGCCGCTCGAGCGAGTCCAGGTCCGATCCGATCTGCTGCTCGAACGCTTCGGCGTCGGCCGGCCGGCCCTGCATCACGCCTTTCGAGTAGCGGATCTTCTCCTTGATCTTGTCGTCGCGGATCGCGTCGGCCGCCTCGCCCACCTTGCCGGCCGCCACCGGCTGCTCGCGCCGGAAGTCGGCGGCGGTGCGATCGAGCTGCCGCTCGACGTCGGCCAGCTCGCCCGCCTGCGCGTCCTTGCGCTCGATGAGCCGCTGCACGTCGGTGCCGCGGTTCGCGCTCATCCCGGACGCGAGCTGCGTGACGTCCTCCGCGACCTCGCGCTGGTCTTCGCGGAGCTGCTGCACGCGCCGGCGCGCGTCCTCGATGTTGCGCGCGAGGCGATCGGACTGCTCGCGCTGCAGCTGGTCGCCGGCCTGCCGCAGGCGCTCGAGCGCCTGCTGTGCCTCGGCCATCGCGCTCGCGTCACCGCTTGCCGCCGCCCGCCGCATGGCGTCGGCCGCCTCCTGCATCCGCCGCGCCGCCTCGGCCAAGTCTGGCCGGTCCTGCTCGCGCGACAGCCGCTCGAGCCGGCGCGCCGCCGCTTCGGTCTCGTCGGCGAGCTGCCGCTGTCGCGCGCTGCCCGCGCTCCCGCCCTGCGCGCCCTGCTGGCTGCCCGCCAGGCGCCGCTGGCGTTCGGCCTCCTGCTCCTGCCGCCGCGCCAGCTCCTTCAGGCGCTCCAGCATCTCGTCGATCTGGTTGTCGGTCTGCTGCTGCTGGCCGCGCTGGGCCGTCTCGTACTGGTTCCGAAGCTTGTCCATCTCCAGCTCGAAGAGATCGGCCAGGTCCTCGGCCTGCGGCGACTGGCCGCCGCCCCCGCCGCCCCCTTGCTGTTGCTGGGTGCTCACCCGGACATCCTGGTACGCCTCCTCGGCGCGCTGCAGGAACTGCAGCGCGCGCTGCTCGGGCGGCAGCGCGTCGCTGCCCCTGCGGGCCTGCAGGCTCGTCTCGGCCGCGCGCATCTCCTCACCTGCCTTCGCCAGGTACTCGCCGATCTTCTGCATCGCCTCGTCGCCGCCGCCCAGGCGCATCTGCATCTGCTGGACGAGCGTCTCGACCTGCTCACGCAGGTTCCCCTGCGACAGCGCGAGGAACACGAGGTTCTCGCGGTACTGGTCTGCGGTGGACGCCGCCCTGTCGCGCTCGACGTTGAACGTGGCCGAGACGATTTGCCGCTGCTGCTCCGACAGCTCGCCGGAGCCACCGGCCCCGGCGCCGCCACCTCCGCCCGGCATCCCCCCCTGCGACTCGGCCGCGCGGTAGTCCTTGCGGAACGGCCTGATCTGCAGGAAGTACATGTCGCTCGACACCGACTTCGCCCCGCGCACGGCGTCGGCGTCGGTCGCCCGTACGTAGTACGACACGACGTCGCCGGGCTCGAGCTCCAGCTCCTCGAGAAAGAACGTGTGGCCCGCGGTCACCTGCGTCTGACCGCCGCGGTAGAGGCGCACGGTCCGTTCCGCCCCGCCGTTCACCGAATACGTCAGATCGAGCCGCGCGACGCCGTAGTCGTCGTCCGCGCGCGCCTCGACGTAGACCTCTTCGACGGTGCTCGCCCGGGTGTCGCGCCCGGGCCTCACGAACGAGACCCCCGGCGGCTGGTCGGCGAGGACGTCGATCACGTACTGGGGCGACGCCGCCACGAACTGCCCCTGCGCGCTCTTCAGCTCGATCCGGTAGAAGCCGTTCTCGTCGACGACGAGGCTGCCCGTCAGCGAGCCGTCCGGCTCCACGGTCATCGGAATCATCTCCGCGTCGTCACGGACGATGCGCCCGGCGTCGGTGGGGATCGTGGACCAGGCGTGCAGCACCACCGTCGTGCCGCGCAGCGCGGCGACGTCGCCGCCCTTGTCGATCATCCGCGGCTCGAGCCCGGTGTAGGCCGGGAAGCGGAATTCCATCTCGAGGCGCTGGACGTACGGCAGGTCGGCCGCTTCGATCGTGAACACCGGCGACCGCACGCCGACCGACGCGATGAAGTAGTCGGTCGCATCGTCCACGTCGAAGATCATGCCCTCGAAGATCTCCGCGGCATCCTCGCGCACCATCGGCACGCGCTCGAACGGCGCGTTCGCGCCGCGGCGCACGTACAGCTCGGCCTCCGACGCCTCGAAGCCGATCTGCCGCGCGGTGATGGTGACGTCGGAGCCGCGCGAGACGGTGGTGTGGCCGGGCTGGACCTCGAAGCTGTAAGGCGACGCCGCCTCGACGCTGCGGGCGGGCAGGAGCGCCAACGCGGCGTGCCGGAGCCAGGCCGGCCCGACGAGGAACAGCGCGGTGGTGAACAACGCCAGCGCAGCCAGCAGGCCGGCGGCACGCCGGTAGTTGCGCCGCTCGAACTGGCGGCCGAACTCGATCGCGCGGCACTTCGACACGGCGGTCTCGACGAGCCGCGCCACCAGATCGGGCGACGCGTCGGACCGCGTCGCCAGATCCGCGTCAGCGTCCACCGCGCTCACCAGCAGCGCCTGCAGCTCGGGCTCGTGCTCCTCGACGTAGAGCGCCACCTGCTCGTCGGTCACACGCCTGAACAGCGGCCGCACGAGGAACCAGCCGACGAGCCCAGCCAGGCCGAGGTACACCACCAGGCGGAACGCGATGACGGCGCCCGGGCTGAAGCGGAGCTGCTCGAGTCCGAAGGCCGAGACCACGAACGCCACGAGGCCGGCGCCGGCCACCAGCGTGACGCCCCGCAGCGCCACCTTCAGGCGCCAGCGGTTGCGGACCTGCCGGATGGCGGTGATGAGCTCCTCCCGGTACGGCGAGGGTCGGGCGTCGTTGGTCATGGTGTTCCTCTATTATGCACAGGCAACACCTGTGGCCCAGGTCTTCAGACCTGGGCTCTGCGGCGTGACGAAATGTAGAAACTCCAGGGCCCGCCTGAAGGCGGGCACTAACGCCTGCCACGGCGGACCTCACAGGCTAGGCGATCTTCGGCAGGCGATTGGCCGCAACGGTCTCGGCGACGAACAGCAGCAACGCCGCCACGAGCAACCACCGCCAGATGCCCTGCCGCCGTTCCATCTCCGCGCGCGGGACGGCCTCCGCCGCGCCCGGCCGGCCCGCCCCCGCACCGCCGGTCACCGCCGCCACGAACTCCGCCGGATCGACCGCCGTGAGGTCCGATTCCGCCGGATCCAGGTTGGACGCGACGTCGCGGACGACCTCCCCGCCGGCGCCGGCGGTCCGAACCTCGTAGAACCCCTGCTCGGCGAGCGCGAGCAGGCCGGGACGCTCCCCCGCGTCGAGCGCCAGCCGCGTGCCGGACGGCGACACGGCCACCAAGTCGCCAGCCGCGACGCCGGCGCGCCCGCGCGGCGCCACGTCGGCGACGGCGCCCACGGTCAGCCACGCGGCCGGCGTGGCATAATCGGCCAGGTACTTGACGGCCTGGTGCACGAACGGCAGGTAGACCGGCTTAATCGCGAGGTCGCTCCAGAACGTATCGAGCGTCGAGGTCCAGAGCAGCACGCGTCCCGACCCCACGACCCGCTCGGCCAGCGCCACGTTCCCGTCGTCGAAGCGCGCGAGCACACGCCCCGCGTCGCGTAGCGCGCGGTAGCGGAAGAAGCGCGCCGCCGTGAGGTCGCCGCTGTGCGGCACGGCGAACGGCTCGAACACGGGGTGGCTGAAATCGATGTAGCCGACGGTGCCGCCGCGCCCCACCAGGCGATCGACGGGATCGCCGAAGCGGGCGGGCAGCAGGTCCGGCGCGCCCTCGGGCCAGGCCGCGCGCTCGCCGGCGGCCACGAGGAGGCCGCCGCCGCGCTCGACGAAGGCGGCCAGCGCGCGGCCCGCCGCACCCGCGGGCGGCGGCGCGTCGTTCATGACGACGACGGCGACCGCGTCGAGCTCGCGGGCCGACAGCCCGGCTGCCGGGGCGACGCGCACGGCAAATGACGGGTCGCGTCCGACGGCAAGGGCGCGCGTGAGATACAGGCTGGCCTCGGCCCTCGGCCTCGGACCCTCGAGCACGAGCACCGCCACGCCCGCCGCCGGCGACGCCACGAAATGGAACTCGTCGTCCTGAGGCAGCGCGTCCGGCGCCAGACGCACGGTGCCGCGCGTGGCGGCGGGGGGCGCGGCCACCGGATCGAAGGTCACCACGGCGGTGGCGCGCGCGCCGATGTCGACCCGTCGCCGCTCGACGACGCGGCCGCCGATCTCGAGCGACACCTGCCGCCCCTCGACGGCCTCGTCGCCGCGGTTGCTCAGGCGGCCCGACACGACGAGCCGTTCGCGGCCGCTGGAGGCATCGCGATCGACGCCGACGCCGGCGATCGTGACGTTCGCGGTCTCGTCCTCGGCGACGGAGACCGCGCGCAGCCGGGCGCCGTCGGGCAGCCGCAGCGGCTCGCTGCGGTCCCAGCCGAGCCGCTGGAAGTCGGAGATCAGGACCACCTCGCGGGCGGCCGTCTCGGACGGCTCGAGGACCGAGGTGGCGACTTTGATCGCGGGACCGAAGCGCGTCGTCCGAGCGCCGGGCTCGGCCCGGTCGATTGCCGACAGGATCGCGCCACGGTCGCCCGTCGATCGCACCGCCACCTCCACCTCGTCGTCGAAGAAGGCGAGCGTGGCGCGGTCGGCGGGTGCGAGCGCCGCGACGGCGTCGCGCGCCGCCTGCTGGGTCCGCCGCCAGTGATCCCCGTAGCGCAGGCTCGCCGAGCGATCGAGCAGGATGACCACCTCGCGCGCGCCCACGCCGGCCGCGGCGGCCAGCTCGCCGCTCGCGAGGAACGGCCGGGCGAAGGCGAACACCAGCAGCGCCAGCGCCGCGCACCGGAGGGCGAGCAGCAACCAGTGACGCACCTTCCGTCGCCGCACGGACTTGTACGGCACTTTACGGATGAACATCAGCGACGGGAACGCCACCACCTGCTTGCGCTCGCGCTGCACGAGGTGCAGGTAGATCGGCACCGCGAGGGCGGCGAGGGCGGCGAGCAGGGCTGGCGCGAGAAAGCTCATCTACCGCACCCGCATCAGGCGCTCCCGCAGCGACAGGTAGCGGAAGAGCGCGTAGTCGAGCGGCGTGGAGGTGTTGAAGAGCGCGTAGTCGATGCGGCTCTCGGTGAACAGGCGCTGGAGCGCCGCGACGTGCTCCTGCACCAGCGCGCGGTACTCCGCGCCGAGCGACTCCGGCACGACGGGCACCTTGTCGCCGCTCTCGAGGTCCTCGAAGCTCGACGGTTCTTCGTAGGGGAAGTCGATCTCCGCGGGGTCGAGCACGTGGAACACCGCCACGTCGTGCCCGCGGAACCGGAGCGGCCGGATGGCTTCGACGATGGCCTGCGGCTCGTCGTAGAGATCGGAGATGATGGCCACGATGCCGCGGCGGCGCAAACGCTCGGTGGCGCGCAGCACCGGTGCGGCGAGCTGGCCCGTCTTGCCGGGCCCGCGGCGATCGAGCGCGTGCAGCACGACCTCCAGGTGCTTGGCCGAGGCTGGCACGTAATCGAGAATCTGCTCGTCGAACGTGATCAGCCCGACGCGGTCGCGCTGCTGGTGCGAGAAGTACGTCAGCGACGCCGCGAGGTAGCGGCCGTAGTCGAACTTGGACAGGCCCCGGCTCGCGAACGCCATCGACCGTGACACGTCCAGCGCGACGACGACGTTGGCGTTGGTGTCGGCCTCGAACTGCTTGACGTAGTAGCGGTCGCTCCGGGCGAACAACCGCCAGTCCACCCGCCGGAGGTCGTCACCCGGCTCGTAGCCCCGGTGCTCGGCGAAGTCGAGCGAGAACCCGAGGTAGGGGGCGCGGTGGAGGCCGTTGATGAACCCGTCCACGACGGTGCGCGCCACCAGCTCGAGGCTCTTGATCTTCGCGAGCGTCTGCGGGTCGACGAACTGCGCGCCGCGCATCCTCGTCCGCGCGGGTTCCGCTCTCGCCATCGCGCTACATCCCCGACCGCGGCACCGGCACCAGGTGCAGGAGCTGATCGATGATCTGATCGGACGTCACGCCTTCCGACTCGGCGTGGAAGTTGGTGAGGATGCGGTGTCTCAGCACCGGATGTGACAGGCCGCGGATGTCGTCGAAGTTCACGTGGTAGCGCCCGCTGGTGATGGCGCGGGCCTTCGCGCCGAGGATCAGGTACTGCGCCGCGCGGACGCTCGCGCCGTAGGACACCCACTTCTCGACGAAGTCGGGCGCACCTTCCTTGCCCTTCCGGCTGCGACGCACCAGCTCGAGCGCGTAGCGCATCACCGGCTCGGACACCGGCACCTTCCGGACCAGCCGCTGGAACGCCACGAGGTCGGCGCCGCTCACGACCGGCTCGAGCACCTGCTCCTGCACGGCGGTCGTCGTCCGCAGGACCACCAGCTCCTCGTGCTCCGGCGGGTGGTCGATGATGATGTGGAACATGAAGCGATCGAGCTGCGCCTCGGGCAGCGAATACGTGCCCTCCAGCTCGATCGGATTCTGCGTGGCGAAGACGTAGAACGG
>Ga0326597_10010339_pt1 | contig 12447 bp, 9 predicted proteins | sample RVTome_12_FD_203789 | JGI IMG/M metagenome (GOLD analysis project Ga0326597, IMG submission 203789) | Soil microbial communities from uranium-contaminated site in the Upper Colorado River Basin, Wyoming, United States - RVT100D185 | ecosystem: Environmental > Terrestrial > Soil > Contaminated >... | reverse complement strand
TTCGGAATGAGCGGACTGATCCAGGCCGGTGATTTCTTCTTCACGGGAAACCCGCAGACCCATGGTTGCCTTGAGAATCAGGAGGATGATCGTGGTAACGGCGGCAGCGTAAGCAGCGGCGGCTGCGATCCCGACCAGCTGAACCCAGAATTGATGAAAATTGCCTGTAATCAAGCCGCTGGCGCCGACGGTGGCGAAAACCCCGGTCGCCAGGGCGCCGAAGGCTCCACCGAGGCCGTGGATGCCAAAAACGTCCAGGGAGTCGTCGTAGTGGAATTTATGTTTGAGCATGACTCCGCCGTAGCAGACCGCTCCGCCCATCAGACCCATGACGATGGCCCAGCCGGGGGTGACGAAACCGGCGGCGGGGGTAATGGTCACCAGGCCTGCGACGATGCCTGAGGCGATGCCTAAAGCGCTGGGTTTGCCGGCCAGCAGCCACTCAAGAAGCATCCAGGAAAGTGCGGCGGCCGCGGCAGCGGTCTGGGTGGTGGTGAAGGCCAGGGCGGCGCTACCGCCGGCCGTGAGGGCGCTGCCGGCATTGAAGCCGAACCAGCCGACCCAGAGCAGGCCTGCACCCAGGAGGGTCATCGGCAAGTTATGGGGGGCCATCCGTTCATGGGGGAACCCGATACGTTTGCCGAGGAAGATTGCCAGCAGGAGAGCCGAGATGCCGGAAGAGAGATGAACAACTGTACCGCCGGCAAAGTCGAGAGCGCCAAGTTCCAGTAGCCAGCCACCTTCACCCCAGACCCAATGAGCAAGGGGATCGTAAACCAGTAGGCTCCAGAGGAGAATGAAAACACAGTAAGTGGAGAACTTCATGCGGGCTGCTACCGCGCCGGAAATCAGCGCCGGGGTGATAATGGCGAACATGCCCTGAAACATGACGAAGGCATAAGTCGGAATGGTGCCGGTAACGGAATCGGGCGTGATGCCGCACAAAAAGATGTTTTTCAAACTGCCGATAAAAGGTCCGGCGCCGCCAAAGGCCAGTGAGTAGCCGACGACCACCCACTGGACGCCGATGATGGCCAAGGCGGCAAAGGTGTGCATGGTGGTGGAAAGAACGTTCTTGGCGCGGACCATGCCGGCGTAAAAGAGCGCCAGCCCCGGCAGCATGAGCAGGACCAATGCCGAAGATATGAGCATCCAGGCGGTGTCGCCTGCGTTGATCCCTTCGGCTGCCAGCCCGGCTGACGGAATTATGGTCAGACCCAGGGCCACGAGCATAAGGGACAATAGTGACTTGCGATTCATGGTTCTCCACCTCCGATGGGAAATGTGTTGGGCTGCCGGTGCGAAGGACAGCGGATTTAAAGAGATTACAGGGAAAGCAAGGCGTGTGCCAGGGCTCGGAGGGCCGATTTTGGGGGATTTGTGAGGGATGGAAGGGATTTGCTGCCCAAATTAAAAGCAGCGGTGCCTGTTGAATAGGCGTTTTTGATGGCGTTGCAAAAATTCACCAACTGCTGCGTTGCTGCAATGGCTCTCGTCACTGCGGCGTGCCTGAGCACGCCTCATTCCTCGACAATTGCGCGCCTTGCATTTGGCGCTTTTTGCTTAGCCATTCACTCATTGGCTTTCTAGCGAAAGCATCGTTGTTGGTATGAAATGCGAAACGCCCCTGTCATTGCCAGGGGCGTTGTCGATCAGGGGCGGGTTTTCAGAGTGTTTCGATCCAGCCGTGGGGATCGGGCAGGCGTCCGTACTGGATGCCGGTCAGGGCGTCGTAAAGCCGCAGGGTCAGAGGCCCTGGTTGGCCGTTGCCCAGGGTCACGGTGCGCTCCCGATAGGTGAATTGGCCGACGGGGCTGACTACGGCGGCCGTTCCGGTGCCGAAGGCTTCGCTGAGCCGGCCGTTGCCGGCGCCGTCGAGGATTTCGTCGACGCTCAGGGCCCGTTCCTCGACCGTTATGCCCATTTCCTGGGCAAGGGTGAGGATGGACCGTCGGGTAATGCCGTCGAGGATGGAGCCGTTCAGGGGAGAGGTGATGATTTTGTCATCATGGACAAAGCAGATGTTCATGCTGCCGACTTCTTCCACATATTTGCGGTGCACGGCATCGAGCCACAGTACTTGGTCGAAGCCCAGCGCATCAGCCTCTTTGGCGGCCAGCAGGCTGGCGGCATAATTTCCGCCGGTTTTGGCCTCGCCGGTGCCGCCGGGGGCGGAACGGATGTATTGATCGCTGATCCAGATGCGGACCGGTTTGAAGCCGCCCTTATAGTAGGTTCCGACCGGCGAAAGGATGATGTAGCAATAATACTGTTCGCTCGGTTTGACGCCCAGCACCGGTTGGGTGGCAATCATGGTCGGTCGGATATAGAGGCTGGTGCCTTCGCTGCGGGGCACCCAGTCGGCTTCCAGGCGAATCAGCGTCTTGAGGGAATCGAGGAGGAACGACTCGTCGACCTCGGGCATGCACAGACGCCGGGCGCTGCGGTTGAAACGGGTGAAATTGTCCCGGGGGCGGAACAGGGCGATGGAGCCGTCCTGTCGGCGGAAGGCCTTGAGCCCCTCGAAAATTTCCTGGGCATAGTGGAAAACCAGGGCGGCGGGATCGAGGGTGAAGGGGCCGTACGGTTTAATGCGTGGTGAATGCCAGCCCCGGCCGGCGGCGTATTCCATGAGGAACATGCGATTGGTGAAGTTCTGGCCGAAGGTCAGTTGGGATTCGTCCTGGCAAGGCAGTTTGTTCTCGGCCAGCGGCTCTATCCGGATGTCCATGAGATTTATCTCCGATCCTTGTGTCCCGTGCGGTGCCGAATCATTGCAGTTGTTTAGCACATCGAACCCCGGGTAGGCAAGGGGTATAACGGGGTCGGGTGGTTCCGCGGTCAGGGGAATGTGGTCATTTCGCTTCCGGGATTCAGGTTCTATTTCAGAAGACGCAGGTTCAGCGGATAGTGATATTCTTCACCATTTTTGCACTTGATCGCGCCGATGACGATCAAAATGAAGTTGAACACCGCCAGTAAAATCAAGATCGGAATGCCGATGAGGATGAAGATGAGCGCCGACGCTGCCATGGCGTAGATGCTGATGCTGATCTGAAAGTTAACCGCTTCCTTGCCGTGCAGGTCGACCTGGGGGTAGCGATCTTTCAGGAACAGCCAGATCGCCAGCGGGCCGAGAAGGTTGCCGACCAGTACGCAACTGAAGGGATAACTGAGGGGCAGCATGTAGCCGGCCAGGGCGCTGAGGTGGCAGAACATGGCCCAGTTGCTTTCGCGGGCATCGGCCGGGCGGGTTGCGTTTTCCATGTCGCGGTCTCCTGTTTGCGTGCCGGCGATTCAACTTTGATGCTTTCGCAAGAAAGCAAAAAGAGTGAATGGCTAAGCAAAAAGCGCCAAATGCAAGGCGCGCAATTGTCGAGGAATGAGGCGTACTTAGTTACGCCGCAGTGACGAGAGCAATTGCAGCAACGCAGCAGTTGGTGAGTTTTTGCGACGCCATCAGTTTTCCAGGCCGAGAAAGGCCAAGGTCGATTCCAGGGTCAGATTGACGATTTGCTCGTTGGCGATGCCGGCCTGGCGCGCTTCGGCCAGGGCCTGGTCGAGTTGCCCCACTCCCTGGGCGATATGGGCGTCGCTGCCGAGGGCCACCGGGGCGCCGTATTCCGCGCAGAGCCTGGCCAGGAGCCGACAGTTGTCGGCGCTGCCTGCTCGGCTGACGGTAAAGGAGGAATTGTTGATTTCCAGGGCGGTGCCGGTGGCGGCGGCATGTCGGGCGACGGCCCGGTAGTCGACCGGGTAGGCCGGGTTGCCCGGATGGCATATGACATTGACCTGAGGCATGTCCATAACCGTCAGCAGGGTCCGGGTGTTGTCCTCCTGGCCGCGGCCGGGATAACCGCTGTCGGGATGGAAGCCGGCCAGGACAAGGTCCAGGTGGGCAAGCTGGTCGACGGTCAGGTCGAGGCGGCCGTCGGTGATGATATTGGCTTCGATGCCCCGCAGGATGCGGACGCCGCAGATGTTTTGCGGGACGAAGCGCAGCGCCTGGAAGTGATAGAGATGCGGGCCGCCGGGCAGGGCAGGGCCGTGATCGGTCATTCCGACCGCGCGCAACCGGCGCCGGGCGGCTTCGGCGGCGATTTCGTTGATAGTGCTGTAGGCATGGCCGGAAGCAACGGTATGAACATGCAGGTCGGCTTCGGGCCCGGGCGGGGTCGGCATGGATCTGGATCCTTTCGGCGGATGCTGCGGCGTAAAAGAGGAGGGCTTGATGCTACCATAAAAATCCAGCAGGTGTTAGCCCGGATTACTCCCGCCGCGGCCTTGGGTATGGATGTCCGCCGTGCTGAGTCACGGTCCTATCGCAAGCCTCCCGGTGGACCGGGCCTGTCGGCATGCCCTTTGCGGAAAAGGTTGTTGGGGCAGGGTTTTCTGTGCTAGTATCACTCTTTTTAGAGCTCTCGGAGGTTACGGAATTTGTGGCCTCCCAAAATGGCATCGACGACAACAATAAACAAATAATTATAAAGACAATAGATGGATCGCGATACCCTGTTAGGCTCTGTCAGTCGCCCCTCCCGCTACCTGGGCGGGGAGCTCGGCAGCATCAAGAAAGATCCCGCGACTGTTGCGGTTACCTGTGCCCTGGCTTTTCCCGACGTTTACGAAGTCGGAATGAGCCATCTCGGGCTGCCGGTGCTCTATCATGTCCTCAACCGGCTGGACTGGGTGGCGGCGGAGCGGGTTTACGCTCCCTGGCCGGACATGGCCGAGCAACTGCAGAGCCATGGCCTGCCCCTGACGTCCCTGGAAACGGAACGCCCGCTGGCGGAGTTCGACCTGATCGGCTTCACGCTCCAGTACGAGCTCAGTTACAGCAATGTGCTGGCCATGCTGGAACTTGCCGGCATTCCCCCGCGGCGCGCGGCCCGGAGCGAAACTGCTCCCCTGGTCGTGGTCGGCGGCCCCTGCGCCCTCAATCCCGAACCCCTGGCCGATTTCATCGACTGCGCCGTCATCGGCGACGGAGAGGAAGTCATCGTCGAATTGTGCGCCGCGGTGCGGGCGGCCAGGGAGGCCGGCGAAACGAAAAGCGCCTTACTGGAACGACTCGCGGCCATCGAGGGGATCTATGTCCCGTCGCTGTCCGAGGTTGCCTGGTTGGCCGACGGCACTATTGCCGCCATCCGCTATCGGGGCGAAGTGGGCGGCAAGGTGCGGCGACGGGTGGTGGCCGACCTGGACGAAGCGGCCTGCCCGACCAACCCGATCCTGCCTTTCATGAATACGGTGCACAACCGGGTGGCGGTGGAGATTGCCCGCGGCTGCACCCGCGGTTGCCGTTTCTGCCAGGCCGGGTTCATTTGCCGGCCGGTGCGGGAGCGCAGCCCCGGACGGATTGTCGACATCATCGAAGAATCCCTGTCCCGCTCGGGCTACGAAGAAGTGTCCCTGCTGTCCCTGTCCACCGGCGATTACACCTGTATCGAGCCGCTACTTCGAAAACTGATGAAGCGCTACCAGGAAGAGCGGGTGGCGGTGTCCCTGCCCAGCCTGCGGGTCGGTTCCCTGACCCCCGACCTGATGGAAGAAATCAAAAAGGTCCGCAAGACCGGATTCACCCTCGCGCCCGAGGCGGGCAGCGAGCGCCTGCGCCAGGCGATCAACAAGGGCATCACCGAAGAGGACCTGCTGGAAACGGCCCGAAATGCTTTTGGCCTCGGCTGGCGGGTCATCAAGCTCTATTTCATGATCGGCCTGCCGACGGAAAGGGCAGAGGACATTTCGGCCATCGTCGACCTGGCGGCCCGGGTCAAGCGCGTCGGCAAAGGCACCCCCGGGGGCGCCGATGTCAACGTGGCGGTTTCGACCCTGGTGCCCAAACCCCATACCCCTTTTCAGTGGGAGCGGCAGATCGGCATCGACGAAACTCTCGCTCGTCAGGATGTGCTTCGGCAGGGGCTGCGCGCCCGCAAAATGCGCCTGAAATGGCACGAGGCTCAACTTTCCTTCATGGAGGGGGTCTTCGCCCGCGGCGACCGGCGCCTGGGCGCGGTACTGGAACGGGCCGTCGCTCTCGGATGCCGTTTCGACGGCTGGCGCGAGCATTTCCGTTTCGACCTCTGGCGCCAGGCTTTTGCCGACTGCGACATCGATCCCGCCTGGTATCTGCGGGAACGGAAGGAAGACGAAGTCCTGCCCTGGGATCACATCGATTGCGGCTTGTCCCGGGATTTTCTCCTCGCCGAAAGGCGTAAATCCCGCAGCGGCGACTATACCCCGGACTGCCGCGGCGGAGCTTGCTGCCACTGCGGTGTCTGCGATTTCGACCGGGTGCGGGTCCGCTGCGTCGAAAAGGATGAGAGCCCGCCGACGGTCCTTTCGGTCGAACAACTATCCGCCGAAGGGGAACAGGCCGTTGAAGAAGAGCTCTGCAAGATTCGCCTGCGGGTGCGAAAAGCCGGGCGGGCACGCTTTGTCGGCCATCTCGAATTCATGACCCTGTTTCACCGGGCGGTACGTCGCGCGCGGATTCCGGTGCGGTTTTCCGCCGGGTTTCATCCGGCACCGCAGATTTCCTTTCCCGATGCGTTGCCGACGGGGGTGGAGAGCGATGCGGAGATCATCGATCTGAAGCTGCGACAGGCAGTATCGGCCGAGACCCTGGCAGCGGCTCTCAATGCCGAGTTGCCGGAGGGGTTTGCCGTGCTCCACGCCGAGCAGGTTCCCTGGAAGACTCCGGCGCCTTCCGTCTGTATCACCGAAACGGTCTACCGTCTGCCCCTCGACAACAGTGCCCCGGCCGACCTGGTGGATCGCCTGCGAGCCTTTCTGGACGCCGGACAGGTGCCGATGCAGCGGCTCAAAAAAGGCCGGGAAGAGACCGTCGATCTGCGATCCGGGGTTCTCGACCTGCGGCTGGCCGACGGATTTTTGTGGCTTACGCTGGCCCGGGGTAATCCGGTCCAGTTGGCGACCCACCTGCTCGACCTGCCGGTGCTTCAGTCCGGGGAGAGGGTGGCGGATTTGAAGATCCGCAAAGTCGCGGTGCAGCTCGTCGTGCAGGGAGAAAGTTGACGGGCTAGCCAGCTCTCGGGAGATGGCTCAATATCCCGAACCCGACAGTTTTTCGGAAGAATACCCTCTGGCGCTTTGGCGATAATCCATTATTATTTTTGGGTTGAAATCCTCCCGGCCGGCTAGGGGAGTTTTGGCCTGTCCCAGAGAAAAGTTAGTAAATTTAATTGGTTATATAAATACACATTCCATGGAGACCCTATGACCAAGGAACTGGTCATCAACACCACTTCCCATGAAACCCGGGTCGCCCTGCTGGAAAACAGCCATATTGCCGAGCTTTACATCGAGCGTGTCCGGGAAAGAGGCATCGTCGGCAATATCTACAAGGGGCGGGTGATTCGCGTACTGCCTGGCATGCAGGCGGCATTTGTCGATATCGGGCTGGAAAAGGCCGCTTTTCTCTACGTCGCCGACGTGCTCGACGAGATGAAAGCGGTCGAACGCTTTATCAATGAGGGCGATAATGGCGAACCTCCCGGTGAAGGGGAGGGCCGCGGGGCTCCCGTCCTGCCGCCCATTGAGGACCTGCTGCAGGAAGGGCAGGAGGTCCTGGTGCAGATAGCCAAGGAGCCGATCGGCACCAAGGGCGCCCGTATCACCTCTCATATTTCCTTGGCCGGTCGGCACCTGGTCTATATGCCGACGGTGGATCACGTGGGGATTTCGCGGCGCATCGAAAACGAGGAAGAAAAGGAACGGCTGCGGGAATTGATTGAAAAGATCAAGCCCGAAGGATCGGGATTCATCGTGCGGACCGCCTCTGAAGGCAAGGCCGAGGAGGATCTGGTTGGGGATCTGAAGTTCCTTTCCGGCTTGTGGCAGGAGATCTGCTCCCTCAAGCTCAGGAATCCGGCTCCCTGCCTCATCTATTCGGATCTCGACGTCATCAGCAAGGTGCTGCGCGACATCCTGTCCGAGGATGTGCGGCGCATCGTGGTCGACAGCAAATGGGAATACGACAAGATTCTCTGTTTCATCGAAACCTTCATGCCGAACCTCAATTTCACTATCGAGCTTTACCAGGAGGTCGAACCTGTTTTCGACGCCTTCGGCCTGGAGGTGGAGATCTCCCGGGCTCTCGGCCGCAAGGTGTGGCTGAAGAGCGGCGGCTACATCATCATTGAGCAGACCGAGGCGCTGACCTCCATTGATATCAATACCGGCCGCTATGTCGGCAAGCACAACCTGGAGGATACGATCCTCAAGACCAATCTCGAAGCGGTCAAGGAAGTGGCCTTCCAGCTCAGGCTGCGCAACATGGGGGGGCTGATCGTCATCGATTTCATCGATATGGAAAAGGAAGCCCACCGTGAGAAGGTCCATTCGGCCCTCGAGGATGCCCTGAAGGGGGACCGGGCAAAGTCCAACATCCTGAAGATTTCCGAACTCGGCCTGGTCGAAATGACCCGCAAGCGGGTGCGCGAGAACCTGACCCGTACCCTGTGCGAGCCCTGTCCCTATTGCGAGGGCAAGGGATATGTGAAAAGCCGTGTCACCATGGTCTACGAAATTTTCCGCCATTTGCGGCGGGAGATCGCCAATCTTGTCGGCCACCAGGTGACCCTGCTGGTGCACCCCGATATCGCTTCTTTCATCTGCGACGAGGAACGGTGCGAAATCGACGAACTTGAAACCCGGTTCGGCAAGCAGATTGCCATTACCGCCCGGTTTGACTATCATATAGAACAGTTCGAAATTGTCGCCAGCTGACCCGTTTCAGGGTGGATTGAAGAGTGTTTTTTGCTTGACAGTCGCCGGGGTGGTGGTTATATTGCTCGTTCTGTAAAACAACAATGATGAGAGTGAGGTGAATGCGGATGTACGCGGTGATCAAGACCGGAGGGAAACAATACAAAGTATCCGAGGGCGACCTGTTGAAGGTCGAGAAAATCGAAGGCGCGGTAGGTGATTCTATTGAGCTGAACGAAGTCCTCATGGTCGGCGGAGAAGAGGTAAAAATCGGAACACCTCTATTGCCTGGAGCGAAAGTCACGGCGCGGATAGAGCAGCAGACCAAGGATAAGAAGGTTCTGGTGTTCCACGCCAAGCGACGCAAAGGCTATCGCAAGACCTATGGACACCGTCAGCCCATCACCCGTCTGAAGATTACGGGCATCGAGGCATAAAGGCTTTCTGGCCGGAAAGGGCCCCTTTCCCGAGTCAGAGATGCAATAGTTTCATCCGGCGAATTCGGATGAGCAAGAAGGAGGTTTTCCCATGGCACATAAGAAAGCCGGTGGCAGTTCAAGGAACGGTCGCGACAGCGCGGGCAAGCGTCTTGGCGTGAAGCGCTACGGCGGCCAGCAGGTGACTGCGGGATCGATTCTGGTCCGGCAGCGCGGCACTACCATTCATCCCGGCAGCAACGTCGGTTGCGGCAAGGATTATACCCTGTTCGCTCTCATCGACGGGGTTGTGAAGTTCGAACGCAAGGGTAAAGACAGGAAAAAGGTCAGCGTTTACGCGGCCTGATGCAACCCGAGCGTTGGTACCGTTGGTATAGATTGAAGCCCGAGGTCCTTTGAGGAGCGTCGGGCTTTTTTCGTATAATAGCTCCCTCCCCCAGCGGGGGAGGGTTGGGGAGGGGGCGCTTGAGTCCAGGTGCCGATTTCCCCCCTCCCAGCCTCCCCCCTCCGGGGGAAGGAGAAGGTTTCCCAGCCGCTTTCTGGCTGGGTTGGAGACTGGATACCGCACATGCAGTTTATTGATGAAGTAAAAATTAATGTCAAGGCCGGCGACGGCGGCCGTGGCTGCCTGTCTTTCCGCCGGGAAAAATTCATTCCCCTGGGCGGACCGGACGGCGGCGACGGCGGCGACGGCGGCAGCGTCATCTTCCAGGTGGACGAAGGGTTGGGTACCCTGCTCGATTTGCGCTACAAGGTTCATTGCAAGGCCGAGCGCGGCAGCCACGGCATGGGTAAAAACCGGCACGGCAAAAACGGGGAAGACCTGGAGATCCGGGTGCCGCCGGGGGTGCTGGTTTACGACTGGGAGAGCGGCGAGTTGCTGGCGGACCTAAAGGAACGGGGCCAGCGCTTCGTCGCAGCCCAGGGTGGCCGGGGTGGCCGGGGCAATGCCCGTTTCGCCAGCAGCACCAACCGGGCGCCGCGGCATGTCCAGCCCGGCCTGCCGGGCGTGGAGCGGTGGCTGCGTCTGGAGCTGAAGCTGCTGGCCGACGTCGGCCTGGTCGGTATGCCCAACGCCGGCAAATCGACCCTGATCTCCGCGGTTTCCGCCGCCCGGCCGAAGATTGCCGACTATCCCTTCACCACACTGGTGCCGAATCTGGGAGTGGTGCGCTACGGCAGTTTCCAGAGCTACGTCGTGGCCGACATCCCCGGCCTGATCCAAGGGGCCAGCGAAGGGCACGGCCTCGGCATCCGTTTTTTGCGCCACATCGAACGCACCGACCTGTTTTTGCACCTGGTGGACCTGTCCGACCTGCAGCCGGTCGCCGCCCTGGAACAATTCGACGCCATCAACCTGGAGCTGGAAAAGTTCAATCCCCGCCTGTTGGAAAAACCCCAGTTGGTGGTGCTGACCAAGACCGATATCACCGAAGTGCGGGAGGGTATCCCCGAGGTCCGGCGGATTTTCGAACAACGGGGTTATCGCACCCTGGTCGTTTCGGCGGTCACCGGCGAGGGAGTGCCCGAACTGGTAACCACTGTCGGGGGGGAGCTGGAGCGGCTTCGTCGCGGGGGCGAGTCGGACGAGTGAAAAGTCCAAGTTCTTTTCACCACTCGTTCGCTCCGCTCACTAGAGAACACAGAGAACACAGAGGACACAGAGAAAACCCTGAGATTAAAAGAATTTCTCTGTGTCCTCTGTGAGCTCTGTGGTGAAAGCTTTGGATCTTGGTTTACAGGATTTACGGGATCAGGATCAAGCCCGCGGTATATTTGCCCTCCCTGCTTGACAGACTGTTTGGCGGGCAGGTAATATTCCCGCCGGTTTTTCAGGAATTATCGATAGTTAATTTCGCTTAGGGTATACTTTCCGCACAACGGATCAGGTCATGCGCAAAGAGCTTGTCGCTCAGGTCAAACGGGTGGTGGTCAAGGTCGGCAGCGGGGTCATTTTCGGTCGCGACGGCGTCGATCTGGCCAACATCAGGGCTATATCCGACGATATCTGCCGCCTGGCCGGCGACGGTTACGAGGTGCTGCTGGTTACTTCCGGTGCCGTGGCGACGGGCAAGGGGGATCTCGGCATAGTCGGCCGGCCGCCGACCATTGCCCTCAAACAGGCGGCGGCGGCTATCGGTCAGAGCCGTTTGATGCGTTTTTACAAGGAAGCTTTTCGCGCTCACGACCGACGGGTGGCGCAGATCCTGCTGACCCGGGACGATCTGGCCAACCGGAAGCGGTTTCTCAATGCCCGCAACACCCTGATGACGCTGCTCGAATACGGCGTCACGCCGATCATCAACGAGAACGATACCGTTGTGGTGGACGAGATCCGTTTCGGCGACAACGATAACCTTTCGGCGCTGATCACCAACCTGGCCGAAGCCGAACTGCTGGTGATCCTGTCTGACGTCGACGGCCTGTTCGACTGCAACCCCAAAGAGAATTCCCATGCCCGGCTGATGCCGCTGGTCGAACAGATCACCCCGGAAATCGAAGCCATGGCCGGGGGGGTCGATTCCGAGGTCGGCACCGGCGGCATGGCCAGCAAGATCGAAGCCGCCAAAAGGGCCACCCTCTATGGCGTCGGCACGGTGATCGTCAACGGCCGGTTGTCCGGCGCGCTGCCCCGGGTGCTGGCCGGCGAGGAACTCGGCACCTGGTTCCGGGCCGTGCCGGACCGGCTCAAGGCCCGAAAGCACTGGATCGCCTTTACCAAGAAAACCCAGGGGACGCTGTTCGTCGATGAGGGCGCCCGACGGGCCTTGCTGGAGAAAGGCAAAAGTCTTCTGCCCTCCGGGGTGACCCGCCTCGAAGGCCCTTTCGAGCGGGGGGACGCGGTAAGGATCTGCGATCTCGACGGTCGGGAGCTGGCCAAGGGCGTCATCAACTATTCGCAGCAGGAACTCGCCCTGATCATGGGCCGCAATTCGGCAGATATCGAACCGATTCTCGGCTATAAGTATGGGGACGAAGTCGTTCACCGGGACAACCTGGTGCTCAAGATTTAATGGCGTCGCAAAAAGTCCGCCCTGCGGCGTTACGGCGGTTTTTCAGGATCTTGACATACTGGATGTATGCCTTCGCCCCTGAAAAACCACCAAGCCTTGCAGGACGAAATTTTTGCTTAGCCATCCTGCGGATTTAGTGAAAAGAGTGAATGGCTAAGCAAAAAGCGCCAAATGCAAGGCGCGCAATTGTCGAGGAATGAGGCGTACTCAGGTACGCCGCAGTGACGAGAGCAATTGCAGCAACGCAGCAGTTGGTGAGTTTTTGC
>Ga0326597_10010338_pt1 | contig 12447 bp, 11 predicted proteins | sample RVTome_12_FD_203789 | JGI IMG/M metagenome (GOLD analysis project Ga0326597, IMG submission 203789) | Soil microbial communities from uranium-contaminated site in the Upper Colorado River Basin, Wyoming, United States - RVT100D185 | ecosystem: Environmental > Terrestrial > Soil > Contaminated >... | reverse complement strand
CTCTTCCTTCCGCCTTCCGCCTTTCGCCTTTCGCCTTAGACTCGCCTCCGTCATAATCGCGTAAATGTACTTGCTCGAGCACGATGCGAAGACCCTCCTCGCCCGCGAAGGCGTTCCGGTTCCGGCCGGCTGCCTGATCGACAGCGCAAAGGCGGTGGCGACGACGCCGCTGCCGACGGCTCCTTGGGTCGTGAAGGGCCAGATCGCCGCCGGCGGGCGCGGCAAGGCGGGCATCATCCGCAAGGCAGACACCATCGAAGAGCTGCACGAGCACGCGGAAGCGATACTCGGCATGACGGTGAAGGGCCGGCGCGTCGGTGAGGTGCGCGTCGAGCAGAACGTCGGCCCCGCCGAGGAAGCTTACATCGCCCTGCTCCTGGACGCGGCAGCGGGCGGCGTGCGCGTCATCGTGTCAGCGCAGGGAGGCATGGACGTCGAAGCGCTGCCGCCGGAGAACATCCGGGCGGAGACCGTGGACGCCGATCACGCGGCATTGCGCGCGTGCCTGAGTCGCCTGACACACGACCTGCCGGTGGCCAAGGCAGCGGCGCTGCGCGCGGCCGGAGCCGGACTCGCGCGCCTTTTTCTGGAGCGCGAGGCGGTTCTGATCGAGGTCAATCCGCTGTTCGTGAAGAGCGACGGCACCTGGATCGCGGGCGACGCCAAATTGGTCACCGACGACGGCGCCCTGCCGCGCCAGCCCGCACTGCGCGCGCTGCTCGAAGAACGTTCCACCGCGTACCCGGAAGCCGCGCTCAAGCTCGAGCACGGCTGCGATTACGTCGTCGTAGACCCGCAAGGCGAGATCGGGCTGCTCACCACCGGCGCCGGGCTGTCGATGATGCTGATCGACGAGTTGCGCGCCGCCGGGCTGAAGCCGTACAACTTCCTCGACGTGCGCACCGGCGGGTTGCGCGGTGAGACGGCGCGGCTCGTCAACGTGCTCAAGTGGATCAGCGCCGGGCCCCGGGTGCGGGTGCTGCTGGTCAACATCTTCGCCGGAATCACCGATCTCGACGAGTTCTCGCGGCTGCTGGTCGAGGCGCTCGCACAGGTGCCGGAGCTCAAGGTGCCGACGGTGGCGCGCCTCGTCGGCAACGGGCTGCCCGCAGCGCGCGAGGTGCTGGAGAAGGCCGGCATCCACCTCTACACCGACCTCGACGAGGCGCTTGCTGAAGTACGGCGGCATTTGACGGGACACTAATCACGCATTTTGAAAACCAGTCCGCGCATCGACCGCACCACACCGGTCATCGTCCAGGGCATCAGCGGCCGCGCCGGGCGGCTGCACAGCCGGCTGATGAAGGAGTACGGCACGAACCTGGTGGGGGGCGTGTCGCCGAGGACCGACGCGCGGGAAATCAACGGGATCCCGATATTTGGCGACTGCCGAAGCGCGGTGGAGGCAACCGGTGCCACGACTTCGGTCGCGCTGGTCGGCGCCATGCAGCTGCTCGAAGCCGTGCGGGAAGCGATCGCGGCGGGCATCCGCTATATCGTCACACCGACCGAGGGCGTGCCCGTGCACGACGCGTTGCGGGCCTGGCACCTCGTGCGCGAGGCCGGCGCCATCTGGATCGGCGGCTCGACGCCGGGGATGGCGATCGCAGGCGAGGCCAAGCTCGGCTTTCTGCCCGATGCGTCGCTCGTGCCGGGGCCGCTCGGGCTGATGTCGAAGTCGGGCACCTTGTCGTACGAGGCGGGCTATCGCCTCGCGCGCCGCGGCGTCGGCACCTCGGTCTGGGTGGGCGTCGGCGGCGACCCGGTGAAGGGCACGTGCTTCGCCGACCTCGTGCCGTTCTACGCCGCGGACCGCGAGACCCGGGCGCTGCTCATCATCGGGGAGATCGGCGGCCACGAGGAGGAGGATTTCGCCGCCGCGCTCGCCGCGCAGGGGTTCGCCAAGCCGGTGTTCGCATTGATCGCCGGCAAGAGCGCGCCGGAAGGCGTCACCATGGGCCATGCCGGCGCCCTCACGCATGGCAGCCACGGCACGTACCCCGCCAAGCGTGCGGCGCTCGAGGCTGCGGGCGCATCGGTCTTCGGCTCAATCAATGAGATGGTCGATGGCGTCTGCGGGCGCCTGCAGAAAGATTGACGGTCCAAAATCATTTTTCTTCTCGGGAACCTGCCGTGCCCTCAGCGCCGGCTGTTGCCGTATTCCAGCCGCAGCTCGACGCTGTAGCGGAAGCGGTCGGCCGGATAGATGCTCAGCGTCACCTCGAACACGCGCTCGTTGTCGTCGAGGTAGTGCCGCAGAATCTCCAGCCCCGAGGCCCCCGCCTGCACCTTGAGCGCACGCGCGGCCACGGCGGGAATCGCGACCGCGCCGATCTCCTGGCGTACCTTGATGGTCTTGATGCCGTAGCGTTGCTCGATCAGGGAGTAGATCGGCACGCGTTTCTTGCCGACGTCGGCTGCCGCCGCGCCATAAGCCGAATCGATGTAGACCTGTTTCCAGGCGATCGGCTCGCCGGAATTCATTGAGCGCACCGCCTCGATCAGCCGCCACGCATGGCCCGGGTCGGGACCGGGCAGCGGAGTGAGCGCCTCGCTGGCCTTGACCGTGCTGCGGCGCACGACCGTAAGCCTGGTGTTCTTGACGTATTCCCACAGGTCGGGGATCGCGTCCATCGCCTGCACGTAGCGCGACGCGACCTGGGCCGACTGAATGCGCGTGCCGAGACCCTGGTGGCGCGAGACGAGGCCCAGGGCCTGCAGGATCCGGATCGCCTCGCGCACCGTGTGCCGGCTCACGCGGTAGCGCGCGCAGAGATCCGCCTCGCTCGGCAGCAGGCTGCCGACCGCGTAGGCGCCGCTGCCGATCGCCTGCGAGATCTCGTCGGCCAGCACCGCGTAGCGCGGCTTGCGCGGCTCGCCTGGCACTTTGCCCTCGTTACGGATTTCCGGCATGGTTGAACGGTCCCCGGACGGCGGCTTCCTCACGATCAGATCAGCCCTCGCGCGATGCCGCCGTCCACCAGTATCGACTGGCACGTCACATAGCTCGTCTTGTGCGAGGCGAGAAACACCACCATCGGCGCGATTTCCTCCGGCTTGCCGAACCGGCCCATCGGGATCTCGCGCGTGAATTCCTCGGCGATCTTCTCCGGCGGCACGCCGCGCTCCTTCGACAGTTTCTCGATTCGCGTCGTCCACAATGAAGTGAGGGTGCGGCCCGGCGAGACCGAGTTGACGCGGATGTTGTACCGCTGGAACTCGGCCCCGAGCGTCTTCACCAGCGCAATGAGCCCCGCCTTGTGCACGTTCGACACCACCTGGTGCGGATACGGCATGCGCGGGCCCGCCGCGCCGAGGATCACGATACGCCCGGCTTTCGATCGCTTCAGCGCCTCGAGCGCGGCGCGAATGACACGCACCGTGCCCATCACGTTGAATTCGTAGTTCGCGTACCACGCCGCGTCGTCAAGCTCCTCGAAGAGAGAGCGCTGGCTGCCGCCGACGGCGGAAACCAGGATGTCGAGCCAGGGCGCTTCTTTTTCGAGCCAGGCGCCGAGCTTTGCAACATCGCCGGCCTTCGTCACGTCCGCCGTGTGCCAGCGCACCGGCCGCCCGCTTGCGCGTCCGATCTCCTGCGCGGCGTGCTCGAGCTTCTGCTCGTTGCGCGAGACGATGAGGACCTCGGCGCCTTCTTCCGCCAGCGCCCTGGCGCTTTCGTAGCCGATCCCTTCGCTCGCGCCCACCACGAGCGCGGTTTCACCCTTGATGCCGAGATCCATTGATTACCCGACGACTAAGAAATGCGCGATCCGTGAGCCGTGATCCGACCGCCTTCTTAAGAGGTGACCAGTGACCCGTAACCGGTGACCCGTAGTGCGCGGCCAGCGGTAGGGTGGGTGAAACCGAGCGCGAACGAACGGTGGGCTGCGCCCACCCTACGGGCCGTACCCTGCGGGTCACGGATCACTCGATCTTCGCGCCCGTCATGGAAATGAGCAGCGCCATCTGCAGATGCGGCGCGCTGCCGTTGCCCGAGGACGAATACAGCACCTGTCCCGGGCGCGACTTCGCCAGCGCGATGAATTCCTTCACCGATTTCACCGGCAAGGATGGATGCACGGTGAGCACCCCGGTCCGCCGGAATCGAACCCCGCTTCAGTCGACGCGCGCGCCGCTGATTTTCACGACCTTGGCGTACTTGTCGTAGTCCGACTTGATACGCGCGGCGAACTGCCCGGGCGTCATGTGCATCGGGTCGAGCGTCTGCGCCGTGAGCTTGGATGCGACGGCCGGATCCGCCAGCGCTTTGGCGAGCGCGGCGTTGACCGCGTCCACGATCGCCCTGGGCGTTCTTGCCGGTACGAAGCAGCCCACCCACGCCGTGAATTCGTAGCCCGGAACGAATTCGGCGATCGCCGGCACGTCCGGGAACTGCGTCACGCGCTTGTCCGAGCTCACCCCGAGCGGGCGCACGCGTTTCGACTTGATGTGCGGAAACAGGGAACCGATCGTGGCGAGCTGCGCCTGCGTCTCGCCGGCGACGAGCGCGGTCGCGGCGGGACCGCCGCCCTTGTACGGCACGTGGATCATCTTCAACCCCGCCATCGACGCCATCAGCGCCATCGACAGGTGCACATAGCTGCCGTTGCCGGCGGAGCCGTAGACGACATCTCCGGGACGATTTTTCGCCAGCGCTATGAATTCCTTACCCGACTTCACCGGCAGCGACGGATGCACCACCAGCATGCCGACCTGGCGCGCGAGCGTCGTCACACCGATGAAATCCTTCAGCACGTCGTACGGCAGCTTCTTGTAAAGATGCGCGTTGGCGACGTGGGTGGTGGACTGGATCATCAGTGTGTAGCCGTCCGGCGGGCTTTGCGCGACGATGTCCGAGCCGATCTGGCCGGAGGCGCCGCCGCGGTTGTCGATCACGAACTGCTGGCCCATGAGGCTGTTCATTTTCTGAAATACGATGCGCGCCACAACGTCGTTCGAGCCTCCCGGCGGGAACACGACGACTACACGCACCGCCCTTTCGGGGTACGCGGCTGCCGCAGGCGCCGCGAGACACGACGCGACAAGCGCAAGCGCCATCGCCCGCAGCCCCGCTTTGAGAGATTGCTCCATGGTTTCCTCCATCTTGTGGATTGTGCTGGCCAAGGAAACGATTATGGGCGAAACCATGGCGGTACACAACCGGGCCGCCATGGCGGCGGCCCGGTCCCCGGCTCCCGCTGCGCGAGCAGCGGCGTCGTTACTTGATGACGCCGATCTGCTTCATCAGCTTGCCGTAGCGCTCATAGTCCGATTTCAGCCGCCGGTCGAACTCTTCCGGCGTCATGTACATCGGCTCGAGGGTCGCGTTGACGAGCTTGGTCGACACGTCCTTGTCGGCGAGCGCCCTCTTCAGCAATGCATTGAGCTGGTTGACGATCGGCCGCGGCGTGCCGGCGGGCACGAACGAGCCGACCCACGCAGTGAAGTCGAATCCGGGCACCGTCTCGCCGATGGCCGGCACGTCCGGGAACTGCGGGACGCGCTTTGCCGAGGTCACGCCGAGCGGGCGCATCTTGCCGGCCTGGATGTGCCGGAAAGACGAGCCGATGGTGCTGATCGTCGTCTGGACTTCTCCAGCCATCAGTGCGATGGACAGGGGTCCGCCGCCACGGTACGGGACGTGCACCATTTTCGTACCAGACATGGCGATGAACATTGCCATGTTCAGGTGCACGTAGCTGCCGAGCCCCGCCGACCCGTAGTTGATTTCGCCGGGCCTGCGCTTGGCCAGGTCGATCAGCTCCCGCGCGCTCTTCACCGGCATCGAGGGGTGCACGACCAGCATGCCGATCTGCTTCGCGAGCGGTGTGATCCCGATGAAGCTCTTGAGCGTGTCGTACTCGAGCTTGCCCTTGTACATGAACGCGTTGGCGATGTGCGTCGTCGACTGGATCATGACCGTGTAGCCGTCGGCCGGGCTCTGCGCCACCATCGTGGCGCCGATGGTGCCCGCCGCGCCCCCGCGGTTGTCCACGATCCATTGCCGCCCGCTGATTTCGTCCATCTTCTGAAACACGATGCGGGCCGTCACGTCGTTCGACCCGCCGGCCGGGAACACCACGATGACGCGGACCGGTCTCTCCGGATAGGCGGCCGGCGCAGGCGCCGGCGCGATGAATGTGGCAGCCAGAAACGCGGCTCCCACGGCACGTAGCAGCTTCATTGGAACCTCCTCCTCGGTTGTTGTATAAATTGCCGCTTATGGCGGGCGATTTTTCGAAAACGCCATGCAATTCAATGGCCAATCGAACAGCGCGCCGCGCCGGGACGGCCGCCACGCTATAATGCCCGCTCAATCTACGACCACGATGCGAACCTCGAGTTCTCCAGGCCTGCGCAACATCAGAAAATACTCCGTATGGCGCTTCCCCTCGAAGGCGTAACCGTACTCGACCTGACGACGGTCATGGCCGGCCCGTACTGCTGCATGGTGCTGGGCGACATGGGCGCGAACATCATCAAAATCGAGAACTTTCCGGAAGGCGACGGTTCGCGCCGCTTCGATCCCAAGGTGAACGGCGAGTCGTACTGCTTCGCCGTGCTGAACCGCAACAAGCGCAGCGTTGCCCTCAACCTGAAGGATCCCCGCGGCAAGGAGATCTTCCTCAAGCTCGCCGCCCGGGCCGACATCGTCACCGAGAACTTTCGTCCCGGCGTCGTGAAGAAGCTCGGCATCGACTACGACGTCGTCAGAAAGATCAATCCGGGCATCATCTATGCGTCGATGTCGGGTTTCGGGCAGACCGGCCCCTACGGCAAGAAGGGCGGATTCGACATCGTCGCGCAGGGCATGTCGGGCATCATGATGATGACAGGAGAGGCCGGCGGGCGCCCGGCGAAAGTCGGCATCGCGATGAACGACATCGCGAGCGGCGTGACCGCGCTCTACGGCATCCTCGGCGCCTACATCGGCAAGCTGAAGTCCGGCAACGGCCAGTACCTGGAGACTTCGCTTCTCGAAGCAGGCCTCGCGTGGTCGCACTGGGAATCCGGCGCCTACTTCGGCGGCGGCGAGATTCCGACCGCCACGGGCACACGGCATCGCCGGTCAACGCCGTACCAGGCCTACAAGACCAAAGACGGCTACGTCACCGTCGGCGCGAACAACACCAAGCTGTGGACGAACTTCTGCAACATGGTGTGCGGGAAGCCCGAGTGGATGACCGACCCGCGCTTCCACGATCTGCCGTCGCGGCTGAACAACATCGACGCGCTTCAGAACGAGATCGAAAAGGTGTTCGCCACGTGGCCCACCGCGCATTGGGTCGAGAAGCTCGACGCGGCCCAGGTCCCGGGCGGACCGGTGTACTCCTACGACCAGAGCCTCGCCGATCCGCACATCGAGGCGCGCAACATGGTGGTCGAGATCGACCATCCGAAGATCGGCCGCATGAAGTCTCTCGGCATCCCGGTCAAGTCGACCGGCGAGCTGCTGGCGATCCGCCGCGCTGCGCCATGGCTCGGTCAGCATTCGGCCGAAGTGATGAAGGAAGCCGGCTACAGCAACGCCGAGCTCGAAACGCTGTTCGCCGACGGCGTGCTCTACGACCGGTACCTCGAGAAGGTCACTGCGTGACGGGTGACGGTAATGCGCTCTCACGCATTACCGGTGATGGGTGATGGGTAATGGGCGATGCGTGATGGATGATGGGTTACAGCGCGTACGACGCATCTTCTCATTACCCATGACCCATTACCCATCACGCTTCCCGGCGGCGAGCCGCTCGCGCATGATTCGCGCGGCCTCCACCATATTGGCCAGGGCGCCCTCGGTTTCCGCCCAGCCCCGCGTCTTGAGACCGCAATCGGGATTCACCCACAGGCGCGCGGGCGGAATCACTTCGCACGCCCGCTCAATCAGCGCCAGCATTTCCTTCACCGACGGCACCCGCGGCGCGTGGATGTCGTATACCCCCGGGCCGATCTCGTTCGGATAGCTGAACCCGGCGAACCCATCGAGCAGCTCCATGTTGGACCGCGAGGTCTCGATGGTGATGACGTCTGCGTCCATCGCCGCGATAGCGGGCAGGATATCGTTGAACTCCGCATAGCACATGTGGGTGTGAATCTGCGTTTTGTCGGCCGCCGCGGCTGCTGCAGTTCGAAACGCGCGCACCGTCCACGCCAGGTATTCCGGCCAACGGCTCCTCTTGAGCGGCAGCCCTTCGCGCAGCGCCGGCTCGTCGATCTGGATGATGCGGATGCCCGCCTGCTCGAGCGCTTCCACCTCGTCGCGGATGGCCAGCGCGATCTGCAGCGCGGTCCGCTCCCGCGGCTCGTCGTCACGCACGAATGACCACTGCAGTATCGTGATCGGCCCCGTGAGCATGCCCTTTACCGGCTTGCCGGTCAGGGATTGCGCGTAGCGCGCGAGCCCTGCGGTCAGCGGTTGCGGCCGCGATACGTCGCCGTAGATCACCGGCGGCTTCACGCAGCGGGAGCCGTAGCTTTGCACCCAGCCGTTCTCGGTTACGGCAAACCCCGCGAGCCGCTCGCCGAAGAATTCCACCATGTCGTTGCGCTCGGCTTCGCCGTGCACCAGCACGTCGAGCCCCAGCGCCTCCTGTCGCGCGATCGCGTCCCGGACCTCGGCCTGCATCGCCGCCCAGTAGCCGACCTCGCCGATCTCGCCGCGCTTGTAGGCCGCCCGCGTGCGGCGCACGGCCACGGTCTGCGGAAACGAGCCGATGGTGGTCGTGGGGAGCAACGGCAGGCGCAGGTGCTGCTTGCGCCGGCGCACCGCGTACGCGCTGGCGCGCTGGTCGGCGTCCGCGGGCAAAGCCGATACGCGGCGCCGCACCGCCTCGTTCACGACGCGGGGGCTTGCGCGCCGCGCGCGCAGCGCCGCCCCGGCGGCGTCCAGCTCCCCGCGGACCGCCGCTTCGCCCTGCGCCAGCGCTGTGCCCAGCGTGCGCAGCTCGGCCAGCTTTTCCGCCGCGAATGAGAGCCATGCCCGCACTTCCGGATCGAGCTGCCGCTCGGCCTCGAGCGAGATCGGCACGTGCAGCAAAGAGCACGACGACGCGATCCAGAGCCGCTCCTTGAGCGACTCGTACAATGGCTGCAGCAAGGCAAGCTGCTGCCGCAGGTCTGAGCGCCAGACATTGCGTCCGTCGATTACGCCGGCCGACAGTACCCAGTCGCCCGGCAGCTTCGCCTGCCACGCAGCGAGTTGGTCCGGCGCCCGAGCGAGATCGAGATGGATGCCCTGGACCGGCAGCCGGGTGACGCGGTCGATGTGCTCATCGACACTGCTGAAGTAGGTCGTCAACAGCAGCCCCGGCGCGCTCGACGCGAGCTTTGCATAGGCGCGGTCGAACGCGTCGAGCCACGCCGTCTCGAGGTCGAGGCCCAGTGCCGGCTCGTCGATCTGCAGCCATTCGACGCCCATCCGTTTGAGGCGATCGAGTATGCGGCCGTATGCCTCGGCGAGCGGATCGAGCAGGCGGAGACGGTCGAAGTCCGGTTGCGCCGGCTTCGACAGGCGCAGGAACGTCACCGGGCCCAGGAGCACCGCCTTGACGCGCTGGCCCGTGCCGAGCGCCTCGCGTATCCCGTCGAAATACCAGTCGGGGCCGCCATCGAAGCGCGAGCGCGCCGAAAGCTCCGGCTTCAGGTAGTGGTAATTCGTGTCGAACCACTTGGTCAATTCCATGGCCGGTTGTCCGGGAGTGCCGCGCGCGAGCGCAAAGTACTCGCTCAACGTAAGGCGCGCAGGCTCGAACCCGAACCGCTCCGGCAGGCAGCCGAGCAGCACCGCGTGGTCCAGCACGTGATCGTAGAAGGAGAAATCGCCGGTGGTGACGCGTGCCACGCCTGCAGCCGACTGCCCGGCCCAGTTCTCCGCGCGCAGGCCGGCGCCCGTCTCGCGCAGCCCGTCTTCACTTATCCTGCCGCGCCAGAAACCCTCGAGCGCGAGCTTGAGTTCGCGCCCTTCACCGATCCGCGGGTAACCCAGTATGTGCGCCGTCGCCATGTCGTTCTCCGTCCTGCGGTGAAAAAACCAGGCTGGAGTATTGCCGCCCCTGCAAGTAGAATCAAACGATTGTTTTTCAGCTATTTATGAATACTATTCATACACCGCTCGAGCTCCGCCACCTCCGCTCGCTCGTCGCCATTGCTGAAGCCGGCACGCTCACGCAGGCCGCGCAGCGCGTGCACCTCACCCAGAGCGCGCTCTCGCACCAGGTGCGCGCGCTCGAGGCGCACTACGGCATCACCCTCTTTCAGCGCACCAGCGCCGGCCTGCGCTACACGCCGGCAGGCGAGCGCCTGCTGCAGCTCGCGCGCTCGACACTCGCGGCCGTTGCGGACGCCGAGCGCGAGATCACGCGGCTGAAAGGCGACTCCCGCGGCGAACTGCGGCTCGCCCTCGAGTGCCACACCTGCTTCGACTGGCTGATGCCGGTGATGGATGAATTCCGCGCGCGCTGGCCGGAAGTCGAGATCGATCTGCTGGCGGGCTTTCACAGCGACCCGGTCGAGTTGCTGCGAAGCGGCAACGCCGACCTGATCATCGGATCACAGAAACCCCGCGGGCGCGACTACGTATCGCTGCCGCTGTTCCGTTTCGAGATCATGGCGGTGCTGCCGGTGGAGCACCGGCTGCGCGCGCGCCGCAGGATAGAGGCCGCCGACATGAAGGGTGAGACCTTGATCACCTATCCGGTGCCGGAAGAGCGCATTGACCTGGTCCGCCAGGTGCTCAGGCCCGCCGGGATCCGTCTCGAGCGGCGCACGACCGAACTCACCGTCGCCATCCTGCAGCTCGTCGCAAGCCGCCGCGGCATTGCCGCGCTGCCCAACTGGGGCGTCAAGAACTACGTCGACCTCGACTATGTCCTCGCCAAGCGCATTGGCGCGAAGGGCCTATGGAGCGATCTCTACGCCGTCGTGCCGCGCGCGCTGACCGGGCGGCCCTACGTCACCGAGTTCGTTGCACTCATCAAGGCGAAGTGCGCGGCCGGGCTGGAAGGCATCGAGTTGCTGTGAGCATCGCGCCGGACACCGCCGCGCCGCGATGGATCACGGCGCGCCCGCGCGTAGTTGGGTTACCATTCTGGAAAACGCACGCCAACAACCACCGCTTGCCGCAGCCTATCATGTGCAGAGCCCTCGCATATCTCGGACGGCCGGTCCTGCTCGACAGCCTCCTCTACGGGCCCGACAGCGCCCTCGTCACCCAGAGCTACATGCCGCGCATGCTGCACCTGCTCAACTTGGCAGGCTTCGGCCTGAAGGCCTGGGACGCGGCATCGCACGATCCGGCCCGGCCGTACACCTACCGTTCGACCGCGCTGCCGATCTACGACCGCAATCTCAAGGCGCTGGCAGAGAAAATCCGGCCCGAGTGCCTGCTGGCCCACGTGCGCGGAGTGCCGTACGACACCGAGGCGGTGATCTCCGAGCAGAACGTGCACCCGTTCCAGTTCCCCGGCTGCCGGATCGCGCTCGCGCACAACGGCGACCTCGACCGCATGCGCGATATGAAGCCGCTGCTGTTCGAGCACGTCCGCCCCGAGTTCGTGAAGATGGTGAGCGGCACGACCGACAGCGAGTGGATCTACGCGGTGTTCGTCTCGCAGTTCGAGGATCCGGGCCGGGATTTGACCGCCGAAGAGATCGTGCGTGCGGTGGACAAGACCATCGGGGTGCTGCGCGGCGTGCGGTCGCGGCTCGGCATCGACCTCTATTCGCCGGCAAATCTCTTCATTACCACGGGAACCCAGCTCGCCGCGGTGCGCTACTGCTTCGATTTCGGCTGCTACCGAACCGACAACGCCGCGCGGGTGGTTACCGACGCGGCCTTCCGCTACTACAGCCTGTGGTATACCTCGGGACGCGAGTTCGGCTACCACGACGGGGAATGGAAGATGACCGGCGGCGCGGACGTCGCCGACTCGATCATGATCGCCTCCGAGCCGCTGACGCGCGACACCACGACCTGGCTGGAGGTGCCGGAGTACAGCGTCATCTACGCCGATACGCGCAGCGGGAAGCCGAGCGTCGAGGTGCATTATCTTGATTGAGGCGTGACCCGTAAGCGGTGAGCGGCAGGTTGGACCCTTCCTCCTTTCTCCTGCCGCCTTCGGATGCTACGTCTCCTCGGACCCAGACGTGCAGTCCTGCGCCGTGAGCGCCGCTTCGAGCGCTTTGACATCTGCGCGCTTGCCGCGGTGCGCGCGGATGCGCGCCTGGCTGATGAGGCGCGTCAACTGGTTGTTCGTGCGGGCGAGCGCCTGCAAGAGCTCCTGGTTCACCGCATCCTGGAACTTGGCCGCCAGGCGGTCGTGGCCGCGGTAGAGGCGCGCAAACAGCTCCCGGCCAATCTCCATCACCACGGTTTGCTCGCGCGCCCGCGCCGTCATGCTGTGAGGTTCGCCCTCGATCAACGCCAGCAGGCCGCAAAGACGCCCCGGGCCCAGC
>Ga0326597_10010337_pt1 | contig 12448 bp, 11 predicted proteins | sample RVTome_12_FD_203789 | JGI IMG/M metagenome (GOLD analysis project Ga0326597, IMG submission 203789) | Soil microbial communities from uranium-contaminated site in the Upper Colorado River Basin, Wyoming, United States - RVT100D185 | ecosystem: Environmental > Terrestrial > Soil > Contaminated >... | reverse complement strand
GCCTCGAGATCGTATGCAGGCGCGCCGGGCGTGCCGTTGCGCCCGGGCAGGACGTTCTCGCCGATCTGGATCGCGCACGTCGGGCACCACGCGAGCACCTTGCCCGCGCCGGTGGCGGCGAAGCGGTCGGTCGTGCGGTAGGCGACGCGGCCCGACGCGTCGAGGTCGCCGGCGCGAAACTGCAGCACGCCGCAGCAGTCGCCCGGCCCGCCCATCACGCGGTAAGCGACGCCGAGCGCGTCGAGGATGTCGAGCGCCAGCAGGACGATGTGCGGCGTCTTCAACACGTTGCAGCCGGTGTAGAAGACCACTTCCGGCGGCGCTTCCGCCGGGCCTTCGCCGCGAAACCGCTTGAGCACCTCGGGCGGGAGCTGCATGCGCGAGAGCACCCGCACGCCGCGGCCCATGTTCGAGAACGCGGCGCTGCCCCGCTTGTGCTGCTCTTCTTCCGTCGCGCGGCGCTGCATGGCGACGCGCGCGAGCGCGAGCATGAAGCGCGGGTTCACGCCTTCGGGGCACGCGGGGATGCAGCTGCCGCTGCCCGAGCACACCTTCGCCCAGCGCTCCGATTCCGGCGCGCCGGCGCCGCCGCGGATGATGTCGAGCACGCCGCCGACCACGCCCGCCGCGTTTTGGTCCGCGATGCCCGCCGGCGCGGTCATCGGGCACACCTCGAAGCAGCGCCCGCAGCGCGTGCACTTGTCCAGCACGTCCTGCGTGCGGGCTTCCAGCGCTTCGGCAAACGTCTCGCTCATGCTTTCCTCATAACGGGAAGCGGGGTCTCTCCTTGGATATCTTACCCTTTGCCTTAAGGATGAGGGATGTGCCTCTTCCATGATTTGGGTTATCGTCGAGACATCTGTCCCCCAAACGAGGTGATTAGCATGCCGTCTATCAGCCGTCAGTTCGCGCGGTGGGTCGTGGGCCTGCGCTACGAGGACCTTCCGCCCGAGGTGGTCGATCGCGCCAAGGGCGTCACGCTCCACTGCCTCGCCTCCGTGCTGCTGGGCTCGAAGACCGGGCCGGGCAGGCAGGCCGTGAAGCTCATCACCACTGAGGAAGCCGGCGTGCGCAAGGGCGCGACCATCATGGTCGACGGCGGCACGGCGACCCCAGGCGGCGCGGCCTACGCCAACTCGGAGATGGCGCTCGCCGGCGGCAAGTTCGACACCTTTCGCATGCTCACCCACCCCGGCACCAGCATCATCCCCGGCGCGCTGGTCGCGGCGGAAACGGCGGGCGCCTCGGGCAAGGACTTCATCACCGGTGTCGCGGCCGGCTACGAGATCATGGAGCGGATGGCGGCCGACTTCATCCCGACGGTGATGTCGCGCGGCTTCCACCCCGGCCCGGTGTTCGGCATTTTCGGCCCCGCCGTCGCCGCCGCGAAAATCCTGGGCCTCGACGAGGACCAGGTGAACAGCACGATCGCGCTCTGCGCGAGCCTCGCGGGCGGCAACGTCGAGGGCATTCGCAGCGGCGGCAAGGCGCTGCGCGAGGGCGCCGCGGTGCGCAACGCCATGCTCGCGGTCGCGCTGGCGCGGCAGGGGCACGTCGGCGGCGAGACCGTGCTCGAAGGCGACGCCGGCTTCTATCACTCGTACGCGGGCAACAACCAGGGCCGGCTCGCCTACAGCTTCACCGGCGACACGCGCGCGAGCCTGGACCGGATCGCGGCGGATCTCGGGAAGTCGTGGATGTTCCTCGAGACGCTCTACCGCATCTACTTCACGGCCGGCTACAACATCGCCCACATCGACGTCACGGCGAAGCTGTGCGAAGAACACGGCATCCGCCACCAGGACGTCGAGCGCGTCGAGGCCGTGGTGAACTGGCTGGAGACGCAGTACCCCAGCCCCGCGTTCCCGAGCCGCCGGGAAGACGGCGCGGCGCGGCCGGGGAGCACCGCGTACTTCACCGCGTACGGCATCGTCAAGCGCGGCTACCCCGTGCTGCGCGGCCAGGTGCTCGACCCGGCCGAGGACCCGCCCGAGGTGCTGGAGTTGATGAAGCGGGTGACGATCGTCCCGTCGCACCAGATGACGCTGTTCGGCCCGCGCTTCACGATTGTCACCAAGGACGGCAAGACCTACACCAAACAGTCCACCGGGCGCGAGTTCATCTGGGACTTCGAGGAAGAAGCGCGCCGCCTGCGCGGCGTCATCCCCGGCCTGCCGATTTCAGCCGCGCAGTTCGAAACGATGATTGCCGCCTGCCGCGCGCTCGAGCGGGAGGCAAAGGCCGACAAGCTGGTTCAGCTCACCCTCAAGTCAAAGGATGAAGGATGAACCACCCCTTCCGCTACGCTCCCTCCCCTCCTTATGAAGGAGGGGATCGAGGGGTGGTTCATCCTTCGGTTCTCCGACTGGAATTCAGTCGAAGAACGCGAAGGTCCGCGTTTCGATGCTCTCGCGCGGCGGCGCTCCCGCCGGCGTGGCGGGATCGTCGAACGCGCTGTGCGCGGTGAAGCGCGAGGGCTTGGCGGCATCGGAATCGAATACCTTGAACACCAGGGCCTCGTCGCGCTCCATCTGCGGGAAGTGGTACCACTCGTGCGCCGGGTTATGCGCGATGTGATAGACCTCGCCGGTGCGGTCCTTGTAGCGGCGCTCGACCCGGATGAATCCCTTCTGCGGAATCGAGCGCCCGTCGCAGATGCCGAGCGGGTCGATCAGCACCGTGCCGCGGATCGGCCGCCACACCTGGATGATGGCCCAGCGCTTCTTGAAGCGGCGCTCGGCCTCGGCATCGCCGACGATCTCGCGCAGCCGCCGCGGCGCGGACGCCTCGGTGTAGTCGTTGTGCACGCCCTTCACGGTCGGCCGCGCGTTCATTGCCTTTTGCATCGCTTCGTCGCCGACGCGCAGGGTGTGGTCGAACACCACGACGCCGGAGGCGCCGGAATGCTTCCTGACCAGCGCCTGCACCTCCGGGTCGTAGACGCGCGCGCGCTCCGCCTCGTCGGTGAAGTCCCTGACCCGGGTGGCGTGGCCGGCGAACACGAATCCGTGGACGTCGAGCTTGAACGTGTCGCGCAGCGGCCTGCCGTTGCGCACGACCATCTCGTGCTGCCGGTATTGCGGCGGCACCGCCTTGTGCTCCATCTCCGGCCAGTCGATGTAGCGCACCGGCGGCACGCCGGTATCGACGATGTAGTTGAAGCTCGCGCGAATGGTGTCGGTAGTCGTCTTCACGGCGGTGAGCGGCATACGATGCATCCAGCGGTTACATTCGAATAGCGATCATAGCGGAAATCCAAGGATGAAGGATGAACGTGGAAGGGTAGCGCGTCGAGGGGCGAACAGGGATCGGCGGAACGTGGAGCAGGGACCCGCTTGCGGGATGCGACCGTGCAGCCGATCATAGGCGCGTCGTTCTAATGCCGATCCATGCGCGTCTCCGGGGTCAGATCCCCAAAGAAACATTGGGGCCCCTCTTCCGCCCGTCGACGCGCCCGAACTTGTTCGGGGATGTGACCCCCGGCGGCGCGCATAGCGGCCGACACAATTGATCTAAATTGCTTCGATGAGATGTCGGAGGCCGCCCCCCCGCTACGCGTGCAGGTTTAAGCGTCCCGACCTTTCATTGGCTTTCGGTCGGACTACCGGCCGCAGGTAACGATAGGTCGGGTCTCTTTCAACTATCACACGAAGTGTGAGGGTCATCCTTCATCCTTGCGCATTCACCCTTCCGCCTCCATCCTTCGTTCCCCAGCCATCGGCGCGGTCGCCGGGCAATTTTTCGAGCGTGATGTTCCACGACATCGTGATGCGCGGCCGCGTGCCGCTGTACGGGTTCACCAGGTGGATATACTCGCTGGGAATCCCCGTTGCGGTTCCAGTCGTGAAAACGCGGGTCCCGCTCCATTTCAAGGATCTTGCCGGCCAGGCGCGCGTGATACATCCCGCAGTCCGCAAAATCCGTCACGCCCATGTTGGGAGCCGCGAGCAGCTCGACCTTCTGTCCCGGCGGCCAAACCGGGATCTCCCCTCCCGCGACGCGTATCGTCCCTGGAATCATGGTGGGTGACGGCTCCAAGCGGCCAGGCTCAGTCATCTACCGGCCTCGCCTGGCGCGGCCGGGCTCCGCAAGCAACACCCGCTTCAGACGCGGCCGAAATCGCTCTCATACAGCGCGTCGAGACGGGCGAGCACGGGCGGCGGGAGCGGCCCCATCGCGGCCGCCTGCAACGCCTCGTCGATATGGTGCAGTTCCGCGCTGCCGATCACGGCACCGGAAACATCCGGATTCGCCAGCACGAAGCGCAGCGCGATCTGCGCGCGCGTTCCCTGGTCGGCGCCGATCGCGTCGAACACGGCCCTCGCCTTGCGTTCGTCTTCGGCCACGCTCGTGTCCGTGGTGAGAACGCTCTCGCGCCCCGTCCGCTCGTCGGTGGCGATGACACCGGCGGCAAAGATACGAATCGCCATCACCGCGACGTTGTTGGCGCGACAGGCCCCGATGATGCCGCCCAGGTTCTGCCCGGTCCAGCCTCCGGGCATGCTGCGGCCCGCGCTGGGATTGAGCAGATTGTAATAGACCTGCGCGGAATCGAAGCGCTGGCTCCGGATCACCTCGCAAACGGAAGCCGCCTCGCCGAGACCGGTAATGCCCCTATGGCGGATCAGCCCCTTCTCGCGCAGACGGTCGAGCCCGTCGGCCACGCCGTTCCTGCCGAGGATCTGCTCGACCGTCATCACCCGGCCGCCGGGCCTGGCGCCGATCCGGTTGTGAAGCTGCAGCAGGTCGACCGATGAACGCTTGAGCCGGGCGAGGCTTGCCGTCAGGCGCGCCTCGATCTCAACCGGGATGTCTTTCAGATTCTCCACATCGAGATTGAACTTGGTGGAAAGATAAGGCTTCGCGTCGGCCTCGGGCAGCAGCCAGCCGAGCGCCTCTTCCGACTTGCCGTTGCCATATTGCGCGGCGGTATCGATCCAGTTGATCCCGCCGGCGAGCGCCCGGCGGATCGCTTCCCGCTTGGTCGCGTCGTCCTGGTGAACGAGGATGCCGCCGACAGCGCCGGCGCCGAAGATGATCTCCGAGACCTGGATGCCGCTGCGGCCGAATGTCCGGTGCCTCATGATGCCTCTCGCTGTTGTCGCTTTTCGGGAAACCGGGACGCGCGCCATTCATGGAATGCCGGCGCCCCGATTCCCCCTATTCGAACGCAAAGCGGTAGCCGCCGCCGTGCCGCACGATCCGCCCGACCGTCGGCGCCGGGAAGTGCGCGGGGAGCAGGCGGGTGCCGCGCTCGGCATGCTCTTCGACGAGCCGCACGCGCGTCCTGCGCGAGAGCTCGCGATCGCTGCAGGCGAGCGTCGACCATTCCGGCTTCGCCAGCTGGAGCTGGTGGTGAAGCACATCGCCCAGGAATACGGCGCGCTCATCCCGCGAGCGGGCATGGATCACGACGTTGCCGGGCGTGTGGCCGGGGGCGCTTTCGAACCATAAGGAAGAAATGCGGCCGTCTTCGAGGGCGTAATCGTCGTCCACCAGCACCGACTGGCCCGTTCGCACGACCGGCAGCACGCTGTCCTCGAAGGCAAGGCGGTGCGGCGATTCCTCGCCCCGCCGCTGCACGCCCTGCCAGTGCTCGAACTCGCGGCGGGCCATGATGTAGCGCGCATTGGGAAAGGTCGGGACCCAGCGCCCGTTTTCGAGCCGGGTGTTCCAGCCGACGTGATCCCAGTGCAGGTGCGTGCACATCACGTAGTCGACGTCCTCGACCTTGACCCCGGCGCTTGCGAGATCGGCGAGGAAAGGGGTTCGCAGCCGGTGAAATTGCGGCCGCGTCGGGCGCTCCTTGTCGTTGCCGAGGCAGGAATCGATCAGGATCGTGTGATGCGCGGTCTTGACGATGAAGCTGTGGAAGCTGAAGACGAGCTTGCCGCTCACCGGGTCGATCAACCGGGGTCCCGCCATGTCGGGGTTCGCCCGCACCACCTCGGGGTCGAAATCGGGGAAGAAAACCCCGGGCGCGATGTACGGCCCCTCGAATTCGGTGATGCGCCGCACCTCGAAATCGCCGACCCGCGTGGCCTGCATGTCTCCCTCCGCGCTCCGGGCCCGCCGGTGAAACAAGGTCAGGCCATCGCCGTCGCCGGCACGCCGCAGGTGAGCGTGGTGCGGCGCAGGTCGCGGGGATGATTCGCGTCGTCGAACGGGCGGGCGCGGTGCATGGTGGCCTGGTTGTCCCACATCACGAGATCGCCGACGCGCCACTGATGGCGATAGACGAAGTCCCGTTGTGTCGCGTGCTCGGTCAGCTCGCGCAGCATCATCATCGCTTCGGGCACGGGCCAGCCGACGATGCGCCCGGCGTGCGAGGACAGGTACAGCGAATGCCGGCCGCTGCCCGGATGGGTGCGCACCAGCGGCTGGCGCACCGGGGCGAAATCGCGCTCCTCCTGCTCGGTGAAGCGAAAACCCAGCGCGCCCTTCGAGAAAATGCGGCTGTGCTCGGCGACGAGGCCTTTCACCCGCGCCTTGAGCTCGGGGGCGAGCGCGTCCCAGGCGGCGCGCATGTCGGCGAACTCGGTATCGCCGCCGGCCGGCGGAACGACGTGGGCGCACAGCGCCGAGTAGCGGGCGGGGATTTTCTTGTAGCTGCTGTCGCTGTGCCACAACTGGTTGCCGAGGCCGAACAGGCGCTTGCGGTCCTCGCGCGGCAGGATCCGGTCGCCGGGCCCCAGGTTGGAGACATCGGAGAGCCGCGGGCTGTCCAGGCGCATGCCCTCCTCCGCGCGGATCGTGGTGTACGGCGGCTCCAGCTCGCCGAGGGATTGCGTGAAAGCAAGCTGCTGCGCGGTCGTGAGCGGGGCGCCGCGCCGGAACACCAGCACGGCATGACGGTCCATGGCGTCCTCGATCGCCGCCGCGTCCCCGGGCGACAGCGGCTCGCCGATGTCGACGCCCGAGCACTCGGCGGCGAACACCGGGTGCAGCGGGGAAAAGGTCAGGCTCATTGCGCGATCCTTCCGGCGGGAGACCGGGTCGGAGCGATTATAGACTCGGCCAGAATGGGGCAGGTCCACTTTTTCGTCGCGCGGCGCGTACCTTCCATTAGAGCCGCGCGTCGTCGACCGGCAGGCCCAGCCAATGCCGGCCGACCAGTTCGTAGTGGGCGAGGCGGCCTTGCACGTGCTGGGTGATCACGTGGATGTCCTGGAAGTGGCGCTGGATCAGGTTGCCGTCAAAGGCGGCGGTCGCGCCGCAAGCCGCGTAGAGGCCCTCGATGAGCTGGGCGGCCAGCCGTATGGCGTGCGTCGCCGCCAGGCGCAGGGTCGCGCGCCGCTCCAGGCTCACCGCGCCGGTCGAGGTCGCCTCGTTCCAGAGCTCGCACACCGCTTCCATGAGAAAGGCGCGGCCGGAGCGTAGCGCCGCTTCGGCCTGGCCGACGGTGAACTGGGTGAGCGGGAGCTCGCGCAGCAAGCCCTGCACGTAACGCGGCGTCTTCGAGCCGGCGAGCTCGAAGAATGCGTCCAGGCAGCTGCGCGCGAGGCCGAGCGCCACGGCGGCATCACCGGCCGCGAATCCCAGCGTGAGCGGAATCTGGTAGCGCGCGCCGCCGCTCACCAGCGGCGCGCCGGCGGCGAGGACGGTGCGCTCCGCGGGCACGAAGACGTCGTTGACGGCGAAGTGATGAGCCAAGGGGGCCAGGGTCAATGGTTTCCGCGGGGAACAAAGACGCGATGACGCAGCCCAGGTCACGAGACGACCGATGACCGAAACAGGGCTGCTTGCCTGACATTGCCCCCTGGCCTTGCGCGGGCGCTAGAATGACCGCGAGATCGTCAAGGCGCCGGCACCATCCGCACGAAGAGCGGCACGCAAGACGAACGAGGGCTGCCGGCGAGCCCGCTTGCCTGCCGGCCGCTAGGAGCTTGTCGGACTTGCGATGCGACAAGCTCCTGATGCAAAACCGGCCGCCCGAATGAGGTCGAAAACGCTGTTGAGTGGCCCAAACCACGGAGAAACGTGCGCGCTCACGCCGCGTTTGAGGCTGTTTGAATGATATCTTGTGGAAATCCGGCCGGTTTTGCTGTTAGCAGCCTGTCCCGACTGGTAAGTCCGACAGGTTGCTAGGCGCTGGCGATGAAACAAGGAGGGGCTATGCACGCTTCGCATCGACGACTCTTGCTCGCTATCGTGGCCGTGACCGGCGTCGCGCTCGCGCTCGCACCCGGCATTCCGCAGGCCCAGCCAAAATACCCAGTGAAGCCGATCCGCCTGATCATCGCGACCACGGCCGGCAGTCAGCCCGACGGTATCGCGCGCATCCTCGATCTTCCCGACGTGAAGGAGCGGCTGCAGGCCATCGGCTACGTCTCCGCGCCGAGCTCGCCCGGGGATTACAACAAGCTGCTGCGCGCCCAGATCGAGGCGCTGGCCCGGCTGGTCCGGGATGCCGGCCTGCGGCCCAAGTGATGAAGGCGCAAGGGAAACCCGGGCCGATGTAACCCGATGGCCGAGTTCGATTTCATCGTGGTGGGGGCCGGCAGCGCGGGCTGCGTGCTCGCCAACCGGCTCTCCGCGTCGGGCCGTCACAGCGTGCTGCTGCTCGAGGCCGGCGGCGAGGATGACGACCGGTGGATCCATATTCCCCTCGGCTATGGCAAGCACTTCACGAATCCCAGGGTGAACTGGCTCTACCGGAGCGAGGCGGACGAAAAGACCGGCAGCCGGGATATCCTGCAGCCGCGCGGCAAGGTGCTCGGCGGCTCGAGCTCGATCAACGGGCTGGTGTACATCCGCGGCCAGCACCAGGACTACGACGACTGGCGCAATCTCGGCTGCGCCGGCTGGGGTTACGCGGACGTGCTGCCGTACTTCCGCAAGTCGGAGGACAACCAGCGCGGCGAGAGCGAGTACCACGGCGTCGGCGGGCCGCTCAGCGTATCCGATACCGCCGACCCCCATCCGCTGTGCGACGCGTTCTTCGCCGCCGCCGGGGCGTGCGGCTATCCGCTCAATCCCGATTTCAACGGCGCCCGCCAGGCCGGCTTCGGCTACAACCAGGTGACGCAGAGGAGAGGCCGCCGGTGCAGCACGGCGGTGGGCTACCTGCGCCCGGCGCGCGGGCGTCCCAACGTGTCCGTCGCGACCGATGCCCACGCCACGCGCATCCTGTTTTCAGGGAAGCGCGCCACCGGCGTCGAATACCTGCGCGCTGGCACGAAGCAGTCCGCGCGCGCGCGCGGTGAAGTCATACTCGCCGCGGGCGCGTTCAATTCGCCGCAGCTCCTGCAGCTCTCTGGGCTCGGACCGGCGTCTCACTTGCAGGCGCACGGCATTCCCGTGCTCGCCGACATGCCGGGCGTGGGCGCGAACCTGCAGGACCACTACAACGGGCGCCTGGTCTTCGAGTGCGCTGGAGCGTCCACGTTGAACGACGTCGTCGCCAGTCCCCTGAGGAAGCTGCGCGAGGGACTGCGCTACCTCTTCCTGCGCAAGGGATACCTCACTCTGGGCGCATCGACCGCGACCGGGTTCGTGGCGGTGGAACCCGGCGTCTCCCGGCCGGACACGCAGATCGGGCTCGTGCTCTACAGCACGGAGAAGACCGGCGACACGCTGCATCCCTTTTCCGGCTTCACCCTGCTGGTCCGGCTGCTCAAGCCCGAGAGCCGCGGAACGGTGCTCCTGAAGAGCCCCGATCCGCTCGCGGCCCCGGCGATCCGGCCCAACTACCTGTCCACCCCCAGGGACTGCGACATCCTGGTGGCCGGGATGAAGATCGCGCAGCGCCTGGTCGATGCGGAGCCCCTGCGCCGCTACGTCGCGCGCGCGCACGAGCCCGCGCAGGCGTTCGCGACCGACGACGCATGGCTGCAATACCTGCGCGCGCGCGGCGGCATCAGCTATCACCCCGTCGGCACCTGCCGGATGGGCGGCGACGAGGCAGCGGTCGTCGATGCGCGCCTGCGCGTCCGCGGCTTCGAGGGCTTGCGCGTCGTCGACGCTTCCATCATGCCGACGCTCGTGTCCGGCAACACCAACGCGCCGACGATCATGATCGGGGAGAGGGGCGCCGACCTGATCCTCGAGGACAACTAAAGGCTCACGGCGCGACCGTCCCCGCCTTCTGCGGAATCCTGCCCTCCAGCTCGTCCTCGATGGCGCCGTATCTCGAGTAGGGATTGGGCACGGATTTCCTGTATTCCTCCGCCGGCACGTTGCAGTAGACCTCGAGCTCGTTGCCGTCGGGATCGAAGAAGTAGATGCTCTTCGTGATGCCGTGATACACGGTGTAGTGGATCTCCACGCCCTTCGCCTTGAACACCTTGTAGGCGTCCTGGAGCTCGGCGAAGCTGCTCAGCTCGAACGACACGTGCTGCATTCCCACGTGATCGCGGGTGGGCATGGCCGCGCCTTCCTTCGCCGGCATGATGGCGAGCATGTGGTGGTTGTCCTTGACGTCAGTGCTGAAGAACACCATCCCGCGCTCGTTCGTGGCGACGGCCGGCAGCCGCATCACCTCCTCGAAGAAACGCTTCGAGCGCTCGACGTCCTTGACCCTCAGCACGAGATGCCCCACCCGTTTGATCTTGAATGCCATGGTCCCTCCTCCGATTCCGTTGTCGTTCGTCACCCTACCACCCCGGCACTTCGTGCCTCCCCTCCTAGTTTAGGAGGGGAACGAGGGGTGGTCCTGCTCCCTCCCCTCCTAGTTTACGTGATTGTATACTTGACAAAAGAGCGCCCTAAGCATATCGTGGCCTCGAAATCTCGGAGGCCATATGCCTGTCACCATCAAATCGCTTCACGCTGCTTCCCTCGCTAATGCGTTGCTGTTGATCTCGGTTGTGAAGATGTCGGGCATGGCCCCTCAGATCAAGAAGGCTTTTGAAATAAGCGCACGAACCATGCAGGAGATGCTGATAGCAGAAGCCGAGCCAGATTCCTACTTAGAGGAATTTGCTGCGAGCGTCCAAAATCTCTTGCGAGAGATTTAATACTTTCTCTCGAAAGAATACCACGCCTTACTAATTCGTCATCGCTGACTTTAGGAATATCCATGTGCGACCTTAACAACCCGATTTTCAAGTCCGAGGACAAGGCCAGACAGCACCTTGAACGCTTGCGCTGGCCGGATGGCCCGGTATGCCCTCACTGCGGCGCTATGGAGCGCATGGCAAAGATCGAGACTGAATCCGCAAGACCGGGTTTGTACTACTGCAATCACTGCACCAAGCAATACACGGTAACGGTCGGTACCGTGTTTGAGCGTTCGCACGTTCCCCTGAATAAGTGGGTGCTGGCCTTCCATCTGGTTTGCGCCAGCAAGAAGGGAATGAGCAGCAAGCAGATCGAGCGCATGTTGGGCGTGACCTACAAAACAGCTTGGTTCATGACTCACCGTATCCGTGAAGCCATGAAGCCCAACGGCACCGGGTTTTTGGGTTCCGGTGGCGGCACCGTTGAGGTTGACGAAACCTTTTGGGGGAACAACAAGCGCAGCAAGAAAAGCCGCGAATATTCGGGGCGCGGCTATGAACACAAGATGAAAGTGTTTTCCCTCGTCGAGCGCGGCGGGAAAGTGCGCTCGTTTCACGTTCCTGCGGTCAACGCCAAGACGCTGAAGCCCATCATTGAGGCGCAAATGTCGAAGGAAGCGCACCTGATGACCGATGACGCCGGGCAATACCGCATCCTCGGCCCGGTTTCGGCAAGCCATGAAGCCGTAGCGCATAGCCGTGGGGAATACGCTCGCGGCACTGCACATACCAACACGGTAGAGGGCTATTTCAGCCTTCTCAAGCGCGGGCTGATCGGCACGTTCCACCATGTTGGGGAACAGCATCTTCAACGCTACGTGAACGAGTTTGATTTTCGCTACAACCACCGCGAAACCCGCGTGAAGGTTGAAGGCAAATGGGAGAAGGCTGGATTTAGCGACACTGAGCGCACGATTGCCGCGCTGAAAGGCATCAGCGGCAAGCGCCTGACCTATCGGCGGGCTAACGAAACAGCGTGAACATTTACGCGCCGTTTTCATAGAGCAGCTACGCATCCTGTACAAGTGGGTTTCCTGATCTAGTGGAGGTTAGCCATGATTAGCGCCGGTAAATGCCCCAAGTGCGGGCAAACAATCGCCTCAGTGAAAATGGAGGGCGTGAAAATCACAGAGGGGCTTATGCCGTCCGCTTGGTCTGGTTTGTCGTTTCTGTGTCCTTCGTGCAATTGTGTGCTCGGTGTCGGGATTGACCCGGTGGCAGTTTCCGCTGAACTCGCTCAGAGGCTTGGCCGGGAATAACGTTCCAAACCGTCCACGGCGTTGACGGTTTGGTATTGAAAACCGTTAGGCCGTCCGGGCTGCTAGCCCGGATTTCTCACAGTAAGAACGAAACATCGGGGCGGGAGTCGAAAAAGTGTCTCCGCCAGAGATACTTAACCGACTCTTGGAGTGGCCCCGATGCAAACACAGTGTAACGCTGGGCAGTTC
>Ga0326597_10010336_pt1 | contig 12448 bp, 10 predicted proteins | sample RVTome_12_FD_203789 | JGI IMG/M metagenome (GOLD analysis project Ga0326597, IMG submission 203789) | Soil microbial communities from uranium-contaminated site in the Upper Colorado River Basin, Wyoming, United States - RVT100D185 | ecosystem: Environmental > Terrestrial > Soil > Contaminated >... | reverse complement strand
CCGTTTTCGTGGACATCGACCGGCGCACGATGAACATCGATCCGGCGCGCCTCGAAGCCGCCGTGACGGCGCGCACGAAGGCGATCGTGCCGGTGCACTTCGCGGGACGGGCCTGCGACATGGATCCGATCCTCGCGGTCGCGTCACGGCGCGGCCTGAAGATCGTCGAGGACGCGGCGCACGCGGTCGAGACGTCGTACCGCGGCCGGAAGATCGGCACGATCGGCGCGATGACGTGCTTCTCGTTCTACGTGACGAAGAACGTCATCACCGGCGAGGGCGGGATGGTGACGACCGACGACGACGAGAAGGCCGCGTGGATCAAGGTCGGCGCGCTCCACGGTCTCAGCAAGGATGCGTGGAAGCGCTACTCCGACGAAGGGTTCAAGCACTACCAGGTGCTCTTCCCGGGGTTCAAGTACAACATGATGGATCTCCAGGCCGCCCTGGGAATCCATCAGCTCGCGCGTGTCGGAGAGAACTTCGCGCGCCGCCGCGCGCTCTGGGACCGCTACGTCGAGGCGTTCCGGGATCTCCCGGCGGACACGCCGGCGCCCGAGGAAGAAGGTACCGTCCATGCGCGCCACCTCTTCACGCTCCTGCTCCGGCTCGAGCATCTCACCGCCGACCGCGACACGATCATGCAGGCGCTCCATCGCGAGAACATCGGCACGGGGATCCATTACGTCGCGCTCCACCTGCATCCGTATTACGCGGAGACGTTCGGCCTGAAGCGCGGCGACTTCCCGGACGCGGAGTGGGTGTCGGACCGGACGATCTCGTTGCCGTTTTCGACGAAGCTCACCGATCGGGACGTGGAAGACGTCATCGCGGCCGTCCGCAAGGTTCTCGGACGGTACGCGCGCTAGGAGGGGACGTGAAAGGCGTCGTGCTCGCGGGGGGCCTCGGCACCAGGCTCGCGCCGCTCACCAAGATCACGAACAAGCACCTGCTTCCGATCTACGACCGCCCGATGATCTATTACCCGATCGAGACGCTCGTCAACGCGGGGATCCGCGACATCATGATCGTCACCGGAGGGGCGAGCGCCGGCGAGTTCCTGCGCCTGCTCGGGAACGGGAAGGAGTTCGGGCTGAAGGACTTCCACTACACGTACCAGGAAGGGGAGGGAGGGATCGCGGAGGCGCTCGGGCTCTGCGCCCACTTCGTCGACGAGGACCGTGTGGCCGTCATCCTCGGGGACAACGTGATCGAGGGGGACATCGCGGCCTCCGCACGGGCGTTCGCGGAGCAGGCGCGCGGCGCCCGCGTGCTGTTGAAGGAGGTCCCCGATCCCGAGCGCTTCGGCGTGCCGGAGATCCGCGACGGCAAGATCCTTCGCATCATCGAGAAGCCCGCGACACCGCCGAGCCGCTTCGCGGTGACCGGCATCTACTTCTACGACGCGAGCGTGTTCGAGATCATCAAGACGCTCCGTCCTTCCGGGCGCGGCGAGCTCGAGATCACCGACGTCAACAACGCCTATATCGCCGCAGGGACGCTCGAATACGACGTCCTCGACGGCTGGTGGACCGACGCCGGCACGTTCGAGTCGCTTCACCGCGCGAGCATCCTCGTCCGGGAGAGGAAGCGGCGCCTGGTCGAGCCGTGACCTCCGAGCCGACCGGGGCCGCCGTTCCTCCGCCCGGAGACGAGGCCCCGTCGCTCGCCGCGATCGCGGTGCCGCCGCGAACGACCGCCGAAGACCGGCGCGTCCTCGAAGGGCCCATCGTGCCCACGCTCGTCCGCCTGGCCGCGCCGGCGATCCTCAGCATGTTCCTCTACACGGCGCTGAACCTCGTGGACGCGTTCTGGGTGGGGCGTCTCGGCTCGGAGCCGCTCGCGGCCGTGATGACGAGCCTCTTCGCGATCTGGATCCTCTACTCGTTCGCCGATCTCGTGGCGGTCGGCGCGACGGCGCTCGTCGCCAGGCACGTCGGCGCGGGGGATCTCCCGGCGGCTGGACGCGTCGCCCACGAGGCGATCGTGCTCGGCACCATCGTGTCGATCCCGTTCGTGATCGTCGGCGGGTTCGGGGCGCGCGCGATCTTCACCTTCATCGGCGCGGAGCCGGCGGTTGTCGCGATGGGGAGCGGCTATCTGACGATCTGCGCGCTCGCGGCGCCGATCATCTTCACGACGCTCGTCCTCGAGGCGATCGCGCGCGCTGCGGGCGACACGCGCCGCCCGATGCACATCCTCTCGGCGACCCTCGTCCTGAACGCCGTGCTCGATCCGTTCCTCATCCTCGGGTGGGGGCCGTTCCCCGCATGGGGCGTGGACGGCGCGGCGTTCGCGACCGTGATCGCGCAGACGCTCGGGCTCGTCCTCTTCGTCCGGCTCTTCTCGCGCGCCGGGGCACCGCTCCGGATCGTGCGCATGCCGCTCCGTGCTCTCCGCGCGGCCTCGCTCGGCCGGATTCTCCTCATCGGGCTTCCGACCACACTGAGCGGAATCCTCTTCTCGTTCGTCTATCTCTGGTTCAGCTCGCTCGCGGCGCGTTTCGGAACGGGACCTCTCGCGGCCATCGGGCTCGGGAACCGCATCGAGTCGCTCGCCTATCTCACCGCGTACGGCGTCTCGGTGGCGACGGCGACGATGGTGGGGCAGAACCTCGGCGCGCGGCGGCCGGATCGCGCGGAGCGGGCCGCATGGTCGGCGGTCGGAATCATCTCCGCGTTCGTCACGGTGTACGCGGTCGTGCTCGCGGTTTTCCGGCGGCCGATCCTCGGCCTGTTCACCGGCGACGCGGCCGTGCTCGAGGCGGGCGAGGAGTTCCTCCTCGTCCTCGCGCTCTGCATCCCGTTCGTCGGGCCGGAGGTCGTCATCTCGGGAGCGTTCGGAGGCGCGGGGAACACCGTACCTCCGACGGTGATCTCGCTCCCGATGTCGCTCCTGCGCATCCCGCTCGCTTACCTCCTCGCGATCGTGCTCGGATGGGGACCGCGGGGAATCTGGTGGACGATCACGCTGACGTGCATCGTGCGGACCGTCGTCCTCGCCGTCTGGTTCCGCACGAACCGCTGGAAGAGCGCGGGGCTCGCCGCCTCGGCGCTCGGAAAGGAGTCGACCGCATGACGGCGCACGCTGGGGCCGGGAATCCGCTCGCCGGCAAGGTCGCCTGGATCACGGGAGCGGGACGGGGGATCGGGCGCGCGACAGCACTCGCGCTCGCGGAGCGCGGCGTGCGCGTCGCGCTCACGGGACGGACGCGCGCGCCGCTGGAGGCGCTCGCCTCGGAGATCGAGCGCGCGGGCGGGGAGGCGCTCGCGGCGCCGGCGGACGTCGGCGACGAGGCCGCGCTCGATGCCGAAGCGACCGCGATCGGCGGCCGCTTCGCCCGGCTCGACATCCTCATCGTGAACGCGGGCACGGCCGTCTTCCGCCCCGTCGCCGCGACCACGATCGAAGACTGGGACCGGATGATCCGGACGAACTTGACCGGCGCGTTCCTCACCGTGCGCGCGGCGCTCGCGCTCTTCGGCGCCGAGGGCGGCGACATCATGACGATGGTGTCCGTCGCGGGCAGGCGGCCGTACCCGAACAACGGCGGCTACTGCGCGTCGAAGTACGGGCTCCTCGGGCTCACGGAGGTGCTTCGGAGCGAACTCCGCCCGCGCCGCATCCGCGTGACGGCGCTCATCCCGGGCGCCACCGACACGCCGCTCTGGGACGAGGTGGGAGGATCGTTCGACCGGTCGAAGATGATGCGCCCCGAGGCGGTCGCCGCGATGATCGTGGCCGCGCTCTCGGTGGATCGGAGCGCGGCCGTCGAGTGGCTCCAGATGCAGCCGCCGGGCGGTGGCGTGTAGGTCAGCCCTTCGGCTTGAGTGCGTCGGCGCCGGGCAGGCGGTCCGCGAGCGTTTGCGGCTCGTGGATCAAGACCGGCAGGCACTCCGGGCAGATGTGTGCGAGCCCTTCGCGGTGGAGGACGGCAAGGAGCGGGACATCTCCGAGCGGTCGGCGGCAGTTGAGACAGCGGGTCGCTGCGGCATCCTTGTCCATCGAAGGCCCCTCTTTTCTCCTCGTCCGTTCGTGAGGCGCGCCGCGGAGCGTCGTCTCGCCGCGGCGTTCCCGTGACCGCCGGCTGCACGCCGAGCGCGAAACGAGCTACAATGTTCGTCGTACGCTCGCCGGTGTCGAGGCACATGCTACCTCGAAAGTCGTGGCTTTACTACGCGATCTCGGTGGCGGGCCTGCCGCTCTACCTCTTGGCCTTCTCCTCGCAGGCCCACGTCGGCGCGCTCCCACGGGGCGGCCCGGCCGAAGGCGTGACGTTCCCCGCGCGTTTCAACGGCGTGCCGGTCGAGTCGGACGCCGAGATACGCTTCCTCGCCGAGGGGCTCGAGCCCGGCGCGCGCGCCGACATCGCGCCGTCGGATGGACGTCCGCGTGCCGTCGCGATCGGGCCTTGGCTCACGCGCGTCGAACTCGGCGTGACGCTCGTCAGCGGCCTTCTCTTTTGGGCGGTTGCCGCGTTCGTCTTCGCCTCGCGCGCCTTGAGATCCCCCGAGACGAACTTCTTCTGGTGCACCTTTCTCTACGGTCTCGCGATCATGGTCGGCGGCGTCCATTTCCCTGGGTCGCCGCGCGCGCCGGCCGTGGCGGGGGCATTGCTCCAGTTCGCATGCCTCGCGGCGCTGCCGCCGCTCTTCATCTATCTCACGCTCACCTTCCCACGCCGTAGGGAGTCGATCCTCCGGCGCAGGTGGCTCGTCCCGCTGCTGTCAGGCGTAGCCGGCATCCTCATCGCCCGGCAGTGGAGCACGTATCTCGCGTTCGCGCGCGATCCGCATCCGCAGGCGTTCCGGGCGATGGCGCTCGCGGGAAAGGCGGCCGATGTCCTTATGGTCGCGCAGGTCCTCGCGGCGTTCTCCATCCTTGCGCATGGGATGCGGCGGCTCGAGCTGACGCGTGAGCGAGCGCAGGTGAAATGGCTCCTCTGGGGGTTCGCGGTCGGCGTGACCCCGTACGTCTTCCTGCGGACGCTCCTCGGGCTCGCCGGTGTCGAGTCTCCGTTCGGCGCTGCGTTCGACCGGGTGTTCGAGATGGCGATCCCCGTCGCGTTCGTCTCGGCGGTCGTTCTCTACAGGCTCCTCGACATCGACATCATCATCCGGCGGAGCGTCATCTACGTCGCGTTGGCGATTCTCATGACCGCGATCATCGCCGGCGTCGGGCTCCTCATCGGCGGGGGCGTCGGGGCGCGCCGCGCGCCGCCGTGGATCGTGCCGCTCGCGGTAGGGATCGTCGCGGGAGTCGCCTTCATGCCGCTCAGGCGCGCGATCGGATGGTGGGTGGACCGCACCTTCTTCAAGATGACGCTCGGATACGGACGCGCTCTCGACGAGCTTGGCGCCTGCACCGAGGAACTCGCCGGCCAGCGCGACCTGGCGAACGAGATCGATTCGTTCCTCGCGAAGCTTCTCCGGCCGCGCTCGCGCGTGGTGCTGCTCCGCGAAGGGGAAGAGATCGTCGCGACGCCAGCGCTCCCGCCGGCAGAGGCGAGCGCCCTCTTCGACTCCGCGTCCCGCGCGGCGCGCGGCACGGCCGCCGGCGGCACGCTGGCGCGCGTGAACGCGACGAGCCTTCCCGAAGTCGAGAGCGATTCGTTCCCGGACGAGCTGTCGCGGCGTGGGTTCGTTCTCGGGCAGGAGATCGCCGGCCCGGATGGGGCGGAAGGATGGATCCTCCTCGGCGTTCGGGAAACCGAGCGCCGCTACATCGAGCGCGATGTCCATTTGCTGCGCGATGCGGCCTCCGAGGCCTCGCGCGCGCTGGGCCGCATCCGTCTCGTGCAGCGCGCCGCCGAGGAATCGATGGCCCGGCGCCGCTCGGAGGAGATCGCACGCATGAAGAGCGATTTCCTTTCGCGCGTCGCGCACGACCTGCGGACGCCGCTCGCATCGATCCTCTGGTCGGCGGAGAACCTCCTGGACGGCGTGACGGGCAGGATCAGCGACCGGCAGGCGGAATACCTCGGCTCGGTGCGGGCCTCGGCCAGGCACCTCGACAGGCTCGTGACGGGGCTCCTGGAGATCAGCCGCCACGAGCGCGGAGTCCTCACGCTCGAGATGTGCCCGGTGGACGTGGGCGCCATGTTCGAGCAGGCAATCGCGACGATCCGTCCGCTCGCCGCCGAGAAGAAGGTGACGATCGCGATGAGCGCGCCGGCGGGCCGCGTCATGGCAGAGGCGAACGCGGAGAAGCTCCTCGAGGTCGCGCTGAATCTCCTCGACAACGCGGTGAAGTACTCGCCTTCCGGCGCCGCGATCGACGTGGCGGCGCGGGAGGACGGAGACCACGTCACCGTCACCGTGCGCGATCGCGGGCCCGGATTGGGCGGCGCGGACGAGGATGCGATCTTCGAGCGTTTCAATCAAGGGGCACCAAGCCCGCACGGACGGCGGCACGGCCTCGGGCTCGGCCTCTACATCGTGCGCACCTTCGTGGAGATGATGGGCGGAGACGTCGCCGCGTCCGATCATCCCGAAGGAGGAGCGCTCTTCACCTGTACGATCCGCGCGGCGCGGCGCGCGGAAGGAGAGACGTCATGAAAGCGACCGTACTGATCGTCGACGACGACGAGGCCCTGAGACGAGCGCTCGGGGACCGCATCGCGTACTGGGGGCATTCGGTGACGCTGGCGCCCGACGGCGAGCGCGCGCTCGAAGAGGCCGGGCGCCGTGCGTTCGACCTCGTGCTCCTCGACCTCTCGATGCCGGGGCTCTCGGGGCTCGACGTGCTCGACCGGCTCCGCGAGAGCGGCTGCTCCGCCGAGAAGGTGGTGCTCACCGCGTTCGGATCGGTCCAGCAGGCGGTGGAGGCGATGCGCCGCGGCGCCGACGACTTCCTCACGAAACCGGCCGACTTCGACCTCCTCCGCCGCGTCGTCGAGAGGGCGATCGAGAAGAGACGCCTGCTGCGCGCGAACGACGCACTGGCCTCGCGCGCGGCGGACGCGAAGCAGATCGTGCCCGGACGCTCGCCGACGATGCGCCGGCTCCTCGAGACCGCCGAACAGGCCGCCCGTTCGGACTCGACGATCCTCCTGACGGGGGAGAGCGGCACCGGAAAACAGGTCCTGGCCGAGCACATCCACGAGATGAGCCCACGGGCGGCAGGGCCGTTCGTCTACATCAACTGCGTGGCGATCTCGGACGATCTCATCGAGTCGACGCTCTTCGGGCACGAGAAGGGCGCCTTCACGGGAGCCGTCGCACGCAAGGAGGGACGACTCGAGACGGCCGCGGGCGGCACCGCGTTCCTCGACGAGGTCGGCGACGTGAGCGCGAGGCTCCAGACGAAGCTCCTTCACTTCCTCGAGTCGGGACAATTCGAACGCGTCGGCGGGACGCAATCGATCGAGGTGGATTGCCGCATCGTCGCGGCGACGAACCGCGACCTCCCGAAGGAGGTGCGCGCGGGTCGCTTCCGCGAGGACCTCTACTATCGCTTGAACGTCATCGCGTTTCGTGTGCCGCCGCTGCGCGAGCGTCGCGAAGACATAGGGCTCCTCGCGGAGGAGTTCCTCGCGCGCTTCGGCTCGGAACTGAAGCGCGGGCCGCTCCGGCTCGACCAGCGCACGCTCGCCATCCTCGAGACGTACGCCTGGCCGGGGAACGTACGCCAGCTCAAGAACGCGATCGAGAGGATGGCTGTCCTCGGGCAGACGGGCATGCTGACGCCGGATCTCTTGCCGCCCGAGATCGTCGCGGGAGAGGAGGAAGCCTCACGCGATCTCCTCGATCTCCCGTATCGCGAGGCGCTCACCGGATTCAAGGAGCGGCTCCTGCGCGCGGCGCTTGCGCGGACCGGCGGGAACCAGACGCGCGCGGCCGAGGCGCTCGGACTCCAGCGCACCTACCTCAACCGGATGATCAAGGAACTGGGAATCGGGGAGTGAGGCGTGGCGGGGTCCGGTGCGCACCCGCCGGACGGCCGGGGCGCCGCGGCGCTCCGGCCGTCCGTATCGTGCGGACTAGTCCTGGCAATGCTCGAACGCCCTCCGGCTGTCCGCGCCCGGACTCGATGCGCGGAGCCATGTGAAGAGCATCTCGGCGCCGCCCCCGGGCATCGCGAGACGCCGGTCGAACGCGAAGACGAAGTGCCGGTGGCCGATGACGAACGTCTCCTGGTTGCCCCCGACCTGGGCACGGTACGGCTCACCCGCCGGGACGTTCGCGACGATGTCCCACGGAGTGATGGTGAGGCTTCCCCGGTAGCTCGCCACGGTCGTCAGATGCCCGCGTGAGGTGACCCGCACTGTCTTCTCGAAGCGCACGGGTCCCGACACGTAGACGAAGTCGTACGGGCCGTCGCTGCAGAACGGCTTCGGCACGACCAGCCCGTACTCCATCGTGAAGTCCTGCACCGCCGTTCCCGGAGAGACCGCCGGCGCCGCCGCTACGTTGAGAAGAATCGCACGCCCGTCGTTCGGGATCGGCACGTCTTCGCTGACCGGTCCGGCAGGACCGCCGATGTAGGCCTTCAGCTCGGCGGGAATCCCGTTGTAGATGATCGCCGGGATCGTGCGGTACGCCGGCGCCGCGTTGATGACGTCCGTCGGAACGGAGGGCACGGACGGGTCGAGGAGGCCGGTCCGCATCATGTCCACCATCACCATCTGCTCCGCCGCTTCCCAGCTCAGCACCTGATGATCCGCCGTCCCCGGGATGCGCAGCTCGAAGTGCGCGGCGCCGAGCGTCCAGCCGCCCGCGCCGTGATGCTCGCCGGTACGGAAGAGACGCAGGTGCCAGCGCACGGGATCATACGTGCCGAGCTGGAGCTGCACCTCGCTCCCGATCCAGCCGTCCGCGTCGGCGAAACTCGCCTGCACGTCGCCGAACGCGTCCGACCAGGTGGCGTTGAACGGATAAATGTCGGGGAACCCGAATGCCGTACGGTTTCCATCGAGCGCCAGGAGCGCCGCGCGGATCTCGACGGGATCGGCGGCGCCCGCGAAAACGAGGTTCACAGGATCGACGGGAGTCCCGTCGAGTTCGACGCCGGTGTACGGCCAGAAGGTGACGTCGTCGCCGCCGAACGAGACGGTGATGAGGTCCGGCGGAGGTCCGGGATTGACGACACCCGGCGCGGACGACTCGTCGGGAACGGTGCCGTCTCCGGGATCGGGGCGGCCCGGGAACTCGCCGTCCTCCGAGCACCCCGCGATGAGCGCGGCGGTGAGCGCGAGGACGAGCACGATCGACGATCCGAATCGACGCTTCATGGTTCTCCTTTCCCACGGCTGTGCCGTGACCGCGTCGCGCCTCAACCGAAGAGCCAGACGCGGATCCAATGACATGCGGGGGCGGCCGCGATCAGGCTGTCGAAGCGGTCGAGGATGCCCCCGTGTCCCGGAAGGAGACGGGAGAAGTCCTTGACGCCCGCGCGCCTCTTGATGCCCGAGAAGGCGAGGTCGCCCGCGGTCGCCGCGAGGCTCGTCGCCGCTCCGACGAGCGCAAGCCGGTACGCGAAGACTCCAGCGCTGCCGGCGGCGAGAACGGCGACGACGACCGCCGAGGCGAATCCGCCGGCGAAACCCTCGACCGTCTTCCGCGGGCTCAGGCGGGGGCAGAGCCGCCGCCGGCCGAGGGCGCGGCCCCAGAGCTGCGCGTAGCTGTCCGTCACCGCGACGAGGAGCACGGCCAGCGTGAACGTGTCGCGCCACCCGTCTCCGCGGCCTGCGACGAGGTGCGCGAGCGCCACCGCGAAGACGGCGAACGCGAGCGCTCCCGCGAGCGTGCGACGCGTTCGCACGACGCGCGCGATCTCGATGGCGCCGCCGGCGGCGATCGCGCCGAGCAGAGCGGCGGCCGCCGGCCGCGGCAGGCGGGCCGCTCCGAGGAGCGCTCCGATGACGGCGACGTACACGGCGTACTTCGTCCACTCGGCGCGGCGCTCGCTCCGGCTCGCGTGGCGTGCGCGCGTGGCGATGAAGACCGCGCCGACGGCGAAGAGGACCGCCGCGAGAAGGAAGGCGTCAACGCGCATGGCGGGCCTCCAGCGCGCGCGAGCCGCACGGGACGAAGACGCGGAGGGCGCCCGGGAGCACGGCGATCTCGAAGCGGCGTCCGAGCGCAAGCGGCTCGCCGTCGCCGAAGAAGACCGCGTCTTCTTCAGTATCGATGACGGCGCGGCGCGCGCGGTGAAGGGTGACTTCCGGACACGACGTGCCGTGGCCGGCGAGAATCCACGCGCAGATCTCGAGCATGCGCACACGGCTCGCGGGGGATGCGATCGCACACAGGTCCACCGCGCCGTCCGCGTTCGAGGCGCCGGGGCAGGGCGCGAACCACCCGCCGAGGCACGGCTGGTTGCAGACGACGAGAGCCGCGAGACGCGCCGTGCCGCCCGGGCGGCCGTCTGTCGAGACGCGGGCGGTGATCGGCGTCCACCCCGCGAGAACCCGCGCGGCCGTGGCGATCGGGTATGTCAGCGTGGCGAGCCGCGCGGCCGGGCCGCGTCCCCAGCGATCCGCGGCGCCCGAGACCTCCGCGACGAGACCGAGGCCGCCGGCGGTCGCGAAGAGGGCCCCGTTCACCGACACGAGGTCGATCGCGGCCGAGCGGCCTTCGCGAATCGTCTCGACGGCATGGCTCACGCACCGGCCGATGCCGAGAGCGCGTGCGAGATCGTTGCCGCGTCCGCAAGGGACGATGCCGAGCGGCACGCGGTGCGTCACGGCGGCGCCGAGCAAGGAGCGGATCGTTCCGTCGCCGCCGGCGGCGATGACGAGGTCGGTTGCGTGGAGATCGGCGCCGGCCGCGGATCCCGCGTCGGCCGCCGAGCCCGCGCCGGCGACGAGCACCGCGCAAGGCGCGCACCCGCCGTACCCCGCCTCCCTGCGGCGCGTGCCGCAAAGCGCACCGGCGATCGCGCGCTCGATGCGGGCTGCGCGCGCGCGGCCGAGCCGCGGGCTCGTGACGAGCACGATCCTCATGCCGTCCTCCGCTCCGCGCCGGAAGCGGTCCGTCGCTCGGCGAAGACGCGGTGCACGGGGACGGGGCGTTCCGGGAAGAGCGCCGGCGAGAAGCGTCCGAGGAGAGCATTCACTAGAGCGCACGCATGCCGGAGTCCGATCCAGAGCGGCCGTGTCTCGGCGCCGAAGCGAATCTTCGTCTCCTCCGTGCTCTGCCCGAGCCAGAGTTCGCCGGCGCCGGACGCGGCCGCATGTTGAACCGTCTCGACGAGCTGCCGCACGTAGAGGTCCGCCGCGCACCCGGCCCTGTAGTCGATCCCGTGGAAGAGGTCGATCGCCCGGCGTCCGTCCATGAGGATCGCGACCCAGCCGACGAGGTGCCTTCCGCGCTGGAAGCGCAGGAGGCGCGCCCGGTCCCCGCACGAGCGGCCGAGCGCGGCGAAGAACTCCGGAGTCAGGTGTTCGAAGCGGATCGCCGCGCGCTCGAGGACCTGTTCGTAGAGCGCGTGATCCTCGCGGTCGTAGTCCTTCAGCGGGACGATGTCCGAGATCACGCCCCGCGTGCGCGAGAGCGCCAAGAGAGCGCGGCGGCGGTGTGGATAGCGGAGGTCGCGAAGATAGCCGTCGAGGTCGCGCCAGCGGAGCGGCAAGACGAAGGTCGGCTCGCTCGGCACGACGTGCCATCCGAGTGCGTCGAGCGCTCGCATCGCGTCGCCGGCATCCGCGCCGAACTCCTTGAACGCACGCCACGCCGCGCCTTCCTCCTCGGCGAGCTCGCGGAGGAGATCGCCGGCGCGAGCGAGGATCGGCGCCGGATCGACGCCGGTCACGATGCGAAGCGGAGGGCTCGCGATCGAGAGCGGGGTGCCGCACACGCACAGACGCAGGCGCAGGAACGCCGGGATGGCCGTGCGCACCGAGGCGATCGCGCGGCGGAACGCTCCGTGCGTGAGAGTCTCCGCGTCGATCGGGACGCAGGCGAGAGGTACGGCCGCGACCGCACGCCCGTTCGTTTCCAGGATCGCGTACCGGAAGCGCACGCCCGGCATGCGTGCCGCCTCGGCGGCCGCGAGTACGGCGTGCCGGCTCAGCGGATCGTCGCCGATCGCATCCCAGCGCCCCGGATCGATGACGCCGATCCGTTCATAGACGCGCGCGCTCAGCATGGCGCCTCCGGCGCGCGGCGCACGATCGTCGCGGCGGCCACGGCCCCGATCGAAAACGGCGTCCCGATGTCGAACCCGAGACGGCGGTAGAAGAGAAGGAGGCGGCGGTCGCCCGCATCGACGAATCCGGTCGAGATCGTGCGCCCGGACCGTGCCGCTTCGTCCCATCCCGCCCGGACGAGCCGCGCTCCGAGCCCCGCGCAGCCGGCCTCGCGCGAGACGAGGAGCCAGAGGCCGCGCGCCTCGAGCGCCCGCTCGGGGTGCGGCCGGCGCATCGCCGACTCGTAGTGCCGCACGAAGCGCGCGTAGCGGAGGAGGGGAAGGGGCCCGATCGCACGGGCCAGCGCCGCCATGAAGC
>Ga0326597_10010335_pt1 | contig 12450 bp, 18 predicted proteins | sample RVTome_12_FD_203789 | JGI IMG/M metagenome (GOLD analysis project Ga0326597, IMG submission 203789) | Soil microbial communities from uranium-contaminated site in the Upper Colorado River Basin, Wyoming, United States - RVT100D185 | ecosystem: Environmental > Terrestrial > Soil > Contaminated >... | reverse complement strand
GCTGGAGGTTCTGCGGCAACCGCTCGAGGACAAAGTGGTCACCATCAGCCGGGCGCGCGGTTCGAACACGTTTCCGGCGAACTTCATGCTCGTGGGGGCGATGAATCCCTGCCCGTGCGGTCTTCGCCATAGGTGAAGAGCTGGAAGGGGGACACGTCCGGCAAGCCGAGGTCCTGGAAGTGGTAGGTGATCGACACATGCGGGACCCGCCGGCCGTCGATAACCTTGGTCCGGACCTCGATGCCTTTGACCAGGCGGCGCACGGCGCGCTGCCGCTCGTCGAAGCTGGCCTGATCGATCCTGCCCTCGAGGCTGGCAAGCCGCAATGGGATCTTGAACAACTCCCGATCAAGAGCCTCGCCGGCCTGAAGGCGGATCGCAAGGGAAGTCCTGTAAGCCTTCAGAGATGCTTCGGAGGTCCGGACCTCCCTGAGAACGTCGTCCAACGCTTGGACATCCAGCTCCTTTGCCTCTGAGGCTACCCTGAGCAGACTTCTCTCGCGCCTTGCGAGCTCCTTGAGCTGGCCATCGACGTCGGCTAGTCGCTCGCCCAATGTCGCGTCGATCGGGGCCCGCTGCGCTTGCAGTTGAGTGATCGCTGTTTTGGGATCCTGAATGAACCTCTTGACGTCCGCCCAAACCAGATCCTCGATTTGATCGGCCGGCAGACTCTTGCTCATGCACTTGTCGCGGCCGAGCTTGTGCCACTGCGTCGAGAGGTTGCACCGGTAATAGCGCCGCTCGCCGCCGGCGATGTGAGAGACCGAACCACAATAAGCATGGCCGCAGTCGGCGCAGTGGATCAACCCGCGCAGGAGATATTTCCGCCTCACCGGCTTTCCCGGGAGCCAGCGATTGCTGGCCAGGACGCGGGCCGCGACGGCCAGCGTTTCCGTGGAAACGATTGGAGGGGAGACGCCGGCGATGCGCTCGCCAGGGCCCCGCTTCTCTGAGCGCTTGCCCCATTCCCAGGAGCCGGCATAGGCGGAATTGCGGAGCATGTTGCGGATCCGTCCCGCTCGCCAGATCCCGGCTGTCTTGGCGGCCGACCGTTTGCCGCGCTGCTGCCTGATGGCCTCGAGCTTCGTGTAACGCGTCGGGGTCCCCAGGCCGTTGAGGCGATCGGCAATCCGGGTGCAACTCAGCTCCTCATCGATGCACCACTGGAAGATCAAGCGGACGACTGTCGCCTCGGCCTCATCGAGCTCCAGTCTCTTCGTCTCTGGGTTGAGCTGATAGCCGTAAGCGACGATGCCCCCCGAGTACTTGCCGGCAACGATCGCCCGATGCAGGCCGTCTTGGGTGCGCCTCACGATCTCCTGGCGCTCTTTGCTCGCGACCGCCCCCTCGATCTGCAACATGAAATCGTCCCAGGAGAGTCGCCGGCGCCGTTCGGCTTCCCAGACTTCGGCGCCGAGGTCCTCGATCAGGAACAGGAAGTTGAGCATCTCACGGAGGTTGCGCCCAAGACGGTCGACGCTGAAGACGTAGACCCGCTGAATGGCGCCTGTTCGCACGGCTTCCAGCGCCTCGAGGAAACCTTGCCGGTTGGGGGAGTTGCCCGACTCTGCGAGGATCCAGGCGGACGACTGCTCGAGCTCGAAGCCCTGTTCAGAGGCGAAGACGGCGATCGTCTCTGCCTGCTTCTCGGGCGACGTGCCCTCGCTAAGCTGCCTTGCTGTGCTGACGCGAATGATCGCGCCGGCTCGCTTCATGGGGTTCACCTGGCGGTGATTGCATTGTAGCGGCTTCGGAGGGTAGAGGCAATAACCAAGGTGCGAAGACCTCCCGCAGGCGAGTGGCAAGATCGTCTGCCTCGAGGAAGTGTCTCTCGACGATTATCCCGGCTCGCCTGCGAGATTCTTCAGCCACTGTGCTACCTGATTACGTATGCAAATCGCTCTTTAGGAAACCGCATTGCAGCGCCCTGATGCTCACCCCCCAGCCTTGAGTTCTCCACTGAGCCTGGCCATGCGCTGCCGGCTGTCTTTGCGTATTTCGCCGGTGAGCTCCCCACCATCCAGGACCAGTTTCCCGGAGCTCGGAACTTCAAGTTGTCTGTCCCCCATCATGAAGGTCCACTTCCCGCCCTCGAATGTCGCCCGAAATAGGCCACATGTCACTCGGCCCCATCCGCTTTTGGCGACCTTATTCAAGGCGCCATTGAGGAGGAATCCCATATCTTCTGCCTTATCGGGCACGATCGTAGTCGTCTGGATTTTCATAGTTGTCACTCCTCAATCTCTGCTTCGCGCTCTCGAAACACCTCTGCGAGCGCGGGCGCGGCCCGCCGCCAGCGCTCGGCCCTCACGGGCGAGGGTTCGCCAAGGGGGAAACGCACCGGCACCTTGCCGGATGGCTGTATGACCAGCAGCACTACGCTTCCAACTTCGAGATCTGGGAGCAGCTCCAGTTCATGCGCCCGGATAGCCGCCTCATCCGCCTCGACCTCGGGCTCCCAGAACTTCACCGTTGATAGCGAAAGCTCGCGGCGGGACAATCGGGATATCTCTTCCAGCCGAGCCAGGCGCCGCTTGTGATCGGCTTGCGTCATCCCGTTTCCCTCACTTCCCCTGAGCCGCGATCACCTCGAGCTCCTCATCGGTGAAATCGGGAAGCGGATCATCCGGATCCGGCGGCGCACCCACGACGCGCTTGCCGGCGACGATCGCCTTGAGTTCGTCGTCGGAGAGGCCATCGAAGAAGTCCCGGCAAGCCGCCTCCATCTTCGCCTTCGCACGGCTCCCGGGATGGAAGCGTTTCTCGAGCCGCACGATCCCCGACCGAATGGCGCTCATCGGCTACAACCCCGCCAGCCGCTTGATCTGCAGGAGCGCGGCACGATCGTCGAGGCCGTTATTGATGTTCATCTCTTCGATGGTCACGGAGCCGCCTCGGTTGTTGCTGTTGACCATGCTCTGAGTCTGCCTAGCATCGATGATCCTGCCGTCGCCCTCGGGGATGAATGCCTCAGGGCCGGCCTCGCCGACGATGTAGCTCATGCCGCGACGCACAGGGCCGCCGTGCTGAAGTCCGGGCCCGGTTCCGAACGACCCTTCTCGCTCATAACGCAGTGTGATCGTGATCGTTCGTTCCATCTTGTCCAGGTTCTGGTTGATCGCCAAGGCCTGAAGTGCGGCGCCAGTTAGTGACGTGCCCAGGGTGCGGTTGATTTCTGAAGCCGCCTGACCGGCAGTAAGGTTGCCGATATCCACTTGCAGCTGCTGGGTGGCTACAAAGAGCTGCTCGAAGTAAGTCTGGGCCTCCGCAGGACTGATCTTTCCCTCATCGAGCGCTTGTTTCACTTGGTCTGTGAGTCCCTGCAGCTCGGTCCCCCCGGCTTCCTTGAATGCGATCTGCTCAAGCATCCCGGCGATCTTATCTGACAGGCCGGTATCGATCCCCTCGAAATAACTCACGACCTGGCCAGACAAACGGAGCACCTCGGCATAAGCCTGGCCGGCGAGCGACGGGATCGCCTCGAAACTGCGGACAATACCGTGGGCCTCTGAACCCACATTCTGATTCGCGGCCGCCAAGAGTTCGGCCATCCTGGCAGCTTCTTCAGCCGCCGCAGTGGCTTCACGTTCCGCCATTGCCAAGGCGTTCGTTTCAACTGTGGCACCCGCTGCTCCCGAGCGCATCTTGTTGAGCGCCTTGGTCTGTCCGTCTGTTACAGATGTAAGCTTCAGAAGAATCGGGATAGCGACCAGGCCGACTGACGTCTTGAGCCCCGCCCATTGATCGTTGAGTTCGTCAATCTGCTGCTTGTAGGCCTTGATGGCCTTCAGGTTGTCGCCGCTCAGAGTCAGACCCAGCCGATCGCTCGCATCTGCCGCCTTCTGGATGCCCTCGCTTCCCATCTCCAGGAGCTTGCCCATCTCCAGGCCATTGCGCCCGAAGGTCTTGATGAGGAGGGCATTCCGCGCCATCGGATCGCTGAGCGCGTTGTATTGATCCGCCAGGATTTTGACGTTCTCGATCGTGGGAAGGAAGCCCTGACGCACAGCAACCTTCAGCGCCGTCGTCAACGATTCTTGGGAAACAAAAGCGTCATCGGCGGCCTGGATGAGTCGACTAGAGTCCTCGGCGCTCATCTCTGTCGCTCGTGAGAGATCCGTCACGGCCTGGCCGTACTGGACCGTCTCGTCCACCATTTTGTTGACGGCCGCAGCAACCGCCGTAACGGCGCCGGCGACAATGAGCCCCATCTTCGACACCGAAATATCTAAGCCACCCAGGAGCTTCTTGGTCTCGGCTTGTCCCTGGGCTATGCCCTTCCTCAGGCCAGTCAGGTCGACGGCCGTTCCAAGGGTGGCAATTCCCAATGTTCCCATCACTTCACCTCCGTCTCGGCCAACAGGTTGAATAACCAATCAGGGAGCGCCATCAGGAGCCGCGGCCCGAGACCCCAGAACAGGTTCAGCCTCGCCAGTTCTTGGCGGGCCGGGGAGGTGGGGCTTAGCCCGGGCCGGCCTTGATTCCGACCGCTCCACCACAATAAGATCTCGGATCCCTGGCTTCCTGAAAGTGCGCGAAGAATGTCTTCGGGCATATCGGGCAGGATGAACCGAACGGTTTTCTTGATGACCCGGTCGACCTGGCGGGCTGCTTCCTCGTCCGTCGGTCTCTTGAGTGAGCGGCTAGAGGCGAGTTGGTATTGCTTCACGAGATCCCGCGCGTGACGGGCGTCGCGCAGGGTGAACTCCCGCATTGAACGGAAGGGGATCCTTGTCGTTCCGTCCGCCAAGACGAATTTTTCCCGAGAATGTACCGCCTCCGCCTCTTGGTTCATCTTTTCGCCTTCATCTTCGCCTCGATCTGCGCGCCGAGCCGGGCAGCGCGCCGATGGCGCTTCGTTGGATAGATTTGTCTCGCCAGTCTTGCGAGACGATGATACAACTTCCCGCGAGGGGAACTCGCCCAGGCCTCACGCCTCTGCTCCTTCGCCGCCTCCTGGGCTGCCCACTCCCGTTCCAGGATTCGGTGCCTCTCGGCTTTGTCGGGAATCGGGGGGTAGTTGGGCATTGCCTGCTCATGCTCAGGGGGTTGCCAATCATGCTGGATCACTGGCATGGAATGCCTCCGGCCGCTTCTCGGCCATCATCTCCTCAAGGGCTTCGAGGCGGCGCTCTAGATCGCCCTTCTCGAGCGTTGACAGGATCACGCTGTACGCGCCGGTCAACGCCCGGGCGACGCTGACCGTGTTGTCTTGCACCTCGAGCCGGCCCACGACTCCACACAGACCTTGACGCACGTCCTCGATCGAGCGGATGCTTGGCGAACTGCCATTTCCATAAGCGCGCCGCCGGCCACCGTTCCGCTTCGCTTGGTCCCGTTTCGCGGCCAGGGACGGATCGTGCGCGAAGCAGTACCCGAAACGCCCTGCATGGGCTCGGCAGGGCTTCCCGCTCGCGGTCTTCCCCCGACAAGCTAGACTTGTCTTGGGCGCGCTTGTGCGGCGCCGGGAGGCCTTGCGCGGGGTCATTCGGTCTCCTCGTGGGAAGCCCCGATCGCTGGACGGTCGGCGCGCAGGTTGGCGGCGAGCTGCGCGACGTGCTGCCGCACAGTAGGAAGCATCCGAGTCTCACGATCCGCCTTGTCGATCACCTGCCCGTAGAATTCGATGAACCGCGCACGGTCGGAGGCGAGGGTCTCTGAGAGACAGATCCGTTGCCAGCCGCCTGTGAGTCGGACGGCCCGCTCGATGGCCGGGTGAGAGAACCGCGGCAAGCCATAGGATCCGACGCGACTGATCTCAGACATCACTTCGCCCCAGGCCGTCGATGTATCGGGGACGCCCTCGGCTGTCTTCACGAGCTCGAATGCAGCGGAGCGAATCTCGGCCGGCTTAGGGAAGAAGCGAAGGGTAGCAATGCAGTGCGCGATCGCAGCGCGAAGCAAATCGGCATCCAGGTCCGCCAGGGCGGCGGCGTAGACGGCCACGCGATCGGACGGGAATGGCTCCTCTGGCCAGGTCGCCAGGAGGGGCCGGAGCAAAGTGGCCACCTCACGCGCTTCGGCCATTGAGAACCTCCGAGCTCGCAAGGTATGCCCGCAGCCCTGCATAACCCTTGGGCTCTTCCTCCGGGCGATATGCGCCGCGTTTGGCTTCGGCAACGATAGCCTGGCATGTCTTGAGGATCGACCGGGGACAACTGATCGTCATCTGTGACGACTGCAGGCGGGCGAGCGCCGCGTCTACAAGAGCAAGCGCATCATCCTCCCGATAGTCGACCAATTCTGCGATCTCCCGCAATGGCTGCCACCAGGAGGCCGCTGCCCCCTTCTTGCGAGCTGCGGTATCAGCTTGTGGCGGCGCGAGTGCAGTGCGTTCGGCGAAGTGCTCTTCAAGAGTCCTGAGAACGGAATTGTGCGGGGCTGCCCGCGACGGCGCGCTCTCCGCGCCGTCTTCTTGATCTTGATCTCTTTCTTGATCTTGATCTACCGTCACCACCCCGTCACCGTGACGGTCACTGTGACCCATGGGTGACGCAACAGTTACCGTTGTTTTCTTGCCTGTGGGGGCCTCGAGAGGAGAATCGTGAGCGGCTTCTCGGGGAGATAAGTGCTCTGCGCCGGCTTCCATTTCGCGGCTCTGTTCACGGCCTCGCGTCACCGAATCGTCACGGGCCGTCACCGCGGCGTCACTGTGACGGTCGCCCTTTGCCTTCCTACGGGCACGCAGGCGCCGCATACGCTCCGCCTGGGGGCTCTCGAGCCCTTGCCATTGTAGATAGGCATTGGCGATCCAGCGTCCGTTTTTGTGTGAGGCATAACCAAGACCAGCGAGGGTCTCAAGATCGGCCTGTAGCTCCTCCGGATCGGCGTGAAGCGTCCAAGCCATTGCCTCGATCGTCGGCAGCTCTCCGTTTGCCTCCAAGTCTGCCGCGACAAGCACCAGGTCGAAGACCAGCAGCCTCAGCCGCGAGTTGAGGCGCATGAAACTCGCATCGTGGATGAGCGCGTGAGGCAGCTTCAACCAGAGACGGGATGCCATGCCCTTATCGCCCTTCTCGTTGCGCAGAGATACTCGCGACTATAGTCATTCGCGACCTTCGGCCCCATCTCCAGCGCCCAGGATCTCCTCGACTGGGTGATAGCGCTCCCGTTGGCGCCTCTCGGCCTCGACTCCGGCCAAGTTTTCCTTTGCTCGTCGCGACCGTGCGGCCGACATCGCTGGGCTTCCCGGGACTTCGCACCCAAGCTCCCGGCAGCGCGAGGCGAAGCGCACATAGTCGTCGACGATTTGATCCCGCCGGACCTCGAGCGCGCGCTTTTCTCGCGCCACGCTACGCGCCAACGATCCCTTGAGTAGGTCCTCGACCTGGCCAAAGCAAAAGAGTGACCGCTCGCAATCCGCGATGGCATTCTGTTGCGTCTCTTCGATGTGGGTCGGGCGCGCGGGCAGGTCCAGGAGATGAGGGAAGTAAGTCGTGTAGAATGCCTCGGATGCCTGAATTGCCTGAATCAGGATAGCGGGCGGCCCCATCCAGGGAGCTGCCCCAAGAGAGGCAAGCTGCACGTGGAAATCCCCAAGTACATGCGTTCGATCGCGGAGGGAGATGAGGCCCTGCACTACATCCCGCACGAGGGGCTCCTCGCGCTTCCGAAGTTCTTCCAGTTTCTCTTCAGCATCCCATGCTCGGGCCACGTGGAGAACCTTCTCCGCCTCTGCGATCGCGATCTCCGTAGCCGTTTCAGACGACAACACCACGGCCAGGTCTTGCTGCAAAGCCTGGAGCCGCAGTATGCCCTCCGGGGAGGCGGCCACCAACGTCGAAAGCTCGCGTTCGAGCTTCTTGCGGCTCTCGCTTAGGTCCTCGAACTGGGCCAGCAACGCGGCGAGGTTTTTTTGCGCTGCGCGAAGGTCTTTCCCGTTCTTCCCCATATCCACCTCCCAGAAATGCAGGGCTCAGGTTGCCCTGAGCCCATTGTGCGCCTCCGATTTCAAGAACCCCAAAATTCAGTTTCGACGTCGCCTCCGCAGACCATCTCTTGGCCAGGAAGCCGGTAGGTATGGCGGATCTTCGTCGGGGCGCTTCCAGCCAGTTCGCGGAGCGCCCGGCTCGAGCGCCGGAAATATTCCTGCCTCGCCATGCAGCCGAATGGTCCTGATCGTCTCGCCGGAGACTCTCTTCCCGAAGATAGACATGACCTGGTCCTGTTCTGCTTTCAGTGACGGGTCTCCATCGAAATCCGGATCGGCATTCGCACAGAACCGCTCAAACCAATAGTCATCTAGTGCTCGCAGGTATAGATAGGCCTGCGCATGTCGTTCCCGGGTCCTCGGGTCCCGTGGAATCTTACTTAGAAGCTCGGGCAAGCGGTCCGGTGCCTCATCTCCCGTGATGATGATCCACGGATAGAGCAGGCTAAATGCCGTGAGGGTCCTCCGCAGGTATCCCGCGGCGGCCCTGAGATGCAAGTTCGAAACGATCTCGAGGCCAAGTCCTGACGGCTGGTGCCTGATCATCACCTCCCAGGGCCAGGCGAGGTTGAGCTTCACAGGCAGCATCAGAGTCGATCTGTCGAATTGGATGACGGGCCCCCGCACGAGACACATCATTTCGGGTGTCTCGTGTTCTTCGATCTCGACGAAACCGAATTGCGAGAGTCGGAGTGCAATCGCAGCGTCTTTGAGCAGTTCATCCATGTGCCATCCCCAGTAGAAGTATCGGGCCGCCCGCGGTTGACGCAGACGGCCCGAGGTGCTACCCTTGAGTTGTCAGCGATGCAGCCGCTGGCCATCGCCCGGGCTCCACAAAGCCGCGGGCGTTTCGTTTGTCCTAGCTTACTCCATGCCGTGCCCTCTCGCAATAGTCCGCGCCCGGTAAGGCACGTGGATCAGCTCGACGGCCTGGCGCTTGGCTTCCTCGCCGCGCCGGTCGTAGCGTTGCGTCGTCACAACGGAGGCATGGCCAGCGATCTTCGAAACCGTTACGAGATCGGCTCCGGCGTCGAGCAGGTGTGTGATCAGCGTCCGGCGCATGTCGTGCGGTGACAGGCTTGGGATCCCTGCCTGCTTGGCGCGCTTTCGGAGCAGGTTATAGACGGCCTGGGTGCTCAGCCGCTCGGCCTTGAGCTGGCCTGCCCTCCCGATCAGTGCGAAGAGTGGCCCGGACCAGTCGCCGCGGAACTGCAGCCAGTCCGTCAGGGCAGACGCAGCACCCGCGGCCACCGGAACGCTCCTGTCCTTGCAGCCCTTGCCCCGGCGGATCTTCAGAGTGGCGGCCGTGGCGTCGTAGTCTGCCAGGTCCAGGAAGACGATCTCCGCGCGTCTCAGCCCGCAAGCATAGAGAACGGCAATCATCGCGCCATCGCGCAGGCCAAGAGCTGACGGATCCCCCGAGCAGGCCTCGAGCATCGCATCGATCTCGCCGATCGTGAGCGCTCGGCCGGCCGGCAGCGTCTCTCCCCGTACGCCCTTCACGTCGATCGCCCGCCGGTAATCCGCCTCGGGGATCTGCTCGAGCCTCCAGGCCTCACGCAGGGCACCACGCAGGGCACACAACATCCTGCAGGCCGTCGCCGGCGCATAGGTGGCGGCCAGCCTCGAGCGCACAGCGGCGACATGGGGATAGCGCACCTGGCCCCAGGGTAGCGCGAGCGCATCCGCCTGGCCAGTCAGGATCCCGGCCAGGACATCGAGGGCCTGGTGCATCGTCCTGCGGGATCCCGCCGAGAGCCCGGCCAGGTACACGGCCGCCGGGTTGCGATCAAGCGGGCTTCGGTCGACGAGCTGCAACGTCCTCGGCTCAACAGTGATCAGCGTGTTCATCGCTTTGCCCTCCGGTCTCCGGAAGCGGTATTCTCATACGCATGCCCGGTGATCAACTGCTCGATCGCCCTGCGGATCGCGAAGGATCGGTTGCCTCCACAGTTCTGCATTGCGTAGTCATCGAGCTGCCGCAACAGCTCGCGCGGGATCTTCACCAGCGTGGGCACGTATCGCGGATCGTCTTTTCTCATGGCTCACTCTCCTTCGATGTGGCGAAGAAACCGTCAAGGTCCACCGCCGACAGTTCCATGTTGCGGGAGTAGACCTCGACCATCTCGATCGAGGACCAGCCGCCCATCTTTTGCACAACCCGGCTCGGGGCATTCCGTCGCAGGGCGTTGACGCACATGCTCCGTCGGAAGCTGTGCGGCCCGAACGTGCGCACTCCAGCCCGCTGCGCCAGGTAGCGCATGATCACGGTGAGGCCGTATCGAGCCAGGGGCTCGCCTCTCGCAGATCGAGCGTTGCGCCGGCCGCCGAGGGCGACGAAGACTGTGGGAACGCCGGCCCTGGCGATCCTCTGGCGGATCTCGAGCCATCGGGCAACGGCCTCCGCCGTCGGCTTGCTGAACCAAGCCTGGCGCCACTTGCGACCTTTCACAAAGGCGGTCAGGACCCGCTGCTCCAGGTCAACGTGCCTGGTCTCGAGGCGACAGATTTCTAACGAGCGGAGGCCCGTATCCAAGGCGAGCATAACTAAGGCCCGGTCGCGGATCCTAACCTCCGCGTCGCCCTCGCAGGCCGCCAGGATCTTCGATAGTTCGTCCGCCGCGAGGGTGCGCTGCGGGCCTGCCGTTGGCCGCTTCATTCGGAAGTGCGCCGCCGAGTGAGCCTCGCCGAAGCGCCAGCGAAAGAAGCCGCGGATCGCACAACTGGCGACGTACTTCATCATCGGCCCCCAGGTGGAACGGCCATCAAGCCATTGGCGCAGATCCGTGGGCGACGTCGCCTCAGGCGCAAGTCCTTTCTCGGCCAGCACAACCGCGAGGTCACCCAAGAAACGGCGGTACTTCTCGAGTGTCTCTGTTGCATAGTCGCGCTCAGCCAAGAATCGCTCGATGTCTTGGAGCATCGCTCACCTCGCCCCTGGCGCGAGGAGTCTGACGATACGCCAGAAGAGCAGCAGGAAGCCGATATCCAGAAACATCTGCACGACGATGAACGACAGCAGGAGATCCGTCATTGCAGATCCGCTCCCCCGCGCACTACCGCAATCGTCGAGTGGCGATGCTCATCCATCCAGGCGTTCCATTCGCCGACCGGCAGCTCGGGCACATGCTTGATCCAGAGCCGCTCACTGATGAGCTCGGCGCCCAAAGCCTCGATCACCTCGATGGTGTCGAGCCCCAAGTCGGCGGCGATCCCCAGGAGCATGTCTGCTCGCGGATCAACGAAGTTGCAGAGCGGTCCTCGCTCATCTTCAAGCCGCCGGCGGGCCGCAGCCAGTGCCCGCACTACTGCCCTGCGATCGATCGTGTCCTCCCGGCTGAGGTCGAGCTGCTCGATCAATTGAACGTCCATGTCACCCCTCCTTGGGTGGAGCAAAAACGGCCTGCCCCTCTTGCTGGAGGCAGGCCGCCTGATGTACGATTGCTACAGGCTCGACGCTGCCAATCCCAGCGCTGGAGCTCAGGGCCTGGTCGGCGATCACACGCCTGCCGGGCCCGTCTGTTTCGCCCTTGCTCTATGCGAGTACACATAGAGTATATCCTAGAATATACCCAGCGTCAAGCCCCCATGTTCTGCCTGCTACTGAGCTAGTCTGGCTGGCCTCTTCGGGGATCGTGCTTGGAGAGGCCCCTGGCCTCTATCCAAGCCTTGAACTCTCGGACCGAATCGGGGTCCACCAGCCACATGCGGCCGTACTTCCGAGCTTTCAGCCGGCCAGCGCGGAGCATCATCCTGACGCCCTCGATGTGGTACCCGAGCTCCTCAGCGACCTCATCCGTCGTCATCCAGGGCATGCGGGGAGTATAGGCCGGGCGCCTGAGGACGGCAACGCTTATGAAAATCGAGGTTCAGGAAACCAGGTCTCTTGCCAGCCGGGCCCGCAGCATATCCGGGTAGCGCTCGCATAGCCGGCGCACCAGGGCGAGCTGGTCGCGCCTGCATTGCCGATCAAGCAGAGCGCGGAGTGCGGCCCGCTCCTGGTTGTCCGCGTGATCGGCAGCCCACACGAGGAAAGCGCCGAGCACCTGGCCGACCTGAAAGGGGTCCGGCCCTTGGCTTATCCGTGTACTTCCGGCAGGGGGGGCCTGAGCTAAGAGTTGCGACATGGTGGGAGGCCTCTCACGTACGCTCTAGACGGACCTAGACGGGGGATTCAGCCAAGGCCCTCTGTAATTCGGCAGGATCATTGCTTAGACGACTTTGACGGCATCCCTGTGGCAGTTGTCGACCCGATATCACAGAAGGCCCCTAGCCGAGGGGGACGGCCGGGGGCCTCGGAGCAGTCGCCCCTAAGAGCGCGCTCACCTGTCATTCTAGGGCCATTATCGCAGTGGGTCAATTCCCGTTTGGTTCCCATGTTCGGACGAGCTCGAAGGCACCTATGTCCTGGCCTGCACTGTTGCCCGTGCGGCTACTTCGGCGACGCGGTACGAGAATGCAGCTGCTCACCTTCGACGGTGACGCGCTACCAGAAGCGCATCTCGGGCCCGCTGCTCGAT
>Ga0326597_10010334_pt1 | contig 12450 bp, 8 predicted proteins | sample RVTome_12_FD_203789 | JGI IMG/M metagenome (GOLD analysis project Ga0326597, IMG submission 203789) | Soil microbial communities from uranium-contaminated site in the Upper Colorado River Basin, Wyoming, United States - RVT100D185 | ecosystem: Environmental > Terrestrial > Soil > Contaminated >... | reverse complement strand
CCATCGATTTTTTCCCGGTAGACGCTGGCGCCGGCAAACCAGACCACCTTGGCGTCTGCTGGCGAGCCGAAGCGCAGTTCCTGGCTGAAATACTCGACCTCATTCAATTGGCGGTAATCATTCACTTGCGTCGGACCGCCGTCGTAGTCTTCCAGGTAGTCGAAATCGAAGCTCTTGTAGCCCGTGATCGATGTCACGGTGTAATCGTTGTCCAGCGACCATTCGATATTTGCCCGGAATTCGAAAATCTCGGATTTATCAAAACCATTGTCGCCAAGGTCAGTCGCAACCCTGTCCACGGGCAGGCCCGCTGCGGGTACCCAGTACACGGAAGGATCCTGCTCGCGATCCTCGTAGGCCGCCGTGAACACGGCGTCCATCGCATCCCCGGCGTATCGCAGCGCCAGTCGGGTGGAGGCGATATCGTGGAAACCCAGGTCGTCCCCGCCCTGCGTGTTTTCCAGGAAGCCATCGTTGCTCATGCCATACACACTGCCGCGGAGATACCACCGCTCGTTCAGCGGCAGGTTGAGGGTGGCGGTCGCTTCAACGTGTTCGAAGTCAGCCAGCGTGAGTTCGGCGCTGGCCTCGAACTGGTCCACCGGCTTGTTGGTGATGATGCTGACCGCCCCGGCGATGGAATTGCGCCCGAACAGCGTGCCCTGGGGGCCCTTGACCACTTCCGCCCGCTCGATGTCGTAGAACGCTGTCTGCACGCCGCCGGTGCGGCCAGCCCAGACCCCGTCGATAAACACCGCGACCGACGGATCGCCGCCAATGCCGAAGTCATTGGTGGCGATGCCGCGCATCGCCAGCGCATCGGTGAAGCTATCCTCGGTCCGGCCGCTGAAACCGGGCGTGAAGTCCACCAGGCCACGAATGTCGCCGAGCCGGGCTTCTTGCAGGAATTCGCCCGAAAAGGCCGACACCGACAGCGGCACTTCCTGCAGCGATTGCTGGCGCTTCTGGGCGGTGACAATCACTTCCCCGAGGCCGAAGCCTTCCTGGGCGGTGGCCGCCTCCTTTTCCTGGGCGTGCAAATTGAACGGGAACGAAAATATGGCCGCGAGTGCCAGGTGACCCACTGCCTTGCATTGCCTCATCATGATCGTTTCTCCCCCACGCTGGCATGCCTGAATCGCGGTTCGTCCCGCAACCCCGGGCGCGCAATGGCGCATCCTCCCGCAGAGTTGCCTGAACTACAAGATAGTGCCAGAGCAATATCGGGACTCGGCCTCTGCGCTGCAGGTCTTCTCATGCCACACGGTCGATGACCGCGGCGAGGGTTTCGAAGATCCGGTCCACGTCCACGCGCTCCGCGACGAGCGGCGGCGACAGCGCGATCGTGTCGCCAGTGGTGCGGATCAGGAGCCCGCTGTCAAAGGCCTGTACCAGTGCCTCATAGCCGCGGGCGCCGGCTGCGCCTTCGCGCGGCTCGAGCTCAATGCCGGCGACGAGGCCGTAAGCGCGCAGATCAACGACATGCGGTCGCCCCTTCAAGGAGTGAACGGCGTCATTCCAGTACGGCGCCATTGAACGGGCATGTTCGAAGAGGCCCTGGCGGTAAATACGCTGCGTCGCGAGGCCGGCCGCGCAGGCTACCGGGTGCGCCGAATAGGTGTAGCCGTGGAACAGCTCGATGGCCTGCTCCGGCCCGTTCATGAACGCGTCGTAGATCTCGCGGCCCACCAACACCGCGCCCATCGGCACGGCTCCATTGGTCAGGCCCTTCGCACAAGTCATCAGGTCCGGGACCACGCCGAATTCCTGCGCGGCGAAGGCCGAGCCGGTGCGCCCGAAGCCCGTGATGACCTCGTCGAAGATCAGGAGGATCCCGTGCTTCGTGCAGATGTCGCGCAGGCGCTGCAGATAACCGCGCGGCGGCAGCAGCACACCGGTGGAGCCCGCGATCGGCTCGACGATGACCGCGGCGATCGTCGAGGCGTCGTGTAGCGCGACCAGCCGTTCGAGGTCATCGGCCAATTCGGCGCCATGCACCGGCAGGCCACGCGAATAGGCGTTTCGCGACGGATCATGCGTGTGACGCAGGTGATCGACGCCGGGCAGCAGCGCGCCGAAGTACTTGCGGTTGTTAACCATACCGCCGACCGAGATGCCGCCGAAGCCGACGCCGTGATAGGCGCGCTCGCGTCCGATCAGGCGCGTGCGCGATGCTTCCCCGCGCACCCGGTGCCAGGCGAGCGCGATCTTGAGCGCCGTGTCCACGGACTCCGAGCCGGAATTCGTGAAGAACACATGGTCTATTCCCTTGGGTGCGATCTCGATCAACGCGTTTGCCAGCTCGAAGGCAAGTGGATGCCCCATCTGGAACGGCGGGGCGTATTCCATCGTCGCAATCTGCGCGGAGACTGCCTCGGTGATCTCGCGCCGCGCGTGACCGGCGTTGACACACCACAGGCCCGCCGCAGCGTCGAGGATCTGGCGCCCGTCGGGCGTCCAATAGTGCATGCCCGCGGCGCGCGAAAGCAGGCGCGGCGCCGCCTTGAACTGGCGATTGGCCGTGAATGGCATCCAGAAGGCCTCGAGTGCGGCCCGGTCGGTCGGCTGGGAGCTCATGGTCGTCTGCTCCAATGGCTTTGCATGATGAGGAAAATTGACACTTCTCGCATGTCCGCGCGATATTGTGCAAGATCTGTTTAATATTATAGACACTCGGGGCACTCGCAATGACCAATGACCTCAGCGCCCGCCTGAAGGCAGTGCGCCTCATCCACGGCCTGTCGCAACGTGAACTGGCAAAACGCGCCGGTGTCACGAACGGCATGATCTCGTTGATCGAGCAGGGCCGGGTCAGCCCCTCGGTGGCCTCGCTGAAAAAGGTGCTGGACGGCCTGCCTATGAGCCTGGCCGAGTTCTTCACGATGGATCCGGCACAGTCGCCACAGGTTTTCTATTCGGGCAAGGAGCTCGTTGAGCTCGGCGAAGGCCTGGTTTCCCTGCGCCTGGTCGCGGCCCGTCGTCCGAAGCGGCGGATGGCGATCCTGCACGAAGTCTATGCACCGGGCGCGGACACGGGCTCCGAGATGCTGAGCCACGCGGGTGAGGAGGGCGGCATCATCGTCACCGGCCGGATCGAACTGATCGTGGGCGGACAGACCCAGGTGCTGGGGCCGGGTGACGCCTTTTATTTCACGAGCGAGGTCCCGCATCGCTTCCGCAATCGCGGGCGCGAGCGCTGTGAGATCATCAGCGCTTCGAGCCCTCCGACACTTTGAACTGGAGCGCGACTACATGGGTCGAACACAGATATCGGTCGACTGGCGCGAACGGGCGACAACGCTGGCGCTGCGTACCGAAGCATTCATCAATGGCCGCTACCGACCGGCCGTTTCCGGCGAGACATTTGAGTGCGTCAATCCGGCGACCGGCAAGTCGCTCGCACAAGTCGCGTCCTGTGCTGCCGCGGACGTGGATCTCGCCGTGGCCGGCGCGCGGCGCGCCTTCGAAGCCGGCCACTGGTCGAGGATGGCGCCGGCCGCCCGCAAGAAAGTCCTGTTGCGCTTCTCGGAGCTGATCCGTGAGCACCGCGACGAGCTTGCGCTGACCGAGACGCTCGACATGGGCAAGCCGATCACGGACTCGCAGAAGATCGACATTCCGGCCGCGGCGCGCTCGATCGCCTGGTTTGCAGAAGCGATCGACAAGGTCTATGACCAGATCGCGCCGACGCAACATGATGCGCTCGCACTGATCACACGCGAGCCGGCGGGCGTTGTCGGCGCGATCGTACCGTGGAACTTCCCGCTGCTGATGGCTTGCTGGAAGCTCGGCCCCGCGCTCGCGACCGGCAACTCCGTCGTGCTGAAGCCATCCGAGAAATCGCCGCTGACCGCATTGCGGGTTGCGGAGTTCGGGATCGAGGCCGGTCTGCCCGAGGGCGTGCTGAATGTCGTGCCGGGATTCGGGCACACGGCGGGCGAGGCGCTCGCGCTGCACATGGACGTGGACTGCGTCGCATTCACGGGCTCGACACGCATCGGCAAGCGCATGCTCGAGTACTCGGGCCGCTCGAACATGAAACGCGTCTGGCTCGAATGCGGCGGCAAGTCGCCCAACGTCGTCATGGCGGACGTCGCCGACCTCGAGCGCGCAGCGAATGCCGCAGCGGCCGGGATTTTCTTCAACCAGGGCGAGATGTGCTCCGCCGCATCGCGCCTCGTGGTCCACGAATCGATCCGCGACGCGATGCTCGAGAAGATCGTCCAGATCGGCCGGGCCATGGCACCGGGCGACCCGCTGGATGCCGGCACGAAGCTCGGCGCGATCGTCGACCGGACCCAGCTCGATACGGTGCTGGCTTACATCGAGGCTGGCCGCAAGGACGGGGCAAAGCTGCGCACCGGTGGACGGCGCGTGCGCGAAGAAACCGGCGGCTATTTCGTCGAGCCGACCGTATTCGACGATGTCACGATGGACATGAGGATCGCCCGCGAGGAAATATTCGGGCCAGTCCTTTCGGCGATCACCTTCAGGGACGTCGACGAGGCCGTCAGGATCGCGAACGACGTCAGCTACGGGCTGGCCGCGGCGGTCTGGAGCCGCGACATCACGACCGCGCACCGGGTCGCGAAGGCGCTGCGCGCCGGCACCGTCTACGTCAATTGCTACGATGCGGATGACATCACCGTTCCGTTCGGTGGCTTCAAGCAATCCGGAAACGGCCGCGACAAGTCGCTGCATGCGATGGACAAGTACACTGAACTGAAGACCACGTGGATCGACCTGTCATGAATGTCACCGTCGCCGCGACGCAGATGGCCTGCGGTTGGGACCGGGAAGCGAACATTGCGAACGCCGAGCGCCTGATCCGTGAGGCGGCGCGCCGCGGCGCGAACGTGATCCTGATTCAGGAGTTGTTCGAGTCGCCGTATTTCTGCAAGGATCACCTCGCGAGCCATTTCGAGCTTGCGCGGCCGATTGCCGAGAATCCGGCCGTTGCGCGGCTATCGCGGGTCGCTGCGGAACTTGGCGTCGTGCTGCCGCTCTCAGTCTTCGAACGGGCGCAGAACGCCTATTTCAATACACTGGCGATGGTCGACGCCGACGGCAGCCTCCTCGGCATCTACCGCAAATCGCATATCCCGGAGAGCCACGGATATCACGAGAAATTCTACTTCTCGCCGGGCGACACCGGATTCAGGGCCTGGAAGACACGCTTCGGCACGCTGGGCGTCGCGGTCTGCTGGGACCAGTGGTTTCCGGAAGCGGCGCGCGCGATGGCCTTGCTGGGCGCCGAGATCCTCCTGTATCCGACGGCGATCGGCTCCGAACCGCAGGACCCGGCGCTGGATTCGCGGTGGCACTGGCAACGCACGATGCAGGGCCATGCAGCGGCCAATGTAATGCCGCTCGTTGCATCCAATCGAATCGGCAAGGAGCGCGGAGAAAAAGTCGAGGTGACTTTCTACGGCCATTCCTTCATCGCGGACCATACAGGGGAGGTCGTCGCACAGGCCGACGATCACAGCGAGCAGATACTGACCGCGACCTTCGATCTCGATGCGATCCGCCGCTACCGCCACGCCTGGGGCGTGTTCCGCGACCGCCGCCCCGATCTCTACCATTCGCTGCTGACGCTGAACGGTGCCGCCGATTGACCAGGCTCTCGCAGGCGAGATCGCCTGCGTCGACCTCGAGACGACGGGCGGCAATGCCTTGCGCGACCGGGTCATCGAGGCCGGCATCGTATTGCTTTCCGGCGGCCGGGTGGTCGAGGAGTACTCGACACTGGTCAATCCGGGCGTGCGCATCCCATGGGCGATCCAGCAGTTCACGGGCATCACGGAGGACATGGTCGCGGATGCGCCGCCATTTGCCGCCGTCTGCGACGGGTTGCTCAAGAGACTGGAAGGACGCCTGTTCGTCGCCCACAACGCCCGCTTCGACTACGGATTCCTGCGCGGCGAGTTCCGGCGCCTCGGCCGGGCCTTCCGTGCGCCGGTCTTGTGTACCGTGCGCCTGTCACGCGCGCTGACACCCCTGCAACGCGGCCACAATCTCGACGCCGTCATGGAGCGCTACGGCATCCGCTGCGCCGCGCGGCATCGTGCGCTCGGCGACGCGCAGGTGCTCGCGGAGTTGCTGCGCATCGCGCGCGAGCGCTGGCAGGCCGACGAACTCGATGCAATCGTTGCCAGGCTCCTGCAGGCGCCGCGCCTGCCGCCGCAACTGGATGCCGGTCTCGTCGACGAGCTGCCGGAAGGGCCGGGCGTGTACCTCCTGCATGGCGAGGGTGACGCGCTCCTGTACGTCGGCAAGGCGAAGAACATCCAGGCACGCGTGCTTGCCCATTTCGCCGCCGATGCACGCTCGCGCCGGGAACTGGAACTCTCGCGGCTGGTACGGCGTGTCGATTGGTTCGAGACGGCGGGCGAGTTCGGTGCATTGATCCTTGAAGCGCGCCTGATCAAGGAACGCCGGCCGCTCCTGAACCGGCGGCTGCGGGCCAGTCCCTCGCTGTGGACCATCCGGCTCGGCGACGACGCGGATGGTCCGCGGGCGACGATCGAGGAACTGGATCCGGAATCCGATGCCGGCGGTGGTTTCGGGGTGTTTCGCAGCCGCGGCGATGCCGGCAACGCGCTCACGGGCATCGTGCGCAACCAGGAGCTTTGCGCCAGGCGACTTGGGCTCGAGGCCGGCAGCGGTTCCTGCATCGGCTGGCAGCTCGGCCGCTGCCGCGGCGCCTGTGTCGGGCGCGAGCCTGCCGCCGTGCATGCACTGCGCGCGCGAATGGCGCTTGCGCGCCTGAAGCGTCGCGACTGGCCATTCGCGGGGCGCATCGGCATCCTTGAGCGCGACTGGCGCGGGGTCGAGGAGATCCATGTGTTCGACCGCTGGTGCTACCAGGGCAGCGCGCGGGGTGGCAATGAACTCGCAGAGCTCGAATGCCGCCGAGGCGACTTCGATCAGGACATCTATCGCATCCTGTTGCGCGTCCTCGAGCGGCCTGCACCCGGCCTGCAGGTCGTCGAACTCGAGCAGCGATGAGCACGAACCCGATCTTCGTGACGGCTGCAATGGGCGCGGCGGACCTGCTGCTCGCTGAGCTTGCCGCGCAGGGCGTCGCCGAGTTGCGCGAGGAGCATGGTGGCGTGAACGGCAGCGCGACGCTTGCACAGGCTTATCACGCCTGCCTGTGGTCTCGGGTCGGCCTGCGCGTGCTGTGGCGGGTTGCGGAGTTCCCGGTCGCGAATGCGAACGAATTGTATGAAGGCGTTCGCACGGTGGACTGGTCGGAGCACCTGGGCGCGGCCGATACGCTGGCGGTCGACTTCTCGGGCAGCGTGCCCGGCGTCGGCCATACCCGATTCGGCGCGCAACGGGTCAAGGATGCGGTTGTCGACCAGTTCCGCGAAAGAACGGGCGAGCGGCCGTCGGTGGATCGCCTGGCGCCCACGCTGCGCATCAACGTGCATGCAGGGCGTGCCGCGGTCGTGGTCGCAATCGACCTCTCCGGCGACAGCCTCCATCGGCGCGGCTACCGCGGTGCGCAGGGCGCTGCGCCGCTCAAGGAGCATCTCGCCGCAGCGATATTGCTGCGCTCGGCCTGGCCGGCGATCGCAGAGGCGGGCGGGGCATTCGTGGATCCGCTCTGCGGTTCCGGAACCCTGCCGATCGAGGCCGCCCTGATCGCAGCCGACATCGCGCCTGGACTGACCCGCAGGCGCTTCGGTTTTGAAGGCTGGCGCCGGCACGATGCGGCGCTATGGAAGGAATTGCGAGCCGAGGCGGAATCGCGGTGCGCGCCGGAGCGGCTCGCCCCCGGCAGGATCCGCGGCTACGACCGTGATCCGCTCGTGCTGCGTGACGCAGAGGCGAATGCCTTGCGCGCCGGTCTCGGGGATCGCGTGTCGTTCACGCGTTCCGAGTTGGCGGCCTTGCCTGCGGCACAGGCTCCGACTGGCCTGATCGCAGTCAATCCACCGTATGGAGAGCGACTCGGTGATGTCGAGACGCTGCGCGGACTGTATGCATTGCTCGGCGAGCGGCTGCGCACCGGTTATCTCGGCTGGGATGCGGCCGTACTGACCGGCAATCCGGTGCTCGGGCGCGAGCTCGGCATCAATGCGCGGCGCACCCACCGGATGATGAACGGCCCGATCGAGTGCCGGCTGCTGCGGATCCGGATCGATCCGGGCGAATTCGACCGGCCCTACGAGCCGGGCCGACCGCCGCCGATCGATGCCGAAGCCGCCCGAGCGCGGCCCGGCGCGCAGATGTTCGCGAACCGGCTTGCCAAGAACATCGCCAAACTCTCCGGCTGGGCACGCAGCGAGTCGATTTCCTGCTACCGGCTCTATGACGCGGACATGCCCGAATACGCTTTCGCGATCGACCTGTACCAGACGGACCCGCAGGCATCGCATGGGCGCTGGCTCTACGTGCAGGAATACGCTCCGCCTGCCACCGTGGACAAGGCGCGCGCCCGCGCGCGGCGCGAGGAAGCATTATCCGTTCTGCCCGAGGTCACCGGCCTGACTTTGGACGCAATCTACTGGCGCACGCGGCGGCCGCAGAAGGGCACGCGGCAATACGAGCAGCTCGACGACCGTGCCGAGCGCGTAGTCGTCGACGAGGATGGGCTCAAGTTCCTCGTCAACTTCACCGACTATCTCGACACGGGCCTCTTTCTCGATCACCGCCGCACCCGGGCGCGCATTCGCCACGCGGCAAAGGATCGGCGATTCCTGAATTTGTTCTGCTACACAGGTGCCGCGACCGTGCACGCGGTGGCGGGTGGCGCGCGGACGACCACGAGCATCGACATGTCGCGCACCTACCTCGACTGGGCGCGCAGCAACATGGAGATCAACGGCTTTCGCGGCGAGGCCCACCGATTCGTGCAGGCCGATTGCCTGCAATGGCTCGCCGTGGACGACGGTGAGCGTTACGACCTGATCTTCCTGGATCCGCCGACCTTCTCGAACTCCAAGCGCATGCAACGCGAGTTCGACTTGCAGCGCGACCATGTCGCACTGATCCGTTCGACGCTCGAGCGTCTCGGACCGGAAGGACTGCTGCTGTTCTCGACCAATTTCCGCCGCTTTCAGCTGGACCAGGAGCCGCTGGCGGATCTCGCGGTTTCGGACATCACGCGGGCGACGATTCCACGCGATTTCGAGCGCGACCAGCACGCCCATCATTGCTTCGAAATTCGCCTGGCGCGCTGATCAGACGTCCGGCGAGGGCTTGCAACGCGGCCAAGCGGACGCCGACGAATCATCCCGCATGCTTCTGGTGCGCACCATTGTGCAGGAACATCGCGGCGCCGAGCAATCCGGGGGCGGCATGCGTGATGACCCGTATTGTCACGGATTCGAGATAAGCTGCCATGCGTCCCTTGGCTAGGAAGCGTTCACGGAACGCGCTGCTGCGCAGGAAAGGAATGAAACGCGGCACGATGCCGCCCGCGATCATGACCGTTCGCGCGCCATGAATCAGCGCCGTATCGCCGGCGACGCTGCCGAGCACCGCGCAGAAACGTGCGAGCGCGCGGCGCGCAATCAGGTCGTGGCCGGCGAGTGCGGCATCCACAATCGCAGCCGGATCGCGGCCGCTCGCATGCTGGTCGAGTGCCGACGACAGGTCATCGCCTGAGGCCAGCGCGGCATCGATATGCGACAGACCGGTACCGCACAGCAGCCGCTCGTTCGAGACGCGATCGAAGCGGGCGTTGAGCCAGCGTGCAATCAGGTGTTCTTCTTCGCCGAGTGGCGCGAAACTGACATGGCCGCCTTCGGTTTCGACCACCTGCCAGCCACGGGCGGCATCGCCGGTCAGCAACGCGACACCGAGGCCGGTGCCAGGTCCGAGCACGCTGATAGGGCCGCAGAGCGGCGCGGCGCGACCACCGTGCAGCGTGACGGCATCGGCAGGTCCGAGAGCCGGTACCGCCCAGGCGACGGCGCCAAAGTCGTTGAGAACGTCGAGCGCATCCAGGCTCAGGCTCTTCTGTAATTCGCGCCGGCTGAACGACCAGGCGCGATTGGTCAGCCGGATCTCATCGCCGCCGCCCGGTGATGCAACTGCGATCACCGCGCGTGTCGGCCGCTGGCCGATGCTTTCGAGATAGTGCTCAGCCGCGTGCTGGAGACTTGCGAACCCGGCGCAAGGCAATGACCGCTGGTGCGACAGTCGCGGTGCCGCGCGCTGCGGATCGGTCAAGGCGAAGCGCGCATTGGTACCGCCGATATCGGCGACCATCGCTAGCGGCGTCCGGCTTGAACTCATGGAAGAGCGCAGCTTATCGTACCGGCGCAGCGGCGACGAAGCGGATCGCCTGGCCGCCACCCGACGCAAGCGCGAGTTCCCATTTGTCGCCATGCTTTGCCGGTCGGGTCTCGATCACGATTGAATGGGCATTGCGGCGCCAATCCGCATCGTTGCCGTCGCGGTAGACCTGCGCGGTATAGCTGCGGCCCGGATCCAGGAAATCGAGCGTGATGCGCAACCGTCGCGCGTGCTCGTCGGTCAGGCTGCCGACATACCAGTCGTCACCGCCGCGGTCCTTGCGCGCGAACGTGACGTAGTCACCGACCTCGCCGTTCAGCACGCGGGTATCCGCCCAGTCCACTGGTACATCGCGGATGAATCGGAACGCGCCCGGGTACTTCGCATAATTCTCCGGCAAGTCCGCCGCCATCTGGATCGGGCTGTAGATGACCACGTAAAGCGCCAGCTGCTTGGCCATCGTCGATTGGATCGGTTGCCCACCACGGCCCACGAGGCTCAGCACTCCGGGCGTGAAGTCCATCGGCCCGGCCAGCATGCGCGTGAAGACCAGATTCGCCTCGTGTTCGGGCGGGTTGGGGGGACTGCCCCAGGCGTTGTACTCCATGCCGCGCGCGCCCTCGCGCGCTACCCAGTTAGGGTAGGTGCGCCTGAGGCCCGTGTCCTTGATCGGCTCGTGCGAGTCGATCATCATGCGGCGCTTCGCGGCCTCGGTCACCACTTTCAAATGATGCCGCGACATGACCTGGCCGTCATGCCATTCAAAGCGGATCGAACCATCGGCGCCACGGGCCTTGATGCCGCCGGCGTCGGCGACGTATCCCGTCTTGACACTGTCGACACCCAGACGCGAGTAAAGATCGAGCGCCTCTTCGAGCTGATCCTCGTAATGCGCGATGTAACCGGACGTTTCGTGGTGGCCGACCAGGCGCACGCCGCGCTCGCGGGCGTAAGCGGCGACGGTCGCGAGGTCGAAGTCGGGGTAGGCCCGAGTGAAGCTGAAACTGCTCCCGTCGGCGAACCAGTCGTCATCCCAGCCTTCGTTCCAGCCCTCGATCAGCACGCCGCGAAAACCGTTATCTGCAGCGAAATCGATGTAGCGCCGGGCATTCGTGGTGGTCGCGCCGTGCTTCGGGCCTGAGGCCCAGCTTTCGGTGTCGAGGTGCAGGCTCCACCAGATGCCGACGTACTTGAAGGGCCTGACCCAGGAGACGTCGCCCAGCGCGTTCGGTTCGTTGAGATTCAGGATCAGGTCGGACATGTACAGACCGGCTGCGCTGTCGGCGATCTGCAGCGTGCGCCATGGCGTCGTGAACGGGGCCACGCGGCTCACGCGGGCGCCGTCAGCCGACGGCGCGAGCGACGCTTTGAGCCGCTGACCCACGACCCTTCGCAGCCACATCGCGGCATAGTCGACCAGCGCGGCTTCGTGGATGGCGACATGCAGGCCGCCCACCGACCGGATCGTCAGCGGCGTATGAGCCTGTCCCACCTCGGAGAGCGGCGTATGCTGGTACAGGTATTCGTAGCGATTCCATTCGCCGCCGGGGATCCACCAGGCAGTCGCAGCGTCAACCACGGCAAACTCGGTCAGCTCGTCGGCGATGTGCACCTGCTTCAGTTCCGGCTGATCCGGGAATTCGTAGCGGAAACCCACTCCATCGTCGTAGATGCGGAAAACGATTTCCAGGCTGCGCTTGAGCGCTGACTTTTCTTTGAGGCGAACCCGCAACTCATTGTATCGATTGCGAATATAACGACGCTCGCCCCAGGGCTGCTCCCAGGTCTCGTCGACGCTTCGGGCGCCGCTGGCTGCCAGCTCGAAATTGCGTTCGAGCTTGGGCGCGTCGGCCAGCAGGAAACCGAGCCGTGACTCGGCAATCACGGGCTTGCCATTGCGGTCAATCGTGTAGCCGGGCCTGCCCTCGCCGTTGAGCTTCACGGTCACCGTCAGCACGCCCCCCGGGGAGGACACGCTGGCGACGGGTTCAGCCCTGGCGCCTGCCGCCAGAACCGAAAGCAGCGCGAACAGCACCCACAACAGGTGGCGGTGCATGGCGGATGGCTCTCGCTGGATCGACTGCGTTGGCCAAACGCTACAGTGATCCAGAATTGGTGCCCTGATGCGTGCGAGCAAAGCTCACGCTAACCGCGATTATCTTGCGCTTCCGCATGTATACGTATGCAGTGTATTGC
>Ga0326597_10010333_pt1 | contig 12452 bp, 9 predicted proteins | sample RVTome_12_FD_203789 | JGI IMG/M metagenome (GOLD analysis project Ga0326597, IMG submission 203789) | Soil microbial communities from uranium-contaminated site in the Upper Colorado River Basin, Wyoming, United States - RVT100D185 | ecosystem: Environmental > Terrestrial > Soil > Contaminated >... | reverse complement strand
GTTCCTCGCCGCCGACGGTCAGTCCGCGACCGAGCAGCCCGCCCGACCCCACGGCATTGAGCGCCTGCACGAGCTGGAAGCACGCGCCCTGCGGATCGACCTGAGGGTCGAGGAAGCAGAACAGCCTCTGTCGCTGGTAGTCGTGCAGCAGGCTCACCGCGACCGGCGCCGCGGCGGCGGCCGCTCCGGCGAGCATCACGAGCCACCCGACGCCCGCGCCGGCCAGGAAGAGCATCCCCGCCAGGATGGCGCCGAACACGAGGGCGGTTCCGAGGTCCGGCTGGCGAAACACGAGGAGGGCGGGCACCGCGACGAGGATGGCCGCAATGGCGATGGTCGACGGACGGCCGATACGCCGGCCGCGCCCCGCCAGGAAGGCGGCCAGGACCGTCACCATGAGCACCTTGCTCATCTCGCTGACCTGGAAGTCGAGCCCGAGCAGGGTCAGCGACATCTGCGCGCCGAACAGGTTCGTGCCGGCGAGCACGGTGAGCACCAGGAGTCCGATGACGGCGAGGTAGATCGGCACCGCGAGCGTCCGCAGCCAGTGGTAGTCGACGCTGGCAACGGCGAAGAAGAGCGTGAGGCCGATGCCCGCCCAGATCACCGTCTTCACCGTCTGCGACAGCTGCTCGCCCGCGAGTGGCGACCCGAAACCCGCCGAGTAGCCCATCAGCACGCCGAAGGCGACGAGCAGGAGCACGTAGAGCAGCAGCTGCGCGTCGAAGTGCCGCCACTCGCGGACCCTGAGCGACTCGACGAACGTTGCGGTGGCGAGGCCCATCGGTCCGTGCCTAGTTCGCCGTCACGAGGCTGAAGTCGTTGGGATCGAGGCGGAGGTCCTGCCCCAGGCCGTAGTGCAGCTGGAGGAAGTACTTCACGACCTCCGCCGACACGTTGCCGGGGACGACCGCGGCGTACGTGAACGTGACCACCGCGAGCTCCGCGTCCGTGGCGCCGTCGACGCTCGGAAGGTACGCGACGAACCACGAGTGGAAGGGCAGGGTGCCCTCCGCGGTGAGCTCCCCGAACTCGGCGGTGCCGGTCTTGCCGGACAGGGCGCCGGGAAGGGCGAGGTCGCGGATGTTGTACGCGTGGCCGGACGCGATCACCTCGCGCGCGGCGACGCGCATCGTGTGGAGCGTCGAGGCGTCCACGTCGAGCGTGCGGATCGGCCGCGGCTCGTACCTGCGGATGAGGGCGCCGGAGGCATCGGTCTCGCCCAGCACCACCTGCGGCTCCATGAGCCGCCCGCCATTTGCGACCGCCGCATAGGCGTTGAGCAGCTGCAGCGGCGTCACCGCGATGACGTTCTGCCCGATGCCGGCCTGCGCCAGCTCGCCGGTGAACACTCCGGACCGGCCCTGCCGCCGCGCCCAGTCCGTGGAGGCGATGATTCCCGCCTCCTCACCGGGCAGCCGGATGCCGCTGAGCTGCCCGAACCCCAGCTCCCCGGCCCATGCCGCCAGCCGGTCGATCCCCGCCTCGATCGCAAGCTGGTAGTAGAACGTGTCCGAGCTCTTGGCGAATGCGTCGACGATGTCCAGCGGCCCGAAGCCCTGCCGGTTCCAGTCGAAGAGGCACTCGCCCTCGGGCGCGCCGGGGATCTGGAAGCAGGCGTAGGTCGGCCACTGCTGGTCCGGGGTCGTGATGCCCTCCTCCAGGGCCGCGATGCTCGTGACGAGCTTGTATGTGGATCCCGGCGGGTAGATGTCCGAGATGGCGTGATTGCGAAGTGGGAGGTTCGGGTCCTCGAGGTACATCTCGAAGTCGGCGGCCGAGATGCCGGACGCGAAGGCGTTGGCGTCGTAGGTGGGCAGCGAGACCATCGCCAGGATCTCGCCGTTCTGCGGGTTCATCACGATGGTGACCCCCTGGCTGACGCCGGCGACCTCCATGCCCCACGTCAGGGCCTGCGTGGCCAGGCGCTGCGTCTGCGCGTCGATCGTGAGCATCAGGTTCGTGCCCGGGCGCGGCTGCCGGACCGTCTCGAGCACCTGGACCACGCGCCCCTTCGCGTCGCGCTCGGCGAGCTGCGATCCGTAGTCGCCGCGCAGCTCGGCCTCGAACGAGGCCTCCACGCCCGCCCTGCCCACGAAGTCGTCGTGCAGATAGCCCAATGGCTGGAGCCGAGCCAGCTCGTCGGCCTCGACTCGGCCCGTGTAGCCGATGACGTGCGCCATCAGCTCTCCGCCGACCGAGCCGGCCTCGTCGAGGTACTCACGCCGTGGGTCGACCTCGATCACCACGCCCGGCAGCTGAGGAGCCCTCTCGGCGACGAGCAGCGCTGTCTCGCGGGTGAGCCCGCGTACGACCGGCAGCAGGTCAAGCGGGGAGCCGGCGTAGCCGTCGAGCCGCTCCTCGATGGCGCCGACCTCGGCTCCCGTGAGATCGGCCAGCAGCGCGAGCACGCGCGCCCGCTGCGTCTGAGGAAGGTCTCCGGGCCGGATGCTGACCGTCCAGGCCGGTGCGTTCACGGCGACCGGGCGACCCGCGCGGTCGAAGATGAGCCCGCGTGGTGCGGGGACGGCGAGCTCCACGGTCCGGTCGGCGGCGACGCGCGCCGCGTACACGGCACCGTCGACGACCTGGACCTGGAACAGCCGAACCACGAGGACCGCGAGGAGCAGGGCCGCCACGACCCCGAAGGCCGCGAAGCGCCGGCCCGAACGCGGCAGGTCGTCGAGGTCGCCGTTCAGTTCGGTCATCGGCGCACCACGGTCGGTCCGGCGCGCTCGCGCCGCCGCTGCAGCAGCCGGATCGGGATGATCACCAGCGCGGCCAGGGCGGCGTTGAGGGCCGCCGCGGTCATGACGATCTCGACCGGCTGGGCGCCCCACGCTCCCCCGCGCAGGAGTTGCGCGATCACGATCATGATCACGTCAGCCACGATCGAGCCCAGGAAGGTCGCGAGCACGGGATAGGCGAGCGGCACCCGCGCAAGCAGGGGCGCGGCTGACGCGGCGAGCGCGGTGGCAGCCAGCAGGCTCAGGGGGATCGATCCGAGGGGCTCGCGGCTCAGGAGGTTGGCCGTAAGGCCGGCGAGGAATGCCCACGTGACCCCCGGCGCAAACCCGAGCGAGGTGGCCACGAGCACCGATGCCACCAGAGCGAGATTCGGCCTCACTCCGGCGACGACGAGGACGGGAGCCAGGCCGGCGTGGATCACGCCGACCGCGATCGCCAGGATCGGGCTCATGCGGTTGATCGATGCCACGACCGTCGCGGATGTATGACAAAGTATACGCCGGTCGCTTCACGTGAAACATCGTCCGCGGGCGGTTCCTCAGGGGCCCATCCGGACCTCCGGTAAGGGCGCGATAAGCGGCCGATAAGAGGCGAAACTGGTAGAATTGACGAGCCCACCTGGAACTCGAAGCGGAGCGGTCTTGGTCCGAGTAACGGCCTGCACGAACCAGAAGGGCGGGGTCGGCAAGACGACCACGGTCATCAACCTCGCCGCGTACCTCGCGCTCACCGGCACGAGAACGCTGATCATCGACCTCGACCCACAGGGAAATGCCACCAGCGGCCTGGGTGTCGATCGGCGGCACGTGGAACGATCGGTCTACGGACTGCTCGTCGACCGCCAGCCGATCGAGCAGGCGGTGGTGGGCACGTCGATCACCGGGCTCGATCTCGTCCCTTCCACGCCCGCGCTGTCGGGTGCCGAGGTCGAATTGGTTGGCGTGGCGGCGCGGGAGCGCCGGCTCGCCGCGAGCCTCGCGGAGCTGAAAGACCGATACGACCGCGTGCTCATCGACTGCCCGCCGTCGCTCGGCCTGCTGACCATCAACGCATTGACCGCGGCGGACGGGGTGCTGATCCCGATCCAGACCGAGTACTACGCCCTGGAGGGCCTGAGCCAATTGGTGAACACCATCAGACGCGTCCGCGAGAGCCTGAACCCGCGCCTCGAGATCGAGGGCGTCGTCCTCACGATGTACGACACGCGCACGAAGCTCTCGGAGCAGGTCGCCGTCGAGGTGCGCCGTCACATGAACGGGAGCGTCTATCGCACCGTGGTGCCCCGCTCGGTTCGGCTGGCCGAGGCGCCCTCGCACGGGCTTCCGATCGCCCTGTACGACCCCCAGTCCCGTGGGGCCGATGCCTACCGCGATCTCGCCACGGAGGTCGCCGCCCGTGGGTAGCGCCCCGGCGCGAGGGACCCGAGCCTTCGGCCTGGGTCGTGGGCTCGACGCGCTCATCCCCTCGGCGCGCGACGAACGCGGGGTGCTGGAGGTGGCGCTCGACCGCATCGGCCGTAACCCGAGCCAGCCCCGCGCCGCCTTCGACGAGGCGCAGCTCGGCGAGCTCGCGGCGTCGATCGCGGTGCACGGCGTCCTCCAGCCGGTGGTGGTGCGCGAGCTCGCCGATGGCGGCTATGAGCTCATCGCCGGCGAGCGGCGGCTGCGCGCGGCGCGCCTCGCGGGGCTCGAGCGGATTCCGGCAATCGTCCGCGACATGGACGACGCGGGGACGTCGCTCGAGCTGGCGCTGATCGAGAACCTCCAGCGCGAGGACCTCAACGCCATCGAGGCGGCGCGCGCCTACCGGGAGCTCATCGACCGCTTCGGGCTGACCCACGAGGCCGTGGCGCGCCAGGTGGGCAAGAGCCGCGTGGCGGTGAGCAACTCGCTTCGCCTCCTCGAGCTGGCGCCGGAGACCCGCGACGCGATCCTGGATGGGCGCATCAGCGAGGGGCACGGCCGCGCGCTCGCGGCAATCACGATCCCCGAGCTCCAGCGCGCCGCGCTCCAGGTGGTGCTGGATCGGCAGCTGTCGGTGCGGCAGACGGAGGAGCTCGTCCGCCGCAGGCGTGACGCGCGGCCGCCCGCGCCGCGCCAGTCGCTCAGCCACGACCTGCAGGAGGTGGAGGCTCACCTCCGCGGCGTGCTGGCGACCAAGGTCGGCATCGTGCGCACGCGGCGCGGCGGCCGCGTGGTGATCGACTTCTACTCCGACGAGGAGCTCGACCGCCTGTACTCCATCATCACCCGCGGCGCAAACGCGGCGGCATCAACGGCATCGGCCCACCCCGGGCTCGGCGAGGAGACCGCCTGATGACGGTCGAGCGAGCACCGAAGACGCGCCCGACGCGCACATCGAAGGCGTCGTCGGGCTACACCGCAGCGCACATCCAGGTCCTCGAGGGCCTGACGGCGGTCCGCAAGCGGCCGGGCATGTACATCGGCTCCACCGATGAACGCGGTCTCCACCAGCTCGTGTGGGAGGTCGTCGACAACAGCATCGACGAGGCGATGGCCAACCAGGCGACGCGGATCGACGTCACGATCCACGCGGATGGCCGCTGCGAGGTCGTGGACGACGGCCGCGGCATCCCGGTCGATCGCCACGCGACCGGCAAGAGCGCGCTCGAGGTGATCATGACCGTCCTCCACGCCGGCGCGAAGTTCGGCGGGGGCGGCTACAAGGTATCCGGCGGCCTCCACGGCGTCGGCGTCAGCGTCGTGAATGCCCTGAGCGCCCAGATGCGCGTGGAGGTGCTCCGCGACGGCAAGCGCCACGTCCAGGAGTTCGTGCGCGGCGAGCCGAAGGGCCCGGTGCGCCAGAACGGCGGCGTGCCCGAGGCGAACCGCGGCCTGGATCCGGCGTGGAAGCGCACCCACGGCACCCGCACCTTCTTCACCCCGGACTCCGAGATCTTCGAGACGCTCGAGTTCTCCTGGGAGACGATCAGCACGCGGCTTCGCGAGTCCGCCTATCTCAACAAGGGGCTGTGGATCCGCCTGACCGACGAGCGCGCGCAGCGCGAGAAGAACTTCTACTTCGAGGGCGGCGTCACGAGCTACGTTCGGCACCTGAACCGACGGCGCGACGTGCTCAACGCGCGGCCCATCTACGTCGAGCGCCTGGTCGGCTCGACGAGCGTCGAGGTGGCGCTCCAGTACAACGACGGCTTCGCCGAAACCGTCATCCCGTTCGCGAACAACATCCACACCGTGGACGGCGGGACGCACGTCGCCGGCTTCCGCTCCGCGCTGACGACCTCGCTGAACTCCTGGGCCCGCAAGTCGAGCACCCTGTCCGAGAAGGAGGCCAACCTCTCGGGGGACGACGTGCGCGAGGGGCTCACCGCGGTGATCAGCGTCAAGCTCACCGACCCGCAGTTCGAGGGGCAGACGAAGGCCAAGCTCGGCAACGCCGACATCAAGGGCATCGTGCAGAACGTCGTCACCGAGGGGATCGTCCAGCACCTGGAGGAGAACCCCGCCGACGGCCGCCGGATCATCGAGAAGTGCCTCACCGCCGCCCGGGCGCGAGAGGCGGCCCGCAAGGCTCGCGACCTCGTCATCCGTAAGGGCGCCCTGGAGGGCATGGCGCTGCCCGGAAAGCTCGCCGACTGCCAGGAGCGCGACCCCGCGCGCTCGGAGCTGTACATCGTGGAGGGCGACTCCGCCGGTGGATCGGCGAAGCAGGGACGCGACCGGCGCTTCCAGGCGATCCTCCCCATGTTCGGCAAGATGCTCAACGTCGAGAAGGCGCGCCTGGACCGGGTGCTCTCGAGCGACAAGATCCGGCCGCTCGTCATCGCGCTTGGCGCCGGCATCGGCGAGACGTTCGACATCACCAAGCTGCGATATCACCGCATCTGCCTGCTGTCGGATGCCGACGTCGACGGGGCGCACATCACGACCCTCCTTCTCACCTTCTTCTACCGCCACATGCCGCAGGTGATCGACGAGGGATACCTGTACCTGTGCCAGCCGCCGCTCTTCCGAGTGAGCACCGGGAAGGTGACGCGGTACGCGAGCACGGAGAAGGAGCGCGACCTCGCACTCAAGGAGCTTTCGCGCGACGGCAAGACGAAGAACGTCACGGTCCAGCGCTTCAAGGGCCTCGGCGAGATGAACGCCGACCAGTTGTGGGAGACGACCATGAATCCGGAGACCCGCACGCTGCTCAAGGTCGAGATCCTCGAAGGTGCCGAGGCCTCCACTGACGACATCTTCAGCACGCTCATGGGCGAGAAGGTCGAGCCCCGGCGCGACTTCATTCGCGGCGAGGCGCGGAAGGTCCGCAACCTCGACATCTGATGCGACGAACGAAAGGCAGCAGACCGATGCCATCGCGACACGCGGCCGACATTCGGCAGGTGAGCCAGAAGACCGGGCGCAGCCTGGACGAGTGGTGCGCGCTGCTCGAGGCAAACGGCGTCGGCGACCGTCGCGAGGCGGTGAACATGCTGCGCGACTCGTACGCGGTGAGCCACGCCTTCGCGCTGGCGATCGCGGACCAGTGCCTGCGTCGCTCCGGCGACGACGAGTGGGGCGCGGCCGATTACGACGCCGAGGAGGAGGCCGGGCCCTGGTAGCGGCCGAGCGCGACCCCTCCACCGGCGCGGGGATCCTGGGCGACAGCGATACGGTCGTCGCCGAGGACGGCCGCCGCTACGCGTTCGCCGACCACAACTGCTTCGCCTGCGGGCGCGACAACCCGATCGGCATGCGACTGCGGATCGAGATCGGTGACGGCATGGCGCGCACGACGTGGGTCGCGGATAAGGACCACGTCGGCTGGAGCGACAAGCTCCACGGCGGCCTGATCGCGACGCTGCTCGATGAGGTGATGGCCTGGGCGCCGTCCAGCCACGACTCCTGGGCCGTGACCGCGGAGATGTCCGTGCGGTACCGCTCGCCGGCGGCCCCGGGCGAGGAGCTCAGGGCGGTCGGCCGCGTGGTCGCGCGCCGGCGGCGGATCTACGAGGTTTCCGGCGAGGTCCGCGCAGCCGACGGGCGCCTCATCGCCGAGGGCCGCGGCCGGTACCTCGGGGCGTCGCCACAGGAGAAGGCCGAGCTCAAGGAACGGTACGGCGTGGCACCCGGCGTGGGTGGAGAATGAGCATGAACGCGACACACGCGACATACGCGACACCGCACTGGGGAGCCCAGTAACCGATGGAGATGCAGAGGGTCGGGAACGTGCGCAACGTCCAGATCGAGGACGAGATGCGCACCGCCTACCTCGACTACGCCATGAGCGTGATCGTGGCGCGCGCCCTGCCGGACGTCCGGGACGGCCTCAAGCCCGTGCATCGGCGAATCCTCTACACGATGCACGAGATGGGGCTGCGCTCCACCGCCGCGTACCGCAAGTGCGCCGGCGTCGTCGGCGAGGCGATGGCCAAGTACCACCCGCACGGCGACCTGGCCCTGTACGAGACGCTCGTCCGCATGGCCCAGGACTTCAGCCTGCGTTACCCGCTCGTGGACGGGCAGGGCAACTTCGGGTCGGTCGACGGAGATCCGCCGGCGGCGATGCGCTACACGGAGGCGCGCCTGGCGGCGATCACCGACGAGATGCTCGCGGACATCGAGAAGGAGACGGTCGACTTCGTCGACAACTACGACGGCCGCCTGCGACAGCCGACGGTGCTCCCGTCGAAGCTCCCGAACCTGCTGGTGAACGGCTCGAGCGGCATCGCGGTCGGCATGGCCACCAACATCCCGCCCCACAACCTCGTCGAGGTGTGCCGCGCGACCACCGCGCTCATCGACAATCCCGAGATGACGGTCGACGACCTGTGCGGGATCGTCACCGGCCCCGATTTCCCCACCGGCGGGACCATCTTCCGCTTCGAGGACCAGCGCAACGCGCTGTCAGGCGAGCGGGAGCGGGTCGACGTCATCCGGCACATGTACGCGACCGGGCGGGGGCGGATCGTCATCCGGGGCCAGGTCGCCTTCGAGGAGATCCGGGCGGGCCGGATGGGCGTCGTCATCACCGAGCTGCCGTACCAGGTGAACAAGACGACCCTCATCGAGCGCATGGCGGAGCTCGTTGGCACGAAGAAGATCACCGATGTCAGTGACCTCCGCGACGAAAGCGACAGGGACGGTATGCGGATCGTCGTCGAAGTGAAGCGCGACGGCAGCCCGCACACCGTCATGCAGCAGCTCTTCAAGCACACGGCCTTGCAGACGAGCTTCAGCGCCAACGTGCTCGCCCTCGTCGACGGCCAGCCGCAGACGCTCGGGCTCAAGAAGCTGCTGGAGCACTACATCGCCTACCGGCGCGAGGTCGTGCGCCGCCGCACCGAGTTCGACCTCGCCCGCGCCCAGGAGCGGGCCCACATCCTGGAAGGGCTGAAGATCGCCCTCGACAACCTCGACGAGGTGATCGCCACCATTCGAGCGGCCGCCGACGTCGACGCCGCCCGGTCCGCGCTCGTCACGCGCTTCAAGCTGACCGAGGTCCAGGCGAACGCGATCCTCGAGATGCAGCTGCGGCGCCTGGCCGCGCTCGAGCGCAAGAAGATCGAGGACGAGTATCGGGCGGTGATCCAGCTCATCTCCGAGCTGGAGGACCTCCTGGCGAACCCGCGGAAGATCCTGCAGGTCATCAAGGACGAGCTCGCCGACCTCGTGAAGCGCTACGGCGACGAGCGCAAGACGCGCATCCAGGCCGACGTGAACCGTGAGCTCACGGCCGAGGATCTCGTGGCCCGCGAGGACGTCGTGGTGACGCTCAGCCAGCGCGGTTACATCAAGCGGCAGCCCATCGGGACGTTCCGCTCCCAGCGCCGCGGCGGCCGGGGCAAGCTGGCCATGCTCACGCGCGAGGAAGACGCGGTGCGCCACCTGCTCGTCGCCAGCACGCACGACAACATCCTGTTCTTCACGAATCGCGGCCGCGTGTTCATCACCAAGGTCCACACGCTGCCCGATGCCTCTCGCCAGGCGAAGGGCCTGCCGATCATCAACCTGCCGGGCGTGCAGGTGGAGCAGCGCGAGTACGTCAGCGCGATCATCAGCCTGCCGCAGTTCGAGCCGGGCAACTACCTCGTCATGGCGACGCGCAAGGGCATGATCAAGAAGACCAGCCTCGAGGACTACGCCAAGATCCGGGCGAACGGCCTCATCGCCATCAACCTCATCCCGGGCGACGAGCTCCAGTGGGTAGGCCTCTCGGACGGGCAGAACGACATCATCGTCGCCACCCGGAAGGGCCAGGCGGCGCGCTTCCGCGAGGCGGAGGTGCGTCCACTCGGCCGCGGCACGCAGGGCGTGACCGCCATCCGGCTCAAGGGCGACGACGAGGTCATCGGCATGGAGGTCGTCCAGCACCTCGAGCAGCAGCTGCTGGTCGTGACCGAGCAGGGCTTCGGAAAGCGGACCGATGTCTCCGACTTCCCGATCAAGCACCGCGCCACGGGGGGCGTCATCGCCAACTCGCTCGGACCGGAGACCGGCGCCGTGGCCGCCATCCGTCTCGTGAACCGCGAGGAGGAGGAGGTGATGCTCATCACCGAGCTCGGCACCATCCTGCGCACCGAGGTGGGCGGCATCAACCGCTACCGCCGCGCCTCCCGGGGGGTGACCGTCATGAAGCCGCAGGGCGAGGATCGCATCGTGTCGATCACCGTCTTCGTCGACGACCGGCCGGAACTCGCGGAGGGCGAGCCCGCCGAGGGCGAATAGCGCCGCATCACGAACCCACCGCCGAGCTTCACTGGCGTGCCCGCGGCTCCGAAGGCGCGCAGCACCGCAACCGGTGGCGCATCGGTGCTGGCGGGTTGCATCGTCACCGATCATGCGGCCAGCGGCTAGAATCGGCGAGCGAGATCCCCGCCACCGGAGAGTGACGTGTACGCCGACGAGTTCAGCATCTACGCCGGCAACGCCAACCGCCCATTGGCCGAGCGGATCTGCCGATACCTCCAGACCGAGCTCGGCGACGTCGAGGTCTTCCAGTTCGCGAACGAGAACATCTTCGTCCGCATCCTCCAGAACGTCCGGGAGCAGGACGTCTTCCTCGTGCAGCCGACGAGCCGGCCGGTGAACGAGTCGATCATGGAGCTGCTGATCATGATCGACGCCTTCAAGCGCGCCAGCGCCGGGCGCATCACGGCGGTCATCCCCTACTACGCGTACGGGCGCTCGGACAAGAAGGACCAGCCGCGCGTCCCGATCACCGCCCGCCTCATCGCCGACATGCTGACCGTGGCCGGTGCCGATCGCGTCCTCACCATGGACCTCCACCAGGGCCAGATCCAGGGATTCTTCAGCATCCCGGTCGACGAGCTCACCGCGGTGAACCTGCTCTGCGCCCACATCAAGGCGAAGCAGCTCGAGGAAATCGTGGTCGTATCGGAGCTGGGGTTCGCCAAGAAGGCGCGCCACTTCGCCGAGCTGCTCTCAGCGCCGCTGGCGATCGTCGAGAAGCGGCGGCTGGGCAACGACGATCGCACCGAGGTGATGAACATCATCGGCGAGGTCAGCGGCAAGACCGCCGTGATCATCGATGACGAGATCAACACCGGCGGCTCGCTGATGGAGGCCGCCGGCGCCCTGGAGACCGGAGGGGCGAAGGCCATCTACTCGTGCGCCACCCATGGAGTCTTCTCCGCATCGGCCCTCGAGCGGATCGCCGAGAGCTCGATCACCGAGGTCGTCGTCACCGACACGATCCCCCTCCCGACGGGGACCGCCGACCCGCGGATCACGGTGCTCTCGGTCGCCCCGCTCTTCGGGGAGGCGATCAAGCGCATCCACCGCGGCGAGAGCGTCGGTGCCCTCTTCAGCTCCGAGGTCAAGCTGGTCGAGGAGATGAGGCTCTGGGAGGAGGAGACGGAGCAGGACGAGCAGCGAGAACCCTCTCGGGTGAGCGCGGGCTGACCGGGGAGCCGCGCGGGGCCTGATCGCGATCGGCCGTATACTCGAACTCCCGATGTTCAAGTTCCTGTCCCGCCTCGGGGACTCCAACGAGCGCGAGGTTCGCGCCCTCGGGCCCCTCGTCGATCGCATCAACGAGCTCGAGCCCGAGACGCAGTCCCTCTCCGACGAGGCACTCGCCGCGCGCACGGATGCCTTCCGCGCCCGCCTGCGCGAGCGCGTCGGCGAGCTGCTCACCCCGATCGAGCTGCGAGAGACCGATCCGGACGCCGATGCCAGCGAGTCCGCGCTGGCGGGCGCAGACGCCGCCCGCCTGGCCGACCAGCTCAAGCAGCAGCGCGAGCGCGAGCTGGCGCAGATCAACGATGCCCTCGAGGAGATCCTGCCCGAGGCCTTCGCGGCGGTTCGCGAGGCGATGGTGCGCGCGCTCGGCAAGCGCCACTACGACGTGCAGCTCCTGGGCGGCGTCGTCCTGCATCGGCGGGCGATCGCCGAGATGCGGACCGGTGAGGGCAAGACCTTCGTCGCGCCGCTGGCGGCGTACCTCAACGCGCTGGTCGGGCGCGGCGTCCACGTCGTGACCCCCAACGACTACCTGGCCAAGCGCGACGCGCAGTGGATCGGTGCCATCTTCCATCGGCTCGGGATGAGCGTGGGCTCGATCCAGCACGAGGGTGCCTACGTCTTCGACCCGGCGTATCCGGCGAGCGACGAGCGGCTGCGCGACCTGCGGCCGGCGACCAGGCGGGAGGCGTACGCGGCCGACGTGACCTACGCCACGAACAACGAGCTCGGCTTCGACTTCCTGCGCGACAA
>Ga0326597_10010332_pt1 | contig 12453 bp, 7 predicted proteins | sample RVTome_12_FD_203789 | JGI IMG/M metagenome (GOLD analysis project Ga0326597, IMG submission 203789) | Soil microbial communities from uranium-contaminated site in the Upper Colorado River Basin, Wyoming, United States - RVT100D185 | ecosystem: Environmental > Terrestrial > Soil > Contaminated >... | reverse complement strand
TTCGCCAGGAGGTAGGCCGTGCCGAGGCCCAGCCAGGCCGGCGTCAGGACGGCGCCGGCGAGGTACCAGGTGCGGTAGAGCGGCTCACTCCAACCCGCCGCCGCCGCGACCGTCTCGGCCCCGGACCCGATCCCGAAGAGGATCATCCCGATCGCCCAGGCCAGCTGGAACGACCGCCGGCGCTCCTGCCACTGGTCCAGCAGGGCGATCGCGACGGCGAACGCGAGGGTCGCCGTGACGCCGGGGATCAGCCACTCGGGCATCACGCCTCCGCCCGGCGAGCGCGCAGGACGATCCGGGTGAACGGCACTCGGACCTCCCGGAAGACCTCGACCGAGACGAGGAACCCGAGGAACAGGAAGACGACACCCAGGAGCTCGCCGACGAAGAAGCCGCTCGTCGCGCCGAACCGGTTCGCGCCGCTGGTGATCGCGGGGATCAGGCCGCCGACGGCGATGAGGATCGTGGCCGGGACCCGGCTGTTGAGCCGGCCACGCACGAGGTCGTAGACGGCACCGGGCAGCGAGGCGATGAAGTTGACGACCATCGCGACGGCGGCCAGCGGCAGCGCGGCCACCGATCGCAGGAGGGCGGCCGGGCCGGCGCCGCGGGCGGCGTCACGGAGCGAGTACCGGATGACCCGCTTCTTCGGCATGAAGACGTAGGCGGAGTAGAGCGCCCCGAAGGTCAGGGCGAAGGCGCCGGTGACGTTGAAGAACGGCGTGAGGAGGCGCAGGTAGCCGGGCAGGAGCTGGCCGGTCGGGATGTGCGTGGCCGGATCGACGTAGCTCCCCGGTGCCAGGGTCGCGGTTGCCATCATCACCGCCGAGATCACCGATCCCGCGACGACGACACCGGCCGCGAGCATCGGCCAGCGCTCGTCGCGGCGATAGGTCATGACGACGGTCGCAAGGGCCAGGACGAGCGCGATGCCGCTGTAGACGATCGGCGCGACGCCGGAGTTCGCGTACTCGTACCTGACCCAGGAGAGGTACGTGAACAGGCCCGCCAGCCCCAGCGAGACGGCGAAGGCGTACCCGAACCGCGTCCTCGCCAGGAGCATGACCGTCCCGAGCCCCAGCCAGCCGGCGACCCAGACCGCCCCGACGAGATACCAGACGCGGTAGAGCGTCTCGCCCCAGCCGAACGCGCCGCCGAGGAACTCGGTGCCGGCCGAGATGCCGTACCAGAGCATGCCGATCGCCCAGATCAGCTGATAGGACCGGCGTCGCTCGCGCCACTGGTCGAGGAGGAAGACCGCGAACACGAAGGACAGCAGTGACGAGGCGAACGGCAGGGCGACGTTCAGGTCCATGAACCCGTTCTCCCTTCGGGTGCCGGGGGTGCCGCGAGCGCCGCGGCATGCGTCTCGACGAGGTGGAGGAGGAGCCGGTCGAGCAGGCCGATCGCCCGCTCGTAGAGGTCGGCGAGCTGGGTCGGGTCCAGCGCCCGACGCCGCCCGATCGCGGCCAGCTCCCCGAGGAGCGGCCGCCGCGCCCGGAGGTAGATCGCCACGGCCTCGCTCCCGTCGGCGCCGGCCTCGGCCAGGTGGAGCGCGGCCGCGCCGATCAGGGCCATCGCCTCGGCCTCCCAGCGCTCGCGATCGGCGACCCGGGTGGCGTCGAGGTAGGCCAGCAGGACGGCCACCAGACGCCGGCCCTCGGCGCGCAGCGCGTCGCGGGCGTCGGGCGACAGCCGGTCGGGGGCCAGCGGGGCCTCGACCCGATACGCCCGGACGTAGACCCGGGCGAGGCGGTCCGATGTGGCACCCAGCGCCGCGAGCGGCCGGGCCACGGGCCGCCGACTCGCCACGAGGCGATCGAGGTCGGCACGGCTGAACCGGCGGTGGCCGCCGGGCGTCGCGAAGGCCCGCACCCGGCCCGAGTCGGCCCAGCGGCGGAGGGTGTCGGGATCGACGCCCACGAGCCGGCTGGCGGGACCGAGCGACAGCCAGTCGACGGGCGCGCCGATCGCGAGCTCGACCTGCCGGGCCATCCGGGGGCGTCCTCCGTGCCGGGCCTCCGGCGCACCCGACTCGGATCAGGTGCCGAAAACCTGGGCAATTCTGGGTATCGGGTCGTCACGCAGACCGGCCGAGGATAGCCACGCCGCCGAATGCCTGTCAACGGCCGTCCGGGCGAGGTGTGATCGGCCGTCCGGGCGAGGGAATCGAGGCCGGGGCCGACGGTGGCCGGCGACCCCTCGCGGGCGCCGCTGATCAGGCCGGGATGAACTCGTGGTCGTCGCGATGGATGCCGTCGCACAGGCCCCATCGAGGCTCGTCGCCGGGGATCGGGACCGGGCGCATGATCTCGCGGACCTGGCCCTTCCGGCAGAAGAGCCAGTCTCGCGCGCGCATCCAGGCGCGCACGTGGGACGGGTCGCCATGGAACTGGAACGGCCCGGGGTTGATGACCGGCTGCTCGGCCCACGAGACCGGGGTCTCGGCGGCCACGATGTCCAGGACGTTGAGCCGCCAGGGCGTGCCCTCGATGACCTCGAGACAGCCGTCGCAGCGGATCGCGACGTTGTCCTTGACGATCGTCGGGATCCGGATGCCCATGATCTCCATCGGCGGGATGGTAGCAGGGGGGCCGCTGCCCCCGGGTGCGGCTTGCGAATCGCCCCAGCCGGACGGGCCAAAGGGCCCCCTGGACCCGCCGGCCAGGCCTCGAGTGACCGCCCGGCAGGGCCGAATGTCTCTTGCGGCGGCTCGCCATCCGCGGCATCGTTGCCCGACGGTGCCGGACCGGGGAGGTCGGGCCCATCCGTGCGCCGGCTCGGCGCCGAGAGGAGACAGAACCGATGAGCACAACCGAGGTCGAGGCTCGCCCGACCGTCGATGCGGCCGAATTCCGGTTTGGCGACCGGGTGCTCGAGCTCCCGATCGCGCACGCGACCGAGGGCCAGCCGGCCGTCGACATCAGCGCCCTCCTCAAGGACGCGCACCTCACGACGCTCGACTACGGCTTCGCCAACACGGCACCGACCCGCAGCGCCATCACCTACCTCGACGGCGAGGCGGGCGTCCTGCGCTATCGCGGCTACCCGATCGAGGAGCTCGCCGAGCGCTCTACGTTTCTCGAGACGGCCTACCTGCTGATCTACGGCGAGCTTCCGTCGGCGCAGCAGCTCGCCGACTGGACGACCGCGATCCGGCGCCACACGCTCCTCCACGAGGAGTTCCGGCGCTTCTTCGACGGCTTCCCGATGGACGCCCATCCGATGGGCATCCTCGCCTCGGCCGTCGCGGCGCTGTCGACCTTCTACCAGGCCTCCGAGGACCCCCACGACCACGACGACGTCGAGATCAGCTCGATCCGCCTGATCGCGAAGATGCCCACGATCGCCGCCTACGCCTACAAGAAGTCGATCGGACAGCCCTTCGTCTACCCGGACAACAGCCTCGACTACGAGACCAACTTCCTGCGGATGATGTTCGCGGTGCCGGCCGAGCCGTACGTCCCCGATGCCGACGTCGCCCGGGCCATGCGCATCCTCCTCATCCTCCACGCCGACCACGAGCAGAACTGCTCGACCTCGACCGTGCGCCTCGTCGGCTCGAGCCACGCCAACCTGTACGCCTCGATCTCGGCCGGCATCTCCGCCCTGTGGGGCCCGCTGCACGGCGGGGCCAACCAGGAGGTCCTCGAGATGCTCGAGGCGATCGACGCCGCCGGCGGCGACGTGTCGCGGGCCGTCGACCGGGCCAAGGACAAGAGCGACCCCTTCCGCCTGATGGGCTTCGGCCATCGCGTCTACAAGAACTACGACCCGCGCGCCCGGATCATCAAGGAGGCGGCGGACACGATCCTCGCGAAGGTGGGGGCGGACGACCGCCTCCTCGACATTGCCCGCGAGCTCGAAGCGGTCGCTCTCAGCGACCCGTACTTCGTCGACCACAAGCTCTACCCGAACGTCGACTTCTACAGCGGGCTCATCTACCGCGCCCTCGGCTTCCCGGTCGGGATGTTCACCGTCCTCTTCGCCATCGGTCGCCTGCCCGGCTGGATCGCCCAATGGCGCGAGATGATGAAGGACCCCGGCTCCCGGATCGGGCGCCCGCGCCAGCTCTACGTCGGCGAGCACCAGCGCCCATACCTGCCCCTCGCCGAACGCTGACCGCGGGCGTTCGCAGGCTCCGGTCGGACCTGGCGGACCTGGTCCTTCAACGAACCTCCGACCACGCGTTCGCGACGGGGTCGTAGAGCCACGTGTCCGCCCGGAAGTGGTCGCGATCGGGGCCGCCGCCGAAGAGGACGACGCGATCCCGCACCGGATCGTGGGTGGCCGCCGAGTAGAAGCGAGCCGGGGGAGTGACGGCCGGCTGGAGATCCGTCCACGTCCCGGTCTCGAGCTCGAGGGCCCACGTATCGGCAAGGGCTCGATCCCGGCGATCGACACCGCCGAAGACGACCGGGTCCGAGACGGTTCTCTTCATCGGGTCGGCGCCTGACTCGCCCGCGGGTCGTAGAGCCCAGCGGCCGGCAACCCGTCCGAAGCACCCTGCCGTCAGACAGCAGCGTGGCGGTGCGGACGAAGCGGACTGCCTCCATGTTCCCGGTGGCGGTCCAAGAGCGGCTACCAGGGTCGTACAGCTCGGCGGAGCCGGATTGGCCGAGGCGCGCCACGAGCACCCTGCCGTCGGGCAGGAGCGTGGCCGTGTGCTTGGCGCGGCCCGTGGCCATGCTCGGGATGGCGTCCCAGGAGTCGAGGTCGGGCTGGTGAAGCTCGGCGGAAGCGAGCGCCTCGTTGATGGGCGAGACATGCTCAGCGTCGTTTGGGACGCCGCCCGCCACGAGCACGGTGCCATCGAGCAGCACCGTAGCCGTGTGACCGTAACGGGCCTCGATCATCGTCCCCGTGGCGGTCCATGTCCCCGTGCCGGGGTCGTACACCTCGGCCGATGCGAGGGCGCCGCCGCCAGACGCACTGTTGCTTCCGCCCGCCACGAGCAACGTGCCGTCGGCCAGGAGCGTGGCCGTGTGGAGGGTGCGGCCTTCGCCCATGGTCCCGGTGTCGGTCCACACGCCGTTGGTCGGGTCATACAGGGCGGCTGAGGCCACGGGGTCTTCGCTACCGTCCCTGAAGCCGCCCGCCACGAGCACCTTGCCATTGGGCAGCAGCGTGGCGGTGTGGCCATAGCGGCCGCCATCCATGCTCCCGGTGGCGGCCCAGGACCCGCTGCCGGGGTCGTACAGCTCGGCCTGGGCCACGAGGTCGCCGCTGATGCCGCCGGCCACGAGCACCGTGCCGTCGCGCAGCAGCGTGGCGGTGTGGGAGTTGCGGGGTGTGATCATGGTCCCGGTTGCGATCCACGTCCCCGGCGCGATGTTGGCCGGGATGGCGGTCGGGGTCGGGGATGGAGTCGAGGATGGAGTCGGACGCGGCGAGGTGACCGCCGGCGCTGCAGTCGGCGACAGGCTGATCGGGGCCGGGCTCGTGGCCGACGTGCAGGCAACGACCAGACCCACGACGATCGCTGTCGCTGCTCGCGAGATCGAGGGACGCATCGAAGGGCCTCCGGACCGTGTGACGCATGGGACGTTCGGCGACAGCCCTTGTTACTTCGGCCAATGCCGTGCGTAACAAGCCAGGTCGACAGACGTCTCAGCAGCCGTGGCCGACAGCCGACACACCGGCCCAAGGTGTGTCGAAGCGGGCGGTCCCGAAGACGGGGATGGACGAGCTGCCATGAACGGATCGGGATCTGGATTTCGGGTGACACTCGGCAACCGGCGGCGCGGCGTCCTGCTCGCGGTCGGGGGAGCCGGACTCGGGGCGGTTCTCGTGGCGCTCGCCGTCTGGCCGCCTGGGCCGCCGAGCGGCCCGAGCCCGACACCATCCGCTTCCCACGGCCCGGCCATCGCGGTGCCCTCTACCTCGCCAGCCGGGGCGGCACCGACGCCGGCCGGCACTCCCGACCCGAATGAGCCGTGGGGCGAGCTCGCAGTTCCCGCGATCAAGCCCGTTGCGATGCTGACTGCCACGAAGAACGCTCGCGCCGGGGTGGCGGCCGACACCGCCTTCACGCTCGGCAGCCTCGGTATCGACGACCCGCAGGAGCTCGCCCGGGCGATCGAGGTGACGCCGGCGCTTGACCTGGCCATCGCTGCAGGCCCCGTCGACGGTACCGCTACGCTCCGGCCGACCGACGCGCTCGTCCCCGGCCAGCTCTACCGCTTCACGCTCCGTGCGCCAGATGGCACGATCTCCGGCTCGTGGGCCTTCCAGGCGCAATCGCCGCTCCGGGTCGTCACGACCCTGCCGTTCAACGGGGCGACCGACGTGCCGCTGGCCACCGGAATCGAGCTCACCTTCGACCAGGATGGCACGGTCGACGCGGCGTCTCGTTTCTCGATCGAACCGACGGTCAAGGGGCGCTTCGAGCAGCACGGCCGCACGTTCGTGTTCGTTCCCGAGCGCCTGGAGCCAGCCACCCTGTACACGGTGACCCTGGCCCGCGGCGTCCGTGTCGAGGGTTCCAGCGAGGCGCTCGAGGAAGATGTCGTCGTTCGTTTCGAGACGATGCCGCCGGTCGGCGCCACGCAACCGTCAGTCTCCTACGAGCTCGACCCGACGATGGAGTGGCGCCCGGACGACCGGCCGATCGTCTCGATCGAGATTTCTGCCTCGGCTGCGACGAGCGAGGAGCAGCAGGCGCTGCGGGCGCGACCCTTCGCCGTGACGGTCTACCGCCTGCCCTCGGAGCGGGCCGGCACGAATGCTGTCCGCACGCTGACCGTGGCACCCGACTGGGCGAGGTGGTCTGCCCCGGTCGTCCCGACGACCGGCCTCGAGCGCGTCATGTCGTTCGATGCCACGCCGACCAGCGACACCGACTGGGGCGGTTCGTGGTTCCGTTTCCCGGCGCCCCTCGAGCGAGGCTGGTATCTCGTCGAGGCTTCGAAGACGCCGGGCGAGGGCCAGATGGTCCTCCAGGTCACCGACGTGGCCGCCTACATCGCGGTCGCCAGGAATCGGCTCCTCGTCTGGGCCAATGACGTCACGACCGGCGGACCGCTCGAGGGAGCGACCGTCGCGATGGACGGCAGCAGCGCGATTGGCGGGACCGACGCGGATGGCTTGCTGCTTGCCGCCACGCCAGCTGCTTTCCGGGATGCGACGACGGACCCCGGGGTGCCCGGCGACCGGCCATTCCTGACGGTTCGCGCGAGCGCCGGCCGGTCGCTGGTGATCCCGATCAGTCTCGCCGGCCAGGCATGGTCCGACCCGAATGATGTGCACGACCGCTTCTGGCGCTTCATGGCCATCGACCGGCAGACCTTCCGGCAGACCGACACTGTCAACGTCTGGGGGTTCGTTCGCGGGCGGGACACCGGCCGGGTGCCCCAGGCCCTCGAGCTGAGGCTCACCTCCAGCTGGGCGTACGAGGGGGCCGATGACCCTCCCCCGATCATGACGATCAAGGTGCGACCGGACGCGACGGGCGCATTCTCCGAGAGCATGAGGTTCAGCGACCTTCCGTACGGCTATTACAGCCTCGAGCTCTGGTCGGGCAGCGACCAGATCGCCGCCAATTGGCTCAATGTCGCCGTGATCCGCAAGCCCGCCTACGAGCTCGCCCTCGAGACCGATCGCCACGTCCTGCTCGCCGGCGAGCAGGTCACCCTGACCGCGCGGGCGACGTTCTTCGACGGGATGCCGGTGCCGGGTGTCCAGCTCACGGCGGACCTGTTCGGCGAGCACAAGATCACGACCGACCGCGCGGGCGTGGCCACCGTCACGGCGGCGGCACCGGCGCATTGGTCGTACGTCTCGGTCCGACCGACCCGGGGCGAGGAGAGCGAGATCACCGCATCCACGAGCCTCAATGTCTTTCCGGCCAGCGTCCGACTGGACGGCGAGGGCACGATCGAGGCGGGTCGCGTCTCGGTGACGGGCTCGCTCCACGAGGTCGCCGTCGCGCGACTGGAGCAGGCCTGGCGCGAGGGCGCGTGGGACGTCGACCCGAACGGCGCGGCGGTCGCCGGCGCGCTCGTGACCGCGGAGATCACCGAGCTCGTGCCGGTCCGCGTCAAGACCGGTCAGGTCTACGACTTCATCGCCAAGCAGGTCGTCGACCAGTACGAGTATCGGATCGATCGGGTCGGGCGAGGCACGCAGACCCTGACGACCGGGCGGGACGGGGCGTTCGTCATCAGTGCTCAAGCGACGGCCGACCACAGCTACGAGGTCGCCCTCTCGACGACCGATCCGCAGGGTCGGACGACCACGCAGCAGGTCTACGCGAGCGCCCCCTGGGCGATCCCGGAATCCTCGTCGCAGGTCCCCCGCCTCGACATGACCTGCGGCGCCAAGGAGGAGCTCGGATGGCAGTCGGCCAGCCTTGCCATCGGCGATCCCTTCTGTCTTGCGGCGCGCGATGGCCATGGCGACCTGCCCACCGGCGGCTCGAACCGCTACCTCTTCTTCACCGCCCAGCGCGGCCTGCGCGATGTGGCCGTCAGCCCGAGCCCGACGTTCGAGGCGCGCTTCACGGCCGCCGACGTACCGAACCTCGAGGTCACCGGCGTGCGGTTCACGGGTGACGCGATGGTCCCCATCGCCTCGTTCCACGCTTCCTTCAACGCAGCCGAGCGCGAGTTGACGGTCGGACTGACGACGGATCGAGAGCGGTACGCGCCGGGCGAGACCGTCACGCTCGACGTCCGGACTTCGGACCCAGGCGGGCGACCTGTCTCCGCCTCGGTCGTTCTCCGGGCCGTGGACGAGAAGCTCTATGCCATCGGGGCGGCCGCCGACCAGAACCCGCTCTGGGGCCTGTACGACCCGGTCAGAACCTGGACGCTCTGGACGTACGCGTCGCACCGACTGCCTATCGACGACGACCGGGGCGCTGACACATCCGGCGGCGGCGGTGACGAAGGCCGGGCGGTGTTCGTGGACTCCGTCCTGTTCACAAGGGTCGCGACGAACGCCCAGGGCCACGCTCGGGTGTCGTTCAAGCTCTCCGACGACCTGACGTCGTGGCACGTCAGCGCCGACGCGACAACGGCCGTGCCGCAGGCAGGGTTCGGGTTCATCCTCGTTCCGGTCGGCCTGCCGTTCTTCGTCGAGGCTGCGCTGGCACCGGAGTACCTCGTCACGGATCAACCGATCCTCCGCCTCCGCGCGTACGGGTCCGGGCTGAACGACGGCGACCCGGTGACGTTCACCGTGACCTCGGCGTCGCTCGGGCTACAGAGGACGACGTTCCGAGGCAGGGCCTTCGAGGACATGCCAGTGCCCCTGCCGAAGCTGTCGATCGGCGAGCATGCGGTCACGATCGCCGCCTCGAGTGGCAGTGGCGCGGCCGCGCTCTCTGACCGGCTCACTCGCCGCTTCACAGTCGTCGAGTCGCGGCTCGCCGAGACCCGGGCGACGTACACCGCCCTGACCGCGGGCGCGGTCCCTGAGGGGGGTCCTGGCTTCACCACGTACGTCTTCTCCGACGCCGGCCGTGGCCGTTATCTGCCCGTCCTGCAGACGCTTGCCGGGTCGAGCGGACCGCGGGTCGACCAGGCGTTGGCGGCCGCGATCGCACGCGACGTGCTGATTGAGGCGTTCGCCGTCGATCCGGGTACGCTGCCGCCGGCGACCTTCGATCCGGGTACCTATCAGTCATCCGGCATCGCCCTGCTCCCGTATTCCTCGACGGATCTCGGGTTGAGCGTCCGGGTCGCGCTGCTGGCGAGTGATCGGTTCAACCGCGACGAGCTGGCCGGTGCCCTCTACGCGACGATCAACGACACCGCATCGACCCGGGAGCAGCGCGTCCTTGCCCATGCCGGGCTCGCCGGCCTTGGCGAGCCCGTCCTCACCGAGTTGCAGGCCCTCGCGGCGGATCCGGGATTGACGATCCGCGAGCGACTCTACGCCGCCCTCGGCCTCGCCGCCCTCGGTGACGGTGCGACGGCGCTGGCCATCGAGCACGATCTGCTTTCGACTCACGGTGAGCGGCGCGGACCGTGGATTCGGTTGCGGGTCGGCTCGTCACTCGACGACACGGTGGAGGCGACGTCGCTCCTGGCGCTGCTTGCCGCAGACCTCGGCGACCCCCTCGCCAACGATGCCCAGGGGTACGTCGACGCGAATCCGGCAGTCGACGATCTGCACAGCCTCCAGCAGGTCGCGTTCATCACCCGGATCCTCGAGCGCATGCCAGCGGCGACCGCGCGGTTCGCCTACACGATCGACGGCAAGCGTTCCGTCGTCGACCTCGCGGGGGGTGAGAGCTTCTCGCTGCGCCTGGTCGAATCCCAGCGCCGCACGCTCAGCCTGGAGCCGCTCTCTGGCCAGGTCGGCCTGGCGACGTCGTGGCAGGTGGCGATTCGGCGCGACGCTGTGGCGCGCGACGCGAACCTGCAGCTCGCTCGAACGTACACCCCGTTCCCGACGATCCCGGGTGACGCGATGGTCGAGATCCGGCTGACCGCGACCTTCGGGCCACAGGTCGTGGCCGGCTGCCACGAGGTGAGCGACCTCGTCCCGTCGGGCCTCGTGCCGATGGACTTTCCCCGGGACGCTTACTCGAGCGCGCCGGGGCCCTCGTTCGACTCGCCGTACGCGATCGAGGGCCAACGGGTCTCGTTCTGCGTCGGCCCGTCGACGACGTCCCGGACCGTCAGCATGCGCTACTTCGCCCGGATCGTGACCTCCGGCACGTATACGTGGGAGCCGGCCGTCATCCAGTCGACGGCGGCGGCCGAGAGCATCAACCTGACGACCTCTCGCGAGGTGACGATCCGCTGAGCCGGCCTGCTGACTCAGCCACTCATGGGAGGCGTGGCTGCCAGGCGGGCCATCGGCCCGTGCCGTTTCCCCCAAGGAATGTCACGTCGCCGCTGCCTGGTTCGACGACCGCGACCGGCGATCCACCGTCGTCGTCGCCGAGCAGGAGCCAGCGCCCATCGGGGGCCCACGAGGGCCGGGAGGCGGAGCGCAGATCACCTGTGACGCGCCTGAGGCTGCTCCCATCCGTGTTGATGACGAAGACGCCCGGTGAGGCCGAGCCGGTCGTGGCGAACGCGATCGTCCCGTCCGTCGACCAGTGACACTCGCTGGCCGGCCTGCCCAACGGCGACCGGATCACGACCTTCGATGCCTACCGCGCGCGGCTCCTTGCACTGACGGAGGCGATCGCCGTCGCCTCACCAGCGCGCCGCAAGGAGCTGTGTGAACCGGATCTCGTCGAGCCGGTGGTCGTACGCGACCGGGCGGTCGACGCAATCGAGTGGACGCCGCCGGGACGATCGCGACGGGCTGGTTGCGCTCCAAGATCCGACCTCTCCCAGCCGCGAATGACCGGGGCGGACCGCCGGCGGCCGCCACACTATGAGTTGATCGTCCGACGGTGCCGTCGCCATCGGGTCGTACCATGCCCGGGTCCAGCCCGGCCGGAAAGGGGCGACCACTCACCGAGCGCCACGGCCCTACTGGCCGCGACCGCCTACCGACGTGGGAACGATGTGGGGAATGAAGGCGACTGAGCCGCCAAATCCTATGAGCTCACTCGCGGCTCGGCTCCCGGCGGTGCCGGATTCTCCGATGCCTCCATCTGACGGGCGATCCGACTCGCCGTGAGGCGCGACGACTTATACCATCCCTCGGTGATCTTCTCCGCAACGCTGCGCCCGCCGAGACCGAAGGCGATGCCGATCGCAATCGCGAAGGCGGCCACGATGCCGGTGAAAAGGGTCACGATCAGCTCGCTCGCCACCCCCACCTGATTCACGGCGATCACGACCGCGAAGACTACGACCGCCGCCTCGACGATGCGGCCAAGGATCCGCGCGTTGGAGAACCCGGCCTGGCCTGCCCCGACCTCGACGAGGCTGCGCAGGAAGCGAGCGATCACCGGCGCCATGAGGAGAATGATCGCGGCGACGATGAGGTTTGGGAGCCAGAGCACGATCTGGTTGATGAGGACGCTGACCTCGGCGAGGCCGAGGACCGTCGCAGCGAGCACGAGCGTCGCCAGCCGGACCAGCCACATGACGATCTGTCCCGACGCCTGGCTCGGGATGACCTGGTCACCGCCGTGCTCCGCGAACATCCGATCTGCCCCTGTCCGCCGGACCGCGGAAGCCGTCGCCCGGCCGGCGATGCTCGCGAGGATCCAGCCGATGATCAGAACGAGGAGCGCGCCGGCGAAGGCCGGAATGGCCAGGCCGATGCGATCGAGTGCGGAACGGAATGCAGTCTCGAACTGATCCACGGGTGAACTCCTTCCCGCTACGGCTGGTTAGCGTTTGCGCGGCTCGACCCCCCGAGTGCTCCGGCGGCCGCTCCACGAGATGCCAGCGCTATCGGCTTCCGAGCGTCGTCCTCGTGGCAGATGATAGCCACCTGGCAATCGTCGGTCCAGCCGGTCGGCTCGGGACCTCGACTCGGGTCCCGCTGGCGCCCGAGCGAAGCGCGACTGGGACGACGGGCGCAACAAGGACCTCC
>Ga0326597_10010331_pt1 | contig 12454 bp, 13 predicted proteins | sample RVTome_12_FD_203789 | JGI IMG/M metagenome (GOLD analysis project Ga0326597, IMG submission 203789) | Soil microbial communities from uranium-contaminated site in the Upper Colorado River Basin, Wyoming, United States - RVT100D185 | ecosystem: Environmental > Terrestrial > Soil > Contaminated >... | reverse complement strand
CGGCCGAAGATGGCGTGAAGCCGCGTGGAAAAATGGGCAGTTATTCTTGCGCGGGCCCTTAGGGCAGCGACACGGCGAGCGACTTGAGGAACGCCAGCACTTCGAGTCGTTGCGGGGCGTCGAGTGCGAAGAAGCGTTCCGCCGAGCGTCTCGCCTCGCCGCCGTGGAAGGCGATCGCCGCCTCGATGGACTCGGCGCGGCCGTCGTGGAGGTAGGGCGCCGAATCGCGCAAGCCCCAGAGCGGCGGCGTGCGCCATTCGAGGCGCGTTGCGCCGACGAGGTCCTTCCGCGGCTCCGCATCTTCGGCGCGAGACGACGGGCGCACAACGCCCGAGAACTCGAACGTCTGCTCTGGCTCGAGCGTCGGGATCGGCTCGTCGAGCTCGTCGGCGTCCGTGCGGTCCGGCGCGAACGAACCGTAGTTGCCGTTGTCGCCGAGGTCCTGCCCGAGGTTGTGGAGCAGGAGGTCGCTGTAGATCCCGTCGACTTCGCCGAGCGTCGGCGCGTGACACGTCGCGCAGCCGATCTCGCCGAAGCGCGCGGCGCCGGCATCGACGAGCTTCTGGTGCTCGACGCTCGACGACCGCCGCGCGCGCGGCTGCGGCAACTCGGCGACGTAGCGCACCAGCGCGCTACACTCCGCCTGGTCGAGGTCGTAGCCCGGCGCCTTGTACTGCGGCTGGCGCGGATCGCCCGATTGCGGCTGTCCCGGCACGTGGAGACCGAGCTCGACGCCGCACGCGGTCAACACGAAGTCCTCGAGCGACGCGACCTGCGCCTTCCAGCCGAAGCGACCGGCGCGACCGCCGGCGAGCCGCGCGACGCGACCGCTCACCTCGGGAAAGCCCGCGTGCTCGACCGCGGCCGCAGCGACCAGCACCGCCTCCGGGATGCTGTCGATCCGACCGGCGCCGAAGAGCGCGATCGCGTTGCGTTCCGATTTCAGGAAGACGAAGCCGTCGACCTCGCTCGGCCCGAAGAACCCGAATCCATCCGCCTGTGCCTCGCTCCGCAGCGCCGCGATCACCTCGCGCGCACGCAGCGCGTCACGAAAATCGCTCGGCTCTGGAGACGGACCGAACGGCGCCGGCTCTCCGGAGGTCTCGGCCGCCGCCTCGACCGCCGCCTCGATCGCCAGCTCCTCGACGACACCGTCCTCGAAGACATCGTCCGCGAACGCGCCCCCCCCGAACACGTGGCCGCCGGTGAACTGCGATCGCCACGCACGGTAACCATCGTCGCGTCCGCCGTGATGGAGGACGACGCTCCGGGCGGCGAGGAAACCCGGGTGGACCTTCGCGAGCCGCTCGCGCTCGCGCCGCGCCGCCACCTGTTTGCGCCGCGCGACCTCCTGCGGCGAGAAGTCCCTGTCCGGCGACGCTTTGCCGCCGCCGAAGAGCGCGCGGCCGAGCGCCGAGAAAACTCCGTGGCGCGAGCTCGTCTCGTCGCTCGCGTTGCGGAACGCGGTGATCAGATCGACGTTGCTCCCGTTCGTGCCGCCACCCCCGACACCGCCCTGGTTGTGGCACGCCACACACGACGATTCGTTGAAGACCGGCCCGAGGCCGTCGCCACCGTGGCTGCGCGAATCGCCTGGAACCCACTCGCGGACGAAGAGCTCCTGCCCATCGATCTCGTCGGCCGACAGCCGCACGACAGGCGCCAGGAGCCAGCCCGCCGCGAGAATCGCCACACCGAGGAACGCCGGGACGTGGACGCCGGAACGAGAAGCCGTGCTGCCGATCATGCCTGCCTCCGTCACCAGGAGTTGAGAGAACCGTGCGCCCACTCTACGGCCCCGCCGGAACGTTGACCAGTGCTTCGATGGGCCGATTCGCGCTCAGAACCGCACCTCGATGCGCTTCGACTCGCCGGCGCGCCGCACGTCGAGAACGAGCACGGACCCAGGCTCGTGATGCCAGATCCGCAGCCAGCTCTCGAACTCGAGCGCGCCGAGGACCGCCTTGCAGCCGTCGTAGCCGACGATCACGTCGCCGGTGCGCAGCCCCGAGCGCTCGAGCTCAGCGCGGAAGAGCCCGCGCACCTCGAGCGCCACATGGTTCTCGGCGACGCCGAGCTCGCGACGCCGCTCGGCGCCGAGACGATGGACGTAGAGCCCGGAGTCGGCCGGGAACCCCGCCATCGAGACGCGCCAGGTGAAGTCGCTGCGCTTCCAGCCGCTCGCGAGGCCGAGCGTCTTCGACTCGTCGCGTCCGTCGCGAGCGATGACGACTTCGAGCCGAGCAGCGTCGTCGAGGTGATGGAGCACGAACTGCAAGTCGGCGATCGACAGCACCGCCTGGCCGTTCGCGACCCGCAGCTCGTCGCCCACACGCAGACCTGCCGCCGCGGCTGGCGAATCGTCGACGACGCGCACGACGCGCTGTCCGTGCCGCGGGTCGATCTCGAGGCCGATCGTCTCCGGCGGCGGGTACTTGAAGATCTTCGCCGGTCGGCGCGACCCGTTCGCGGCGGGCTGCGCCATCTCGACCGCGTGCATCGCTTCGTGCACTTCGTGGCAGTGGATGCAGTTGCCGCGTCCGACGCGACGCCCGCCATCGCGAACGCGCAACGACGGAAACTCTTCCGGACGCACGAAGGTCGCCCCGGGCGCACCCGGCGTCGGCTCCGGGCCGCGCTTCGCTGCGAACAACTCGCGACGATGCGCGAACTCCGGGTAGACCGCGAGCACGCGTTCGAGCGTCGCGACCAGGCCTTCGGTCGAATTGTAGACCATCGGTCCGGCCGCTGAACGGCTGCCGTAGCGCGCGAAGACCGTCCCGTCGTGATGGAGCGCGAACGCCGCCAACGTGGTGTCGAAGTCGAACCGGAACTGGCGCAGGTCGACGCCGTTCATCCGGACCAGGCGAACGCAGACGAAGCGCTCGAAGAGCGCTCGCAACTTGCTGTCCTGACGAGCCAACTGCTCGTCGAAGCCGCGGCAGTCCGCTCAGGGCACGCAGCGGAAGACCGCGAGGATCGGCTTGTCCTGTGCGCGCGCGGTCTCGACCGCGCGGCTCCAGTCGTCGTAGATCCAGTGGTCGGCGACGTGACGATCGCCGAGCGCATCGCGCAGGAGGTCCTGCGACGCCCCGCGCGTGCCCGCCGACGTGAGCACGACGAGGACGGTGATCGCAATCCAGACGTGCCGCGTGCTCATCGAAGATCCTCCGGAAGTCAGCGTGCCGGTCGACGGCGAAATGGTCGCACGAGCGAGCTCGTGAGGGAAGTCGCGACTCGCCATCGGCGAGCTCGAGCGTCCCATCGGATCGGGAAGCGCGCGGAAAGCGGTTGAGGTCGCGGCGGCGCTCGGCGAGACTCGCGGCTCGCGTCGTGACGTCGCGGCGCGGCCTTCTCGACTCTGCGATCCGCCGCACTCCTCTTGCGCGCTCGGCTGCGCCGGCCCTCCGGCGACCCGAAAAGCGACCACCGAGCGATGATCGACGACCACGGAAGCAGCGCCTCACGACTCTCGACGCCGCGATTCGCGTTCGCGGCGCTCTGCGTGCCCGCGGCGCCCTGCGTGCCCGCGGCGCTCTGCGCGCTCGCCGCGCTCTGCGCGCTCGCGGCGCTCGAGAGCGTAGGCTGCGGCGGTGGCGACCGCGACGCGGAGCCCTCCGCGAACGCGGACCGAGGCGCGGCGCCCGCGCTCGTCTCGCCGGTGAGCGAAGCGGCGGTCCACGCCGCGCTCCGGCGCGCCAACCGTTCGTACGACTCGAGCGCGCAGTTGACCATCGAGGACGGCGACCTGGTCGCCGCGTCGTTGATGCAGACCGCGCTCAGCGATCTCGGACCGCTCGCCGGTCAGCCGCTCCACGTGCTCGATCTCTCGCTCACGTCCGTCAGCGACCTCACGCCGCTCGCCGGCATGCCGCTCGAAGCGCTCGGCCTGCGCGGGACCCCGGTCCACGACCTCGCACCGCTTCGCGGCACGAAGTTGGCGTTCCTCGACCTCCACGGCACGAAGGTCGACGACTTGTCGCCGCTGGCCGGCATGCCGCTCGTCGAGCTCTACCTCGACGAAACGTACGTGCGCGACATCGAGCCGCTCCGCGGCATGAAGCTCGAGAAGCTGCGGCTCTTCAAGACCCGCGTGCAGTCGATCGACGCGCTCGCCGGGATGCCGCTCGTCGAGCTCAGCCTCCTGGCGACCTACGTCGCCGACATCTCCCCGCTCGCTGGCGCGCCGCTCGGTATGCTCTGGCTCAACGAGACGCCGGTCGCGGACATCTCCGCGCTGCGCGGCGCGCCGCTCGTCAGCCTGACGCTCCACCGCACGCAGGTGCGCGACCTCACGCCGCTCGCGGGCTCGCACCTCGAGCGCCTCCACATCGCCCAGACTCCGGTCACCGACCTATCGCCGCTCGCGGGGTTGCCGCTAACGCGGCTCATCTTCACGCCGAACTCGATCACCTCCGGCATCGAGACCGTGCGTGCGATGCCGAGCTTGCGCGAGATCGGTCTCTCGTTCGACGCGCCGGACGCACCGCCGAACGAGCAGCCCATGCCCCCCGAGCGTTTCTGGCCGCTCTACGACGCCGGCGAGTTCCGTTGACTCGCCACACCGCGCCGGCTCGACGCTGTTTCGCACTCGGGGCTCTTCCGCGGCACCTTCGGCGCTTCGGCTCGCGACGACGCTCTGCGCCCCGGATCGGGGATGGACCCGGGGCGAGAGTTTCGACTGGCTATCCGGGGTTGACGCGGCTCACGCCGAAGGTCTCGAACCACTTACCGTCGTGAGCAGCAAGCCGCAGACCACCGCGGCGACGCCACCGATCAGGTACCACACCGTGGTATCGGTGACGTGCCCGGTGAAGAATCGGCTCATCCGATCGGTCAACGAGTCGGTTGCCTTCATCCCGACGACGAACAGGACCACTCCGGCGACCAGTAACAAGATCCCAACGAATCGTTGCATGCTCAAGATTCCCTCGAGTGCACGGCTTGGGAAGTTCCCGGGCGCTCCCTGATCGGAGCGCTCTCCGCGCGGACCTCGGCGGCTTGCTCGCCAGCCCGTACTGCCGGCGTCTCGAGGCGGCCGTCAGGAGTGCGAGGCCCGCGCCCCCGGTCGTGCGCCTTGCCCACCAGCGAAGCCTCGTTCGTCCCGGTCCGCTTCCTGTCCGATGAGGGAGCGACGTCAGACGGGCTCGCGTCGTCGCTTGGGGACTTCCCGAGCCAGGCGCGGACGAAACCGAGGCCGCCGGCGACAAGCCGCTTTGGAGCGAGGATTCTCAGCATGGATTCAAAACCTGTTCCTGTGGCGCAAGGAGCCGGGTTCGAACCGCTCGAATCCGGATGCCGCGATCATCGGTCGCTTCAGAGCCGGTGGGGCAGGTACCCGAGAAGCAACAACACCACCACGATCAGCAGCACCAGCCCCAGCCCCCCACTGGGGTAGTAGCCCCAGTTGCGGCTGTGGCCCCACGTGGGCCATGCGCCCGCCAAGAGCAGAATCAAAATCACGAGCAGAATCAGTCCCATCGGTGTCACCTTTCGATCTGTTCAACGATCCTTCGGAACACTCGGTATCGACCATGCGTCGCACGCACAGCCGACGATCTGGCCGGCGATGCGAACCGCCTACGACGAGAGCCGGCGTCCCTGCACGAGCTGGAGGAGCACCACGACCACCGCCACCACCAGCAGGATGTGGAGCACCCCGCCGAGCGTGTAGGACGTGATCAGTCCGAGCAGCCACAACGCGAGAGCCACGATAGCGATGGTCCAGAGCATCCTCGGGTTCCTTTCGGTGTTTCGGGCTGGTGCGAGGCCCGGTCGCGCCCCGGGACACACGCGGCGTCCGGACTACTTCAACGACGCGGCCGCGCCGCTCTTCACGCGCAGCGCGACTCGCGCGGTCTCGACCTGTTCCTCTAGCGACGCCGGAATCTCCCCCTTCATGCCGTCGAGCTGAGCGAGAGTCGCCTTCGCGAGCTCGAGCTTGTTGTCCTGGATGGACTGCACGAGCTCCGCGAGAAGCGACGTCGCCTTCGCCGTGTTGGCTTCCACGACAGCCTTGGCATCCGCGGCAGCTTTGGCAACCGCGGCGGCCTCGGCATCCGCCGCGATCTTCGCTTCGGCAGCGGCTTCGAGGTCGGCCTCGATCTTGGCGTCGGCCGCCGCCTTGGCGTCGGTGGCAGCTTGTTCGGCGGCATCCCGGGCGGTCGCGGCAGACTTGCGATCCGCGGCGATCTTGGCATCGGCTGCCGCCTTCGTATCCTTGGCGGCCCGGTCAGCGGAGGCCTTGGCCTCGCCGGCCGCCTCCCGGTCGGCCTCGATCTTGGCGTCGGCGGCAGACTTGGCGGCGACCGCAGCCTCGTTCACCGCCGCCGCTTCTGCCCGCTCTGCGTCCCGCGATGCCGAGGTGGCGTTCTTGCTGTCGCAGCCGGAGAACGTGGCAAGAGTCACGATCACGATTCCAATCAGGTGGCGAGTCATCGCATTCATCCTTCAGTACTGGTGATTCTCGATCGAACCGGCAGGACCCATCCCGTCGGAGGTTTTCTCTGCATCCTCATCCTCGTCGACCGGCGCGTTGTCGTTCCACGCGGCCGGCGACACCGGCTGTGCGAGCAAGAACAGCTGGACCATCGTGCCGCTGGTGAATACGTGCACCACGGTTCCGGTACCGGTCTCGACTTGCTCCACGGCTTCGCGCACGTCCACGCCGGTGATGCGCTTGATCTCCTGCCGCAACTCGTCGACGGAGTTGGCGAAGAGCTGGCGGTGGAACTCCTGCACCTTTGCGGCGCCGGCGGGATTCTTGGCCAACGCTCGCTCAGCGGGGGTCAACGCCCCGTGCAGCGTGACCACCAGCGTGTCTCCGCTCAGCACGACCGTCACCGCGTCGGGCGCGTGGCCTGTCCGCTGCTGCTGGAAATCGCTGGCCGCATGAGCCACCTCTTGCGCCATCGTCGGCTTGATCTCGGACATGGATTTCGTCCTGCGCCGTCGCTGGCGCTCCAAAAAAAAAGCCGACTCGATCCGGCACCTGAAACAGTGCGGAACCGAGTCGGCTTACTCGTCGACGAGCCTCCCGGCGAGGCCGGGCTACTCTTCAGCTAGTCATCCGAAACTCATCCGACGTGAGGCTGATCGCTACCACGTGCGCACCCCGCAGACGTTCCTACCATCGCACGCCGCAACGCGAACACAAGAGAAAACTCGAAATCGCAGCGCTGCCTTGGTAATGTCTCCGTCCGAACGCTCGCGCGGACGCCGACCGACGCCGACACGGCGTCAAGGAATCGCGTCACGGAATCGGGGAGCTCCGGTCGACGATGAAAACCCAGGGCGAAATCGAAGCTGCCGTCTGCGAAGAAGTCACCCGCTTCGAGCAGAGCTACATGGGTCGCGGCCCCAAGGATATCCGCGCGCATCTCATCGGCGATCTGCTCGTGGTTCGACTCCACGGAGTCTTGACCGCAGCCGAGCAGCACCTGGTCGCGAACCTTCCCTCCGAGCGGGGCCGGGACCTGCTGAAACAGGTGCGGACCCAGCTCGTGGAAACCGCGCGCCCGGTCTTGGAGGCGGTCATCGAGCAGATCACCGGGGTCGAACCGATCAGTCTGCACCACGACATCAGCACGGTCACCGGCGAAGAAGTCATCCTCTTCACGCTGCGCAACTCGCCCGCGGTCCGGGACACCAAGAAGAGCTAGCCTGGTCAGCTGTTCCGCGCTTCGACGCCCTCGAGTCTCGAGTCCCGAGTCGAAGCCCCTCGCCCTCCGCGGTGATCTCCGAAGCAGCGGGTGTGACTTGCTCGTGCTGGCACGGCGGGCACCCGGGCCGCTGCGGTCGCACGCGCCAGGGGCGGCTTCCGGACTGGCCCGCCTAGCGATGGCTCTGCGGCGATCGTACTGTCGCGGCGGTCTCGTCCTACTCCTCGGGCGACGCCGTGGCCAAGTCCTTCACCTGGTGCCCGAGATCCTGTACTTTCTCGAGCGCGTTCGTCTTGTCCTCCCGAATCTTGTCCTTGTCCACCGTGACATCGAGGTGGACCTCGGCGTCGACGCTGTCCGACGCGACGCTCCACCACCCCCGGTAGAACCCCAGTCCGACGACGACGACGGCGAGCAAGACGATGGCTAGGATCAGATGCTTCATGGGTTACTCCGTAGTGGCTCGAGCCCGGAAATCGCGCTTCGATGGCGGGACACCGGTGCCGTTTCCGCTCCTCTACCTGGGCTGGGCCCGCGGTGTTTCGGGCCGACTCCTTCTCGTTCGGCGACTGGGCCTCGCGCAGCGTGGTCTCCCACGTGTCGTCACTCCGCACCGTGGCCACCGACTCGGGCGCGCGGTCCGCCAACCGTCGCTCGAACGCACTCGCCGGGACGGTGACTTGCTGCGCCAGGCGCAGACTGGGACTTGCTGCGCCAGGCGCAGACTGGGACTTGCTGCGCCAGGCGCAGACTGGACCGTTGCCATCGACCAAGTCCTTTCCAGCGGCTGTTTCGCGGGTTCCTTTCGACGGTCTCGGGTAGAAACGGCCCCTCGCCTGGTGGTCAGAGGCGAGGGGCGCTGTTGGGAAGCGGCCCCTCGCTCGGTGGTGGGGGAGCGAGGGGCGCTGGAAGAGAAGAGAAGTGTGTACTGCCAGCGCGTTCACGCCAGTGTCGCAGGGCTTCAGCCTCGTTCCCGACAACCGCCACGGAGCGGTCGGAACGACCAGCCAGGAGCGCGCATCTATCCACGCTCGACTGGACTCGAGAACGCAGGCGCGGATGCCGCGGCCTCGTCAGCGGCACGAAAAAAGCCGACGTGGCAGAACACCCTGCGGCGTTCGGCCACGTCGGCTTACTCTACGCCAAACCTCTCGGGCCCACCCGAGGTGCTCTGCGTCCAGTCTCCCGACGAATCGGATCAGCGCCGCATAGTACGCGATTTCCGGAAGAAAGCAAGCGGGGATTTCTAGGATCTCGCTCCGCCGGGCGTTCTCATCCCCGGATCGTGATCCGGGCCACGCTCTCGACAGGCTCAGTCATCGACGAAGTTCGGTTGCACTACGGCGTAGAAGACGTCAGCGCGGCGTCCCGCGAGCTGCAGCTCGAGGCGATCGGCACGGTCGATCGATGCGGCCCTCGCTGCGGGCCTCGGTGCGGGGTACCCGCGGTCCGAGTCCGAAGACGAGTTCGAGTGGCATCCGCGCGGTGCTGGCGATCCGCTCTGAACGGCGTCTCGCTCAGCCCCGGCGGAACTCTGCGGAACGCGGCGGAACGAGCTTTGCCACCGCGTCCCGAGCGGGCAGAATCTCCCGCGATCGTGCCGTGCGCACGCTTTGCGCCCGGCGGACTCGCTCGACAGGACCGACCGACTCGCCGATCTGCTCGCGCGGCGCGATCGCCGCGCTCCGTCTCGTTTCACTCGAGGGTTCCGGATCACGTCATGCGACATCGAAGTTCGAAGCTGCGGCGGGTTCGCCTCGGCGCCCTCTCGGCGCTGGCTCTGACGATCACCGCGGCAAGCGTGCTCGACGCCGAGGACCGCGCGCTCCACTCGTTCCGTCGCATCGAGCTCTCGAAAGAGTTCGTCTCCGAAGGCGCGACCTTCGGAGACTTCGATCGCGATGGCGACCACGATATCGTCTCGGGACCGTACTGGTACGAGGGCCCCGAGTTCAAGACGCGCCACGAGCTCTATCCGCCGAAGCCGTTCGATCCGAAGGGCTACTCCGACAACTTCTTCGCGTTCGTCGAAGACTTCGACGCCGACGGCTGGCTCGACATCTTCGTGATCGGCTTCCCCGGCCAGGACGCGTCCTGGTTCCGCAATCCGCGCGGCGAGCCGGGCCACTGGAAGCGCCACATCGTGTTCGACGAGGTCGACAACGAGTCGCCGTGGTGGGTCGACCTCACCGGGGACGGCAAGCCGGAGATCGTCTGCTCGACGCGCGGCCGCTTCGGTTACGTGTCGCCGGACTGGAAACAACCGGAGACACCGTGGAAGTTCACGCCGATCTCGGAAGACGTGAAGGTCGGCAAGTTCACGCACGGGCTCGGAGTCGGCGACGTCGACGGCGACGGTCGCGCCGACGTCCTGTGGAAGGACGGCTGGTTCGAGCAGCCGGACTCGCTCGCGGGAGCCGCGCTCTGGGAATTCCACCGCTTCGGCTTCGCGCCGGCGCGCGGCGGCGCGCAGATGTACACGTACGACGTCGACGGCGACGGCGATCAGGACGTGATCACGAGCCTCGACGCGCACGGACTCGGACTCGTCTGGTGGGAACAAGCGCGCGACGGCGCGGCCATCGACTTCGTCGAGCACGCGATCATGGGTTCGACCGCGCACCCGGACACGAAGAGCCCTTACGGCGTGAGCTTCGCGGTGCTCCACGCGATCGACCTCGTCGACATCGACGGCGACGGCCTGCGCGACATCGTCACCGGCACGCGCTGGTGGGCGCACGGCGGTCGCGACCCGGGCGACCGCGAGTCGACGAGCTACTGGTTCCGCCTGGTGCGGAACGACGCTGGCGTCGAGTTCGTCCCGCACCGGATCGATGACCAGAGCGGCGTCGGCACGCAGGTGGTCGCAGGCGATGTCGACAAGGACGGTTTGCCCGATGTCGTCGTCGGCAACAAGAAGGGCACCTTCTTGCTCCTCCACGAGCGCCGCGAGGTCTCCGAGGACGAGTGGCGCGCCGCGCAGCCGCGACGCGTCGTCGCGAACGGTCGCTCGCCAGAAGACGCGGCGACCGCGATGACGGTGCCCGACGGTTTCCGCGTCACGCTCGCCGCGAGCGAACCGGATGTCGTCCAGCCGATCCAGTTCACGATCGACGAGCGCGGGCGGCTCTGGGTGGTCGAAGGCCACACGTACCCAGAGCGCTTCCCGGGCGACGAGGGCCCCGACCGCATCCTGATCTTCGAAGACACCGACGGCGATGGCCGGCTCGACTCGCGCAAGGTCTTCACCGAGGGACTCAACCTCGTCAGCGGCATCGAGGTCGGCTTCGGCGGCGTCTGGGTCGGCGCTGCGCCGTACCTGATGTTCATCCCCGATGCCGACCACGACGATCGCCCCGACGGTCCGCCGCAAGTGCTCCTCGACGGCTGGGGCTTCCAGGACACGCACGAGACGCTCAATTCGTTCGTCTGGGGACCCGACGGCTGGCTCTACGGTTGTCAGGGCGTGTTCACGCACTCGCGAGTCGGCAAGCCGGGCACGCGCGACGCCGAACGCGTGCCGCTCAACGCCTGCGTCTGGCGCTACCACCCGACACGCCACGAGTTCGAGATCTTCGCCGAAGGCACGAGCAATCCGTGGGGCGTCGACTTCAACGATCAGGGCCACGCGTTCGTCACCGCCTGCGTGATCCCGCACCTCTTCCACGCGATCCAGGGTGCGCGCTACGAGCGACAGGCGGGCAACCACTTCAACGCGCACGTCTACGAGGACATCCGGACGATCGCCGACCACCTGCACCACGGCGGAGCGCGCTGGACCGCCGATCACGCTCGCGTCTCGGACCGCTTCGGCGGCGGGCACGCGCACTGCGGCGCGATGGTCTACCTCGGCGATTCGTTCCCCGACGAGTACCGCGGCCGCATCTTCATGCACAACATCCACGGCAACCGGGTGAACGTCGACATCCTCGAACGCAGCGGATCGGGCTACGTCGGTCGTCACGGCGCCGACTTCCTGCTCGCGAACGACGGCTGGTTCCGCGGCATCAACCTGCGCGCGGGACCCGACGGCTCGGTCTGGCTCATCGACTGGTACGACGAACAGGCCTGCCACCAACGACTGCGCGAGGTCTGGGATCGCTCGAACGGACGCATCTACAACGTCGCGTACGGTGCGCGTCCGCGCACGTCGGCGCTCGCGAGCTCCGCGCGCGACCTGCGCGCGCTCGACGATCTCGCGCTGGTCGAGCTCCAGCTCCACGCGAACGATTGGCACGTGCGCAACGCGCGGCGGCTCCTGCAGGAGCGCGGCGGCAACGAGCGCGTGCACGCGGCACTGCGCCGCATCCTCGGAACTCACGCTGACGCCTCGCGCCAGCTCCGCGCTCTCTGGAGCCTGCACGTGACGGGAGGGCTCGACGAGACCCTCGCGCTGCGCTTGCTGCGCTCCCCGACGACGGACGAGGGCGTCCGCGCGTGGACCGTGCAGCTCGCCGCCGAACGACGGAGTGTCTCGCCGGCGATGCTCGCGGCCTTCGCCGGCGTCGCGCGCGGCGAGTCGTCGCCGCTCGTGCGCCTCTACCTCGCCTCGGCGCTCGGACGCCTGCCTGTCGACGAGCGCACCGAGCTCGCAGCCGCGCTTGCCGCGCACGCGGAAGACGCCGGCGACCAAAACCTGCCGCTCGTCCTGTGGTACGGGATCGAGCCGCTCGCGGCCGCGCATCCGGCGCTCGCGATGGAGCTCGCGGCCGCCGCGCGCATCCCGAAGATCACCCGCTTCATCACGCGCCGGGTCGCGTCGAACGTCGAGGCGCTCGAGCCGCTGATGGCGG
>Ga0326597_10010330_pt1 | contig 12454 bp, 11 predicted proteins | sample RVTome_12_FD_203789 | JGI IMG/M metagenome (GOLD analysis project Ga0326597, IMG submission 203789) | Soil microbial communities from uranium-contaminated site in the Upper Colorado River Basin, Wyoming, United States - RVT100D185 | ecosystem: Environmental > Terrestrial > Soil > Contaminated >... | reverse complement strand
TTCCGTAGGTCACGCTTCGAATCAGGGACGAGTCGATGGGAACGTCGGTCGACGATCGAATCATGCCACTACGAGCGCTACGTGCGCCTTACCCGGAAACGTCCGCATCTTACAGCAGAGATGTGTTGGATCATGAGGGTCCCAGGGGTCTCCGGGAGTAGGCAGATGACATCGGTCGGTACCACGGGAGGGTGGGCTACCTGGCCACGAGGCGGCCAATATTGACGAGGCAGGTTGCACTCCTTCTCACGGCTTATCGGCAGAACTCTCTCACGTGGACGACGCCTTTCGATAGCATCTCGCATCAGGCCTCGATCAGCATCCGCGCGGGCTGTTCGACGGCTTGCCGGATGCGATTGAGGAAACTGACCGCTTCCCGGCCGTCGACGATGCGGTGATCGTAGGTCAGCGCCACGTACATCATCGGGCGGATGGCGATCTGCCCATCGACCGCGACAGGGCGATCCTGGATGGCGTGCGTGCCGAGCACGCCGGACTGCGGCGGGTTGACGATCGGGGTGGACAGCAGCGAGCCGAATATCCCGCCGTTGGTGATGGTGAAGGTCCCGCCGCGCAACTCGTCGATGTCGAGGTGATGCTCGCTGGCGCGTTGCGCGAAGTCGGCGATGGTTGCCTCGATGTCGGCGAAGCTCAGTTGGTCGGCATCGCGCACAACGGGGACCACCAGGCCGCTCTCGGTGCTCACGGCAATGCCGATGTCGTAGTAGTTGTGGTAGACGATCTTCTTTTCGCCTCGGACTGAGGCATTGACCGCCGGGTATTGCTTGAGCGCATCGACGCACGCCTTGACGAAAAATGACATGAACCCGAGCTTGACGCCGTAGACCTCGACGAAGCGATCGCGATACGCCTTGCGCAACGCGATGACCTCGGACATGTCGATCTCGTTGAACGTCGTGAGCAGCGCGGCATTGCGCTGCGCTGCGACGAGGTGCCGGGCGATGGTCTGGCGCATCGGGCTCATGGACACGACCCGCTCCTCGCGGCGGGACGTATCGGCGGACTGCGTGGTCGCGGGCCGTGCGGCGCTATCGTCGGCGGTGCTGTTATCTGCGGCACCTTCGTCTGTGGCACCGTCTGCGGTGCTGTCGTCGGTGGCGCTGTCGTCCGCGGACGGGTCAGACGGCTTGCGCGGCTTTGCCGGAGCCTTGCCGCTGTCGTCTTTGTCCGGCGACGGTGAATCATCCCCGTCCTTCTTGTCGCCGTTAGCCTTCTCAGCCGGCTGTCGATTGGCGGCGCCCTTCTTCGTGGACGTGTCTGCCTGCTTGCGCGCGGACGCGGACCTCGAGGAGCCGCCGGTGTCGTCCTTGTCGGGGGTCTCCGCCTCTTCTTTCGCCCCTCCTTCCGTCATGCGGGCGATGACGTCTCCGACCTTGGCCGAATCGCCCTCCTCGACGAGGATCTCGTCGATCGTTCCGGTCACCGGCGCTGGCAGTTCGAAGTTTGCCTTCTCCGATTCGAGTTCGGCGACGATCTGATCCTTCTCGACGTGGTCGCCCGCCTTCTTCAACCACTTGCCGACGAACGCCTCGGTGATGGATTCGCCGATTTCAGGGATCGTCAGATCAACGGCCATAAATGCTCCTCGCTTCTTCCGTCAGTGGCGCGGCGCGATCAGACGCCGCCGAATGCCTGGGCGATCAGTCGCTCCTGCTCGAGTTGATGCGCGCTGTGCGATCCGGACGCGGGGCTGGCGGACTCCGGCCGGGTGACGCCGGAAAACGACAGGCGGTCGAACAGCTCGCGACACGACCGCCCGCACAGGAACGGCCACGCCCCCATGTTCGCCGGCTCTTCCTGGACCCAGACGGTGTGCGCTCCGTCCGGATAGCGCGCCAGCGCCGAACGCAACTCGTCGGCGGGGAACGGATACAACTGCTCGATGCGCACGATCGCCACGTCATCGCGGCCGAGCGTCTCGCGGTGTTCGAGCAGTGTGTAGTAGATCTTGCCGGTGCACAGCAACACGCGCTCGATGGCGCGGCCGTCGGCATGATCGTGGTCGGGAATCACGCGCTGAAACGTGCCCTGCGCCAGATCGTCCAGCGGCGACATGGCCCCTGCGTGGCGCAGCAGGCTCTTGGGCGTAAACACCACCAGCGGCTTGCGCCACGGTCGAATGACCTGTCGACGCAGCAGGTGAAAGTACTGCGCCGGCGTGCTCGGGTTGGCCAGTTGCATGTTGTCCTCGGCGGCGAGCATCAGGAACCGCTCGATGCGTGCGCTGGCGTGCTCCGGTCCCTGTCCCTCGAAGCCGTGAGGCAGCAGCAGGACGATGCCGCTGAGTCGATTCCATTTATCCTCAGCGCTGGCGATGAACTGATCGATGATGACCTGCGCCGCATTGACGAAATCGCCAAACTGCGCTTCCCACATCACCAGTCCGTCCGGCGTATCAAGACTGTAGCCGTACTCGAACCCCAGCACGCCTGCCTCGGACAGCGGGCTGTTGCAAATCTCCACGCGCGCCTGTTGGTCGGCAACATGCTGCAGCGGGACGTAGGTACGCCCGTCCTCGACATCATGGAGCACGGCATGGCGCTGGCTGAAGGTGCCCCGCTCGGTGTCTTGCCCGGTGAGGCGAACGCGATGGCCCTCGGTAGCAAGCGCGGCGAATGCCAGCGCCTCGGCCGTGGCCCAGTCCAGGGGGCGACCGCCTTCGAGCATCTCGCGTCGCGCCTTCATGCCTCGCTTGAGCTTCGGATGAAGGTGAAAGTCGTCGGGCAACGTCATTAGCGCCTCGAGCAACGCCTCGAGGCGATCCCGCGGCAGGGCGGTGCGCGGATCCTTGACCTTCTGTTCCGGGCCGCCAAGATACCCGGTCCAGATGCCGCCGAAACCCTCGGTGCGCGGCGCGTACTGTATCCGCCGCGCCTCCTCGAGCGCCGCAGCCAGATCGCGCTTCGCCCGATCCACGAGGGTCTCGGCCTCGTCGCGCGACACCCCGTCGAGTGTGAGCAGGTGATCGAGATAGGCGTCACGCACGGGCGGGTGCTGCTTGATGGTGTCGTACATCAGCGGCTGCGTGAACGACGGCTCATCGCCCTCGTTGTGACCGTGCAGCCTGTAGCAGTACATGTCGATGACCACATCGCGCTGATAGGCGTGGCGAAAGGCCATCGCCAGATGTACCGCCTGCGCGACGGCCTCGGGCTCTTCGCCATTGACGTGAAAGATCGGCACCTGCAGTGCCCGCGCCAGATCGGTGCAATAGGCGCTCGAGCGGTACTGCTCGGGCTGGGTCGTGAAGCCGAGCTGATTGTTCACCACGACGTGCAGCGCCCCGCCGACGCGATACGCCAGCAGTTCGGACAGATTCAGCGACTCCTGCACGATGCCCTCGCCGGCGAACGCCGCATCGCCGTGGATCAGTAGCGGCATGCAGCGCCGACGGCCCCGATCGCCGGCGCGGTCCTGCTTGGCGCGTACCCGGCCGAGAGCGACAGGGTTGATGAACTCCAGGTGTGACGGGTTGAAACACAGTGAGACATGCACGTTGCGGCCGTCGTGCATCTTCCAGTCACCGCTGTAGCCGAGGTGATACTTCACGTCTCCGCCGCCGATGTAGCGCTCCTGGTCGGCGTCTTCAAACTCGCGGAAGATGTCGATCGCGGGCTTGCCGACGATGTTGGCCAGCACGTTCAGTCGGCCGCGATGGGTCATGCCCAGCACGATTTCGTCCACGCCCTGCTCACCCGCCGCTGTGATCGCCAGATCCAGCAGTGGAATGAGCGTTTCGGCGCCTTCGAGGGAAAACGTCTTGGCGCCGATGTACTTCTTCTGCAGGAACGCCTCGAACACCACCGCGTCGGTCAGGCGCTTGAGGATGCGAAGCTGTACTTCGGGCTTCAGGTCGATGTGGTTCTCCGTGCTCTCCATGCGATCCTGGAGCCACTTGCGCACTGCGTAGTCGTCGATGTGCATGAACTGCACGCCGAGCTGCCGGCAGTACGTGTTGTGCATCTGCCTGAGGATCGCGCGCAGCGTCACGACTTTGTCGCCGCCGCGTCCGTCGGTGACAAACGGGCGGTCCAGGTCGCTGTCGGTCAGCCCGACGTACGCCGGGTCGAGCTCAGGGAGTTCGGCGCGTGGCCGATCGAGCGGGTCGAGCCTGGCGACCATGTGGCCGCGCACGCGGTAGTTGCGGATCAGTTGATCGACGCAGTGCTGCTTGTCGGCGACACCGTCGCCAGCGTCCGTCGCTGATGACGATGCGTCCACCTGCGCGCGGCGTGCTGCGCCGTTGCGGCCGAATACGTTGGCTGGCCGAAAGCCTGGTCCGGTCGCCATACCGGCCGGCGCGCCCTGGTTGTTGGATATCTGATCGAAATGATGACGCCACCCCTCGGAGACCGACTGACGATCGCGCAGGTAGCGCGCGTACATCGCCTCCTCGAACGCGAGGTTGCTGACGTTCATCGACACGTCCACACCGTCCCATTTTACGCATATCCGTAAACCACGTCGCGACGCGCATCATGCTGATAGTTGTGCTTTGTCTCGTCGTGCATCTCGATCTTCATGCTTCGCGGCCTCCGAGCAGAGCCCGGGATAGGGCATCGTCCATCGATCTGAAGCCGAAGGTCGCAGGTTGACCCCATGTGGGGACAGTGCTAGGGTTGGTGGCGTCATGGCCGAGCTCAAGGTCCGTCAGTTGGAGAACCGCGTGGCGTCCGCGCTGCGATCGCGCGCGGAGCGGCGCGGGGTGTCGCTCGAAGAGGAAGTCCGCTCGACGCTCACAGCCGCGGTGGATGCGCGGCGCGAGGCATTCGCTCGACGGGCGGCCGCGTGCCGCCGGGCGGTCGGGGAGGGCCCCGGGGCCGCTCGGCTCGACAGCGCGCGGCTCGTGCGCAAGGAGCGCGATGCCCGCGGCTGAGCGTCCGGCGCTCGTGGTGCTCGACGCGTCGGTTGCCGTCCGCTGGATCGTGCCGGAGCGGGGCAGCGAGGAAGCGGCCGCCCTTCTGAACGAATCCCTCGCCTGGGTGGCGCCGCGGCTGCTCGTCACGGAGGTCGCCTCGGCGCTTCGGCGCAAGGTGAGCGGCGGCGAGCTCTCGGGAGACGTGGCCTCCCACGCCCTCGGGACCATTGTCGACGCCGTCGACGATGGCGTGATTCAACTGGCAGAGGACGAGCACGTGGTGGCCGCCGCGCTCGCGCTGGCCATCACCCTCGACCGCAAGTTGCCTGACTGCCTCTATCTGGCCCTTGCCGAACGCGAAGGCGCGGCGCTGGCGACGGCGGATCGTGGATTGGTGCACACCGCACGCGCACGCGGCGTGCGGGTGTTCGCAATTCCATCGCCCTAAGGTTTAGGGTTGATAGCCCCCCTGACTTGTTATTGCGCCAGTAAGGGCACGATCAACGTGACGGGCAGCGCGCGTGACTGCCCCGTGCGGGCTGTCCGTCTCGAATTGGCTGTGTCAGGGGGTCAGGGGCGCATCTCATGGATCTGCAGTTCACGGCGGTGTTCCGGAAGGTCCCCGAAGGCTACATCGCATTCGTTGAGGAATGTCCTGGTGCGAACACGCAGGGCGCCACGCTCGAAGAAGCGCGAGCCAACCTTCGGGAGGCCGTGACCCTGGTCGTTGAAGCCAATCGGATGTTTGCGCTCGGGGACGCCTCAGAGGCTGACCTCATTAGGGAACCACTCAAGGTCACTGCGTGAAGCGGCGCGACCTCCTTCGGCACCTGGAACAACACGGGTGCGAGTTCAGGCGAGGGAGCCACACGGTCTACATCAGCAGAGCCGCGAAGAAGGCATCGACCGTTCCCCGTCACAGCGAAATCAATCAGGACCTCGCGGGTGGGTCTCGGTAGGACTGCACCTCGTTGATCCCCGAGACAAACAGCGAAATTTAGCGAAATTGCTTAGCGCTTCGAGCGCTCTCGGACGGCCTGCCAAACCTTCATCTCCGGTTCAAATCAGGACGGCTTCTCCATCCCGCCTGGTCCGTTCAGGGACATGGGTGACAGTTCATTCCACGGATGCTTTCCCGTCTTGCCAGCGCACTTCCATCGCGGGCCCCCCGCCGCGGCCTCCAGTCTGACCCTCCGCCGAGAACAACTCGAAGACCACCGCGCCGTCCGCAGCCTGCGTGCTTTCGATGACGCGTACCGGCTCGAACGCATTCGCGGCTGTGGCCGCGGCGCGGACCGGCTCCGGCACGGACGACCACGCGACATCCCGCTGGATTTCCAGCACCGTCCACGCGCCGTTCGATTGCACCAGATCGAATTCGATCTCATCCCCGTTCGGCGCTGTGCCGACGGCTTCATATTCGGTATTGCTGTCGTTGAACGCCCCGCTCGTGATCGAGACGTCCGGCCTGGCGGCCGACACCACCGCCGCGATCTCGGCGGGCACGGTGGACGCAGCGGGCACAGCGGGCACAGTGGCTCGCGGCGGCGCGGTGTCCGACGCAGGTGGCGAGCAGGCCGCCGCCGTCAACGCCAGCGCCGCGAGCGCGTACTGAACCGTGGTCATGATCGCCTCCTCTGGCCTACATGTGCATCTGGAACAGCGACCGCGGCCTCGTTCCCCCGACTCAGTCGCTCAGCGAATCTCGTCGTCGCCGTACGACCTGAACGGAGTTGGGCGCGGCAGGACACGAACGCGATTGTATCAACATCCGGCTCGCGGGACTCAACCGCTGGCTGTGTCAGGGGGTCGCGACGCATGACGGGCCCTCCGTCAACCACGGGAATGCCCTAATATCGCTTATCGTCTGAACCAGCGACTGCTTGCCGATTCGAGATCGGACACAATGGACGCGCATGGACTTCGATGTCGCACGGGTCCCATTTGATGGCCTCCAGGTGTCGGTCGTGACACCGAGAGGTCTCTACGAGATGAAGCGCAACACCGTACGCTTGAAGGACCGCGCTGATGCCGAAGCGTTGAAGGAGCGCTTCGGGATGAGCGACGAGGGAGAACGCTGACATGCCCGTGAGGAAATTTCGCACCGTGGAAGAGATGAGTCGACTCGTGTGGCGCCCGGCCGGTGACCCGGCGCTCGTCAGGGCCATCGCGTCGGTCTGGGCCTTTGGCCGTCGCCTGCGCCGACCGACGTTCCGGCCGGGGGTCAGGAAGTTCAGGTCGGTCGCTGAGATGAAAGCGGCCCGATCGTAATCCACGTGCAGGAGCGTCCACTGGCACTTCCACCTGGCACTCGCCTCGGCGTCTACGAGATCGTCCACCGCCATCTGAAGCCCGCCAACATCAACGTGCGGACTGATGGTACCGTGAAGGTACTGGGCTTCGGCCTGGCGAGAGCGATGGAGCGGACGGGTGTGATGTGGCCCAGGATGAGTCAGTCGCCGACGATCACACGTGACGAGCCACTCGGCGATGACGAGCGAGAGCAATCCGACGTATGACGTCTCTCCTTCCGGTCGCGAAGCGTCTTGTCAAACGGCCACTCTATTTTGTCGAGCGGCAGTTGTACTTGAGCGGAGTCCTTCCGCGTCGCCGACTCACGCTGCCACACTTCCTCGGTCTTGGTCCTGGTCAGGCGGGAACGACGTGGCTGCACTACAACCTCAGTCGCCATCCCGATGTGTTCGTGCCCGACAAGAAGGAGGTTCATTACTTCACGAAGAAGTTCCATCGACGGCCTCTTGGCTACTACTCTTCTGTGTTCTCCGAGGGGCGGGCCAAGATCCGCGGGGAGATCTGCCCCGGCTATAACGTGTTGCTGCAGAAGCGAATTCGCTTTATCGCGAAGATAATGCCCGACGTCCGCTTGTTCCTGATCATCCGGAATCCCGTCGATCAAGCTTGGTCCGCCGCGCGTCGCCAGCTCAGCAAGAGGGCACGACGACTCGGGAAGAGACTCGGCGAGTTGGAAGACGCGAACTTTTATGCGTTTTTTGAGGGGTACCCCAAGGGGCTTGGCGACGTCGTGCCGGGGATGCAGCAAACCGCCTACTGCCAAACGATTGACAACTGGCTCAAGCACTTCAGGCCGGAGCAACTGCGGATCCTGTTTTTCGATGAAATCAGGACCAACCCAGCCGACTTCTTGGGCAAAGTCTGTGAGCACATCGGGGTTCGAACCGGTTTCGAATGGGACCAGGAGCACTTGAACGTACCTGTGAATCAGAACGCGGTGTACCCACTCCCCGAACGCTTCCGAGCGTTCCTCGAGGACATGCATCGAGGAGAAGTCGAGGAACTGGAGCGGAGGTTCGGTGAACCGGTCATGCGTTGGCGTCGGCCGGACGTCTGATCCGGAGTCGTACGTCAACGGCGTGGCGGACCGCCGTCCACAACACCTTGGCCGTGATGATCTATCCCGCCGAATTCCCGCATCTCCCGTACGGTATGGTGCCCGCATGAATGAGACCCAAGTAATCGCCAGTCACCAGTCCGCCGGTCGGACCTTCGAGGCCGCCGGTGTGCGGAGCTTCGTGCGGGATCGAAAGGTGGGGCTCGCGCGACACGGCAGACCTCGCGACCATCCATCGGCTGCCCGCGAAGCACCTCATCCAGGAGGACCAGGCTGACGCGATCGCAGACGTGGTCGCGGTGTTCCCGCGATCTCTAGGAAGAGAGCGCTTCGTCGGTGGAGCGGCACCCGCCTCGGGCTGCTCTGTGTCGTCGACCTCACTCGTGCCGCGGAATCGCGTGTTGCCTCGAACGCCGTACTTGTAATCGGCGGCACCGCTCAGGCACGCTAACGCTTCTTGTTGTTGCCAGGGAGAGGATCGGGCGCATGAGGCAGACGCTGGAACCGCTGAAGACGCAGGACCTACCGGAACGTACGCTGCCATTCTGGAAGATGACGGGGCCGGGAGCGATTCTGGTCGGCCTCTCGATCGGCGCAGGCGAACTGATCCTGTGGCCCTGGATCACGGCACGGTTCGGCGCGGGGATGGCGTGGGCGGCGGCGCTCGGTGTGTTCATCCAGCTCTGGCTGAACTTCGAGATCGGCCGCTGGGCGATTTCCACCGGCGAGAGTGCACTGACCGGATACGCGCGTCTGTGGCGCGGGTTCGTACCGTTCTTCCTGGTGGTCAATCTGGTCATCATGGTGCTGCCCGGCTGGGCACGTGCATCGGGCAATGCCTTGCGCGCGCTGCTTTCCGGTCCCGAGGGACCGGGACCCGACTGGGTGTGGACGGCGATTACGTTTGTGGGTATTGCCGTCATCCTGTTCGGCCCGAAGACGTTTTACGCGGCGTTGGAGAAGAGCATCTCCGCACTCGTCGTGATCATCACGCTGGGCATGTCGTATGTGTTCTACCGAACAGTCGACGTAGACACGCTGAGCGAGTTCGGCCGAGGGCTGATCAGCGTCGGGCGCATCGAGACCGCGGCCGACTTCACCGGCATCAGCTTCTTCAGTGCCGTGGTGTTTGCTGGAGCGGGCGGCCTCGGCAACCTCTTGTACGCGTACTACTTGCGCGACAAGTGCATCGGCATGGGCGCGCGCATGCCCCGGCTGGTGAATCCGCTACGCGGAGAGGAGGAGGCAGGTGCTGCCACGGGGTTCATCTTCGATGAGTCGCCGGAGAACACGCGACGATTCCGCGACTGGTTCAACTTCGTCAGGCTCGATCAGGCCCTGTACTTCTGGCTGTTGAATACCCTCACGATGTTTTTGTTCATGTTCGGCGCGCTCTCAGTGCTGCACAGGAACGGCATCGTGCCACCACAGTCGAACATCGTCTACGAGCTCGCGACGATTCTCAGTGGCATCATGGGCACTCCCGGTTTGTACCTTTACCTCATCGTCGGCATGGCGGCGTTGTTCAGCACGCAGCTGACGTTTCTCGACGGCGGTGCGCGGGTGTTTGCGGATCTCCTGCACACCAACTACACGCGGTTTCGCGCGGTCCCGCAGTCGCGCATCTATACGTGGTTCGTGATCGGCGGAATGGTTGTTGGCGTGATCAGCACGTTCTTGTTCGAGAACCTCGTTTCCGGGTTTGATGTGATCCTCTACAACGCGCTGGCGAACGGGTTGGCGATGGCCGTGTACGTGCCGTGTACGTTGCTGGCCAACTTGAAGTTCTTGCCAAAGTCGGCTCGACCGGGGCCGATGAGCATCGTGATGGTGTCCATCGCGTCCTCGGTCTATATCGCGTTCGCTGTGTACACGGCGTTCACCCTGGTGTCGTCACTCATGGGCTGACGGCCTCCGCCATGATTCGGAGACACGGGGGACGTGTCCACCCGGGCCGGTTTTCCGGCTTGTTCTCGGAATCGAACAACCATATCGGACCCGACTGGACCGCTGATCCTGAAGCCCGGAGAACGTCGAGCCGATACCACCGTCGAACGGAATGTTTCGACACCCTCACTACCCGGACGTGCTCCTCACGAGATGCGGCTGATCACCCGTGCTGACGCCTCGCTCGTCGGCGGACTGATTGCCAGTGCGCTGATCCTCTTCCATCAACCCCTGCGCTCTGTGTTGGACGCCGCGCGGGAGATTGAGGGGCAATACCACCTCGACCTGCTGCCCGCACTCATCGTGCTGGGATCGGTGTTCATCTACCATCTCTACGGGAAGCGCCAGCAGTGGCAAGCCGAGGTCGTCAGGGCCAAGGAACAGGCCAGGCACTATCGCTTGCGGACGGAGGAACTCGAGGCACTCGTCTTCCTCGCACGAACGCTGTCGAGCGCGCTGGACCACCAGGCCTTACGCGATGCTGTCGTGAGGGGCCTGCCGCCATTCTCTGGCGAGCGACCGCTCTGGGTATTGATCAAGGAACGTGGCCAGTGGGAGATGCTGGCGATCGATCCGATCACAGAACATGAGCGGCCGCGAGACGTGCTCGAGAACATCGCCGAACGAGTGCTCTCTGGCGCGGCCTTCGAGATGAATGCGCCGTGCGAAGGCCTCATCATCGAGTCCACGCTCTGCTTCCCGCTTGTCGTGGGTAGCACAGCGGTCGGCGTAATGGGAATCGGGTATAGCTCGCAAGATCTCGACCCGCCCTCGCGTCGCGCTCTTGGCGTCGCGGCATCAACGTTGAGCGTGGCCGTGCGCAACGTGCACTTGCTCATCGAGACGCGGGAGCTGAGCATCTACGACTCGCTCACCGGCTGCTTGGTTCGGAAGCCTGGCATGGCGGCGCTCGAAATGGAGCTTCGGCGTGCAAGGCGCTCCAATCAACCGCTGTCGGTCTTGATGATCGACGTCGACCAGTTCAAGGAGGTCAACGACGAATACGGTCACCTCTGTGGAGATCTGGTGCTCAGCGCTATCGGCACACAGCTCCGCGAGAAGCTTCGCACCACCGACCACAAGTGCCGGTACGGGGGCGATGAGTTCGTGGTCGTCTTGCCTGGCACCTCGTCGGACGGAGCCGAGCGTGTCGCCGCCACCCTCCAAACTGCCATTCAGACGGAGCTTGTTGAGCATAACGGGCAGCGAATTCCGGTCACGGTGAGCATCGGCATCGCGTGTTCGGTGCCTGGAGACCTCGACCCCAAGGCTGTGCTGCACCGGGCAGACCAGGCGCTCTATCGCCAGAAGGCCGATCGGCGATCACAGGGCGCCGGCAGCAATCCGGTGAGCCAGCAGGAGACCTCTTCTCGGTCTGAGGTGGACGCGCGCCACGGCACCCTGGCGCACCATGCCTGAAGGCGCTCGGGTGGACTCGTCCCGTCCACCCACCCGCATCCAGCGGTGGCTCGAAGCCCTTCCGGTTCCCGTCTGTGTCAAGGGCCTCAACAACCGGTTCCTCGCCGCCAACAAGGCGTTCCTGGACCTCTACGGTCTGTCGCGGGAGGCTGTGATTGGCAAGACCGTGTTCGACCTCGGGGAGAGTCCCTCGACGGCCGCGATCCATCGGGCGCAGGACGACGAGGTGTTGAAATCTGCCGAGCGTCGAACATACGAGTCACGGATCCAGCTCCGCGACGGCACGCTCGGGCACATCCTGTGCCACGAGGCGCCCTTGCTCGACGACCGCGGCGACGTCGCGGGCCTCATCGGCACGGTGCTCGACGTCACGGAGCGCAGGCGGCACCGAGAGGTCCTGGAGCACCAGGCCAACTACGATAGTCTCACCGGCTTACCGAATCGACGGCTGATGGCCGATCGCTTGACCCGCGTACTCTCAGGTCCACGTGACAAATCTGCCGTAGCTGTTGTGTTCATCGATCTCGATGATTTCAAGACCGTGAACGACAGTTTGGGCCACGACGCCGGCGATCAGCTCTTGCGTCACATCGCCGGTCGCCTGCAGTCGGTCGTTCGAGCCGTCGACACCGTGGCCAGGCTCAGCGGGGACGAGTTCGTTCTCCTCTTGCACAACCAACACGCAGGGGTCGCTATTCAGCGAGTGATGGATCGCCTCATGGCAGAGATCAGCACACCGGTCACCGTCGACTCGAGGGAACTCACCATCACCTGCAGTGCGGGCATCTCCGTGTATCCGCAGGATGGCTCCAGCGTCGACACCCTCTTGCGGAACGCAG